>Ga0209158_1000270_pt1 | contig 40295 bp, 39 predicted proteins | sample GraSoiAngelo_140_FD_185897 | JGI IMG/M metagenome (GOLD analysis project Ga0209158, IMG submission 185897) | Grasslands soil microbial communities from the Angelo Coastal Reserve, California, USA - 14_0929_12_30cm (SPAdes) (version 2) | ecosystem: Environmental > Terrestrial > Soil > Grasslands ...
GGGGGGGGGGGGGGGGGGGGGGGGGGGGGGGGGGGGGGGGGGGGGGGGGGGGGGGGGGGCGGCGGGGGCGGCGGGGGCGGCGGGCGGGGCCGCGGTCGCGGGCGGGGCGGGTCGGGGCGCGGCGGCGAGCGCCGCGACGGCGGGGAGCGGCAGCGAGAAGGGGATGGCCTCATCGAGAACGTGATCTCGATCAACCGGGTCGCCAAGGTCGTCAAAGGCGGCCGGCGCTTCGGGTTCAACGCGCTCGTCGCCGTGGGCGATGGACAGGGACGGGTCGGCGTCGCGACCGGCAAGGCCAACGAGGTCAGCGAGGCCGTGCGCAAGGCCGTCGAGGCCGCGCGCCGGCGTATGATGGAGGTCCCGCTCACTGGCGGCACGATCCCGCACGAGATCATCGGGGACCACGGTGCCGGCCGGGTGCTGTTGAAGCCCGCCGCGACGGGGACTGGGGTGATCGCCGGAGGACCCGTGCGCGCAGTGCTCGAGTGCGCCGGCGTGCGCGACATCCTCACGAAGAGCCTGGGGTCCACCAACCCCCACAACATGGTCCGCGCGACCATCGACGCGCTGCAACACCTGACGACGCAGCGGCGCGTGGCCAAGGAGCGCGGCGTCGAGGTGGAGGCGATCCACTACCGGCCGCGGCAGGGGGCCACCCGTGGCTAGACTGCCCCCCACCCGGAAGTACCGCAAGCGCAAGCGGGGTGCGGAGCGTGCGCTGCCGCCCGCGGGCGCGGCCGCCCTGCGCATCAAGCAGGTCCACTCCGGCATCGGCCGCCCGGCGCTCGAGCGGCGAACGCTCGAGGCGCTCGGGCTCAAGCATCACCAGCATACCGTGGTGAAGAAGGATCACCCATCGCTCCGTGGGATGCTCTATCAGGTGCGCCACCTCGTCGAGGTGACGCCGGTGAAGGAAGGCAAGTAACCGATGGCGCCGACGAAACGGAAGCCGAAGACGACGGGACGCGGGCGAGCACGCACCAAGGCGAAGTCGCCGACGCCGCGGAAGCCGAAGGCCACGGCCCAGCCCGTCACGGTGGAGCGCATCACGCTGCACGGCCTGCGGCCCCCGGCGGGCTCGCACCGGGACCGGATCCGTAAGGGGCGCGGGCCGGGCTCCGGGATCGGCAAGACCGCGGGCCGGGGAGGCAAGGGGCAGACGGCGCGCTCGGGCGGGCAGACCCGACCCGGCTTCGAGGGCGGTCAAATGCCGCTCATCCGCCGCATCCCCAAGCGCGGCTTCACGAATCCCTTCAAGCAGCCCGCGCAAGTGGTGAACGTCCGCCATCTGGGCAAGCTCGCCGCAGGCGTCGAGGTGACGCCCGAGACGCTGTTCGGGGCGGGGCTGGTGCGCCGGCCGGATCGACCGATCAAGCTGCTCGGCATGGGAGACGTCGGGCGCAGCTTCACCGTCAAAGGCGTAACCGTCTCCGCCTCCGCCCGGGTGAAGATCGAGCAGGCCGGCGGCACGATCGCGAGCTGACTAGGGTGACGGCGCCTCAGATCCCCAACCTGTTCAAAGTCCCGGAGCTGAAGGAGAAAATCCTCTTCACGCTCCTGTGCCTCCTCATCTACCGCCTGGGGGCGCATATCGCGACGCCGGGCGTCAACGTGCAGGCACTCGCCGACTTCCTGAAGAACGCCGGCCAGGGCACCCTGTTCAGCCTGTACGACCTGTTCGCGGGGGGTGGCTTCTCGCGCGCCACGGTGTTCGCGCTCGGGATCATGCCCTACATCTCGGCGAGCATCGTGTTCCAGCTCGCCGCCCCCGTGTTTCCGGTCGTGGAAAAAATGCAGCGCGACGAAGAGGGGCGGAAAACGCTCACGCAGTGGACGCGCTACCTCACCGTGCTGCTGTGTCTGTTCCAGTCGTACGGCTACGCGTTGTTCGCCGAGCAGCTCCCCGGCGCCGTGGCGCACCCCGGGTGGGCCTTCCGCATGACGACGGTCCTCACCCTGTCCACGGGCGGCGTGTTCGTCATGTGGCTGGGCGAGCAGATCACCGAGCGCGGCATCGGCAACGGCGCCAGCCTGCTGATCTTCTTTTCGATCGTGGAGCGCATCTGGCCCGAGACGCTGCGAACCATCGAAGCGCTGCGGGCCGGCTCGCTCACCATTCCGGTGCTCCTGATCGTGGTCGGCATAATGGTGCTCGTCGTGGCGGGAACGGTCGCGGTGACGGTCGCCGCACGCCGTATCCCGATCCAGATTCCTCGCAAGGTGATGGGCCGAGGACGGATCCGCGAGGGGCAAAAGACGTTCATCCCGCTGCGCATCAACTCGTCCGGTGTGATGCCGATCATCTTCGCCCAGTCGCTGATCATCGTGCCGGGCACCATCGCCACCTTCAGCGGCAACGCGACCCTGAAGCACATGGCGGAGTACTTCAACGTCACGTCGCCCCTCTACGTCCTGACGAACGCGGTCCTGATCATTTTCTTCGCGTATTTCTACACCTCCATCATCTTCAACCCGGTGGATCTCGCGGAAAACCTGAAGAAGCAGGGGGGATTCATCCCGGGCGTGAAACCGGGCGCCGCCACGGCCGATTACATCGACGATGTGCTGTCGCGGATCACGCTGCCGGGTGCGGTCTTCCTCACGGTCGTCGCCATGCTGCCCATCGTCGTGTCGACCGTCCTCAACATGCCGTTCGGCTTCGGCGGCACGGCCCTGCTGATCGTGGTCGGCGTGGCGCTCGACACGGTCCAGCAGGTGCAGCAGCACCTGCTGCTGCGGCACTATGACGGCTTCATGCGGGGCGGGGGGGCCGGAAGCGGGACCAGTCGCGTGCGGTTCCGGCGCTGACCCTTTGTTCGTCCTCCTGCTCGGCGCGCCGGGATCGGGTAAGGGCACCCAGGGCAAGATCGTAGCGGAGCGTCTGGGCCTCCCCAAGATCACCACGGGCGACATCCTGCGCGCCGCCGTGAGGGCGGAGACCCCGCTCGGCCTGCAGGCGAAGAAGTACATGGACGACGGCAAGCTCGTGCCCGATGCCGTGATCCTGAGCCTCATCAAGGAGGAGCTGGCGAAGCCCGAGGCGAAGGAAGGGGCGGTTTTCGACGGCTTCCCCCGCACGGCCGCCCAGGCGGAGCTCGTCGATACCACGCTCGGCGAGCGCGGCCAGCGCCTCAGTAAGGTCCTGCTGCTTGACGTCCCCGAAGAAGAGCTCCTCCAGCGGCTCACGGCCCGGGCGGCGCAGGAAAATCGCTCCGACGATACGCCCGAAGCCATCCGCACGCGCCTGCAGGTCTACCAGCGGGACACGGCTCCCCTCGTCGCGCATTACGCCCAGCGCGGCATCGTGCATCGCGTGCCCGGCACCGGCACGATCGAGGAGATCGCGACGGAGATCCAGCGCATCGTCGGGCGATGATCACGCTCAAGTCGCCGCGGGAGATCGAGACGATGGCGGCGGCCGGCCGCATCGTCGCCGAGACGCTCGCACTCGTGCGGCGCCACGTCCGCCCCGGCGTCTCCACCGAGGAGCTGGACCGCCTCGCGGAAGACTTCATCCGCTCGCATCCGGGCGCGCGCCCGTCGTTCAAGGGCCTGTATGACTTCCCCGCCACGCTCTGCACCTCGATCAACGCCGAGGTCGTTCACGGGATCCCCTCGGCGAAGCGGATTCTGCGGGAAGGCGACCTGCTGAGCGTGGACGTGGGGGTGTGGCTCGACGGCCTGCACGCCGACTCGGCCGCTACCTTCGCCGTCGGGAGAGTCGGCGCCGATGCCGAGCGGCTACTCCACGTGACGCAGGAAGCGCTCGCCGCCGGCGTGGCCCAGGCGCGCGCGGGCAACCACGTGGGCGACATCGGGCACGCCGTGCAACAGGTCGCGGAGGCGGCGGGGTACTCGGTGGTGCGGGAGCTCGTGGGGCACGGGATCGGCTCGTCGTTTCACGAGGAGCCCCAGGTGCCGAACTACGGCAAGCCGAAGCGTGGCCCCCGCCTGATGCCCGGTATGACGATCGCCATCGAGCCGATGGTGAATCTGGGCGGTCCCGAGATCCGGACGCTCGACGATCGGTGGACGGTCGTGACCCAGGACGGCTCGCTGTCCGCCCACTTCGAGCACACGGTGGCGGTGCTCCCCGACGGGGGACCGCCCCGCATCCTCACGACGGCGGACTGACGTCCCGCTCCAGCGTCTCCGCTTCGTCGAGCAGCGCCTTCCCCAACCCCGGCTCCGACAGCGCCGTCACATTGGCGCGGACGTTCTCCACGGCCCCTGCCAGCGCGGCGCGGGCGAGGGCGGCGGCCACTTTGCTGTCCGAGCGCGCGTTCTGGTTGCCGATCGTCCCGATCTCGCGCGCCAGGGCCATCAGCCGCACCGCCCCCCGTGCCATCTGGAGCGGGGTCTGCGCCGCGCCCACCAACGCCTGATCGACCGCGCGTCTTCGGGCGGGGTCTCCCTTGGGAATCCGGTACGCCTCGCTCACCCGCGCGTACGCGGCGGCGTCATCATCCACCAGCCGGCGCAGCTGCGCCCGCAGCGCGTCGGCTTCGGCCAGGAGTGCAGCCACCCGCTCCTGGACGCCGGCATACGCCTTCCGGCCCGTCGTGAGCCGGGCGACCATGGCGACGAGCGCGGCGGCCAGCGCGCCCGCCAGGGCGGACGCGCTCCCGCCCCCCGGCACCGGTGCCCCACCCGCGAGCTCCTCGAGCCAGCCGTCGAGCGTGGGACCCTCGACGGCGCGGATCTTCTGCTCCAGCAGGTGATCCGCCGCGTCCGGAATCTTCAGGTGGGCGGCGCCCGCGCCGAGAATCGCCCGCTCTGGGACGAGTCCGACGATCTCGCTCTTCTGGATCTCGATGCCTCGTGCTCGGGCTCGCGACTCCACCGCCGCGAACACCGTGGCGGGAGGGGTCGTGTCGATGTCGAGCAGATTCATCGAGACCTGGGCCTTGCCGCCCACCGCGAAACCGGAAGCCTGAACCGCCGGCAACCCGCCGCCCGACGTGCGGATCTGCTGCGCGATCTCCTTGGCGGCACGGATGTCCCCCGTGTCGAGATAGATGTTGAACGCCACCAGGAAGGGCCGCGCGCCGACCGCGGTCGCCCCCGCGGTCGGATGGATGCGTTTCGGTCCGAAGTCCGGATCCGCCGCGGGATCCCGTCCGATCCTGTCTCGCAGACCCTCGAACTCACCTTTCCGGATGTCCGGCAGGCGCTCCCGCTCCGGCCGGGTCGCGGCCCGCGCGTAGAGGTAGACCGGGATCGCGAGCTCGGTCGCCGCCCGCTCGGCGAGCCGGCGCGCGACCGCCACGCACTCGTCCATCGTGACGTCGCGCACGGGCACGAATGGCACGACGTCGGTGGCGCCCATCCGTGGGTGCTCCCCCTGGTGCCTGGTGAGATCGATGCGCTCCGTGGCGACGCGCATCGCGCGAAACGCGGCTTCCGCGGCCGCGTCGGGACGGGCCACCAGCGTGAACACCGAACGGTTGTGCGACGCATCGGCCTGCACGTCGAGCAGGCGTACTCCGAGCACGCTCGTGATGGCGGCCCGGAGCGCGTCGAGGGTCGCGGCATCGCGACCCTCGGAGAAGTTGGGGACGCACTCGACTAGCGGGGCAGGCATTCCCGTCCTTTCACGCGCTCTTCAAGAGTTCCAGCAGCCAGCGGTGCAGCGTCGGGCTGCCGGCCACCAGGGAGCCGTGCCGCAGCACGTCGTCTCCTCCATCGAGCGTCGTTACGACTCCTTGCGCCTCGCGGATGAGCACGACACCCGCGGCCACGTCCCACGGCGAGAGCGTCAACTCCCAGAATGCGTCGAGCCGCCCGGCCGCCACGTCGGCGAGGTCGAGTGCCGCCGAGCCGGCGCGACGGATGCCGCTCGTAGCCCCCATCACGGCGGCGAACTGGTCCAGGTAGCGCCGCAACTGGCCGAGATTCTTGAATGGGAACCCGGTGCCCACGAGCGCGTGCCGTGGCTCGGTGAGCCCCGAGACCCGAAGGCGGCGTTCACCTTCCCAGGCCCCCGCCCCGCTCGCCCCCCAATACACCACGTCTCGCGGAATATCGTGAATCACCCCCACGCACAGCGCCCCGTTTACCGCACACCCGATCGAGACCGCGTACTGCGGGTAGCGGTGCAGGAAGTTGGTCGTGCCGTCGAGCGGATCGACGATCCACACCACGTCACCCGAGCGCGTGCCGTCGGGGGAGAGCTCCTCGCCTACGACCGTGGACCCCGGGACGCCGAGCGTGAGGGCGGTCGCGATCAGCGCCTCCGCCGTGCGGTCGGCGTCGGTCACGAAGTCGTGCCGGCCCTTCTCGGTCCAGTCGCTCGGCGCAGCCGGAGTGAGCCCGCGCAAATAGCCCGCGGCGCGCGCCGCCGCGTCCTTCGCCACGTCGACTAAGTCTTTGAGTTCTCGCACCTTGCGGCGCCGCACTCCCTCGGCGTAGGTTGTCAGCCCATGGCGCGCGTCTTCTCCGGCATCCAGCCCTCGGGCGAGCTGCACATCGGCAATTACTTGGGCGCGGTCCAGAACTGGGTTACGCTGCAACACCAGCACGACTGCCTGTTCTGCGTTGTCGACCTGCACGCCATCACGCAACCGTACGACGTGTCGAGCCTCGCCCAGCGAACCATCGAGATGGCCATCGGGCTGTTGGCCGTCGGACTCGACCCCGAGCGGGCGATCGTGTTCGTGCAGTCTCACGTCCCGGAGCACAGCGAGCTCAACTGGCTGCTCAACACGGTGACGCCGCTCGGTGAGCTCGAGCGCCAGACCCAATTCAAGGACAAGGCGCAACGTCACGACAGCATCCCGGCCGGGCTGCTCAACTACCCGGTGCTTCAGGCGGCCGACGTGCTGCTGTATCGCGCCACGCTGGTGCCGGTGGGCGAGGACCAGCTGCAGCACCTCGAGCTGATGCGTGAGATCGCGCGGCGCTGGAACACCCGCTTCGCCGAGGGCGCAGGATTCACCTTGCCCGAGCCGCAGGCGCTCCTGGCGACGGCGAAGCGCGTGCTCGGACTGGACGGCCGGGCGAAGATGTCGAAGAGCCTCGGCAACACCATCGGCCTGTTCGATACCCCGGAGACTATCTGGGAGAAGCTCAAGCCCGCGGCGACCGACCCCGCCCGGGTGACGCGGAAGGACCCCGGCAACCCGGAGATCTGCAACATTTTCACGATCCACCAGGGTTTCTCGCCGCCCGCGACCCAGCAGCAGGTGGCGCACAACTGCCGCACCGCGGGCTGGGGGTGCCTCGACTGCAAGCGAGTGCTCGCAGACAATATGATAGCCACGCTCACCCCCCTCCGCGAGCGCGCGCAGGAGCTGCGGGCGGAGCCAGGGCGGGTGCGCGAGATCCTGCGAGCGGCCGCCACAAAGGCGCGGGCACTCGCCCGCGCCACCCTGGCCCGGGTACGGCAGTGCATGGGCTTGCTCGAGGGAGCGGAGGCCTGATGCAGCATTTCCTCGGGCAGATGATTCAGATGTTCCGACTGGAGCTGTTCCTCCAGCTCTTGCTCGCGACGCTGTTCGGCGGGGCCATCGGTCTGGAGCGGGAGCTCGGGGGCAAGCCGGCCGGCCTGCGGACGAACATCCTGATCTGCATCGGCTCGGTGCTCTACACGAAGCTGTCGATTACGATGGCCGCCGGGACCGCCGATCCGACGCGTGTGGCCGCGCAGATCGTCACCGGCGTCGGGTTCATCGGCGCCGGCACGATTCTCCACGCCCGCGGGGCCGTCGTGGGCCTGACCAGCGCCGCTACCATCTGGGTCGTCGCGGCCATCGGCGTCGCCCTCGGCGCCGCCTTCTATTGGGAGGCGGCGGGCACCACGCTGCTTGTCTTGCTCGTGCTCCAGGGACTCGGCCGCATCGAACTGGTGGTGCAGCGGCAGACGACCCAGAGCAGCCTGTCGGTGCACGCCCGGCCCGATCCGAATCTGCTCGAGGACTTAGAGACGGTGGTGCGGCGCACGGGGCTCCACATCGAGCGGCAGGCCAGCCGCCGGGAGAACGTCGATCTCGTGATCGACTTCACGTTGCGCGGGCCGAAGCGGCTGCATGACCAGGTGATGATCGCGTTGTTGAATCACCCGGGCGTGCGCACCGTCTCCACCGGAGAGTGACGCGGCGTCTCGTGGTCGACCTCGCCTCGCCGCGCGTGGCCTGGCGGATTCCGCCGCGCGCGGTGCAGGCGATTCGGGACGCGCTGGGCCCGGGCTGGGACGTGGTCCAAGTCGAGGCGCCGGCCACGTCGGACGGGGACGGCGGGTCCGGGACCGAGGCAGCGGCAGCCGCGGCGCGCGGGGCGGAGGTCTACCTGGGGTACGGCGTCTCCGCCGGCGTGGTCCAGGCGGCGCGCGGCGCCCTCAAGTGGGCCCATACCAGCACGGCGGGCGTCGGGACCAGCGTGCCGCACGTCCGGGGAACCGGCGTCGTGCTCACGAACTCCGCCGGGGTACATGCCGATCCCATTGCTGACTGGACGATCGCCGCGATCGGGTACTTCGCTCGTGGCCTCGACCGGATGCGCGAGTTCCAGGCGGAAGAGCATTGGGCCCAACCCGAAATCACGGGGCTGGAGATCCCCGTGCGGGAGTTCGGCGAGCTGCGGGTCGGCGTCTACGGGCTGGGCGGGATCGGCACGGCGGTGGCTCGGCGCGCGCTGGCGCTCGGGATGAGCGTCGCGGGAGTACGGCGCCGTCCCGAGCGCGGCGGCCCCCCGGGGGTGCGCTGGGTCGGGGCACCGGGCGACCTCGGGCGGCTCGCCGCCGAGAGTGACTGTCTGGTGCTGGCAGCGCCGCACACCGACGCGACGCGCGGCGTAGTCAGCCGGTCGGTGCTGGAGCGCCTGCCCTCGGACGCGATCGTCGTCAACGTTTCCCGCGGGACGCTGTTGGATGAGACGGCTCTGCTCGACCTGCTCGACGCAGCTCGCCTGCGCGGCGCGGCGCTGGACGTCTTCGCCACCGAGCCCTTGCCCGCCGGGCACCCGCTGTGGCGGCACCCCCGCGTGCTCGTAAGTCCCCATGTCGCCGCCGTGACGACGCGCTTTTGGGAGCGCGAGACGGGGCTGATCGTGGAGAACGTGCGACGCTATCTTGCAGGGGCGCCCCTCGCCAACGTCGTCGACCTGGAGGCCGGCTACTAGTGGAGGAGAAATCCCGCAGCGGTCGCAGCAGCGCCGCCGACGCGCAGCCGCGCGGCGTCGAGCAGATCATCAAGGCGGCGATCGATCGCGGCGCCTCCGATCTGCACATCAAGGCCGGTGACGTGTTTCGCGCCCGTATCGACGGGAAGCTGGTGCCCCTCACCAAGCAACGGCTCACGCCCGAGCAGACCCGCGCGATCGCGTTGCGTTTGATGCCGAACGAGGACGATCGGAACCGGCTCGACAAGCTGCACGAGTACGATTGCTCGTGGGGCGTGCCCGGGGTCGGCCGCTTCCGCGTCAATATCCTGCGGCAGCGCTCGTCGTTCATGATCGTGATGCGCGTCATCCCGTTCGACATCCCGACCATCGAGTCGCTCAAGCTGCCGTCCGTCCTCACGACGATTGCGGCGGCCGAACGGGGGATGATCCTCGTCACCGGGATCACCGGGTCGGGGAAGAGCTCGACGATGGCCGCGATCTTGAACCACATCAACCAGAACAACCAGAAGCACGTCGTCACGCTCGAGAACCCGATCGAGTTCCTGCATCGCGACATCAACTCCTCGATCACCCAGCGCGAGATCGGGGTGGACACCGACGACTTCCGGGCGGGCCTGCGGGCGGCGTTGCGGCAGGATCCGGACGTGATCGTGATCGGGGAGATGCGGGACGTCGAGACGGTCGACACCGCGATGAAGGCGGCGGAGACGGGGCATCTCGTGATCTCGACCCTGCCCACGCCGGACGCCGTGGCCACGGTGAGCCGCGTGCTGGCGATGTTTCCGCCCGAGGAGCAGGAGATCGCCCGGCTGCGGTTCGCCGAGACGCTCCAGGCCGTGGTGGCGCAGCGGCTGCTGCCACGGGCAGACGGGCACGGGCGCGCCGCGGCGGTCGAGGTACTGATCTGCACGGCGGCCGCCCGCGCCATCATTCGGGACGCGGGTCGCGCCGCCGAGTTGTACGACTATATCCGTGAAGCGAGCGAGCAGTACGGGATGCAGACGTTCGACCAGCACCTGATGGATCTCGTGGGGGACGAGGTCATCACGTACGAAACGGCGCTCGCCGCCGCCACGAAGCCGGCCGACTTCGAGCTCCAGATGCGCACGCTGCGACGCCGCTCGCGCGCGGCCGAGCCGGCGGAGGCGGCCCAGGCCAGCGCGCCCCGCAAGCGGTGAGCGGCCGGCTGTTCGCGGGGGTCCTCGCCCCCGTCACCACCCCGTTCGACGCCGCCACCGGAGACGTGGCGCCGGAGCAGCTGCGGCACAACGTGGTGCACCTGCTCGAGGCGGGCCTGGACGGCGTGGTCGTCGTGGGCTCGACGGGCGAGTCCGCCATGCTCGACCCCGAAGAGCAGCGCCGGCTGGTCGGCTGGGTGCGCCCCGTGCTGCCGGACGGGCGCTGGCTCGTGGCGGGGACCGGCGCCGAGTCCACCCGCCAGGCAGTGGCGCTGTCGCGGGCGGCGGCCGCCGAGGGCGCGGATGCCGTGCTGGTGCGCCCGCCCAGCTACTTCGCGCACGCGACCTCTCCCGCCACGCTCACCGACTACTACCGGACCGTTGCCGACGCGAGTCCCGTTCCGGTGCTCGTGTACAACATTCCCAAGTACACGCACGTGGCGCTCGCCGCGGGCCTGCTGCAGCAGCTCGCCACCCATCCGAACATCCGGGGCGTGAAGGACTCCTCGGGCGACGTGAAGAACCTCGCTGCGTATCGGGACGCGCTGCCGCAGTGGACCGTGCTGGCAGGGTCGGGCTCGCTGTTGTTCGCTGGGCTGGAGCTCGGGTGCGACGGCGGGGTGCTCGCGGTGGCGTGCTACGCCGCGCGCCGCTGTGCCGACATCTTCGCGGCGTTCCGCGCGGGGGACCGGGCGCGCGCCGGGGCGCTGCAGGAGCGGCTCGGACCGATCGACAAGGAGATCGTCGGGAAGCTCGGCCCCGCCGGAGTGAAGGCCGCCATGGATGCCGTCGGGTTGTACGGCGGGCCGGTGCGGGCGCCGCTCGCGCCGCTCGCCCCGGCCGACCGGGAGCGCGTGGCGCAGCTCGTGTGCGCGTGACGGATCTGCGTGCTCTGCTCGAGGAGATCTCGGTCGCGCGGCTGGTCGGCACGCCGCACCACGCCCGGGTGCGCGAGGTCCTGAAGCGCGAGCTCGGGGCGCGGGGGTTCGTGGTGCTGGAGCAGCGCTTCCGGACGCGGCCCCGCGCGCCGCTGTGGGGTGGCGCCGCGAGCGACGCCGTCAACCTGATCGCCGTCCGGCCGCGCGCCCGGGTCACGGCCTGGCTCGCCGCGCACTACGACTCCAAGGGGCAGGCGGTCTCGATGGCCGCACGTCTCGTGCTGGCAGGTGTGGTCGTCGCCGGCCTGCTCGCCGCCCTCGTCGCCCGAGTCGCGGGCGCCCCCACGCTGGTGCTCGCGATCCCGGCGGCACTCGTGGCACTGTTCGTGGCGCTGAGCCGCATCTCGGATGATTCTCCCGGGGCCGTGGACAACGGCGCCGGCGTCCTGACCGTGTTGGCGATCGTCGATGCGCTGCCCTCCGACGCCCGAGTGGGCGTCGTCTTTCCCGACGCCGAGGAGCACGGGCTGGTCGGCGCGAGGGCGCTGGTGCGTGAGCGCGCCCACCTCTTCGAGGACACCGCGCTCATCAACTTCGACGGCATCGACGACCGCGGGCGGACGCTCGCCCTCGTGCATCGGGGCGGTCCGCTGGTGGACGCGGTCGTGCGCGCCCTGGCAGCGCGGCGCGCCCGCGTGCTGCCGGTCCTCGAGGACGGGCTGGTGCTCGCGGCCGCGGCGCGGGAGTGCGTGACGGTCATGCGGGGGGACTGGGAGACGGCGCGGGTGGTGCACACACCGGAGGATACGGCGAAGCGACTGACGCTCGCGGGGGTGCAGGTCGTCGCAGCGGCAGTTGCGGACGCGCTGCGCGATGTTCCCACGCTGAAGCGTGGGCTCGGCGAAGCACGACGCTGAAGCGTAGTGTGCTTTAGCACAGTGCAGTGCCGAGCCCAGGCTTTAGCCTGGGAACGAGCGCGTTGACGTGACCGGGTGCCAGGTCTAGCTTCCCCCAGAGGAGACTTCAGCGCCCCGTCCCCCGGGGCGTTTTTGTTGGAGCGCTGGGAGCGCCATGTTCGGACCGAAGACACACTGCGTCGTGGTCGTCGGCGCCCAGTGGGGCGACGAGGGCAAGGGGAAGATCGTCGACGTGCTCGCCGAGCGCGCTGACCTGGTGGTCCGCTACCAGGGGGGCGCCAACGCCGGGCACACCGTCGACACCGGGGCCGGCGAATTCGTGCTGCACCAGATTCCGTCGGGGATCATCCAGGGGGCGGTGTGCATCGTCGGCAACGGCGTGGTGCTCGATCCGGAGACGTTCTTCACCGAGCTCGACGCATTGACGTCGCGCGGCATTCGCACCGAGCACAAGCTCTACGTCTCGGACCGCGCCCATCTGACCCTCCCCTACCACAAGCTGCTCGACCGGGCGCGCGAGCAGCGCGAGAAGATTGGCACCACCGGGCGCGGCATCGGGCCCACGTACGAAGACAAGTACGGCCGGCGCGGGGTGCGGGTCGGCGACCTGCGGAACTTGGACCGCGCCAAAGAGCTCGTCTGCACCCGGGTCCGGGCGGCGAACGAGTTCCTCGAGCTGCTCGGCTCGCACGAGCGCGCCGACTCCGGTGAGCACGTAGGCCTGCTCGACCGCCTCGCTCCCCGCCTGCTGCCGATCGCCATCGACGCCGGCCGCGTGGTGTACGAGGCGCTGCAGCGGGGCGAGTCGGTGCTGCTCGAGGGGGCGCAGGGCGCGCTGCTCGACGTCGATCACGGCACCTACCCCTATGTGACCTCGTCCAACACCACCGCGGGCGGAGCCGCCGTCGGCGCGGGGATCGGCCCGACCGCCATCGACGCGGTGCTCGGCGTGGTGAAGGCCTACACCACCCGCGTGGGAAACGGGCCGCTCCCCACGGAAGCGGAGCCGAAGCTCGCCGAGCGCATCCGCGCGCTGGGCGGCGAGTTCGGGGCCACCACCGGTCGGCCGCGTCGCTGCGGCTGGTTCGACGCCGTGGTCGTGCGTTACGCCGTGCGCGTGAACGGTCTCACGGGCCTCGCCGTCACCAAGCTCGACGTGCTCGACTCGTTCTCCCACATCCCCGTGTGCGTCGGGTATCGGCTCGACGGCGAGCCGTTCGACAGCATGCCCGCCGAGGTGGAGCGGCTCACACGCGTCGAGCCGGCCTACGAGACGCTCCCCGGCTGGCAGAAGTCGCTGAGCCACGTGCGGCGCCTCGCGGACCTGCCGCCCGCGGCGCGGGCGTACCTCGACCGGCTGCAGGACCTGGCCCACGCGCCCATCCAATACGTGAGCATCGGCACCCGCCGCGACCAGATCATCGAGGTGACGTGAGGTGACGGTCGACGTCGCCGTGATCGGCGCGGGGCCGTGCGGCCTCGCCGTGGGCGTGGCCGCGAAGCGGCTCGGCCTCACCTGTTCGCTGTTCGACAAGGGGCCCGTGGTCGCGAGCCTGATGCGCTATCCCCTGTACATGACCTTCTTCTCGACGCCCGATAAGCTCGAGATCGGCGGCCTGCCGTTCGTCACGGCCGCCGACAAGCCGACTCGGCGCGAGGCCCTCACCTACTACCGCAAAGTGGCCGAGTACTTCGAGCTGGACGTGCGACAATACCACGAGGTGCACGGCGTGCGACGCTCGCGCGACGGGTTCGAGCTGACGGCGCGACATCCCGGTAAGACGGAGCCCGAGACGGTCCAGGCGCGCCACGTCGTGCACGCCACCGGCTATTTCGAGTCGCCCAACGCCGTCGGCGTGCCGGGAGAAGACCTTCCCCATGTCTCGCACTTCTTCACGGAAGCCCACCCGTACTGGCAGCAGCGCGTGGTGGTGATCGGGGGTGGCAACAGCGCCGTCGAGGCGGCGCTCGACCTGCACCGCGTCGGTGCGCGGGTCACGCTGATCCACTTCCTAGGCGAGTTCGATCGCGGTGTGAAGCCGTGGATCCTGCCCGACGTGACCAACCGCGTGAAGGACGGCAGCATCGCCGTCCGCTGGTGCAGCCGGGTCAGCGAGATTCGGCGCTCCGAAGTGGTGATTCGCTCCGACGCAGACGGCCGGCTCGAGACGCTCTCCGCCGACTTCGTGCTCGCCCTCACGGGGTACCGGGCGGACCTGAGGCTGCTGCGCCTGAGCGGTGTGGACGTCGACGAAACCACCGGCGTCCCGCGCCACGAGCCGACCACGATGGAAACGAATGTGCGGGGGGTCTACATCGCCGGCGTCCTGGCGTCCGGTCTCGACGCGAACAAGATCTTCATCGAGAACGGCCGCGCACACGGCGCGCTCATCTGCGAGCACATCAAAGCAAAACCCCCCAAGGTTGCCCTTGGGGGGTGATCGCCTGCTCGACATCGTGCGCCCTAGAACCCGATGCGAGCGAGACGAAACTCGTGCTCGAGGGGCCCAACAAAAAACCCCGCGCTCCGTTTCCAGGGCGTGGGGCCGGTGCCATCCTCCGGCAGCCGGGCTGTCTCGCAGCTTGAGACCCCTTGGCTTTGCGCCCCGCCGTCGCCGACGGTTTGCCCTGAACAGAGACGTGCCGCGGCATACGGGAAGCAAGAACGGTGCCCTACGAGCAAGCGGCATCAAGGCGTCACTTAGCAATCATCTCGACATCTTGTGTTCTCGCAGAATGCACGAATCAATGCATAACGCGCTATGCAGCCTGTAGTCCTCGTGGCTCCAGCGGCATTCAAAGGCTCTCTCGGCCCGCGCCAGGTCGCGGACGCGCTGGCCGCCGGGATCCGCCGGGCCCTTCCTGGGGCCTCGCTGCTCCAATGCCCGATCTCCGACGGGGGCGATGGCCTGCTGGACGTCGTGCTCACACCTGGGTCCCTCCGCGAGGAGGTCTCGGTCACCGGTCCACTCGGCATCCCGGTACGCGGCGAGCTCGGCTGGGTGGATGCTGAGACCGCGATATTCGAGTGCGCCACCGCGTGCGGCATCGCGCTGCTCCGCCCCGACCAGCTGGATCCTCTGCGTGCGACGACGCGAGGCGTGGGCGAACTCATCTGGGAGGCAGCCGAGCGCGGTGCCACGCTGGTGGTGGTCGGCTTGGGCGGCTCGGCCACCGTGGACGGCGGAACCGGCGCGGCTCGCGGGCTCGGTTGGACGTTTCTGGATGCGCGGGGGGACGCGCTTCCGGAGGGCGGTGGCTCGCTGGCGCAGCTGGCGGACCTGGGTGGTGGCTGGGGCCTCGCGGCGCGGGTCCTCGCGCTCAGCGACGTGACGACGCCGCTGATCGGCAGGGACGGGGCCGCGCCGGTGTTCGCTCCGCAAAAAGGGGCGGGTCCCGAGGGCGTCAAGCTGTTGTCGCGCGGCCTCGAACGGCTCGCCGAGTTGATGGCGCGCCATGCTCGGCCCGAGCTGGCGACGCTCCCCGGCGGCGGGGCGGCGGGGGGTCTCGGGGCGGGTCTCGCGTTCTTCGCCAAGGCCGGTCTGGTCCCAGGCGCCCAGTGGGTGCTGGATCGCGTCGGCTTTGACGCCGCCCTCGCCAAGGCGGATTTCGTCGTGACCGGTGAGGGCTCCTTCGATCGGACGTCGCTCGTCGGCAAGGCGTCGGGCGAAGTGGTGCGGCGGGCGCAGGCGGCCAAGAAGCGCCTCGCCGTGGTAGCTGGAAAGGTCGAAGGCCTGATCGGGATCCACGCACTCGACGGCGAGGGGCGGATACTCGATGCCGCGGGCATCGCCGACCTGGCTGAACGCGCCACACGGCAGGCGCTCGGGTTGCCCCTGCCGTAGTGGGCCGTCTATCTTCCGACCTCTCATGTCCTCACACAACAACGTGATGGAGAAACTGGTGTCGCTCGCGAAGCGACGCGGTTTCGTGTTCCAGTCGTCGGAGATCTACGGCGGCCTCGGGTCTGTGTGGGACTATGGGCCGCTCGGTGTCGAGCTGAAGAAGAACATCAAGGAGCGCTGGTGGCGCTCGCTGGTCCACGAGCGGGAAGACATCGAGGGCCTCGACGCGGCCATCCTGATGCACGCCAAGGTCTGGGAGGCGTCCGGGCACCTGGCGGGGTTTGCCGATCCCCTGGTCGACTGTAAGCAGTGCAAGAACCGGTTCCGCGCCGACGACCCTCGCATCAAAGGCACGCCCGGCGAGCCCACCACGCGGTGCCCCGTGTGTGGGAACCAGGGAACGCTGACAGCGCCGCGCATGTTCAACCTCATGTTCAAGACGTTCATGGGTCCGGTCGAGGAGGCGGCGGCCGTGGTGTACCTGCGTCCCGAGACCGCGCAGGGGATCTACGTCAACTATCTCAACGTCCTGCAGTCGTCCCGACAGAAGATCCCGTTCGGCATCGCCCAAGTCGGCAAGGCGTTCCGCAACGAGATCACGCCGGGGAACTTCATCTTCCGGACCCGGGAGTTCGAGCAGATGGAGATGCAGTTCTTCGTCAAGCCGGGGACGGACGCGGAGTGGTTCGAGTTCTGGCGCCAGGAGCGGATGAAATGGCTCGTCGGTCTGGGTATCCACCCTGAGAAACTGCGCTTTCACCAGCATACCAAAGAGGAGCTGGCGCACTACGCGAAGGACGCCTACGACATCCAGTACGAATTTCCCTTCGGGTGGCAGGAGTTCGAAGGGATCCACAACCGCACGAACTTCGACCTGTCGCGCCACCAGGAGTTCTCCGGCAAGAAGCTCGAGTACGTGGACGCCGCCTCGAACGAGCGATACATCCCGTATGTGGTGGAGACCTCGGCGGGCGCCGACCGCACCACGCTCGTGGTGATGGTGGACGCCTATCACGAGGAGGAAGTGGAGGGCGATAAGCGCGTGGTATTGCGGATTCATCCGGCCATCGCTCCCCTCAAAGCGGCAGTGTTTCCCCTCGTCAACAAGGACGGCATGCCCGAGCTGGCGCGCCGGCTGTATGACGACCTGCGGCGACACTACAACGTGTTTTACGACGACGGCGGCTCCATCGGGCGCCGCTACCGGCGGCAGGACGAGGCCGGCACGCCGTTCGGGATCACCGTGGACGGCCAGTCCACCGCGGACGGAACGGTGACGGTGCGGGATCGCGACACGCTGAAGCAGGACCGGGTCGCGGCCGATCGCCTGGTGGCCTACCTGGCGGAGCGCCTGCGGGGCTGAGAGTGGATTGCGGATCGTGGATTGCGGATTGCGGATTGGATGGGCGGGTGTCGATTCCGCAATCCGCAATCCACAATCCGCAATTGGTGGGGTGGGGCGGTGCGGCTGGATGACTTCCGCCAGCTCGTCGAGCGGCTCGTGCAGCAGGTTCCGGCGGCGTACCTCGACGGGGTGGTGGTGGTGGAAGTGAGTCCAAAGACGTTGCCGCACCCCCGGCGCGGCGACGTCTACACGCTGGGGGAATGCATCCCGCTGGAATGGAGCGGCAGCGGGGCCGATCTGCAATCGCGCGTCGTTCTCTATCACGGTTCGTTCGCGGCGCTCGCGCGCCTCGGGGAGTTCGACTGGCGCGCGGAGGCGTGGGAGACGCTCACCCACGAGCTGCGACACCACCTCGAGTGGCGCGCCCAGCTCTCCCGCCTCGAGGCCTACGACTGGGCGGCGGAGGAGAACTTCAAGCGCCACGAGGGACAGCCCTTCGACCCGCTGTTCTATCGGTCGGGGGAAAGTGTGGAGGACGGCGTCTGGAAGGTCGACGACGATCTCTTCGTGGCGCTGGAGGACTCGGGTACGCGCGGCACCGAGATCGAGATTCCCTGGCACGGTCGAGCCTATCGGGTGGCGGTCCCGCCGGTCGAGCCCACCACGGCGTTGTTCCTGGTCCTGGACGGCCTGCGAGACCCCCCACCCGGCGACGCCGTGGTGGTCCTGAAGCCGGCGCACGGACTGCGCGACCTGTTGCGGCGTGCTCCAGATCCGGTGCAGTTGGTGGCGCGCGTGATGCCGCTCGATGTCTAGACTGGTGTTCCTCGGGACGCGCGACCTCTTTTTCCGCTCGAAGCTCGCTCGAGTCGTCGCGGCCGCCGGGGCGGAGCTGACGCGTGACGAGTCCACCTGCGAGCTGGCCGTTCTCGAGATCGAGCCCGCGGGGTCGACGGAGCGAATCAAGGCGTTCGTCGCCCGCGGGACGCCGGTCCTTGCCTACTTCTCGCACGTACGGGCCGATCTGCTGCGGACCGCTCGCGAGGCGGGGGCCGTGGCGGTGCCGAATTCGCAGGTGGAGGAACGGCTCCGGGGGCTGCTGGAAACGACATAGGGGCGCAGCATGCTGCGCCCCTACAACTGCGACGTCCTACTTCGACGCGACCTGCACGTCGATGTGCCGCGGCTTCGCTTTTTCGACCTTCGGCAGCGTCACCGTCAGCACGCCGTGCTCGTATGTCGCCTTGATGGCGTTGGCGTCGACCGTCGCGGGCAGCGTGAAGCTCCGCTCGAACGTGCCATAGGTCCGTTCGTAGCGGTGCACCCGCTCGGTGCGCTCTTCGGCGACCTGCTCCTTGCTCCCGTGAATCGTAAGGACGTTGTTCTCGAGCGAGATCTTCACGTTCTCCGGTTTCACGCCCGGCACCTCGGCCATGATCCGAATGGAGTCGGGCTCCTCGAGGATGTCCACAGGCGGTACCCAGGACGCGCCTGCGCTGTCGCGGTACTGCCAGTCGAGGTTGCCGAACGCGTCGCTGAAGAGACGACCGATCCGGCGCTCGAGGGTGGTCCCGTCCAGCGCGGGCCCTCTCGAGTTAAGAGTCGTGACGAACATAAGCAGACCTCCTATGAAGGACGTGGTGCGGGACTGATTCCCCCCGGGCGCCGAGCAACCGGCGTGCCGCGGGATGGGGTCCGCGGTTTGCCGAGATGGCAAGCCGGCCTGCCGCGTTTGCGGTGGTTTGCCAGGATGACGGAGTTATCTTTCTCGCTCGTCTGCGCGAGGTAGTTCGTGAACCGGCATGTTCCCGTTTGGGTGGCCTTGGGCGTCTGGCTCGGGGGCGTCGCCGCCGGCGCCGCGCCCGGCTACCGCATCCTGGTGTCGAGCGAGTCCGGGGACATCGTCTCCCAGCTGACCTGGGACGGCGTCGCGCTCAAGACCGTGAAGGTCGTGCCGGTGGGCATCATGCCCGCCGACATTGACGGCCCGCACAACGTGACGGTCTCGCCGGACGGCAAATATTGGTACGTGACGATCGCCCACGGCACGCCCTACGGCACCCTCTGGAAGATGGCGGTGGACGGGGACACCCTGGTCGGGAAGGCGCCGGTCGAGATGTTCCCCACCACGATCTCGCTCACTCCGGACGGCGAGCTCGCCTTCGTCGCGAACTCCGATTTCCACGGCGACCATCCGCGGATGAACGTGGTGTCGATCGTCTACACGCCGCGGATGATCACGCTCACGAACCTTCCGGCGTGCGACATGCCGCACGGCGTGAAGGTGAACCACGCCGGGACGAAGGTCTACGTCACCTGCATGAACTCGGACGAGGTGCTGGAGATTGACCGCCCGTCCCTGGCGATCACGCGGCGCCACCGGACTGGCGAAGGAATGCTCCCGCAGGCCATGCCGATGAAGATGGGGCACGGCGGAGCGCAAGGGGCGGGAGCGATGGTGCACGACGCCTGTATGCCGACCTTCGTGTCGGTGTCGCCCGACGACGCGCGGTTGTACGTCGCCTGCAACCACAGCGACGAGCTGATGGTGCTGGACGCGCGGACGCTCGAGCTGATGAAGGCGATCCCGACGGGGCACGGTGCGTACAACGTCGAGCCGTCGCCCGACGGCAAGTGGGTGATCGCGACGAACAAGAAAGACCAGAGTGTCTCGCTCATCGACGCCGCCACGTTGACGGAAGTGGCGCGGATCCCGACGACCAAGCCGTTCCCGCACGGTGTGGCGTATTCGCCCGACAGCCGGTACGCCTTCGTCTCGCAGGAGAGCAAGGGCGTGGATCCCGGCGCGGTGAACGTGATCGACCTGCAGACGAAGACGCGTGTCGCGAGCATCCCCGTCCCGCTGCAGCCGACCGGGATCACGATCCTCGCCCGGCCGTGACGCACACGACCACCGTCGCGCTGCCGCCGGCTGCGGTGCTCGAGGCGGCGCAGCGCTTCTTCGCCGAGCGGGTCCCGAGCGCCGCCGCCTTCGTGGAGCAGGCAGGCCCGGGGTACCTGGTGCTGCGCGGGCAGGGGGGGGAAGAGGTAGTGTTCAGCGCACGGGCGGATGCGGGCGGCAAGACGCAGGTGCGCGCGTCGACGCTGTTTTTCGACCAGGCGGTCGACCGCTTTCTTTCGACGCTGCCGCTCGAGGCCGGAGTCCACGTTGCATGACCGCGGTCGAGACGCGGCTCCCGGTGCGGGTCATGGTGACCGACGTGTGGGATCAGGTGTCGTTCGTCGTGTCGCCCACGACCACGGTCGCGGAGTTGAAGCGGCGGGCGCTCACCCAGGCGCTGAAGCGCCGCACCGTCTCCGACCAGGACTACGTGGTGAAATTCCAAGGGGCTCGGGTGCTGGACGAAACGACCACGCTCGCTGCATTGGGGGTCGCTCCGAACTCCACGCTCATCGTCCTTCCCGCGCGTCGCCAGCCCGTGCGATGAGGTCGCTGAGCCGGGCACTCGCGCTACTCGCCGTCGGCTTTCTCTCACTCGACGCGCTGCTGTTTCTGTACTCGGGTCTCAGCCTCGGGCGGCCGGGCTTGGTCGCGAGCGGCGTCGCCTGTGCCCTGGTCGCGGTGCTGGTCGGCCTCAGCTGGCGCCGTTACCGTCGTGCCATCGCCGAGCTCGAGCAGGCGCGGCGCGACATGCGGGCGGAAGTGGAGTCGATCCGCGAGTTGTTGCGAGGCAAGGGGCTACATAACTGAGTTGCCCGTTCCTGTCTTCTTCCACCCCGCTTGCCAGCGTCACAACCCCGGGCCGGGACATCCGGAGCGCCCCGAGCGCATCGTGGCGGTACTGGACACGCTGCGCGCGGCGGACATGGCCTCGAGCGTCGAGTGGTGCGAGGCGCGGCCGGCGAGCCGGGCGGCGCTCGAGCGGGTCCACTCGGCGCGCTACCTCGACACCCTCGAGCGGGTGGCCGGTCACGGCGGCGGGATGCTCGATGCCGACACGGTGATGAGCGCCGACAGCTGGGAGGCGGCCGTGGCCGCGGCCGGCGTGGCCATCGGCGCCGTGGAGCGGGCGGTCGCGACCGGCTCGGCTTTCGCGGCCGCCCGTCCGCCCGGGCATCACGCACTCGCGGCGCACGCGATGGGGTTCTGTCTGATCAACAACGTCGTCGTGGCCGCGCGACAGGCCCAGCAGCTCGACAAGCCCCGCGTCCTCATCGTGGACTGGGATGTGCATCATGGCAACGGCACCCAGGCGCTGGTCGAGCGCGATCCGTCGATCCGCTACGTTTCGATGCACCAGTATCCCTGGTATCCGGGCACGGGTGGGGCGGACGAGCGCGGCGTGGGCAACGTGTTCAACGTTCCCCGCCCGCCGGGGCTGCCGCGCGAAGTGTACGTGCGCGATCTGCTCGCCGCCGTGGACGCGGCGCTCGTGGGCTGGCCGCCCGACCTGCTCCTCGTGTCCGCGGGGTTCGACTCGCTCGCCGGCGATCCGCTGGGCGGCTTCACGCTCGAGCCCGACGACATGGCACGCTGGACCACCACGTGGCGCGAGCGAGTCGCGCCCGCGCCGGTGGTGGGCGTGCTCGAGGGCGGCTACCGCCTCGACCTCCTCGCGGCGGGTGCCCGCGCGCACGTGCGCGCGCTTGCCTGACGCGGGCGGCCCCTTCGATACTTCACGCGGGCGCCGGGCCGCGATCCCGCGCCGGAGGACATGATGCCCCTGCACCTCGCCACCGAAGTCGTCACGCTCAAGACCAAGCATCCGTTCGTCATCGCCCGCGGCGGCGGAGACGACTACCGCGTCGTGTGGGTCCGATTGACCGACGCGGACGGCGCGGAGGGATGGGGTGAAGCAGATCCGTCGAAATACTACGGCGAGACCGCGGACACGGTCCTCGCCGTCCTCCAGAAGCTCGAGCCGCATCTCCCCAAGGACGCGTTCGAGCTGGAAGCGGCGGAGGCGCGCTTCGCGCAAGTCGTGCCGAAGAACGGCGCGGCCCGCGCGGCGCTCTCGGCGGCCCTGCACGACCTGTTCGGGAAGCGACTGGGCCAGCCGCTGTGGCGGCTCTGGGGCCTCGATCCGGCGAAGGCGCCCTACTCTTCCTTTACCATCGGGATCGATACCGCGGAGCAGATCCGCCTCAAGGTAGCCGAGGCCGCCGCTTATCCGATCCTCAAGATCAAGCTCGGGACCGACCACGACGAGGACATTCTGCGCACGATCCGGGACGCAACCGACAAGCCCATCCGGGTCGACGCGAACGCGGGCTGGACGCGGGAGCGGGCGATCGCGCTGCTTCCCGTCCTGAAGGAGTACGGGGTCGAATTCGTCGAGCAGCCGTTGCCCCCCGACGACCTCGAGGGGATCGCGGCCGTACGCCGTCGCGGCGTTCTCCCGGTCGTGGTGGACGAGAGCTGCCTCGTCGCAGCCGATATCCCGCGGGTGGCGGCGGCGGCCGACGGCATCAACATCAAGCTCGCCAAGTGCGGCTCGCTGCGGGAGGCGCTCCGGATGATCGCGACTGCTCGAGCGCACAGCATGCTCGTGATGGTCGGATGCATGATCGAGTCCTCGCTCGGCATCACCGCGGCGGCCCACTTCACGCCGCTGGTCGACGCCGCGGATCTGGACGGCGCGGCGCTGACGGCGAACGACCCGTTCATCGGCGCCACGATCGACGGCGGCAAGATCCGACTCCCCACCGGACCGGGGCTGGGTGTCCGGCGGCGCTCGCAGGATGGCCGGCCTGGTTGACGCCGGTGGCGCTGGTGTAGGGGCGCAGCATGCTGCGCCCCTACTCGCGGCTCGGCGTCTGCCGCTGAAAGCGGCTTCAGCCGTAGGCGCCGAGCCGCGGCTTCAGCCGCGCCACGCCGACGTGGTCCTCCCGGTACCCGTTCCTCGGAGCTACACGTACCTGATTCCTGCCGAGCTGGCGGAGCGCGTCGTGCCGGGGTCACGTGTGGTGGTGCCGGTGCAACGACGGCAGGTGGTGGGCCTGGTCGTCGCAGTCGACGTCCCCGCGCCCGACGTTCCGGCAAAGCCGATCGCCGCCGCTCCCGACGGAGAGCCCGCGTTGAGCGCTGCGCTGATCGAGCTCGGCCGCTGGATCGGCTCGTACTACGGCGCGCCGCTCGGCCTCGCGCTACGGGCGCTGCTCCCGGGGGCGCTGTGGAGCGTGCGGCGTCCGGCCGGGCCTCCGGAGCAGGCGGAGCGCGTGATCGGGTTGACGCAGGCGCTCCCCTCGCTGCTCGAGCGCGAGCGGGCGTTCCGGCGCGCGCCCCAGCGGCGCGTGGGCTACGAGGCGCTCGAGGCGCTGGGCGGCTCGGCGCCGCTCCGCCACCTCCTGGACCGCCTCGGCCTCTCCCGGGCCGTGCTCGACGGCCTGGTGAAGCAGCGGCTCGCCCGCTATACCGACGTACCGCGCGCGCGCGACCCGTTCGCCGACCTCTCCTCGCCACCCCCGCCCGCGCTGACGGAGGCACAGCTGGGGGTCGTGAGCGGGATCGCCGGGACGCCCGCCGACATTCCCATACTGATTCACGGGGTCACGGGTTCGGGCAAGACGCTCGTCTATCTCGAGTTGCTGCGCGGCGTCGTGGCGTCGGGGCAGGGCGCGATCCTCCTCGTTCCCGAGATCGCGCTCACGCCCCAGACCGTGGCCCGGGTGCGGGGCGTGTTCGGCGACCAGGTGGCGGTGCTCCATTCGGGGCTCTCGGACGGCGAGCGTGCCGACGCGTGGCGGGCGTTGCGGCGCGGCGAGCGCCGGGTGGCTGTGGGGCCACGGTCCGCGGTGTTCGCTCCGGTGCAACGGCTCGCCGCCATCGTGGTCGACGAAGAGCATGAGGCGAGCTACAAACAGGGGACGGTGCCGCGCTACCACGCCCGCGACGTGGCCCTGGCGCGGGCCCGGCTCGAGGGTGCGCGGGTCATCCTCGGCAGCGCCACGCCCTCGCTCGAGACGCTGCAGCTCGCCAGGACCGGCCGGGTGTGCACGTTCACGCTGCCCGAGCGGATCGGCGCGCGGCCGCTTCCTCCGGTCGACGTGATTGACCTGCGGAGCGCGCCCCGCGTGGCCGAGGCCCGCGGGATCCCTTGGACCGAGCCGCTCGATCACGCGGTGCGGGGGGCGCTCGCCCGCTCCGAGCAGGTCATCTTGCTCCTGAACCGCCGCGGCTTCGCGACCTACCTGCAGTGCCCCGCGTGCGGAGACGTGCGCGATTGCCCGCACTGTGCCATCACCCTCACGGTCCACCAGACGCCGCGGGCACTGCGCTGTCACTACTGTGGGCACGAGGAGCCGATTCCGGCGGCGTGCCGGGTGTGCGGCAAGGAGATCCAGCGGATGCGCGGGCTCGGTACCCAACAGCTCGAGCACTTCGTGAGCCGGCGGTTCCCTGAGGCCCGGATCGCCCGCATGGATCTCGACACCACGAGCACCAAGTGGGCGCATCATCGCATCCTCGAGCGCATGGCCCAGGGCAAGCTCGACATCCTGCTCGGGACCCAAATGATCGCGAAGGGGCTGGATTTCCCCAACGTGACGGTGGTGGGTGTGGTGGACGCCGACACCGGCCTCCATCTGCCCGACTTCCGCGCCGGTGAGCGCACGTTTCAGCTCGTGGCACAAGTGGCGGGGCGGGCGGGCCGGGGGCCCAAGGGCGGGCGGGTGTTCGTCCAGACGCGCGCGCCCGCCCACCCCGCGATTCGGGCAGCCGCGGCTCACTCAGTGGCCGCCTTCGCGGCTGCCGAGCTGCCGCTGCGCGCGCCGCCCAACCCTGCCTACCCGCCGCACGTCGGACTGGCGCGGTTCGTCGCGGTCCACGAGGACGAGCGCCTGGCCCAGGAAGCGGCGGAGGGCGTCGCGGCGTGGCTCAGGCGCGCGAACACGGAGCGCCTCGGCGGCGCGCTCACCGTGCTGGGACCGGCGCCGTGCCCGATCATGCGGCTCAAGGGGCGCTGGCGCTGGCACGTGCTCATCAAGTCGCCGGAAGCACGGCCGATCGGTCGGGTGGTGCGCGCGTGGGGGCGGGGGAGAGGAGTGGCCGCGCGCGGCACCGTCGTCGTGGACCGGGATCCCGTTTCATTGCTGTGACACCCGACGGTTGCGTGAGGCGATTCGTGGCGGGTATTATGACCCTCCTGTGACCGCTCGCCCGCGCTTCCAGTATCGCCCGCCGAACTTCGACGCGCCGCCGCTCGCGGGTGCGCCGGACGCGCGCTTCGAGCCCGCCCCGGCCGACGGCGTGCTCCCGGACGGTTTTTTCTCCACCACCAATCTCCCCACCTACGTGCACACTGGAGGCTCGTGGCGCAGGCCCCGCCTGCCGCGCATGGACTGCGTCATCGTGCTCCACCCGAAGCTGGACCTCGTCGTCACCGAGCCACGTCGCGTGAAGCAGGGCCAGCTCGTGGCCGTCGGCACCGCCGAGGACGGCAGCCAGGGCATTTTCGTGCATTCCGAAGGCTTCCTCGGCGGGGGCCACAGTGCGAACGAATTCGGCTTCATGCAGACCGCCGTGTCGCGCGAGCGCCCGGTGGACTATGCCGTGCTGGCGCAGCTGCTCGGCGAGGAGAAGCAGCGCGGGGGGAAGATCCTGTGGGTGGTGGGGCCGGCGCTGGTGCACGCCCGGGCGCGTGAGGACATGGTCTGGTTCGTCCAGAACGGGTATGTCCAGGCGTTCCTGGGCGGAAACGCCGTGGCCGTGCACGACCTCGAGGCGGCGATCTTCGGCACGACGCTCGGCATGTCCAGCTCGGGCGAGGGGGTGGAGGGGGGCCACGCCCTCCACATGCGCGCCATCAACGCGATCCGCCGCGTGGGCGGCATCAGCGCCGCCGTGCAGCAGGGGATCGTCACCGCGGGGATCATGCACGCGCTGGTGACGCAGGGCGTGCCGTTCGTGCTCGCCGGCTCGATCCGCGACGACGGGCCGCTCCCCGAGGTCCTGACCGACACCCTGGCGGCGCAAGACGCGATGCGGCAGTGCACGGCCCAGGCGACGTTCGCCGTGTTCGTCGCCACGGCGCTGCATGCGATCGCGGTGGGCAACATGCTGCCGGCGTTCGTCGATGCACCCACGCCTGACGAGTTGCGTCCGCTCACCACGATCTGCGTCGACCAGACCGAGTTCGTCGTGAACAAGCTGCGCGACCGCGGCACGCATCAGGCATACGGGGTCGTGACGAACGCCCAGGACTTCATGCACGTGTTGCGGTTTTACGTGGAACGATGGGAGCAGGCACAGGCGCCGGCGACCATCCTCCGGTAGGGCCGGGCCGGGGGCCGGGGTGGGCGAAGCTCGCCGAAGCGGTCGCCAGACAGGTGCCGCCCGCCGAGATCGAGACCATCTACCTGTTCACGCCGCTCAAGCGCGAGGGTCGGGAGTGGGGCACCGCGGTGGTGGCGCGCCGGTCCGCGGAGGGCGAGGGCCGGTTGCGCGTCTATACGGCACGCTACATGCTGATCGTGCGCGGGAAAGAACGGGGGCAGTCTCGTGTGGAAGTGATCGAAACGGGCCTCTCGCCGGCGGCGGTCATCGCGCAGGTGATGCAGGCGACGGCCGACCGCACCGGCGATCCCGAGCCCCCGGTGGCGGTGGGGGCCGCGGTGTGGTATGAAGGCTGAGAGGAGGTGACGCGTTGATCGAATCGCGAATGTTCGTGCCTACCAAGGCCTTTCTCACCAAGGGCGTTGGTCGGCACCGAGAAAAACTCACGAGCTTCGAGATGGCGCTGCGGGACGCGCATCTCGCCAACTTCAACCTCGTCCGGGTGAGCTCGATCTTCCCACCCCACTGCGAGCTGGTGGATCGCGAAGAGGGGCTCTCGCTCATGCAACCGGGACAGGTCGTGTTCGCCGTGATCGCCGAGTCCTCCACCAACGAGCCAAGCCGGCTCGTCGCCGCATCCATCGGCGTCGCGATGCCCGCCGATCCGACCCATCACGGCTACATCTCCGAGCACCATAGTTATGGCCAGAACGAGGTGACGGCCGGGGAATATGCCGAAGACCTCGCCGCCTCCATGCTCGCCACCGTGCTGGGCGTGCCGTTCGAGCCCGGCACGGCCTGGGACGAGCGCCGGGAGCAGTGGCTCCTGTCGGGCGAGATCGTGCGCACGATGAATGTCACCTCCACCGCCGAGTGCGGCGAGGATGGCCGTTGGACCACCGTCGTCTCGGCGGTGTGCTTCTGCGGGTGATCCCTTCATTCGCCCTGGCATTCCTCGGCGGGCTGCTGAGCTTCCTCTCCCCCTGCGTCTTGCCGCTGATCCCGAGCTACGTGGGATTCCTCACCGGACTGTCGCTCGAACAGGTCGAGGGCCGACGCGACACGGTGCTGGTGCACGCCCTGTGGTTCGTGGCCGGTTTCTCCCTAGTGTTCGTCGTCCTGGGTCTGACGGCCTCGGCCGTCGGGGTCTTGCTGCTGAACTGGCGGGTGTGGATCGGCCGCATCGGCGGGGTGCTCGTCATCCTGTTCGGCCTCTACCTCCTCGGGATCCTACGTCCCGCGTTCCTGAGGCGTGAGCGGCGTCTCCAGCTCGCCCACAAGCCGGTCGGCTACTTGGGCTCCGCGTTCGTGGGCGTCACATTCGGCGCGGCGTGGACTCCCTGCATCGGGCCGATCCTGGGCGCGATTCTCACGCTCGCCGCGACCCAGGCGAGCGTCGTCCACGGCACGACCCTCCTGGCGGCTTACGCCCTCGGGCTCGCCATTCCGTTCGTGCTCACCGCGCTCGCGCTCGAGCAGTTCCTCGGCTGGTTCCAGCGGTTCCGGCCCTACCTCGGCTGGGTGGATCGGATCGCGGGGGCCCTCCTCGTCCTCCTGGGCATTCTCCTGCTCACCGATCGTTTCACGCTGCTCGCCGGGTGGCTGCAGGGGCTCACGCCGGAGTTCTTGAGGAGCCGGTTGTAGGACGTGATGGATAACTCCCCGGTTGTTCCCACCCTCAAGGGTGGGCTCCGCCAGGCACAGTGCTAAAGCACACGCGCATTGTCCTTTAGGACGGTGCAGTGCCGAGCCCATGCTTTAGCATGGGAACTTCGAGAGCCGCGTTCCTATATTATGTGCCAGCGAAACCACGAGAGAGGCAATAAATGAACACGCTTCAGAAGCACTGCTCGCATCTCATAGCAGTACTGGCCGCCGTCGCGTTGGCCGCGTGCGTCAAGAGTGACCAGGCGAACCAGACGGCCGACTCCACTGCGCGCAATCTGACGCTGGCCCCGACCGAGTCGACCGCCGCGATGAGGGATGTGCCGGCGCCGGCGACCGAGCCGGCCAAGCCCGCCCCCGAGAAGAAGACACCCCAGCCGAAGCCCAAACCGCCGGTGCCCAAGCCGGTGGTGCCGACAACGTTGACAGCAGCAGTCGGGACCCGGGTGCCGCTCGCCGCGAGCGAGTCGATCAGCACCCGGCAGGCGAAAGCGGGTGATACCTTCACGGCCACGGTTGCCCAGGACGTCAAAGACGCGGCCGGTCATGTGGTGATCCCGGCGGGTTCGGCGGTGCAGGGGACGATCGTCGCCGCTGAACCGGCGCCGAACCCCAGTTCGAGCGGCCGGCTGGAGCTCGCCGTGCAGACCGTCTCCGTACGCGGGGCCAGCTACACGGTGGACGCGACCGTCGAGTCCAAGGACACGGTGATGCAGGGTCGTGGCGTGACCAAGGCGGACGCCGCCAAGGTAGGTGGTGGAGCGGTCGCGGGGGCCCTGGTCGGCAAGCTGCTCGGCAAGAACACGAAAGGTGCCCTGATCGGGGGCGCCGTGGGCGCCGCCGCCGGAGCCGCCGCGGCGCGGGCTTCGCGCGACATCGACGTCGTGCTCCCCAAAGGGGCGGCGATCACGCTCAAACTGAACAAGCCCCTGACGGTGAAGCGGGTCGCCTGATTGGTACGGGCGCGGTATGCCGTGATCCCACGGCATGCCGTGCCCCTTTAATATCCCACCGCCCCGCCGCCGCGCCGGGGATCGGCCACTCCGACCCAGCCGGCGGCGGTTCGTTCGATCGCCGCGATGTCGCCCATGCGACCCCGCTCGCGCAACTGGTAGCCCATAGTACGCAGGCCGTCGAGCGTCGTCTGGGCGAGCCCACCCCGCTCGTAGAAGACCACGTCCGGCAGCGCCTGCTGGTGCACACGCGGTGCGGCCACCGCTTCCGCGAGCGACATGCCGTGGTCCAGCACATTCACGATCACCTGGTACACGCTGTTGATGATCGTCGGGCCTCCGGGTGTGCCCACGACCATGAAGAGGCGACCGGAGCGGTCGAGCACGAGCGACGGCGTCATCGCCGAGAGCATGCGCTTGTGCGGCGCGATGGCGTTGGCGGCGCCCTGGATCAGGCCGTACATGTTCGGCTTCCCGGGCGCCGTAGTGAAGTCGTCCATCTCGTTGTTCAGGAGGAACCCCGCGCCCGTCACGGTGACCGCGCTGCCGAAGCCGCCGTTCAATGTGGTGGTGACTGCGGCGGCATTGCCGGCGGCGTCGACGACGGAGTAGTGCGTAGTCTCGGTGCCATCGCCCGCCGAGGTGGCGAGCGGCGGCGTAGGCGTCGCCCGGTCCGGCAGAATCTGGGCGCGCAGCTCGGCGGCGTAGGACTTCGACAGGAGTCGCTCGAGCGGCATATCGACGAAGTCCGGGTCGCCGAGCCAGTGATTGCGGTCCATGAAGGCGCGTCGCATCGCCTCGACTTCGAGGTGGACATAGCCGGCGCTCCCGAACGGCGGCAGCGTGTCGTAGCCCTCCATGATGTTCAGGATCTCGCCCATCGTCACGCCGCCCGAGCTCGCGGGGGGCATGGAATAGATCGAGTAGCCGCGGTAGCCGATCTGCACCGGGGTGCGCCACTTCGGCTGGTAGCGCCTGAGGTCGTCCTTCGTAATAAGCCCGTGGCCGCGCTGCATCTCCGCCGCGATCAGATCGGCGATCTGACCCTTGTAGAACACACTCGCCCCTGAGTCGGCGATGAGCTGAAGGGTGTGCGCGAGCTCAGGCTGGCGGAACGTGGTGCCGGATGCGGGCGCATGGCCGTCCACGAGGAACTGCTTCGCGGACGCCGGGAACCGCGCCAGCCGCTCCGCTTCTTCCGCGATCGCGCGGCTGCGCGCCGCATCGAGCGTGTGCTCGCGGGCGAGTCGGATCGCCGGGGCGAGGACCTTCCTCCAGGACAGCCGTCCGGCGCTCTTCCAGGCTTCGTACATTCCGGCTACGCTGCCGGGGACGCCCGACGCGAGGTGACCGGTCAAGCTCTGATCGGTGGGGTTCCCGGTCGAGTCGACGTACATGTCGGGGGTGGCCCGGCCGGGCGCCATCTCCCGGTAGTCGAGCGCGCGCACGCGACCAGTCGTGTCGCGGTACACGATGAACCCCCCGCCGCCGATGTTGCCCGCCTCTGGGAGCACGACCGCGAGCGCAAATCCGACCGCCACCGCGGCGTCGACGGCATTACCGCCCTGCTTGATGATCTCGATCCCGACCTGGCTCGCGAGCGGATGACCGGACACGACCATCGCCCGGGGGCCCGACACGGTGACGCCCTTGCCGGCGAGGGACCAGGTCTCCGGGATGATCGGCCGCCCGGTGACGACCGCGTCGGCGCCGGCGCCCGGTGCCGCGGGGTGAGCGGCGGGCGCGGCGGCCGCGGCTGGCGGCGCGGGGATCGTCTCGGGCGGCCGCGTGCCGCCGCACGCGGTGAGCACGGCGAGGGCGACGGCGGGGGCCGTAAGCAGGATCTGGCGCATGCTGAATTGTGCACGTTGACCCGAGTTTGGGTCAACGCCTAACTTGGGGGCCACCTGACACACTCATGACCGCCCCGGACTTCCTGGACCCACGGCTCACCGAGCAGCGGAACCCCCGCACCGAGCGCATCGACGTCGCCGCGACCCAGGAGATCGTCGACCTGATCAACGACGAGGACGCCACGGTTCCGGCGGCGGTGCGGGCCGTGCGGTCCGAGATCGCGCGGGCGATCGACCTCGTGGTCGAGGCCTTCAAGCAAGGTGGGCGGTTGGTCTACGTGGGAGCGGGCACGTCGGGCCGGCTTGGCGTGCTGGACGCGAGCGAGTGCCCGCCCACCTTCGGCACGCCGCCCGAGATGGTTATCGGCATCATCGCGGGGGGGCTGCAGTCGCTCGTGAAGGGCCTGGAGGGAGCGGAGGACGACGTGAACGCGGGCGCCCGGGCCATGGACGATGCGCGCGTCACGCCGCAGGATTTCGTCCTGGGGATTGCGGCAAGCGGCACCACGCCGTTCGTGCGCGCGGCTCTGACGCGCGCCCAGACGATCGGCGCCGTCACGGGGCTGCTGTCGTGCTCCGATCCGCCCAAGATTCTGTTGGAGACCTGCGACGTGCTCATGCTCCCCAAGGTCGGCCCTGAGGCGCTCACCGGCTCCACCCGTATGAAAGCGGGGACGGCGACCAAGCTCGTGCTCAATACCCTCTCCACCGGCGCGATGATCCGGCTGGGGCGCGCGTACGGCAACCTGATGGTCGACTTGATGGCCTGGAGCGACAAGCTCCGGGACCGCGGCGAGCGCATCGTCATGGAGTGCTGCGGCGTGGACCGCCCGGCGGCGCGCCGTGCGATCGAAGCCGCGGCCGGGAGCGTCAAGCTCGCGATCGTGATGGCGAAGCATCGCGTCGGGAAGGCCGAGGCCGAGCGGCTGCTCGCGCAGGCGGGGGGATTCGTGCGGCGGGCGGTCGGCGACCCGCCGCCCGTGACCGATGTCATCCGATAGGATGACGAGGGAATCCTTTAGGGTGCGCTCGCGGTGACGAGCTGTCTCGCCGTCGGGGTGATGTCGGGCACCTCGCTCGACGGCGTCTCGACGGCGCTGGTCCGGCTCACCGACGACCCCCTCGCCGCCCAGCTGATCGCCTTCCGCCAGGAGCCCTACGGCGCAGCGGAACGGGGGCAGATCGTCGACGCGATCGCGCGCGGCGGCTCGAAGGATCTGGCGCTGCTCCACGTCGCGCTGGGCGAGCGCTTCGCCGGCGCGATCCTCCAGCTCCTCGCCGGGGCCGGGACGGCTCCCGGCGAGGTGGCCTTCGTCGCCTCACACGGTCAGACTATCTGGCACGAGCCCGGTCGCGCGACGCTGCAGCTGGGCGATCCCGCGGTGATCGCCGAGCGGGTGGGCGTGCGGGTGGTGAGCGACTTCCGCTCGCGCGACGTGGCCGCGGGCGGGCAGGGCGCGCCGCTCGTGCCCCTCGCTGACGTCATGCTGTTCGGGCATCCCGAGCGGGGCCGGCTGCTGCTCAACGTCGGCGGGATCGCGAACGTCACCTGGGTGCCGCGCCGCGGCGCCACCGCGGGCGCCCTCGCGTTCGACACCGGCCCCGGGGTGGGGGTGATCGACGCTGTCACGCGCCGCGTCGAGCCCACGGCGGCGTTCGACCGGGACGGTGCGCGCGCGCGCCGCGGCAAGCCGGTCACGCGGGTGCTCGATGGGCTGCTCGCCGATCCGTATTTCGCGGCGCCGCCCCCCAAGAGCACGGGCCGGGAGCGCTTCGGGATCGAGTTCGCCGATCGCCTGATCGGTCTCGTACGCCAGGCGGGCGGCTCCGACAACGACGCGGTCGCGACCGCCACGGCGCTCACCGCCGAGACGATCGCCCGCGCGCTCGAGCGCTGGACCCCGGACGGGGGAGGCGAGGCCGAGCTGGTAATCTCCGGTGGAGGCGCCCGCAATCCCGTGCTCGTCGAGCTGCTCGTCGCCCGGGTACGTCCGCGTCCCGTGCTGCCGTTTGATCGGCTGTTCTTCGACGGCGAGGCGAAGGAGGCGCTCGCGTTCGCGTTCCTCGGCTTCCTCACGCTCGCCGGCAAGCCCGGGAACCTCCCGGCTGCCACGGGAGCCCGCGGCGCGCGAGTGCTCGGCCACGTCACACCGGCGTGAGCGGCTCGCTCGCGCGGCTCGTCTTCCCGGCCCTGCGGTGGCAGCGCCAGAGCTTCGACCACGAGCAGCCGAAGATCGACGCCGCGCTCGCCGCCGGCGTGGGCGGCTTCATCATCTTCGGCGGGACCCGCGCGACGGTCACCGCGCTCACGGAGGAGCTGCGGCGTCAGGCGGGGCGCCCGCTCTTGATCGGCGCCGACGTCGAGCGGGGCGTCGCCCAGCAGGTCAGGGAACTCACCGAGCTGCCGCCCCCAGCGGCGCTCGGCTACCTCGACGACCTCGAGGCCACGCGCACCTGCGGCGTGATCACCGGGTCCGAGGCCCGGTCGGTGGGGATCAACTGGGCGTTCGCGCCCGTGTGCGACCTGGATCTGGAGCCCAGGAATCCGATCGTACAGACGCGCTCGTTCGGCGCCGATCCGACGCGCGTCGGTGAGCACGCCGCCGCCTGGATCCGTGGTGTGCAGGAGCACGGCGTGCTGGGGTGCGGCAAGCACTACCCCGGCCACGGTCGCACCACGCGTGATTCGCACGAGACCTTGCCCCGCGTCCTGACGCCTGCCGCCGAGCTGCAGCACGTCGACCTCACCCCGTTCGAGTACGCGATTCGGGCGGGCGTGGGCAGCATGATGAGTGCCTTCGTGGCGTTTCCGGGGTGGGACCCATCTGGGCGGGCCGCGAGCTTTTCGCCCGAAATCCTTGGCTATCTCCGGGGCACTTTGAACTTCGCCGGGCTGGTCGTGACCGACGCGCTGATCATGGCCGGCGCGAGCGCGGCCCAGCCGGTGCCGTCCGCCACGGTCAGCGCCGTCGCGGCGGGGTGCGACGCACTCTTGTATCCCGAGGAGTTCCGGGGCGTCATCGCAGCGCTGGACCGAGCCGTCGGATCCGAGATTTCGACCACCCGGGCTGACGAAGCCCTGGCCCGCTACGAGCAGGCGGCAGCGCTGTGGGACTCGGGCGCCGCTCAGGGGCTGCCCGACCTCGCGGCCCACGGCGCCTTCGCCGATGGGCTCGCCGACCGGGCGGTGCGGCTGCTGCGCGGCGAGCCGCCGGCGCTCCGCTCCCCGCTGTCCGTCGCGATCGTCGACGACGATGTGGGCGGGCCGTACACGGTCGGACCGCGCGATGTGTTTACGCGGACGCTGCGGGAGGCAGGGGTCGGAATCGGGAAAAGAGAAAGGGGAAACGGGAAACGTGTGGTGTTGGTGTACGCTGAGCCGAGGTCGTGGAAAGGTCGAGCGGACCTCGGCCCGCGCTCGCTGGTGCACCTGCGCCGCCTCGTCCCCGGGGCGCAGCTCGTCGTGCTGTTCGCACACCCGCGGCTCGCGCGCCAGATCCCGGGCTCCGCGCCGGTGGTGTGCTGCTGGCACGGCCAGCCCCTAATGCAGAGGGCGGCGGCGAGATGGGTGCTGGGGAGAATCGGGTAAGAGGCCGGGGAAGGGGGAAGGGCCCCTTCCCCCTTCCCCGGCCTTTTACCGGTCGTCGCCCAGTCTTTTCAAGTAGTCGGCGACGAGCGCCGCCGGGACCCCGTAGATGATTTTTCCCTGCGCCCTGCGACTCGCGGTTCCCTCCGTACAAGACAGCTACGACGTGGCCGGCGCGATCGAAGATGGGACTCCCGGACGAGCCCGGCGCGCCGTAGCCGTCCACCTGCACGACGTTCGACAACACCTTGCTCACCGTGCCTACCGTCAGGGTCGGGTCGGCCACTACCGCGCCCTGGCCGCGGCGCTCCATCGGCAGGTCTTCTCCGAGCGGGTAGCCGATGATCGCGACGGGGTCTCCCCGCTGCAGGCCCTCGGATTGGTGGACGAGCCCGAGCACCCGCGGCGTGCCGCCGCGTACGTCCACCCGCAGGAGCCCGACGTCAGCCGTATCGGCGACGCCGAGGAAGCGGGCCTGGAACCATTGCTTCGAGCCCGAGAACTTGACGGCCATCGCCAGGGGCCGGCGGTCCCCCGCTTCGCCCACGAGGACATGCTTGTTGGTGACCAGCGTGCCTTGAGAGTCGATTGCGAACGCGGTGCCCGTGAACACCTCGACGTCCGAATACTTGACGACGAGGAGCGCGACCGCGTCCTGGTTGTTCCGCGAGATCGCGCGGTAGTCGACCGCCGCCGCGCCCGCCAGGCCCCGCTGGCGGGCTTCGGCCGTATCGAGCTGCGCCCGCAGCCGGGCGACCGAAGGCGCGCCGCTGCCGGAGCCCGCCGTCGCAAGCTCGCCCCGCAGCCTGGCAACCTCGGCCTGCGATTCGCGGAGCGCGTCCCGGACGCTTTCGAGCTCGGACTGGAACCGCGAGAGCAGGCGCCGGGCTTCGCGATTCAAGCTGTCGGCCCGTGCGCGCAGCGCGACGAGGTCCCGAGCGTCGCGCGCGGCCTCCCATTGGCTCCATCCGAATCCCGCCAGCGCCAGGCCGAGCAGGCCGATCAATACCTTGGTCCTGCGGCGCAGATGCGTGAGCTCCGCCACGACGCGCAGGGCGGCGCTGGCGCGGCGCTCCCGCGACCCGGTCACCGCGTCCGTCTCGCCTGCTGCCACCATCACGCGGAATTCCACGGAGGGCCCCTGCGGCCCGAAGCCGATCACGTCGCCATCGCGGAGGACGACGTCGCCCGTGATCCGCTCAGCGTTGACGAAGGTGCCGTTTTTCGAGCCCAGGTCGCGGATGCTGAACGACTCGCCGTGCCGCACGATGGCCGCGTGGCGCGAGGAGACGTCGAGATCGCGCTCGGCGTCGAAGCGAACATCCGATAGCGGGTGGCGGCCGAGCCCGATGTAGGCCTTGCGGAAGGTCGCGACCGCTCCGGCGCGCGCGCCCGACAGGAACCGGAACTGGGCGGTCACTGGCTCCGGGTCGCGAGATAGAGCGCGACGGCCACCGCGGCCGCCGCGAGCAGGGCCGCGGCGACGACACGCCAGCGGCTCTCACGTGCGGGCAACGGCGGCCGGCTCCCCCGATAGACCGGCACGGGCTCGGTGCTCGTCTCCGTGTCGATCAGCGGGTATACCTGATGGCCCACCTCTTCCCCCGCGGTGGCCGAGCGCAGCCCGTCCCCGTCGAACCGCGCGATGACGACCGTGATGTTGTCCGGTCCGCCGCGCTCGTTGGCGAGCGTGATCAGCCGGTCGCATGCCGCCTGCAGATCCCGCTCGCGGGTCACGATCTCGGCGATCTCCTCCTTCTTGACCTGGCCCGAGAGCCCGTCCGAGCAGAGCACCAGGATGTCGCCCTTGCGGACTTCCTGGTAGGTGAGGTCGACCTTCACCTTGGGGTCCGGGCCCAGCGCTTGGAGGATGATGTTGCGGCGCTCGCTGCGCGCCGCTTCCTCTTCGGTGAGCTCGCCGGCCTCCACCAGGCGCTGCATCAACGACTGGTCCTTGGTGAGCTGTACCGCCTGCCCGTTGCGAATCAAGTAGGCGCGGCTGTCCCCCACTTGCGTGAGGTAGACGTGGTCGTGGAGGACGCCGACGGCCGTCGTGGTGGTGCCCATCCCGCGCACCTCGGGGTGCGCCTTGGCGTACGAGTTGATGTGCCCGTTGGCGACCTCCACGGCTTCCTTCAGCCGGTAGGCGAAGCGCTGCGGCGTGGCTTCCTTCTCGCTCCGCCACATCCGGACCATCTGGTCGTAGATGGTGTCGGCGGCCATCTGGCTGGCGAGCTCGCCCGCGGCGGCGCCGCCCATCCCGTCGGCGACGAGCAACAGGGACCCCCGCTCACCCACGTCGTGCTCGCGCACCGGCGCCTGCAACGACGCCGCGCCGCGGGTGAGATCGGCCACGAGGAAGCGGTCCTCGTTGTGGTCGCGGGTCTTGCCGAGGTCGGTCTTGGCGAAGACCTGGATCTTGACGGGCTTCGGGGTGCGCCAGAGCATCACGGCTGCGAATCCCCCCTTATCGCCCTCACCAGTCTCGGATACGTGGTGTTCGTCGGGTCGAGACCCGAGGCTTGCTGGCACCACTGAAGTGCGAGGGAACGACGGTTGTCGACCAGATACGAATCACAGAGGATACGGGCCGCTGCCGCTCGGTAGACTTTCGGGAGCGCCGTCATCGCATAGTAGAATTCCGCCGTGTCGCGTGCGGCACTGGGTGTGACCCTACCCTCATGGAGGTCCAAAAGAATCGATTCGAGAGTCCTCCGCACCTGCGCCTCGCTCACGGCGACGATGGGCGGGGGCGGCGGTGGGTGGGTCGCGCCGGCATCGCGACCGGATGGCCGGCGCGCCCTGCGCGAATCGGCGGCCCGCGGCGGCGGCGCCGGCGGCACGGCCGTCCGGGAGTTCGAATCCACGGCCACGGGCGGCGGCACCCCCCGCATCGTGTCCAGGCGGGCCGCGTTGTCGGCTCGGCGGCCGCGGCCGAACACCATCATCGCGGCCCCGCCGGCGCCGAGGACGAGGGCGGCGCCCACGATGACGGGTACGTGAGAGCGCCGCCTCACGGGGGGCACCGGGGTGCGCCGTGGGAGCGACAGCGCCGCGACCGCCCGTGAGTCGAGGAGCCGCGTCCGATCTTCGGCATCGCCACGGGCCACTGGGATCGGAGAGCTGCGGCGCGCCAGGCTGGTGACGCTCGCCACGTCGTTCGCGAACTTGGCGGCCGACTGGTAGCGCTCCACCGGACTGCGCGCCAGAGCCGAGTCGAGGGTCCCCTGCAGGCCGGGCGGGAAGCGCAGGTCGGGTCGCGCAGCCGCGAGCTTCAGCGGCTCCTCGGTGAGCCGTTGAATCATCGTCTCCTGCACGGTGCCTGCCTCGAACGGCAGCCTCCCGGTTAACGTCTTGAAGAACACCAGGCCGAGCGAGTAGATGTCGCTCCGACCGTCGAGCTTGTCCCCCGACAGCTGCTCGGGGCTCATGAATTCGGGCGTACCGATGACGAGCCCCGTCTTGGTCACCTCCTGGCTGGCGTCGTTCCCCACGAGCTTTGCGATCCCGAAGTCCACGACCTTCACGGCATCGGTGCCGTCCCGCGCCCGCACGATCATGATGTTGTCCGGCTTCAGGTCGCGGTGCACGATTCCCAGGTCGTGCGCCGCCTGGAGCGCCTCGGCCGTCTGGGCGACGATGGCGGCGGCGCGGGGCACGGGGAGTGCCCCTTCTCGTTCCAGTACCTCGGTGAGCGGCTCACCTTCGATGAACTCCATCGCGAGATAGATCATCCCCTCGGGCGTCTCGCCGAAGTCGTAGATGGCGCATACGCTGGGGTGACTGATGCGGCTCGCGTTCGCCGCCTCGCGGTTGAAGCGTGCTACGGCATCGGGATCGTAGACCAGCGAGGGGTTCAAGACCTTGATGGCGCTCTTACGCCCCATCTTCACGTGCTCGGCCAGGTACACCTGGCCCATGCCGCCTTCACCCAGCTTTTTCACCACGTGGTAGCGATCGGCGAGCACCTGCCCGACCAGATCCTGCCCTGGCGACGACGCGCGCAGCGTCTGCCCGTCGTTCGGGCAAAACCGCAGGTCGTCCGCGTATTCAGTGGAGCAGAGGGGACAGGTCTTCACGTCGGAATCTCGACGCGCAGCAGCTTGTCGCCGACCAGCACGCGCGAGTCGTGGCGTAGCTGGATGTCGCCCCGGGCCGCGAGCGCGACGCCGTTGCGGCTCTTGGCGTCGACCACGACGAAATCGGCGTCTTCGGAGCGGATGAGGGCGTGGCGCGCGCTCATGGACGGATCGTACGGGAATGTCCAGTCGCCCTGCTCGCGGCCGATCGCCAGGTCCCGGCCGGGGGAGAGCTGGATCACGTCGCGCGCGCTGCCGTCCGAGCGCAGCTGCGTCAGGCTCGCGATGTCGGCGCTCGGGATCAGGCTTCCCATGCGGCGCGTGGCATCGGCATCGGGCGGGTGTGGTCCAGGATAGCCGAGGCGCCGGAACCGGATCACCTGCGAGCCGATCAGCAGCAGGTCGCCGTCCCCCAGGCGATGAGGCGCCTCGAGGAACACCCAGGTGCCGTTGCGGCTGCCCAAATCGCGCACCAGGAGCGCGTCCTGCTCCCAGGAGATCTTGGCATGCAGCGGCGAGAGGAACACGTCTTCAGGAAACCGGATGTCGCCGTCCTGGCGGCCGATGGTGGTGTCCGGGGTGCGGCGCTCGAAGCGCTGCACAGCGGCGCCGCTGTCGTCCAGCAGTACGAGGACGATGGGCGGCGGGGCACCAGGCTGTGGGCCTCCGGCCGTGGTGGGCGACTGGCGACCCGCAGCGGACTCGACCAGCGGGGCTCCACACGTGGGGCAGAACTTGGTCCCCGCCGCGACCCGTGACCCACAGCGCCCACAGCTCGGGCCCGAGCCGGGAGCGGTGAGGCGACGCCCGCAATGCGGGCAGAAAGGGAGGAGGCCGCTCGCGCGCCCACCACAGAAATGACACGTGAGCCCCTCCGGGCGAGTCGGCGCCACGGCCGGCGGCGCGACGACCCGCGGCCCCGGCACCGCCGTGCCCACCGCTGTCGCCCTGACACCCGAGGCCTTACCCATGGGCTTGCCGCAGTCCATGCAGAACTGCGCGTCGGCGTCGTTTTCGCGGCCGCAGTAGGCGCAGACGGTCACCGGAGGAGGTGCTCCACAGGGCGCAACAGCACGGCCTGCCAATCTATTGGGCAAATTGACGCATCGAAAGGGTCCATGCTAGCTTGCGCGCCTGTGCGATGGCTCAGTGGAGCGCTGCTGCTGTGCGCCGCTGGATGCGCGAGTGCTCGCCCCCGCGGCGTGCCCGCGCGCTCGGGCGCGACGCCGGGCCCCGCGCGGGAGTCCCTCCAGGTCACTGTCGTGTACCCCGGACCGACCGACGTCATTCAAGCGCGCGACTCGACGTTCCTGTTCGGCGCCGTGCGCGGCGGCGTGAGACGGGAGAGCCTGACCGTCGGCGGCGCGCCGGTGCCCGTCCTCGCCAACGGTGCGTGGATTGCCTGGCTGCCACTTCCTGACGACACGATCGCAGCCTTTCGACTCGTCGCCCGCGCCGGAGGCGATTCCGCGGTACAGGACGTGATCGCGCGGATCGCGCCCCGCTACCGCCCTCCCCCGAGCCGGGTCGCCTGGATCGACACGACGAGCTTCGCTCCCTCCGGGACGCTCGCGCTCCCGCTGGGGGAAGGTATACGACTGGCCGCGCGCGCGGCGCCCGGCGCGGTCGTGCGGCTGCGAC
>Ga0209158_1000279_pt1 | contig 39358 bp, 36 predicted proteins | sample GraSoiAngelo_140_FD_185897 | JGI IMG/M metagenome (GOLD analysis project Ga0209158, IMG submission 185897) | Grasslands soil microbial communities from the Angelo Coastal Reserve, California, USA - 14_0929_12_30cm (SPAdes) (version 2) | ecosystem: Environmental > Terrestrial > Soil > Grasslands ...
CCGACGGCCTTGATCCGGTCGAGCGTTTCGAGATAGGTGTCTCGCGCGGACCGCGCCTCGGCGGCGGTGTGCACCGACTCGCCCAGCAGGTCGAGGCTGGCGGTGAGCCCGGCAACGTTCAGGTCCTTCAGCGCGTCCACTCCCGAGTCCACCGTCTCTCCCGCGACGAAACGCGCGGCGAAGCGGCGCGCCAACCCGTTGCCGCGGATGAACCGGAAGATCCGGGATTGCTCGCTGAGCCACAGCAGACCGGCGCGGAGCATCAGGGGCTAGACGTCGGGTCCCAGGGATTAGGGATAGAACTTCGCGTTCCGCTGCGCCTGGTCGCGCAGCACGTCGGACGGCGCGAAACGGGACCCGTAGCGCTCGGCGAGCCGCTCGAGCTCGCCCACGACGCGCGCCGCACCGAGGTCATCGGCGTGCCGGAGCGGACCGCCGCGGAACGGGGGGAACCCGAAGCCGAAGATGGCACCGACGTCGCCGTCACGGGGCGTGCGCACGATCCCCTCTCCCACCCCGCGCGCTGCTTCGTTCAGCATGACGAGGACGAGCCGCTGGATGATCTCCGCCGGTCTGGGGCCCCCGTTCGGATGGGTGCCGATCACTTCGTACACGGCGGAATCGACGCTCCCCTTCTTGCCACCGTCGTACTTGTAGAAGCCTTTCCCCGCCTTGCGGCCCAGCCGGCCGCTCTTGACCATGCCGGCGAACGCGGGGACCGGCGCAAACCGCTCCCCGAACGCCTCGTGCATCACCCCGACCACCTTCTCCCCCACGTCCATCCCCACCTCGTCCAGCAGCGTGATCGGCCCGACGGGGAAGCCGAACTCGACCATCAGCCGGTCGATCTCTTCGATCGCGACACCTTCGACCAGCAGATGGCCTGCCTCGTTCATATAGGGTGTGAGAATTCGGTTGATCCAGAACCCTGGACTGTCCTTCACGACGATCGCGGTCTTGCCCATGCGGCGGCCGAACCCGACAGCGGTGCTGACGACCTGGGCCGCCGTGCGCGCCGAAGGAATCACCTCGAGCAACGGCATCCGGGCGACGGGCGAGAAAAAGTGCATCCCGATGACCTGCTCCGGCCGGCTTGCGGCTTCGGCGATCCGGTGTATCGGGATGGTCGACGTGTTCGATGCGAACACCGCGTCCGGCGCGGTCGCCGTTTCGACTTCACGCAACACCTGCTGCTTGACCTGGAGATCCTCGAACACCGCCTCGATGACCAGCTCGGCGCGGCCAAAGCCGGCGTAGCGATCGCCCCCCGAGAGCAGCGCGACCAGCCGGGCGTGCTCGTAGGGCGTGATGCGGCGTCGCTTGAGCAGGTCGTCGAGGATCTCGCGCGCGGCGGCGAGCCCCTTCGCGACCCGCGGAAGATCGGCGTCCTTCATGCGGACGTCCACACCGGCTTGAGCGATCGCGGTGCCCGCAATGCCCGACCCCATGAACCCCGCGCCCACGACGCCGAGCCGGCTGACGACGGCGGGAGGCGGTGGGTTGGCGATCCCGAAGTCCTTCTTGAGCGCGGTGGTGGCGAAGAAGATCTGGACCAGCTTGCGCGAGACGTCGGTGACGGCGAGCTGGCCGAACAGCTGCGCCTCGCGCTTCAGCCCCTCCACCATGCCGTGCTTGAGCCCGTGCTCGACCGCCTCCAGCGCCGCGAGCGGCGCCGGGTAGTTGCCACGCGTCTGCGCGAGGACTTGCTTCCGGGCTGCCCGGAAGACCAAGCGCCGGCCCAGCGGGTTGCCGTCGAGCAGCCACCCCCGGAAGCCACCCGGCCGCTTGCGCCGCGGGCGCCAACCGCCCGCCATGCGCTGCGCGGCGGCGATGGTCACGTCCTGGAGGATGGCGGGGTGCACCAGCTCATCCACGATGCCCAGCCGGAACGCCTTCCGGGCGTTCTCGACTTTGCCCGCGAGGATGATGTCGAGCGCCGCCCGGGCACCGATCAACCGGGGGAGCCGCTGGCAGCCGCCGGCCCCAGGGAGAATGCCGAGCTGCACTTCCGGGAGGCCGAGCTGGGTCCGGGGGTGATCGGAGGCCACGCGGTAGCCGCAGGCGAGAGCGAACTCAAGCCCTCCGCCCAGACATGCTCCGTGGATCCCGACGGCGATCGGCTTGGGGAAACGGGCCACACGCCCCAGCATGTCCTGCCCCTCGGCCGAGAGCCGCTCGGCTTCCGCGGCCGTGGCGAGCCGGACGAACTCCTCGATATCGGCCCCGGCGATGAAGTTCTCGGGCTTCCCCGAGAAGAAGGCGACGGCCCGCACGGCGGCGTCCTGCTGCAACGCCTCGAACGTGGCGAGCAGATCCTGCTTCACCGCGGCCGAGATCTTGTTGACCGGCTCGTTTTTCAAATCGAAAGTGACGACGGCGACGCCGTCGTCGCCGAGCTCCCAGGTGAGCGCCGCCCCCGGCGCCATCAGCGGCGCTCCAGCACCATGGCGAACCCCATCCCGCCCTGCGCGCAGATCGACAGGAGGCCGAACTGCACGTCCCGCCGGGTCATTTCGTTCGCGAGCGTGGTGACGAGCCGGGTGCCCGTCGCGCCGAACGGATGGCCGATGGCGATTGAGCCGCCCATCACGTTGATGATGTCCTCGTTGATCTCCCAGCTCTTCGCGGCCCACCCTTGCAGGTTCGAGAGCACCTGTGCAGCGAACGCTTCGTGGACCTCGACCAGGCCCAGGTCCTTCCACTCGATTCCCGCGCGCTCGAGCGCCTTGGGCACGGCGAAGATGGGAGCCTGGAGCAGCTGCCACCCCGGGTCCACCGCCGCGACCGCATAGGAGCGGACGTAGGCGAGCGGCGTGTAGCCGAGCGCGCGCGCCGCCGAGTCGCTCATGAGGAGAACCGCGGACGCTCCGTCGGTGAGCGGCGAAGAGTTGGCGGCCGTGACGCTGCCGTAGCGGCGATCGAAGACCGGCTTGAGCTTGGCCATTTGCTCGAGCGACGTGTCACGGCGGATCCCGTTGTCGTGGGTGACCACGCCGTCGCCCGCGCGGGCGCCGGGCGCAAACCACGGCACGACCTCCCCCGGGATGCGACCGTCGTCGGTCCCCCGGGCCGCGAGCTCGTGGCTCCGAAGCGCCCAGCGATCCTGCGCGGCCCGTGAAATGTGGTTCTCCTTCGCCATCTTCTCCGCCGACTGGCCCATCGACTCGCCGGTCGAGGGCTCGGCGATGGCGGGTGACACCGGAACGAGGTCACGCGGCCGGATGTGACTGAGCGTGCGGAGGCGCGCGCCGAGTGACTTCGCCTTGCTCGCCTCCACCAGGATGTCGGCGAGGCGGCGCGAGGCGAGGATCGGGATGTCGGAGAGCGATTCTACGCCGCCCGCGAGCACCACCTCCGCATCCCCCAGCACGATCTCATCATACGCGTTGGCGACGGCTTGCCCGGAGGACGCGCACGCGCGATTGAGGGAGTACGCGGGGATCTCTTTGGGGAACTGCGGGAGGAGGCTCACCTCGCGGGCGACGTTCGGGACGAGCGCCGACGAGACCACCTGCCCGAAGATCACGGCATTCACGTCGGCGCCGGCCAGGTTGGTGCGCTCGAGGAGCTCGCGCGCCACGAACCGGGCCAGATCCACGGCCCGGGCGTCCTTCAGCACCGTCCCCGACTTGCAGAACGGCGTGCGGCAGCCGGCGATCACCGCCACGCGCCGTCCGTTGGCAACCGGCATTACATTCTCCTCCCGTTGGACGTCACCCCTGTCCGGGCGGTGAAGTCTCGAAACCTACCCCGAGCCTGCTGCCGGGCCAAGCTGGAGAACGCCGACGAGCGAGACGCCCTTTTCCCATCGCACGCGCGCCGCCGCGCTCGCCTCGATGGCGTCCGAGCCGGTCGACGTGCTCGTCATCGGCGGCGGGATCACGGGCGCCGGGATCGCCCGCGACGCGGCGCTGCGCGGCTTCCGCACTGCGGTGGTGGACAAGGGCGACCTCGGGGGCGGCACCTCTTCGCTGTCATCGCGGCTCATCCACGGCGGGATCCGCTATCTCGAGCAGGGTGCGTTTCGGCTGGTGTTCGAGGCGAGCCGAGAGCGCCGCGTACTGCTCGGCATCGCGCCGCACTTGGTGCACCCCCTTCCCTTCCTGTTCCCGGTGTACCGCGGAGCGCGGGTTCCCGCCTGGAAGCTGCGGGCCGGGATGTGGTTGTACGATCTGCTCGCGGCCTTCAACAACGTGAAGGCGCACCGCTGGCTGGGACCCAAGGCCACCAAGCGCCTCGAGCCCGGGCTGCGGGACAGGGAGTTGAAGGGCGCGGCCCTGTACTACGACGCGCAGGCCGACGACGCCCGTCTCGTGATCGCCACCATACGCAGCGCCGCGCAGGCAGGTGCCCTGGTCGCGAACTACGCCGAAGTCGCGGCGCTCCTCAAGCCGGATGGGCGAGTGGGCGGCGCGACGGTGCGCGACTGCCTGACCGGAATCACCACGACCGTACGAGCGCTCGTGGTCGTGAACGCGACCGGGCCGTGGGTCGACCGCGTGCGACGCCTGGACGACGCCGGGGCGGAGCTGCTGTTGCGACCCACCAAAGGCGCGCACGTCGCGGTGCCCCGCAAGCGGCTCGGGCACACGCGGGCGGTCACGCTCACGTCACCGATCGACGGGCGCGTGATGTTCGTGCTGCCGTGGGGCGACCTGAGCTATATCGGGACGACGGACACCGACGAGGACGCGTCACCCGACGAGGTGCGCGCAACGGCGCAGGACGTCGTCTACCTGCTGCGGTCGGCCAACGCCTTCTTCCCGCACGCGCGCCTTTCGCCGGCCGACGTCATCGCCAGCTGGGCCGGCCTGCGACCCCTGCTCCGTCCGCTGCGTGACGTCGCGCCGTCGGCGGCCTCACGCGAGCACCGCGTGGTCGAGAGCCCGAGTGGCTTGCTGACCATCGCCGGCGGGAAGCTCACCACCTACCGTGTCATGGCCCGCGATCTGGTGGATCGCGTCGCGGCGCGGCTGAGCGAGCTGGACGGCCGTCCCCGTGCCGCCCGCGTGCCGACCGACCGGCTGCCGCTCCCGGGAGGCGAGACGGCCGACCTGGAAGGACTCGTCAAGGCGGCCGTGGCGCGCGGGGCGTCGGAGGGGACGGCCCGTCATCTCGTCGGGGCCTACGGCAGCGAATCGGCCGCGGTTCTCAACCTGGTGGACCACGACCGGGCGTTGGGACGACCCATCGTCGCGGGGCGGGCGGCGCTGTGGGCCGAGGTGGCGCACGCGGTGGAGCGGGAGATGGCGGTGCGCCTCTCGGACGTGCTGGTGCGGCGGCTGCATCTGTTCTACGCGACCCGCGACCAGGCCGTCCCGGCGATGAACCCGGTCGCCGATTGGCTGTCGGAGGCGCTCGGCTGGGACGCCACGCGCCGCGCGGACGAGGTGGAGGCGTATCTGGGGCTGGTGGAGCGATCCCGCGCGTTCGCCCGGGACGTGGCGAGCGCCGACAAAGCGTGATACTCTCTCTCCCGATGCGCCCCCCTCGCACGTTGGGATGGCTGGCCGCCGTCACGCTCGCGCTCGGGTGCGGTCGCTCCGCGGCGACGCGCACCGCCAACCCGCAGGCGACGTTGCCCGGACCCGCCGATTCGCTGATCCCCGACGGCCCCCTCGGTGCATCGATCCGCCGCGGCCGCGGCCTGCTCGCGGCCACGCGCGACAGTCTCCCGGCGCACGTGGGCAACGGGCTCCGCTGCGTGAGCTGTCATCTGGATGGCGGCCGCCGCCAGAGCGGCTCGTGGGTCGGTGTGTTCGCGCGCTATCCGCAGTACCGGCCGCGCAGCGCGACCGTCGAGACGATCGAGTACCGCGTCAACGACTGCTTCCGGCGCAGCATGAACGGGACGGCGCTCCCGAGCGACGGACCCGACATGCGGGACATCGTCGCGTACCTCTGGTTCCTCTCGCGCGACGTACCCATCGCCCCAGCGACGCCGTCGAACCGCCTCGCCAAATGGGCGGCGCTGACCGCCGACACCGGCGCCGGCGCGCGTGTGTATGGCGCGACCTGCGCCAAGTGTCACGGACCGGATGGTCAGGGCACCGCGGTCGCGCCGCCGGTGTGGGGGCCGCAGGCGTACAACCTCGGCGCGGGGATGACGCGGGTCCGCACCGCCGCGGCGTTCATCCGCGACAACATGCCGTTCGACCAGCCTGGCAGCCTGAGCGACCAGCAGGCGCTCGACGTGGCCGCGTACGTGAACGCGCACCCCCGTCCCGACTTTCCCGACAAGATTCACGACTGGCCAAACGGCGACGCGCCGCCCGACGTCGCCTACCCGACGCTGGCCGGGCCGCGCAGAGAGACCCCCGCGCCCGCTGCCGGGCGCACCCCATAGCCCGCCGTTCCATCACCCGACAGGAGGATCAGCATGCCGGAGCTCACAACCTTCACCACCCACCGCCGCGGATTCCTGGGTCGCCTGGCCGCGGGCGCCGCCGCTTTCGGCCTCGGCGGCGTCGTTTCCCCGCTGCGCGCCGCCCAGCCGCGGTCCCATGAGGTGTCAGCCAATCCCGAGTTCGAGGCGTGGCTCAACAAGATCACCGGGAAGCACAAGATGATCTTCGACGTCCCGGAGCCGAACAAGGGGTTCGCCTTCGCGTGGGCCCGCGTCTTCTTGAATACCACGAACGAAGCCTATGGGACCACCGACGGGGAGAACAGCGTCGTCGTGGTACTGCGCCATTCCGGCATTCCGTTCGCGATGAAGGACTCGATGTGGGCCAAGTATCCATTCGGGGAGGTATTCAAGATCACTGACCCGAAGACCCAGGCGTCGGCCGTGCGCAACCCGGTTGCGAACATGCAACCAGGGGACTTCCCGATCGCAGGCGTGGGGATCGACGAGCTGCTCGCGAAGGGCGCCCTCGTGGGTGTGTGTAGCATCGCACTCACGTTGAACGCAGGCATGGTCGCGAAGAAGTTGGGGACGGACGGCGCGGCGGTGAAGCAGGACTGGGTCGCGAGCCTGTTCCCGGGTGTCCAGATCGTGCCGTCGGGCGTGATTGCCGTGAACCGCGCCCAGGAGAAGGGCTGCGCGTACTGCTTTGCGGGGTGAGTGACGCGCTGAAACGTGGGGTTGGAGCATGCTGCGCTCCACAAACCCCTTACCGCCGGCTGCGCGCCTTGGCCAGCAGCCGGAGGATCTCCAGGTACAGCCAGATCAGTGTGACCATCAAGCCGAAGGCACCGTACCACTCCATGTACTTGGGCGCCCCACCGGCTACGCCGGTCTCGATGAAATCGAAGTCGAGGATCAAATTCAGCGCCGCGACCACGACGATGATCCCGCTGACCACGATGCTGGCTGTGCTGTTCCCCTGAAGGAACGGCATCGCGATCCCGAAGAAGGACAGGCCAAGCCCGACGAGGTAATAGAGGGCGATCGCGCCCGTCGCCGCGACGACGCCGAGCTTGAATTTCTCGGTCGCCTTGATGAGCCCCGAGCGATAAGCCAGGAGCATCGCCGCCAGCGTCGCGAACGTGAGGCCCACGGACTGCATGGCGATCCCCGGATACTTGGTCTCGAGCAGCGCCGACACGCCGCCCAGCGCCAATCCCTCGAGCGCCGCGTAGATAGGAGCGGTGACCGGTGACCATTCCTTTTTGAAGATCGTGACGAGCGCGACCACCAAACCGCCGATCGCGCCGACCATGATCCAGGGGCCGGCAACCGACGGTTGGAGCGCCGCTCGGACCTGCGCCCAGACCCACGCCGCGGGCACGACGACCAGCAACAGCAGGAACGCCGTGCGGTTCACGGTGCCCTCGACCGTCATCGCCGGTGCGGTGGGGTCACGCCGAACATCGACAAACGTCTTCGCGTTCAGGGCCGGATTCGACGTACGCATCAAGGCCATGGCTCCTCTGCTTAGCTCCATCCCCTGAGGCTCCGGATGTAGTCGTGCAGCACGAGGAACTTCTCGAACACCGGCACGCCCTTGCGCTTCCGGCCGAACTCGGCGAACAGCTCACGCAGCCGGCCACGCCGCGAGACGTAGAACCGGAACGTCTCGGCGAAATCTTCCTGCGGGTGGGTCGCGGCGTAGGCGGTGACGAAATTCGGGAGGGTGGTGGTGACGCCCCGGCGCTCGAAATCCACCCACTTCGAGTCGGCGACACGGTACGCCTTGCGGACTTCCCCGAACGCGCGCCGGAACCGCCCGGTCCGGGTGAACGACCAATTGTGATAAAGGAAGGAATGCCCCAGCTCGTGCAGAATCAGCCCGCTCAACATGTTCCAGGAGATCTCGTCGCGCCGCCGCCGCTTGCCGGTCACGTAGCGGCGCTCGATCTCGATGATCTTGGGCGTCCGGTGCGTCACGCCGGAAACGCCCGGCCGCAGCAGCACCCGGTAGTTCCAGTCCTTGAGGCGGCCGACGACCAGGAGCTGCCGTACCCGGCGCAGCGCCTGGCGGATCAAGTCTCGCCCGGTAGCGTCCTTGCCGCACCACGGGCAGACGTCCATCCAGTCGTTCACGCCCTTGTTGCAGTGCGGGCAGATGTTCTGGAACTCCTGGTAGCGCCATTTCTGGGGGCGCCCGCACCAGGGGCACGAGCGCATCGGGTACATCACTCCGCCGCCGCAACCCCACTGGCAGCGCCGGTGGTACTTGAAGCCCTTTGGGGCCTTGAGAGGCTCGGAGCTCGAGTCCCGGTCGGCAATGTCGCGACCGCACCAAGGGCAGAACGAGAAGCTGTCCGACACGACCCAGCCGCAGTAGTAGCACTCCGCGCCGGTCACCTTGGTGGTGTCCTTCCACTCGAGCCGGCGGCCGCAGTTCGAGCAGTTCGCCCAGAAGCGCTGTACTTCCGCCGCGCACGTGGGACAGCGCAGCTCGGGCGTCGGGGTCTCGCGCCTACGCGGTGCCACGGCCCAGTGCCTCTTCCACGATCCGCTGGATGAAGGCGTCGTAGGTCATCCCCGCCTTTTCCGCCGCGTCCGCCATCTCGTTCTCCTGCGCGAGAAACGGGTTGGGGTTCACCTCCAGGACGTACACCGCGTCGTCGTGCGTCAGCCGTAGGTCCACACGTCCGTAATCGTGAAGCCACAGGGCGTGGAACGCCGTGGTGCAGGTGTCCGCGATCTTGGCGGCGACTTCGTCCGACAGTCCCTTCGCGAACACATTCTTGATCTTCTTCCGCTTGCGGTACTCTTCGTCCCACTTGGCCTTGTACGTCGCGATGCGATGCTCGCCGTCGGACTCGCCGAACGTCAACTCGACGATGGGCAGGACCTGAAGGGTGTGGTTGCCGATCAGTCCGACGTACAGCTCCCGGCCTTCGATCAGCTCCTCGACGATCGCCGCCTGGTGGAACTTCTCATGAATGAACTTCACCCGCACTCCGAGGTCCTCGTCGTCCTTCACCACCGAAGCCTGCGCGATGCCCACGGAAGCGTCCTCCAGGAGCGGCTTCACGATGAGTGGAAACCGCAGCTCCGACGGACGGATGGGCTTCTCCCCCGGGCGAAACTCGGCGAACGCCGGCACCCGGATCTCGTGGTGCGCGAGGATCTTCTTGGTGAGCGACTTGTTGCGCGCAACGAGCAGTCCCGTCGGGGACGACCCCGTGTAGCGATAGCCGTGCATCTCCAGCACCGTCGCGAGCGCGTACTCGTGCCGCGCGTGCCCGCGGAACGACTCGCACCCGTTGAACACGAGCTTCGGCTGGAACTTGGCCAACCGCTCGAGCACCGGCGCCAGCTGATCGGCGACGCCGACCATCAGCACGTCGTGTTCCTGAGCCAGCAGCGCCCGGGCCACGTCGTACTCCGCCTCCTCGACCTTCGCGTCGACTTCCTTCTTGTAGTCGGCGTCCTCCCAGTCGGGATGCAGGGTGTCGAACACGACGGCGATCTTCACCGCCCCTCCCCTCCCCACCCAATGCGGAATGGCGAATGCGGAATGCGGAGTGTCAGGACCAGCGTCGCTCGACGCTCGACCTCCCATTGCAATTCCGCATTCCGCATTCCGCTCTTCGCATTCATGTTTTCACCCGCGTCATATCCCGCCCCACCGTGCTGAGCGCGATCAGGATCACCAACCCACCCACCGCTCCCGCCGTCGGCAGCAGCAGCATGGCGGGCCGCAGGCCGAACCGGTCGGACAGGTACCCGATGAGCGGCGGGGCGATCGCATCGCCGGCGAGGTGCGAGAACAGCACGTAAGCGCCGAGCACCGACGCGCGGACCGCCGCGGGGACCACGTCGAGGATCACGGCCGAGAGCGGCCCGTTGAACCACGAGTAGAGAAAGAACGTCCCGAACAACAGCGGCACGAAGAGCCGGAGCTCGTCGATCAGCAACAACGCCGCGCAGACCGGCCCCCCCAGCACGAAGCCCGCCCCGGACACCACGACCCGCCCTCCGCTCCAGCGGGTGAGCAGCCAGTCCCCCGTCCGGCCGCCGAACAGCGCCCCCAGCGCCCCGCCGGCGAGTCCCCATACGCCGAACTGGCGTCCCACGGCGGCGACCGGGAGCCCGTGGGTGCGCTCGAGGAAGCTTGGCGCCCAGGCGATCAAACCATTGACCGCGAAGGTGACGAGCGCCCCGCCCAGGAACATCCAGATCAGCGTGGGCGTGCGGAGCACCGTCCCGGCGGCCTGGAGGAAGTCGCCGAATGCGGTGGCCGCGACCTCGGTCGCTTCGGTCGTTCGGCGCACGGCCACCGGCACGAGCCGGAGCACCGTCCACACGATGCCGATGCTCACGCAGGCGGCGAACACCGCGGTATCGAGGCCGCGCGGCCGCGGCAGGAACAAATCGAGTGCGCCGGACACCCCCGCACCGGCGAGCGTGAGCCCGATCAGCGGCGCGCCCAGCCGGACCGCCTCGCGGGCACCCACCCGCCCACGGGTGTACCAGCTCTCCACGGTGGCGCGGATCGTCGCGGGCGGGCGACCCCGCGGCTCGCGCAGCCGGGACGCCAGCAGCGCGAGCAGCAAGCCGGGGACGCCGAGGGCGACGAAGGCCGTGCGCCAGCCGTATCGCTCGGTGAGCACCCCGCCGAGCCAGATCCCGAGCACGCCGCCGAAGGCCATCCCGACTGAGTAAATCCCCAGCGCAAAGGCGCGGCGCTTGCCGCGAAAGAACTCCGCCAGCAACGCCTGGGCCGCCGGCCCGTAGCCCGCCTCGCCCACCCCCACCAGCGAGCGGCACACGAGCAGCTGCCAGAAGCGACTCACCGTCGCGCCCAGCGCCGTGAAGGCACTCCACAACCCGACGCCGAACGCGATCACGGCACGCCGGGACTTCAGGTCCCCGAGCACCCCCAGCGGCAGCGCCGCCAGCGAGAGCACGATCACGTACGCGGACCCCAGCCAGCCGAGCTGCTGGTCCGACAGGACGAGCTCCCGCTTGATCGGCTCGAACAGCGCGAAGATGACGTTGCGGTCGGTGTAGTTGAGGAGGTTGATGACCGTCAAGAGCCCCAAGACGTACGCCGCGTACGCCCGGGACGTGTCCGCGGGAGGGGGGGACGACGCGGTCAGGGTCTACGCCCGACAGTCGTCGCCTCGGCGCGCGCGTCGCGGTCCGCCTTCGCCTCCTGGTACGCCTCGGTGAGCTGGCGCATCATCGCCTCGCGCCGGTCATACAGTCGCTTGAGCCGCCGCTTTTTTCGTTTGGCGAGCGCGTACCCGGCGAGGATGGGAAAGCCGATGGTGTTGTCGAGATAGCACACCACCGTACCGGGAAGCTTTTCGGGGTCAACCTTCCCCCAGCTCACCGCTTCGGACGGCGTGGCGCCGGACAGACCGCCCGTATCGGCGCGCGCGTCGGTCATCTGGAGGTAATAGTCGTGTCCCTTTTCGCTGATGCCCAGGACCTCCTGGATCTGCGGCTCCGTTTGCAGCACGAAGTTCTTCGGGCTGCCGCCGCCGATAATGAGCACACCGCTCTTCCCGCCGTGGGTCTTGGCGTCGAAAACGATCGCCGACGTCTCGTTGACGTCCGCGCTGGCGTCGAAACGCAGCCGCGATCCGGTGAGTGCCTGCTCGGCCACGTTCATCCCGATGGACGAGTCGCCCGGCGACGACGTGTAGATCGGCACGGCGCACTGGTGCGCCACGCCGAGTACCGACTTCCGCGAAATCCCCAGCGTCTTTTCGCGCTCGAGGATGTAGCCGCCCAGCAGGTGGTGGTACTCCGCCGTGCTCATGGGGCGCTGAAACTCCGGGCCCGCCGACACTTCCCGGATGTAGGCGTCGGTCGACAGCAACACCTCGTAGTCGAAGAAGATGTCGTAGATGCGGACGACGCCTTCCTCGCGCAGCTCCACGTCGTCGGCGAAGGGGGTCCCCCGGTGCATCGTCAGACCGAGCCCGAAGTGCGCGTCGTGATACAGGTTGGCCCCGGTCGAGACGATCCAATCGATGAATCCCGCCTCGAGCAGAGGGATGATGGTCGACATCCCGAGCCCCGCCGGCGTCATGGCGCCGGTGAGGCTCATGCCGACGGTGACGTCGTCTTCGAGCATCAGCTCCGTGAATAGGCGGCACCCCTCGGCGAGGCGGCCCGCGTTGTAGGCCAGGAACGCATTGTCTACCAGCTCCGGGACCGTCTCACGCCCCGTGATCGGCTTCGGATCGATGCGCTGGCCGCGCAAGAAGTCTTTGCGTGTGGTCATGGCACCTCCGCGTCGCGTTGGGCCTCGGCCGAAGCGCCCTGGGTGCGGCGCTCCCGCGCCTGGCGTACGGTCGCCACGGCCTCTCGGGGGCTGTCGGTGACGGTAAGAAGCCGGAGATCGGTGGTGGCGATCTTGCCCTCCCCCGCCACGCGCTCCCGCAGCCACTCGGTCAGGCCTGCCCAGTATTGCTCACCGAACAAGATCACGGGGAAGTGCTTCACCTTCCCCGTCTGAATCAGTGTAAGCGCCTCGAACAGCTCGTCCATCGTCCCGTATCCCCCGGGGAAGACGATGAAGGCGGTGGAGTACTTCACGAACATCGTCTTGCGGACGAAAAAATAGCGGAAGTTGATCGCGCGCTCGACGTACGGATTGAGCCCCTGCTCGAACGGGAGCTCGATGTTGCAGCCAATCGAGAGGCCGTTCCCCTCCTGGGCTCCGCGGTTCGCGGCCTCCATGATCCCGGGGCCACCCCCCGTGATGATCGGGAATCCTTCCTCCGCGAGCATGCGCGCGGTTTCGACGGCCTTCTCGTAGTAAGGGTCCTCGGGCGGGGTGCGCGCCGATCCGAACACGGTGACGGCATTGTACACGTCCGAGAGGGTGTCGAACCCTTCGACGAACTCCCCCATGATCCGCAGGACTCGCCACGAGTCCGTCTTGACGAACCCCCGCCGCTCGCGGGGACCCTGGGCGAGGAGGCGTTCGTCCTCAGTGACCGGTGTGCGTTGCGAGCCGCTCGAGCGCTGAGACATGGTCGTCCTGCACGTTATAGAAGAAAGGAGAGAGACGGACGTGTCCTGGTCGGGCGTCCGCGATGATCCCGCCCGCGGCGAGACGTCGCACACCCGCCGCGGGGTCGGCCGCGGGGAGCATCACGATAGCCGAACGATCTTCGGCGCGGGGAGCCACCTTGGGCCGGAGCCCGTGCTCTCGTGCCCGGGCGACCAGATCCTCAGTGAGCGTCGCTGTCACCCGACGAATGGCGGGGACCCCGATTTCGTCGATGTAGTCGAGGCCCCCGAGCTGCGCGTAGACGGCCGCCAGCGCCGGTGTGCCCAGCTCGAAGCGCCGGGCGTCGTCGTGCAGCTCGAGCCCGCGGGGGTCGAAGGCGAACTGGTCCTTGTGACCGAACCACCCGGCGATCGTCGGCGCGAGCCGCCGCGCGAGCTCGTCGCGAACGTACAGCAGCACGATCCCCGGCCCGCCGAGCAGCCACTTGAGCCCGCCCGCAGTGAGAAAGTCCACCCCTGCGGCCTTCACATCCACGGGCACCTGTCCCACCGACTGGTAGGCGTCGACCAGGGTCAAGGCGCCGCACTTGCGTGCGGCATCCGCCACGTGCTCGATGTCCTGGATGGCTCCGCTCGTGAAGTAGACGTGCGAGGTGGCGACGAGGGCGGTCCGGTCGTCCACCGCGCGCGCGATGGCCTCGACCGGCACGGAAACCTGGTCCGGGCTCTCGACCACCACCAGCTCCACCCCCTGGGCCCGCTTCGCGAGCCACTGGTAGGCGAGAGTGGGAAAGTCGAGCGAGGTGATCACCACCTTGGGACGGCGTCGGTAGTCCAGCGCTTCGGCCACCGCGGACAGCGCCACCGAAACGCTGGGGGCGAGCGCGATCTCCTCCGGACTTGCGCCCACGATGCGCGCGTAGCGCGCCCGCAGCTCGCCGAGGGCCGCCCACCACACGTCGTACCAGGCGGACGCCCCGCGCGCCTGCCACAGATCGAAGAACTCGGCGACGCGGCGGCGCGTGCGGTCGCCCAGCGCGCCGAGCGAGCAGGTGTTCAGGTATACCGCGTCCCGGAAGATCGGAAACTCGCTCCGATAGCGGGCGAGCGCGTGAGCTCCGGCCGATGCGCCGGCGTCGAGACCGCTGGCGAGCGTCATAGGCGGTCAATATACAGGAGGAAAAGCGCGCGGGGCACGCCTCGCGAGTAAATTCACTCCATGAACGCCTCGGCCGGCTGGCGGACGCTCGCGGCGCGCCTGGCCCTGCGGGCCCTCGTGAGCCCGCGGCTCGCGCTCGACCTCGTCCGCCTCACCTGGAGCTTCCGGGCACGGGACTGGTACCGGCGCGCACCGTTCCTGCCGCTGCCGCCGCTCGAGTATGTCCGATGGCGCATGTTCACCGCCTACGGCGACGAAGACGCGGTGCCGTCGCTCGAGGACGTCGTCCGCTTCGCGAGGTGGCGACGCGAAACAATGCATGTATGAAAAAAGGCGTCGAGCAAAGACGTCACGCAGATGCGTCGCGCAACAGCGTCGAGGTGAAGCGTAGAGGGCTCGCGCTGGGATTCGACGCGGTCGGGATCGCCACTCTCGAGCCGAACGCGCACGCGAGCGAGCTCGATCAGTGGCTCAGCGCCGGGTACGCAGGCACCATGGCGTACCTCCATCGCCAGGCCCCGAAGCGCAAGGACCCCGCCCGCATCATGCCCGGCGCACAGGTCGCCGTGGTAACGCTTACGAACTACTTCCACGGCGCGACTGACCTCGGGCACAAGCCCGGGGATCCCGAGTACCCCGGTCTCGCGACCGGGGTCAGTCGGGCGTCGGGGAGGGTCGCTCAATACGCCTGGTCAGCAGATTATCACCGCGTGGTCGGTCGCCGTCTCGAGCGGCTCGCCACCGCCGTTCGAGAGGGCGTGCCGGGGGCGACGACCCGCTGCTACGTGGACGCAGGACCGGTGCCCGAGCGCGAGCTGGCGCAGCGGGCCGGGCTCGGCTGGATCGGCAAGAACATGATGCTGATCGACCCCGACCGAGGCTCGTTCACTTTCATCGGTGTCGTGCTGACCGACGCGGAGCTCGCCCCCGACCTGCCGTTCGAGGCGGACCGCTGCGGTACCTGCCGCGCCTGTCTGGACGCCTGTCCGACCAGTGCATTCGTCGCACCGGGCGTGCTCGACGCGCGGCGCTGCATCTCGTACCTCACCATCGAGCACACCGCCGAGTTCAGCGACGCCGAGCAGCGGCTCGTGGGCGAGTGGCTGTTCGGCTGCGACGTGTGCCAGGACGTCTGTCCCTGGAACGTGAAGTTCGCACGCCCGACGCGCGACCCCGAGCTCGGCGTGCGCCCCGAGATCGCCGAGCCGGATCTCGCGGCGCTGTTCGAGGGGGAGCCGGAGTCGTTCCAACGCTGCTTCGGCGACACGCCCTTCGAGCGCCCGGGGATCGTCGGCATGCGGCGTAACGCGGCCGCCGTGCTCGCCAACCGCGATGGTCGGGGGCCGTGACCGAGACGCCCGCGCCGCAGCGCGCCCAGGCCGCGACGATTCAGCACCGGCTCAGCGAGGGGCTCGGCCGGATCGACCCGCATCACCGCCTGCTCGGACGCCCCGTGGCGTACCGGATCATCGACGGCACGACGCTCGAGATCACGTATCGGGATGTGCCGGGGATCGCAGAGGCGGAGGTACTGGGTGTCAAGCGGCTGATCGGCGTGGAGTGTTTCTGCACGGTCGCGCCCCAGACGGCGGAAACCGTGCTCGTGCGGTTCGTCGTCGCCCTCAAGTAGGCGTCGTCAGCCGTATCACCGGGAGCTCGGGGGGGTTGCGCCACCGCGGGATCCACGCGCTGCCCACGCCCGCCGAGACATACAGCCAGCACTGCCCCACCCGCTTGAGACCATGCAGGTATTTCCGGCCGAACTGCGACGGCGCCGTGATCGGCCCGAGGAGCGGCAGGTGCGCCTGGCCGTTGTGCGTGTGTCCCGCCAGCATTACGTCCACCCGGAGGCCCAGGGGCAGGTATTCGATGAGATCGGGGTTGTGCGAGATGAGCACGCGCGGCACATCCGGCGCGACGCCGGCGAATGCCTCGTCGGGCCGGACGGCTCCGTGGGTAAAGTCGTCCACGCCGCCCACCGCCAGCAGCGCCGCTCCACGACGGATGAGCCGGTGCCGGTTGTGGAGCAGCGTCGCGCCACTGCGCTCGACCGCTGCCCCGACCTGATCGGGGTCCACCCAGTGGTCGTGGTTCCCAAGCACGGCCACCACACCGTCGCGACCACGGAACCGCGCCAGGACCCGCTCGAGACCGTCGATGTCGCTGCGGGCATGACTGACGAAATCGCCGCCGAGCACCACGAGATCGGCGTCGAGCTCCCGCACCCGATCGGCCAGGCGCTCAAGCCACCAAGTGGGCACGGCAGGGCCATGGTGCAGATCGGTGACCAACGCCAGACGGTAGCCCGCGAGCCCGGGGGCGAGGCCCTCCACGGGGACCACGATGTCCGGGGTTTCGAGCCGGGCGCGATCCCAGCGGATGAGGGAACGCGCCAACCGCTCGGCCACCCACCCGAGCGGTTGCTTGGTGACGCGCTCGAGTAGCGGCAGGCGCCGTTCCCGCGAGGGCGGGTAACGGCGCGGATGGAGGAACAACGCGATCACTTCGCCGCGATGCGCGCCACGATGTCGTACACGAAATGCACCCCGAACATCAGGTCGTCGAGACTCACCCGCTCGTTGTTGCCGTGAATACCACGCGACTCGGCCTGATTCAAGGGGAACGGTGAGAGGCCGTAGCTCACGATGCCCAGACGTCGGAAATAGTGACTGTCCGTGAAGCCGGTGAGGGGCGGCGTGGTGACGAGCGCGTCGGGCGTGCGCTCGCGTGCCGCGGCCACGATGGCGCGAAACAGCTCCGTCTCCGTCGGACTCTCGGTGGCAGGCCAGCTCGGACCCTGTGGAGTGATTTCAACACCCGAGTCACTCACGACCCGCACGAGGTCGGCGAGGAAGGCCTGGGGCTCCTGCCCCGGGAGGAGGCGGACGTCCAGTGTGGCGCGCGCCGTGGGCGGAATGACGTTCGTCTTGTCGCTGCCCTGAAGTCCCGTGATCGAGATGGTGTTACGGAGCAGCGCGTTGTAGGTGAGATCGCCAGTGAGGAGGCGTGCCGCGGCCGAATCGCGCAGCGCCGCGCGTACGTCCGCCAACGCGGCCCGCCGGGCCGGGTCCGACTCGATCGTGGACAGGTCGCGGAGATAGCGCTCTACCGCGGGGGTCACGACTAGAGGCGTTTGATAGGCGGCGATGCGCGACAGGGCTCGCACCAGCCGGTGGACGGGATTGTCCGGCGTGGGGCGCGACCCGTGGCCGGGCGTGCCGTGCGCGGTGAGGTTCAGCCAGAACGGTGACTTCTCCGTGGTCCCCACGCCGTAATACTCGATCCGTCCGTTGGCATCGGTCCGAATGGCACCGCCTTCGGTGAGGAGGAACTCGGCGTCCTGCACCACCTCCGGGTGGTGCTCCACGAACCAGCCCGCGCCAACGCCGCCGCCGATCTCTTCGTCCGCCGTCGCGAGGAAGATTACGTCTCGCCTGAGCGGCACGCCGGCGCGCTTCAGCGTGAGCAGGCTCAGGAGCTGCGTGATCGCCTCGCCCTTCATGTCAAGCGCGCCGCGGCCCCAGAGGTAGCCGTCCTGCACGGCCCCGCTGAACGGGTCGACTTTCCAGTATTCGGGGCTCGCGAGCACGACGTCCATGTGGTTGAGCAGAATGAGCGGCCGCGCACTGCCGTCCCCCTTGATACGGGCGTACAGGTTCGCTTTCCCGGGTCGGGGCTCGAACACCTGAGCGTCGATCCCTTCACGCGCGAGTACCGCCTTCAGCCAGTTCGCGGTCTGGAGCTCGTTGCCCGGCGGATTCGTGGTGTTGATCGCGACGTATTGCGACAGCAGCGCTGCCGCCTCCCGGCCGACGGCACGCCACTGGGCATCGGTGCGCGGCACGTCCGGCTCGAACTGCCTCGGCGGCAAGAGGACTGGTTGAGAGGAAGGGCCGAACAGGCCGGGCTGGGGAGGCGCGGCGGCGCGGGGCGGACGCGCGCAGGCAACCACCAGGGCCAGCGCGACGAGCGGAGCGAAACGCAAGGTACCTCCGGATGGGACACGGGAACCGCAAACTACGAGCCCGCGGCGCGCGAGGGGAGCCCCCTGCCCCTATTCCCGCGCGCTGCGGGCCCGACGGCCCCACCGCTGGCTCAGTGCACCGTGATCGTTGCCTGGCCCGCCTTGCCTTCGCTCGTGGCTCGGAGGACCGCCGTTCCTGCAGCCCGAGCCCAGACGATTGCCGTCGTCCCGTAGGAATAGAGTTGAATCGTGGCGCTGTTGTCTGCGTTGATCCACGAGACGGGGCGGTCCAGCAGCAGAGTCCCATCCGAGTCGCGCAGCTCCGCCCGGAACGCCAGACTGTCTCCGACCGCGAGGTCCGCGCTTGCGGGCACGACCGTGACGCTCGCTACCGGAGCGGCCGAACCGGCCACCTGGACCGTGTGCGAGTCGCTGAGGCCACCGCTCGTTGCCGTGATGGTCACGATGCCCTGCTTCCGCCCGATGACACTCGCGGTGTCACCCACACCGGTCACGCTGGCGGTCGTCTCGTCGCTGCTGGTCCACGACACCGACGGTTTGAGGACCGGATTGCCGTTCGCGTCGCCCACCGCCGCGAACAGGGTGATCGTCCCGCCCACACCCACCGAGGTAGGCCCGGAGATGCGCACATACGCGGCGCCACTCGAGCCGGCATTGGGGAGCAGTACCGACAAGGGCGTCGTGTCGCCCGCAGCCACGTGCACGTTCGGCGTGACCACAGGATCGAGGTATGGAAGGAACGGCTCTTCGATTCTGACGACGTAGCTGCCTGGACGCAGGAAGGCGACCTTGTAGTGTCCGGCCGGATCGCTGCGACCGGTGGCCTCGAGGTACCACGCACTGTCGGGCTGGCCCGGGTACGGCACGAACACGGAGACCTGGGCGTTCCGGACCGGACCCGTCGTCCCACCGTAGCTCTGCGTCACGGTCCCTGCGATCGCGCCCGCGGCTGCAGAGTTGATCGCGCGGAGGTGAGGCGTGAAATCGAACTCGTTCCTCCCATAATAGTTGTACTGGAAGCTCTGCCCGAGGTCGAAGTCAACCACAATGTCACCCTGGGTCGGACCACTCACCGGGTAATCGACGAAGGTATAAATCGCCGACTGTGCGTGCCAATTCACGGGAGCCTGGCCCGCACTGTTCCAGACGATCGAGGACCGATTGGTGTCGATCGTCATCCGGATCGAATGATACTGGCCGGCCGGCAGCTCCCCTTCGCCGAGCAGGGCGGTGGCACCCTGCTGCAAGGCGAGCAGATCGAAGCTCTTCCCGGGCTCGGTGACGAGCACCCAGGTCCCCGTCCCGCTAGTGTCCCCCGCGGCGTTGGCCTCGATCCGGACCACGTACACATTCACGCTGCCAAGCGAGTCGTACGGAAACGGGGCGTCCGTGAGCAGCACACGAGCGAACGGCTTGCGGTTGACGGTGGTGACGCTGTCATCCTGGTAGCACCCGCCCGCGGCGAGCAGGACGGCGGCAACGAGGGGCATGGCGACGCGTCTCGACATCGTTCGCTCCTTGAAGGATCGTGGCGGCACTCCGCTCCAGATACCCCGACTCCCCTGGCCGGCGTCACACCAGCGGGGTAGTGTGACGCAAGGATCCTCTCAATGGGTATACACAGCGTGGGGACGAGCGACGCCGCCCTGGTGCGCCGTGTGCACGCCGGCGACACCGGCGCTTACGCCGATCTCGTCGCGCGGTATCGCGATCGCCTGGGCCGGTACGCGTTGCACATGCTCGGAAATCGGGAGGACGCGGAAGAGGTGCTGCAGGACTCCTTCGTCCGTGCCTATCGCTCGCTCGCGCGCTGCGACGATCCCGAGCGTTTCGGTGCATGGCTGTACGGCATCTTGGTGAACCGCTGCCGCACGGCCGGCGCCCGCGCCGCGCGCCGGGCGCGGCGGTTCGTGCACGACCCCGTCGCGCTCGAGACCGCGCCGCTGGCGGGACCGGACGGGCGGACCGAATGGGACGACATGGTCCGCTGGGCGCTGGCGCGTCTCCCGTCCGAGTCGCGCGAGGCGTTCCTCCTCAAACATGTCGAGGAGCTCGAGTACGAGGACATGGCCCGGCTGACCGGCGCAGGCGTCTCCGCGCTGAAAATGCGCGTGAAGCGGGCGCGGGAGCAGCTCCAGGCGATGCTGAAAGAGGCCGAGCGTGTTTGACCAGTCGGAAGACGCAGTCGAGCGCCTCGCGCGGCATCTTCGGCGAGCCGTGCGGATCAACCCGGCGCTCGACGAGAGAGTCATGCGGGCGATCACCGCGCTCCCCGCGCCCGGCCGCACGACTTGGCTGGGGGAGGTGTGGCGTTGGCTCAAGCGCCCCCATCAGCTCACGCTCACACCACTCGGCGGGCTCGCGGCGGCCGCCGCCGTCGCAGTCGTGGTCGTCCTCACCCGGATGGACTCCAGACCGCCTGCTCCCCCTGAGGAAGATTCGCGCGCCTTTCAGTTCGCCCTCGTCGCTCCCCACGCGACCCGTGTATCGCTCGTCGGGGACTTCAACGACTGGGACGCGACCCGCACGCCGATGCGCCAGACCGGAACCGAGGCGCTGTGGACCGTGGTGGTGCCGCTCGTGCCGGGCCGCTATCACTACGCTTTCTTCGTAGACGACTCGCGCTGGCTGGCCGACCCCTCGGCGCCGGTCGCCCGTGATGAGGACTACGGCGCACCCAGCTCGGTGCTCACCGTGGGAGGCGGGGGCTCGTGACGCGCGCCTTCAGCCGTAGCGCGCTTCCCCTGCTCGCGGCGATGTTGGTCGCGCGACGTGCGGCGGGTCAGCAGCCCGACCCGCGCCTCGAGCGACTCGACGCCGCCACACGGCCTGCCGTCGCGGCGCTCGTCGATTCGGCGCGCAGAGCCTTGCTCCCCACGGAGCCGCTCGTGCAGCGTGCGCTCGAAGGCGCGACCAAGCGGGCCTCGGGAGACTTGATCGTCGCCGCCGTGCGGCGTTTCGCCGCGGAGCTGGGGCAGGCCCGTGACGCGCTCGGGTCGACAGCCTCGTCGGCGGAGCTCACCGCCGGTGCTGCGGCGCTCCGCGCGGGGGCGTCCCCGACCATCCTGGCACAGCTGCGGCAGGCTCGTCGAGAGGCCCTTACCATGCCGCTCGCCGTGCTCGCCGATCTGGTGGCCAGCGGCGTCCCCGTCGACAGCGCTGCGGCCGCGGTGCTGGCCCTTGCCGCGCGGGCCAGAGACGCGGATCTCGTCGAATTCCGACGCGCCGTCGAGCGCGACATCGCGTTGGGCGCGCCCCCTGCCGCGGCCACCGCGGCCGCGGCGACGGCCGCGGACTTGCGAGTGAACGCGGGGGCCCGCCAGCAGCGCCCGGGCCGCCCCTAACCCCGTGCGGCCAGCGCCGGCCGCGCGACATGCTTGGGCCGCGTCCCTAGCCGCGGCAACGTCCCTCTTGGGCGCTCGCGCCACCGCCCAGACCACCGGGACCGTCGACATTGGCGTCTCGAGTGTGCGCTACGATGGCTTCCTTCGGTCCGGCGCCGCGTCCCTCACCCCAACCCTCACCTGGGAGCGGCCCGGCGCCACCGTCACGGCTCGTGGCACCTATCTCCGCTTCGAAAGCGGTCGCCGGAGTCTCCAGGGACTCGTCGCCGCTTCGCTCTTCACCCCGCCGAGTTTCCTCCCCCGCCGCTGGCGCGGCGACCTCTCTCTCTTCGCGGGTGGGAGCAGCTATGCCGACTTCGCGAGTTTCTGGCACGCTACGGCCGAGGCCCGATTGCATTTTGTCGCGGGAGGTTGGGGCGCGTGGATCGGCGGGACTGGGGGGCGCACCTCATACGGGCGCGCGCCCCGCCCCGTAGCGGTCGGCGGCGTCGGTGCCTGGGCGCGACGCTCCTGGGTGACGGTCGCCTTCTCCGCCACCCGATCGATCGTCGGGGATACGGCCTACAGCGATGTCGGGTCGACACTCCACGCGAGCCGGGGCTCCGTCGAGCTCGACGCCTCGCTCGCAGCCAGAGTGTCGAGCCGAGGCGCAGGTCACGGCGTGTACGGCGAAGCGAGCACCGTATTCACCCTGGGGGAGCGCACCGCGCTCTTCGTCTCGGGCGGCCGCTATCCCACCGATCCGGTCAGCGGCGGCGTGGCGGGGCGGTACGTGAGCGCCGGATTGCGCCTCCGGACAGCGCTCGTACGACCACGCGCCCGCCGCGATCCGCAGCCGCTCGGTCGGTCGCCTGCTTCGGGCGACGGCGAGGCCGGCTACACCGCACGACTCGAATTGCAATCGGCTTTCGATAGCACTGTCCGGGTCGTCGTCTACGCTCTCGCCCGAGCGATGGTGGAAGTGGCCGGCGATTTCACGGATTGGCAGCCGGTCGTCCTGCGCCGCGCGGGCGAGGATACGTGGGAAAGCTGGCTCCGCATTCCGAGCGGCGTACACCGGATCAACGTGCGAATCGACGGTGGGAGGTGGACGGCGCCGGCGGGGACGACGCGCGCCTCCGACGAGTTCGGCGGCGAAGTGGGGATCGTCGCGGTACCCTAGCCTCGCCCGCCGGCGAGCGATGCCGCCTCGGGCCGCCGCCGCAACACCAGCATCGCCCATACGCCACACGCCGGCCCGAGCGCCAGGAGGCTCATGCTCCAGCGCCACCCCATCCGGGCCGCCACCCACGGCAACAGATAGATCGTGAGACAGGTCAGGAGGAACCCCAGGCTCGTCTGGAGCGTGAGCGCGGTCCCCACCAGCTCAGGCGGGGCCAGCTCGCTCACGGCAGCGGAGAACTGGGCCGAGTCCGCGACCACCGTGACGCCCCAGACGAGGAGCAGCGGCACTAGTACCGCCAGGGGGCGGCCGAACACGAGGCCCACCGCCAGCGCGCACGCGCCGGACACCGTCATCGCGACGCTGGTGATCAGCGTGCGGCCCCACCGATCAGCGTACTTCCCGCCCAGCCAGCACCCCAACGCGCCGCTCCCGACCACTGCGAATGTGATGAACGCCGGCGCGCCGCGTCCCGTGGAATCGCCACCGGTCCGGGCCAGTTCGCTCGCCGCCACGAACGTGGCCAGCCACGTCCACATCGCGTACAGCTCCCACATGTGGCCCAGGTAGCCGAGGTTGGCGAGCGACACGGCACGGTCTGCGAGAATGCGCGGCGCCGCCCGCCAGCTGAACGGTGGCGCTGGCGCGGCGAACGGGCCATCGTGCGGCACGAGGAGGACCAGGAGGCCGCCGACGAACGCCGCCGCGGCCGCTATGACGAGCACGGGCCGCCAATGCTCCGCCGGGACCGCCCAGCGAACGAGCTGGGGAAGCGCCGAACCCAGCGTCAACGCGCCGACGAGGACACCGATCGCGAGTCCCCGACCTTCGCGATACCACCCCGCGACGATCTTCATTCCCGGCGGATACACGCCCGCCAGCGCCGCGCCCGTGAGCATGCGCAGGGCGATGCCCTCTCCGGGGCCCGGCGCGAACGCCACACCGAGGGTCGCGAGACCCGCGAGCCAGGCGCAGCCTGCGATCAGGCGGCGGGCGGACCAACGGTCGGAAAGCGTGAGTAGCGCCGACCCGAGCGCACCCGCGACGAAGCCGAGCTGCACCGAGATCGTCAGCCACGCTCCGCCGGCCGTGTCGAGCCGCCACACGCGCGAGAGCGCCGGCGCGACGGCGGACGCGGAGAACCACGGCGCCATGCCGCACAGCTCGGACACCGCGAGCACGGCCAGCACGCGGCGTGCGCTCACAGACCGGTCGGATGATCGAGAAACGTCCAAGGGAGATGGAACCGGACGTGGAGGTGTTCCGCCAGCGCCTTGACGCCCACCGTTTCAGTGGCGTAGTGGCCGGCGTAGAACACGTTCAGCTTCAGCTCTTCGGCGTCGAAGAATGTGTGGTGGGGACCTTCGCCCGTGACGAAGGTGTCGAGGCCGGCGGCAGCGGCCTGCGCGATCATCGAGCCCGCAGCCCCCGTTACGATCCCCACGCGGCGCACCCGCTCCGGGCCGAACGCCATCAGCCGCGGTGCGCGGCCGGTGAGGCTCGCGAGCTGGCGCTCGAGCGCAACTCGAGACACGTCGACCTCTCCCCAACGGCCGATGCGCTCACCGTATTCCTCGCCGAACTCGCCGCGGAGCGAGACGCCGAGCTGGTGGGCGAGCACCACGTTGTTGCCGACGTCGGGATGCAGGTCCAGCGGAAGATGGGCACTGTAGAGCGCGATATTGTTCGCGATGAGCCCCGCCACCCGCCGATGCGCGCGCCCCGTGAGCGGTTGGAGCCCACCCCAGAACAGGCCGTGGTGCACGAGCAGCACGTCGGCCCCCTGCTCCGCCGCCATGCGCACGGTCGCTTCGCATAGATCGACCGCCGCCGCCAGGCGGCTCACCGTCCCCGCGTTCGCGACCTGCAGCCCGTTGATCGCGTGGGGCGCATCCGGCACCTCCGCGACCCGAAGGTAGCCGTCCAGATACGAGACCAGCTCGGTGAGCTCCATCGAGCCTCTCACCTCATGGCAGTATGGAGACATTATCTCACCAGATTATCGACAGTGAGGTGAGATTCCCACACCACAATGACATCTAAAGCATTATAACATATAGAGATAGACAATCCACACGTGGAAGGGCGAGCGTGTGGATATCTGGCACGCCTAGTAGGACCGCTGCGCCCCCGCTTTCTCAACGGTCTCCGCTTCGAGTGCAGCTTCGCCCATGCGCACGACGCCGTTGATCTCGCCTCCCTCTTGCACCAGCAGTCGTTTCGCCGCGATGTCGCCGTGCACCACACTGGTGGATTGGATCTCGATACGCTCGTCGGCCCGGATCGACCCGCGCACCTCGCCACCGATGATCGCCTCGCGCGAGATCACGTCTCCTTCCACTTCGCCGCCCTTCCCCACCAGCACCTGCCGGCCGGCGCGCACCGTACCTACCACTGTGCCTTCGATCTTCACGACACCGTCCGCGCTGATGTCCCCCACGACGCGCATGCCGGTCCCGATGATGGACAGTCCGGATTCCGACTCGAGCCCCCCCTGCCCCTTCTCGGTGAACATCGCCATGTCAGTTCTCCTGTTTCACGACCGTGAGGGGATCGAGCGACTTGCCCTCGCGGCGGATTTCGAAGTGGAGGTGCGGCGCCGTGGATCGCCCCGAGTTGCCGGAGAGCGCGATCACCTGCCCCGCCTGCACCGAGTCGCCTTCGCGCACCAGAAGGCGCGAGGCGTGCCCATACATCGTTTCATACCCGCTCGAGTGCCGCATGAGCACGAACAGTCCGTACGCCGGGTCGGTGCCCGCCGCCTCGACCGACCCGCCGCCGGCGGCACGGACCGGCGTTCCGGCGGGCACGGCGATATCGATGCCCGGATGCGACTCGGCGACATCGCCGGGCCGCACCTGCCCGCGGGTGACGAAGCCCGCGACGTCGAGCGGCCAATGCGTCGGTTCCGCCGGGCCTGGCTCGTAGCGCAGGGGCGCCGAAGGAGGGCGGGCGCGTACGGCGACCGCCCGCACGAGGTCTCCGGTCGGGGCCGTCGCTCCCTTTTCCCGCGGCGCTCTCACGCCCAACATGGTGCGCAGCTCCTGGTAGTTCGCCTCGGCCCGGTTCAGCGCCGCCGCGAGCTGCTGCACCCGGCTGTTCTCCTCCTCAAGCCGCGCCACCTGACGCTCGAGGCCGGGCACGCGGGCCGCCGCGCGACCGATCGGTCCCGCGAACGCGAAGAACAGCACGATCAACAGACCCACGACCAGCGCGCTCCACTTCCCGGCCTCGAGTGCCCACAGCGGGACGCGGTATTGGCGGGAAGCGAGGTCTCCATCGGTGTGGACGACGATGGTGACGCGGCGATCTTTCCGCTGCTTCATCCGTCGAACGGCGCGCCGAGAATCAGCTCCAGGAGCCGCGCGAGATCGTCGTTGGAATAGAAGTTCAGATGAATCTGTCCCTTGCCCTTGGCGCGGAGCGTCACCCGCACGTCGGTGCCGAGGCGACGGCGCAGCGCGTCCTCGATGCGCCGCACTTCGGGCGCCTGTCCCATTCCCTTCTTGAGACGCGGGCGCCGGACCGGCGCCCGGCCGCCGCGCACCCGGTCTTCCACCTCCCGCACCGAGAGCCCGAGGTCCACGGCCTCCTTGGCGAGCGACGTCGCGACACGCGCGTCCTCCAGCGCAAGCAGCGCCCGGGCGTGGCCGACCGAGAGCCCACCTTCATGCAGCAGCGCGAGCACCGCCGGCGGCAGTTTCAGCAGGCGGAGGGCATTGGCGACCGTGGAGCGGTCGCGACCCACAGCGTCCGCGACGTCCTGCTGCGTCAGGCTGAATTCCGCGAGGAGACGCTCGTAGCCGCGCGCCTCGTCCACCGGCGAGAGGTCGTCACGCTGCAGGTTCTCGACCAGCGCAAGCGTCAGAGCGGTGCGGTCGTCCACTTCGCGCTTCACGGCGGGGATCTTCTCCCAGCCGAGCGCCTGGCACGCCCGCAGCCGCCGCTCGCCGGCGATCAGCTCGAAGCCGCCGTTAGCGCCCGGGACGGGGCGCACCACGACGGGCTGCAACAAACCGGCCTTGCGGATGGAGGCCTGGAGCTCTTCGAGCGCCGCGGAGTCGACGTCCCGGCGCGGCTGGTAGGGGTTGGGGCGGATGTCGGCGATCGCCAGTTCTACGAGACTCCCCTCGCGCTCGGCTTCCTCGCGCGTAGGCCCCAGCAGGGCTTCGAGGCCCCGGCCGAGCCGACGGCGACCTGCGGTGGTTTCCGTCATGCGGGCACCTCCGGCACCGGTTCCGCAGCGGGGGGGGCGGGGGAGGACACGGCGCCGTGCTCCACGCGCCGGATCAGCTCCTGTGCCACCGCCAGGTAGCTCTTCGCGCCCACCGACTGCACATCGTACAACAGGATCGGCTTCCCAAAGCTCGGCGCCTCGGCGAGGCGCACATTGCGCGGGATCGTAATGGCGAACACCTGCGACCCGAAGTACTCCTTGGCCTCGTCGGCCACCTGCTTCGAGAGATTCAACCGCGCGTCGTACATCGTCAGCAGCACGCCATCGATCGCCAGCGCCGGGTTGAAGTTCCGCTGTACCAGCTTGACGGTGTTGAGGAGCTGCGAGAGACCCTCGAGCGCGTAGTACTCGCACTGGATGGGAATCAGCACGCTGTCGGCGGCCGTGAGCATGTTGAGCGTCAACAGACCGAGCGAGGGCGGACAATCGATTACGACGTATTGATACTGGTCGCGGAAATCTCCGAGCGCGCGCCGCATCATCGTCTCGCGCCCCTGCTTGTTGACGAGCTCGAGCTCGGCGCCGACCAAGTCCTGCGTGGCTGCCACGACGTCGAGATAAGGGAAGTGCACGTGGGTGAATCGCGCGTCGGCGAGGGAACGGCCATCGAGCAAGGCATCGTACAACGAGTGGCGGATGCGGTCGCGCTCGATGCCAACGCCGCTCGTCGAGTTGGCCTGGGGATCGGCATCGACGAGGAGGGTCTTGCGCTCGGCGGTGGCGAGCGACGCGGCGATGTTCACCGCCGTCGTCGTCTTGCCGACGCCGCCCTTCTGGTTGGCGATTGCGATGACGCGCGACATTATCTAAGCTATTGTATACAAATATGTTATGTTGTTGCTCGCTGTGAGGTGCTCAATATAGGGTCTTGGTACCCCCAACGTAAAGAGTGAGTTTCACGTGAAACCGCTGCCCAGTTTCACGTGAAACACCCTCTTGGAGGCCAGGTTATGCGACCCGTCGGCGCCAGCGGGCAGTTTCGACTACCAGGTTGTGCAGATCGCTGGGCGACACGCCGGGAATACGCGCCGCTTGAGCGAGCGAGGTCGGTCGGATGCGATCGAGCTTTTGCCGCGCTTCGGTCGCGAGGGTCCTGAACTCGAGGTAGGGAAGGTCTGCGGGAAGCGCGAACGACGCGAGCTCGGCCAAACGCGCCGCTGCCTCCCGCTCCCGCGCCAGGTATCCGTCGTACTTGAGCTCGATGCCGGCACTCACCACCGCGGCCTCCTCCGCCGTCACCGTCACCCCTGCGGCCTCGAGCAGCGCGCGCAGCGATACGCCCGGCCGCCGGGCCACGCTGGCGACGCGCTCCGGCTCCCCCAGGCTCGTGCCCGTCGTCGCGAGCACCGCCGCGGCGGCGCTCGGCGTGATCGTCGCCGCGCGCGCCACGCGCAGCACCTCCTCCTCGTCCTCGAAGCGGCGCGCCGCCACGCGTCGCTCCGCCGCCGTGAGCAACCCGAGCCGCTCGGCAAGCGGAGCCAATCGCCGCAGCGCGTTGTCCTGCCGCAGCAGCAGCCGGAACTCGGAGCGCGACGTGAACAGTCGGTACGGCTCGTCCACTCCCCGGGTCACAAGGTCATCCACCAGGACGCCGATGTAGGCATCGTCGCGCCCCAGGATCACGGGCTCCGCGCCGCGGATCCGGCGCACAGCGTTGATCCCGGCAACGACACCCTGGCCCGCCGCCTCCTCGTATCCGGTCGTGCCATTGATTTGCCCGGCGAAGAACAGGTACTCGACCGCTTTCGTTTCCAACCAAGGCGTGAGCTGAGTGGGCGGATAATAGTCGTACTCGATGGCATAACCCGGCCGGGTCATCTTCGCCCGCTCGAGACCCGGCACCGCGTGGAGGAACTCGAGCTGTACGGGGACGGGCAGGGAAGTGGACAGCCCGTTCACATACAGCTCGTGCGTGTCGAGTCCCTCCGGCTCGAGGAACACCTGGTGGCGCTTGGCTTCGGGGAACTTCACGATCTTGTCCTCGACCGAAGGACAATAGCGCGGCCCCCGTCCGCTGATCGCCCCGCCGTACAGCGCCGACTCGGCGAGGTGCGTGCGGATGATCTCCTTCACTTCTTCCCCAGCCCACGTGATCCAGCATGGCAACTGGCGCGGTAGCTCGGCGTGCTCGTAGAAGGAGAAGCGGTAAGCGGTGCCGTCTCCGTCCTGGCGCTCGACTCTAGACCAGTCGACGCTGCGACCATCCACCCGCGGCGGCGTGCCGGTCTTGAAGCGTGACACTGTAAGTCCAAGTGTTTCAATATGTTGCGCGATATCCACGGCCGGTTGATCGCCCGCACGGCCGGCCGGGATCTGGGTATCGGTGCCGAGGTGGATGCGTCCGCGCAGGAACGTGCCGGCAGTGAGCACCACGGCCCGCGCGCGGAAGCTGCGCCCGTCGGCGGTGGCGACGCCGGCGACGCGCCGGCCGTCGAGGATGAGACGCGTCACCATCCCCTGCGTCAGCTCGATGCCTGAGAAACCCTCCAGCAGTTCCCGGACCGCTCGACGATACAACGTGCGGTCACACTGGGCGCGTGGCGCCCACACGGCGGGACCCTTGGAGCGATTGAGCATGCGAAACTGGATCGTCGCACGATCGGTCGCTCGCCCCATGATGCCACCGAGCGCGTCGATCTCGCGCACCACGGTGCCCTTCGCGATCCCACCGATAGCGGGATTGCAGGACATCTGACCGATCGTGTCGAGGCTGGAAGTAAGGAGGAGGACCCTCGCACCCAGTCGAGCGGCCATGGCGGATGCTTCGGTACCGGCGTGGCCGGCTCCCACGACGATCACGTCATAGTCGCTTGTCATTAAGACTAAAGTACGCGAACAGGCGATGCCAAGGCTAGACGCACAAGGGAGAACAGGCAGGGCAGTAACAGATTGCGCAAACCAGGTACGAGTGGCGTTAAAGGGATAACGCAGTTTCGACCGTTTCGACCCACGTTAGGACATGCCATTGCATCAGAAGCTCAAGGCTTGGCAGCACGCCCAGCGGCTGGCCGTCGAGTGTGTCAAAGCCGCGCGCCGCTTCCCCGACTATGAGCAGGAGGCGCTCGGGGACCAGCTGCGTCGCGCATGCTACTCCGTTCCTTTGAACATCGCCGAAGGCAGCACCCGACGTGGGACGCGAGAGTATCGACGCTACCTGGACACAGCGTGGTCATCACTCGCGGAAGTCCAGACCGCGCTCGAGATCGCCCGGGATGTGGGATACTTGGAGCCCGCGGACTTCGGGCGACTGGAGGCGCTCGCCGTGGAGACCAGCAAGACGCTCTATGGTTTGCTGAGAAAGATCAGCGATTCGTCGGCGAGACCCTCTACTCCCCGTTGACTGTTTTCCCCTGCGCGTCTGCTGCGTCTGTGCGTCTAGCCTTTCGTGCGTCTGCGCGCCTAGCCTTTGCCCCTCCTAAGCCGTTCTCACCCAGCGGGCCAGCTCTTTCAGATTCGGCCGCTTCCCCGTCATCAGGATACCGACCCTGTATATCCTGGCCGCCACCCACGTGACGCCGCCGATCCCCACCCCGAGCAGCACGAGCGACCCGACGAGCTCGTTGGGTCCTACCCTGCCTGCCGCCCAGCGCACGGGCATCGCGATCGGTGACGTGAACGGGACCAAAGACAACGCGACCGCGTACGTGGAGCCCGGGTCGTTCGCGAGCGCGAACACCGACAGGTACGCGATCATGAGGAGGAACACCACCGGCTGCTGCGCCTGGCGCGCCTCCTGCTCGTTGGACGACATCGCGCCCACCGCCGCGAACATGGCGGAGTAGAGGAAGAAGCCGCCCAGGAAGTACGCGAGGAACACCACCACCGTCGCCGCCGGCACGGGCGGGAGCTGGAACGCCGCGTCCTGCGCGACGTCCGAGGGCGACGTGGTGCCGAGCAGCGCCGCCCGCTGCGAGAGCACGAGCCGCCCACCTAATCCCCAGATCGCGAACTGGAAAATCGACACGGCCCCGACCCCGACCACCTTGCCGAGCATCAGCTGGAACGGACGCAGCGACGACACCAGGACTTCGACGACCCGCGTCGTCTTCTCTTCCAGGACGGAGCTCATCACGTTGACGCCGTAGACCGCGATCACGATGAACAACACGATCGACATGACGTACGCGAGCCAGAACGATTGTGCCGAGCTCTCACCCGTCGTCGCCGATCCCGAAATCTTCTTGGTCTCGAGGTCGATCCGGATCTGCGCCCGACCGACCGTCACGGGATCCACGCCGGCGCGCTCGAGCCGAGCATTCACCGCGAGTCGACCGAGCACGCCCCGCAGCTCGTCGATGTCGCGGAACGACGACACGTTCGCCGCGCGATACTCGGCCGCGCCCGTCTCCAGCGTCCGGTCGGTGAGGACCAGGAGCCCATCCAGCCGGTTGCGGCCGACCTCACGCGTCAGCGAATCGAGCAGCCCGGCCCGCGGCACGGGTCGAGCGAGGACCGTGAACGTCTTGCCCCGGGCCAGCGAATCGGCCACGCGGGCGCCGAACCCCGACGCCGTCCCATCCACCACGACAATGGACTTGGTGCCGCCGGTCGAGGCGAAGCGCAGCGGGATGATGATGATCGCGGCGAAGAACACGGGACCAAGGATCGCGGACGTCCAGAACCACTTGCTCCGCACCCGCTCGACAAACTCGCGCCGGATCACCGCCCAGATCTTATGCACGCGCCGCCTCCGGCCCCACCAGGTCGATGAAGATCTTATTCAACGACGCCTCTTGCAGCTCGAACTTGGACAACCGCGCGCCCGACGTCACGAGGCGCTGGAGGATCTGCTGGGGGTCGGCGCCCGACGCGAGCTCGAGCTCGGCATACTGACCGTAGTCGTCCACCTTGCTCACGAGGGTGCTGTCGGCGAAGACCTGCGCCGCTCCGCCGAGACTCCCGTCGAACCCGATGACGAGATGGTGTCCGCCGTGTGTCCGCTTGATGTCCGAAAGCGCGCCGTCCACCAGCTTCCGTCCCCGCGCGATGATGCACAGCTGCTCGCACAGCTTCTCGGCTTGCTCCATGATATGGGTCGAGAACAGGATGGTCTTCCCGCGATGGCGCATGTCGAGCACCGTGTCCTTCATCACCTGAGCGTTCACAGGATCGAGTCCCGAGAACGGTTCGTCGAGAATCAAGAGGTCCGGGTCGTGGAGCATCGTCGAAATGAACTGCACTTTCTGCTGCATCCCCTTCGACAGCTCGTCGACCCGTCGCAGGCGCCATTGGGCGAGGCCGAGTCGCTCGAGCCATTCCCCTGCCCGCTGGCGCGCCCGCCGCCGATCGATGCCTTTCATCTCGCCGAGAAATACGAGCACGTCGAGCACCCGCATCTTGCGGTACAGGCCGCGCTCCTCCGGGAGGTAGCCGATCCGCCCCGAGTGGGCTCGCCCCCCACCGGGCTCGCCGAATATCCGCACGGCGCCGCCGTCCGGCTCCAGGATGTCCATGATCATACGGATGGTCGTCGTCTTCCCGGCGCCGTTTGGCCCGAGCAGGCCGTAGATCACACCGCGGGGAACGGACAGCGACAGCTCATCCACGGCGGTGTGACCGGCGAAGCGTTTGCTGACCCGATCGAGGATCACGATCGGGGTAGGGAAGGGGGACGTCATGTGCGCGAGGCTAATCTAGCCCCGTTACGACTTGACGGCGTCGGTCAGCGCGTTCCAGGGAAGCAGGGCGCACTTGATGCGGACGGGAAACTTCGACACACCGGCCAGGGCGCGCAGCTCACCCAACGTTTTGTCCCGCGCGGCGCCCTCGTCCCCCTGCATCATGGCGCTCATCCGGTCGGCCAGAGCGAGCGCCTGGGGAATCGACTTGTCCTTGAGCAACTGCGTCATCATCGAGGCGGCCGCCTGGCTGATGGAGCAGCCCCGACCGATGAAGCGCGCTTCCTTGATCAGGTCGCCGTCGACCCGCAGCTGCAGGTCGATCTCGTCGCCGCACAGCGGGTTGTTGAGGGACACCGTATGGGTCGCCTGCTCCAGCGTCCCCTTGTTGCGGGGCCGCCGGTAGTGATCGAGGATCAGCTCCTGGTAGAGGGCGCTGAGATGCGGATCAGGCGGGGACGTATCCAAACAGGGCTCCCGCCTTGACGAGCGCGCCGGCGAGGGCGTCCACCTCGTCCAACCCGTTGTACAGATAAAAGGACGCGCGGGCGGTTGCAGCCACGTTCAGCCGCCGCATCAGGGGCTGCGTGCAGTGATGCCCCGCGCGGATACAGATCCCGTCCTGGTCCAGAATGGTCGCGATGTCGTGTGGGTGAATATCCCCGTACGTGAACGACACGACGCCCGCGCGGTCGCCTCTGCCGCGCGGACCGTACACCGTCACGCCCTCGATCTGAGTGAGCTTCTCGATCGCGGCCGCCGCGAGGGCCTGCTCGTGGTCGGCGATTCGCTCGCGCCCGATGCGCTCGAGGTAGGTGATCGCCGTCGCGAGTCCGACCGCTCCTTCCACGTTCGGCGTCCCGGCCTCGAACTTGTGCGGAATCTTGTTGTACGTGGAATGGTCGTCCCACACGCGCGAGATCATCTCGCCCCCGCCGTGGTAGGGCGGCATGGCGTCGAGCAGCTCCGGCTTCGCCACCAGCGCCCCCGAGCCCATCGGCCCGAGCATCTTGTGACCCGACAGGGCGTAGAAGTCGCAGTCGAGCGCCTGCACGTCGACCTTCAGGTGCGGGGTGGACTGGGCCCCGTCCACCACGACGACGGCGCCGACGGCATGTGCGAGCGTGGCGAGCTGCGCCGCCGGATTCACGGTGCCGAGCGCGTTGGACACGTAGGGGAACGCGACGATCTTGGGTCGCCGCTCCAGCGCCCGGCCGAAATCGGCGAGATCGATCCGCCCGTCCTCGGTGATCTCGACCATCCGGAGCGTGGCCCCGTTCTCCTGACACAGGATTTGCCACGGCACGAGGTTCGAGTGGTGGTCCATCGCCGTGACTACCACACTGTCGCCGGCTTTCACGTTCGCACGGCCATAAGTGCCCGCCACCAGGTTGATCGCCTCGGTGGTGCCTCGAGTGAACACCACTCCCTCCGGCGCCCAGGCGTTCACGAACGCCGCGAGCGTCGCCCGCGCCGCCTCGTACGCCTCGGTGGCGCGAATGGCGAGGTCGTATGCCCCGCGGTGCACGTTGGCGTTGGTGGTGCGGTAATAATCGGTAATGGCGTCGAGCACCGCCTGCGGCTTCTGGGTCGTCGCGGCGTTGTCGAGGTAGACCAGCGGGTGGCCGTTTTCCCGCTGCGCGAGCAGGGGGAAGTCGGCGCGGAGGCGGGCGACGTCGAGCATCAGCTGAGCCGGGCGCGCACCAGGTGGTCGAGCCGGTCGCGCAGCTCGGCGTGCCGCATCCGGTCGAGGATCTCCGCGCCGAAGCCGTAAGTGAGAATGCTCCGGGCGGCGTCGGGGGAGAGCCCGCGGCTGCGGAGGTAGTAGAGCTGCATCTGGTCGATCGGACCCACCGTCGAGCCGTGCGTGCACTTCACGTCGTCGGCGTAGATCTCGAGCTGCGGCTGGCTGTCGGCGCGGGCTTCGGTGGAGAGCAGCAGGTTGTTGTTGGTCTGCTTCGAGTCGGTGCGCTGCGCGCCGGGCCGCACGATGATGCGGCCGTTGAAGACGCCGTGCGCCCGCTCCGCCAGCACGCCGTTGAAGAACTCGTGGCTCGCGCAGTGCGGCTGGGCGTGGTCGATCACCGTGTGATGATCCGCGTGCTGCGCACCCCCCAGCAGGTACAGCCCGTTGAGGATCAACTCCGCACCGGGGCCGTCGAGCACCGCGTTGATGTCATGCCGGGCGAGCGCCGCCCCCAGCGTCACGACGTGCAGTCCGAGGTAGCTGTCGCGTTCCTGTCGCGAATGTGTCGTTGCCACCTGGAAGCTGTGCGGCCCCTCCCGCTGTACGCGGTACAGCTCCGCCCACGCGCCCTCCCCCACGACGACCTCAGTGACGGCGTTGGTCCAATACACGCCTTGCGACACGCCCGCGTACGTCTCGACGAGAGCGGCCCGCGCGCCCCGCTCGACCACGATGAGGCTGCGCGGATGGGAGACGACCGGGCCGTCGGAGCCCACCCGGCCGGTCGAGAGGAAGACCACTTCGAGCGGCCGCTCCAGTGTCACGTCGGCGGGAACGTGCACGAATGCCCCGTCCGCGAGGAACGCGGTGTTGAGCGCCGCGAAGGCGCTGTCACGCCAGCGCGCGTGACGCGCGAGGTGCACGCGGGCCAGCTCCCCGCCCGCATCGGTCCGGAGCGCGACGGCGAGACTCCCCGCCCGGACGCCGCCCGCCAGGTCCTCCGGCGTCGACAGGGTCGGGGCGTAGCGTCCATCCACGAAGACGACGCGGGGGCCGACGCCCAGGCTCAGGGTGTCAAGCGTTGCGGGAGACGGGAGACGGGAGGCGTGGCCGCGCGCCGCCTGGAACGGTGTCTCCGCAATTGGGGCGACGCTGGTGAAGCGCCACTCCTCCTGCTTCGTCGTGGGAAACCCCAGTTCGGCGAAACGGGCGATCGCCCCCTCGCGGATCTCCCTCAGCCACTCGGGCGCGCCCGAGGCGCCGTTTCGGGCGAACGCTTCGAAGTCCGCGACGTACCGTTCGGTCCTGTCGGCGACGTCGGTCATGCCACCACGGCCTCTTCGCGCAGCCAGTCGTACCCCTTCTCTTCGAGCTCGAGCGCGAGCTCCTTGCCCCCCGACTTGACGATCCGCCCGCCGGCCAGGACGTGCACGACGTCCGGCTCGATATGCGTGAGGATGCGGTAGTAGTGCGTCACCAGCACCGTCGCGTTGTCGGGCCGCCGCAGCTTGTCCACGGTCTGGGCCACGGTCTTCAGTGCGTCGATGTCGAGACCGGAATCGGTCTCGTCCAGAATCGCGAGCTTGGGATCCAGCACCGCGAGCTGCAGGATCTCGTTGCGCTTCTTCTCCCCGCCCGAGAAGCCCTCGTTCACCGGTCGGGTCAGATAGCTCGAGTCCCAGCCGATCACTTTGAGCTTCTCTTCGAGGGCGTCCATGAATTCGACCGGCCCGAGCTCCACCTCACCCCGGTGCTTGCGGATCGCGTTCACCGCGGCGCGCAGGAAATAGGCGTTGGTGATGCCGCGGATGGCTACCGGGTACTGGAAGGCGAGGAACACGCCCGCGCGGGCCCGCGCTTCCGGCGCCATCGCGAGCAGATCATTCCCCTCGTACAGCACCTGGCCCGCGGTGACGGCATAGGCCGGGTGGCCCGCGAGCACCTGGGCCAGCGTGCTCTTCCCCGAGCCGTTCGGCCCCATGATCGCGTGCACTTCGCCGGCGCGGACTGTGAGATCGACGCCGCGCAAAATCTCCCGGCCCTCGGCCGACGCGTGGAGGTCTCTGACTTCGAGCAACACTTTTCCCCTTTCCCGTTTCCCCTTTCCCGTCATCCCACGCTCCCTTCGAGACTGATGCCGAGCAACCGCTGCGCCTCGACGGCGAACTCCATCGGCAGCTCCTTGAAGACTTCCTTGCAGAAGCCGTTCACGATCATCGATACGGCGTCCTCGGCCGACAGGCCGCGCTGCTTCGCGTAAAAGATCTGGTCCTCGCCGATCTTGGAGGTCGAAGCCTCGTGCTCCATGGTGGCGGTGCTGTTGCGCACGTCGATGTACGGGAACGTGTGCGCCCCGCACTGGTCGCCGATGAGCATCGAGTCGCACTGCGAGTAGTTGCGGGCCTGCTCGGCGCCCTTCAGGATCTTCACGAGGCCGCGGTAGGTGTTCTGCCCACGGCCCGCCGAGATGCCCTTCGACACGATCGTCGAGCGCGTATTCTTGCCCATGTGGATCATCTTGGTGCCCGTGTCCGCCTGCTGGCGGTGGTTGGTCACGGCCACCGAATAGAACTCGCCGATCGAGTCGTCGCCCTGCAGGATACAGCCGGGGTACTTCCACGTGATCGCCGAGCCGGTCTCGACCTGCGTCCACGAAATCTTGGAGCTCCGGCCGCGACAGGCGCCGCGCTTGGTCACGAAATTGTAGATCCCGCCCCGTCCCGCTTCGTCCCCCGGGTACCAGTTCTGAATGGTCGAGTACTTGATGGTCGCACGGTCGAGCGCGACGAGCTCCACGACCGCCGCGTGCAGCTGGTTTTCGTCGCGCACCGGGGCCGAGCAGCCCTCGAGATAGCTCACGTAGCTTCCCTCGTCCGCGACGATCAGCGTCCGCTCGAACTGGCCCGTCGACTCCGCGTTGATCCGGAAGTAGGTGGACAGCTCCATCGGACAGCGCACGCCTTTCGGCACGTACACGAACGAGCCATCCGTGAACACGGCCGAGTTGAGGGCGGCGAAGAAGTTGTCGTTGTACGGAACCACCGAACCGAGGTACTGCTGCACGAGGGCGGGGTACTCCCGAATCGCCTCTGAGATCGCGCAGAAGATCACCCCGTGCTTCTTGAGCTCCTCACGGAACGTCGTCGCCACGGAGACCGAATCGAACACGGCGTCGACCGCCACGCCCGCGAGTCGCTTCCGCTCCTCGATCGGGATCCCGAGCTTCTCGAACGTCTCGAGCAGCTTGGGATCGACCTGCTCCAGGCTGTCCAGCTTGGGCCGCTGCTTGGGAGCCGCGTAGTAACTGATGGCTTGATAGTCGATCGGGCCGTACTGCACGTTCGCCCAATGTGGCTCGGGCATCTTCAGCCAGTTGCGGTAGGCCTTGAGCCGCCATTCGAGCATCCAAGCCGGCTCGCCCTTTTTCTGGGAGATGAGCCGGATGACGTCCTCGCTCAGGCCGGGGGGGACGGTCTCCGACTCGATATCCGTGACGAAGCCGTATTTGTACGGCTGGAGGACCTGGGCTTCGATGCCGCTGCTCATTGAGACTCCCGAAGTCCTTCGTGCATCGCAAGTTGCGAAGACATGACCATGGTGAAGGCGAATCCTACAGGAATTACTCGGGATTGTCAACCAAGCTCGGGAGCCTGCTAGTAGATATCCCGGTTCAGCTCCCTGACCAGCCTCTCGTAATCCTCCGGCGTGTTCAGATCGTCGATCACGGCCGGATCGTCGACCACCACCGTGACGAGGTCCCGCTCGTGCGCGACGAGCACCGCGCCCGCGCCGTGCTTGGTCGCGGCCGCGCTGGTTGCGAGCTCGGGGAATAGCGCCTGATCCCAGATCACCGGCTGCCCGCGTTGCTCGGCGAAGCTCGGCACGACCGCGGGGGCGCCGGTCCTACGGTGCGTTTCGAGCAAGCGCTCGATGGTAGCGACACGTACGTGCGGCAGATCCACCGGCCACGCCACTACGGCGGAAGGACGGATCGGCTCGAGGGCCGCGAGCGCGGCGCGGAGCGACCCAATCGCCTCGCCGGCGAGATCGGCGTTTTCCACTATGACGCACTCGTGGGTGGCGAGCGAGGGTCGGACGCGCGCAGCGTCGGGGCCGAGCACCACGACACGGGACTTTACGTCGAGCGCCTCGAGGGCCTCGAGGATGCGGACGGCGAAGGGCCGACCTCGGAAGTCCAACAGTGCCTTGGGCCTACCCATTCGCTCTGAGGCCCCAGCAGCCAGTACCACCCCGGCAAGACCCATGCAATTAGGATATCGCGAGTTGCACCCCGCCGCGAAACCCCCAAATTGGCGGCCCATGGCCGTACGACGCATCCGCCAGCTGGGCGACCCGATGCTGCGACTCCGCTGCGAGCGGGTCCAGAACCCGAAGTCCGCCGCGACGCGCCTCGTGGCGGACGACCTGCGGGATTCGCTCGCCGTCGCCCGAAAGAAGTACAAGATGGGCCGGGCGCTCGCGGCGCCCCAGATCGGCGCGCCGGTGCGGATCGTTTTCGTCCAGATGGACAAGCAGCGCTGGACGATGATCAACCCCGAGATCACGGATGTCGGGCCGGACGACTTTCTGGTGTGGGACGACTGCTTCTCGTTTCCCAACCTGCTAGTGCGCGTGAATCGGGCTTACCAGATCACCGTGAGCTACACCGACCCGAAGGGCAAGCAGCACACGATGGAGCTGGAAGGGCCGATGGCGGAGCTGTTGCAGCATGAGATCGACCACCTGGATGGCATCCTCGCGCTCGACCGCGCGAGCGGGGTCGATCCGTTTGCGTTC
>Ga0209158_1000283_pt1 | contig 39017 bp, 35 predicted proteins | sample GraSoiAngelo_140_FD_185897 | JGI IMG/M metagenome (GOLD analysis project Ga0209158, IMG submission 185897) | Grasslands soil microbial communities from the Angelo Coastal Reserve, California, USA - 14_0929_12_30cm (SPAdes) (version 2) | ecosystem: Environmental > Terrestrial > Soil > Grasslands ...
GAACGGCGATCGTCGCCGTCTCGGGCGGCGCCGACTCCGTCGCGCTGCTCGACCTGCTGCACGATCTGGCGCCGGAGCTCGGCCTCACCCTCGTCGTCGCGCACGCGGATCACGGAATCCAAACGGGAAGTGGGGACGTGGGGAAGGGGGTGCGTGGGCTCGCCGCACGGTACGGTTTGCCGTTTGAGCTAGGTGAACTGCGTCTGGGTCCCAGCGCGACCGAAACGACGGCGCGCCGCGCGCGCTACGCCTGGCTCGCCGACGTGCGGCGGCGGCGGCGCGCGCGCTACCTCGTCACGGCGCACCACCGCGATGACCAGGTCGAGACGATCCTGCTGCGCGTGCTGCGCGGCAGCGCGCCCGCCGGCCTCGCGGGGATCGCCGCGCGCGGCCGCGGCGGCCTGGTGCGCCCGCTGCTGCCGTTCACGCGCGCCGAGCTCGCCGCGCACGTCGCGGCGCGCGGTCTCGCGCATCACGACGATCCCGCCAACCGCGATCCGCGACATCTGCGCTCCTGGGTGCGCCACGCCCTGCTGCCGCTGCTCCTCGAGCGGCTCGGTCCCCGCGCCGTGGGCGACGTGCTGCGCCTCGGGGCGCACGCGGCCGCGGACCGGCGCGCCTGGGACGCCGCGCTGGAACTGTTGCCGGAGCTTGCACTTCACGTCGAGCACGGCGGGTTCAGTGTTGCTCGCGAGCCGCTGCGTCGCTATGATGCGACAGTCGCAGTCGCGCTCGTGCGTGCGGCGGCGCGGCGAGCGGGTCTCGTGGTCGGCCCCGTGCGGGCGCGCCGGCTCCTCTCACTCGCGAAAGGCCGCTCGGGACGACGGCTTCCGCTGGGCGCCGAGTGGGTCGCGGAAGCGGCGTTCGACCGGCTGCGCGTGATCCGCGGCGGCCCCCCGACGCCCGATCCGGTGGCCGTGAGCGCCGAGCGCGGCGACACGCGGTTCGGCTCGTTTGCGGTCGAGTGGCGGCCCGAGCCGGCGCCGGCACGGGTAGAGCGGGGTGGCTGGACGACGTGGCTGCCCGCGGCGGAAGGCTGGGAGCTGCGGCCCCCCCGGGCCGGCGACCGGCTGGTGCCGCTCGGCGGCGTTGGCCGGCGGCCGCTGCGGCGGCTGTTGATGGAAGCGCGCGTGCCGCGCGGCGAGCGGACCGGGTACATGGTCGTCGCCCGCGGCGAAACCGTCTTATGGGTGCCGGGGATCTGCCGCGCGGCGGCGGAGGTCCCGGCGCCCGGAACCCGGGCGGTGCGGCTGGATGTTATCAGGGACGGCGAGCCCGAAAACGGGCGGGACGGAGCTCAAGCGGATCGTCTTTGACGAAGAGACGATCGCGCGGCGAGTGCGCGAGCTAGGGCAGGAGATCACGACGCGCTATAGCGACGGCGAGCTGCTCGTGCTCGGCCTGCTCAAGGGCAGCTTCATCTTCCTCAGCGACCTGGTGCGGCGCATCGACCGCCCGCTGCAAGTGGACTTCCTGGTCGCGGCGAGCTACGGCGCGGAGACGGTTTCCAGCGGTAACGTGCGCCTGCTCTACGACCCCGAAACCGAGCTCGCCGGGAAACACATCCTCTTGGTCGAGGATATTGTAGATACGGGACGGACCTTGAACCGGCTCGTGTCGCTATTAAAGGAACGGGGGCCTCGCAGCTTGGAGATTTGCGCGCTGTTGCACAAGCACATCGCTGAGCACCTGGCGTTGGAGCCGGCATTCATCGGCTTCGACGCCCCGCGGGCGTTCCTCGTCGGCTACGGGCTGGACCACGCCCAGAACTTCCGTCATCTGCCGTACATCGCGAGTCTGACATAAATGGCCAACCGTCTGCCTCCTCCGCCGCGCGAATTCAGCTGGGCCCGCGTGCTGCGCACGCTGTCGTTCTGGGCCCTGGTGATCGTCGGGTGCATCGCCCTGGTGCAGTTCGCCGCCGGGCGTCGCGAGGCGACGGCGGACTTGAACTACACCCAGTTCAGCGAGCAGCTCGACCAGGGGAACGTCAAGTCGCTGGAGATCGTGGGCCGCCAGGAGATCCGCGGCGACTTCCAGCGGCCGATCACTGCCCAGGGCAAGAGCGCCCCGCACTTCACGGTGATGCTCCCCTTCGAGACCGACCCTACGTGGGTGAACGGGGTGCGCGCCAAGGGCGTGGAAATCACCGGGAAAGAGCCCAAGCCGGGCCTCGGCGTCATCATCCTGAACCTGTGGCCGGTGATCCTCATCGGCGGGCTGATGATTTTCATGCTGCGGCAGATGCAGCAGGGCGGCAACCGCGCCTTCGCGTTCGGGAAGTCGCGCGCCAAGCTGCTCACCGGCGACACGCCCAAGATCACCTTCGCCGACGTGGCCGGCTGTGATGAGGCGAAGCAGGAGCTCGAGGAGATCATCGAGTTCCTGAAGGATCCCCTCAAGTTCCAGCGCCTCGGCGGGCGCCTCCCCAAGGGGGCCTTGCTCATCGGCCCGCCGGGCACCGGCAAGACGCTGCTCGCCAAAGCCGTGGCCGGCGAAGCGGCGCGGCCGTTCTTCTCGATGTCGGGCTCGGACTTCGTCGAGATGTTCGTCGGCGTGGGCGCGTCGCGTGTGCGCGACCTGTTCGAGCAGGGCAAGGCCCACGCGCCGTGCATCATCTTCATCGACGAGATCGACGCCGTCGGGCGCCACCGCGGCGCCGGGCTGGGCGGCGGCCACGACGAGCGCGAGCAGACCTTGAACCAGCTGCTCGTCGAGATGGACGGCTTCGAATCGAACGACGGGGTGATCCTGCTCGCGGCCACCAACCGGCCTGATATCCTCGACCCCGCGCTGCTGCGGCCGGGGCGCTTCGACCGCCGCATCGTCGTCGACATGCCGGACGTGAAGGGCCGCGAGCAGATCCTGCGCGTGCACACCCGCAAGATCCCGCTCGCTCCCGACGTCGAGCTCGACCGCATCGCCCGGGCGACGCCCGGCCTCGCCGGCGCCGAGCTGTCCAACGTCGTCAACGAGGCCGCGCTGCTCGCCGCCCGCCGCAACAAGATGGCCGTCGACATGAGCGACTTCGAGGACGCCAAGGACAAGGTCATGCTGGGGATCGAGCGCAAGAGCATGGTCCTGACGCCTGAGGAGCGGAAGCTCACCGCCTACCACGAGGCGGGGCACGCGCTCGTCACCGTCACCGTGCCGGGGCTCGATCCGCTGCACAAGGTGACGATCGTCCCCCGCGGGCGCGCCCTCGGCATCACGTTCTCGCTCCCCGAGGAAGACCGCCACAATTACACCAAGGAGTACATCCTCGGCCGGCTCGCCACCGCGTACGGCGGCCGCGTCGCCGAGGAGCTGGTGTTCGGGTTGGAGAAGGTGACCACGGGCGCCGCGCAGGACATCCAGCAGGCGACCGAGATGGCGCGCCGCATGGTGACGCAGTTCGGCATGAGCGACGCCGTCGGCCCGATCGCCATCGGCGACCGCGAGCAGGAGATCTTCCTGGGACGCGAGATCGTGCAGCGGCGCGAGATCTCCGAGCGCACCGCCGAGCTGGTGGACGCGGAGGTCAAGCGCATCCTCGGCGCCGCCTACGAGCGCGCGCGCGAGATCATCACCGCCCGCCGCGACGTGCTCGACCGCCTCGCGCAGGCGCTGCTCGAGCGCGAGACGCTGGACCACGGGGATGTCGACCTCGTCGTCGCCGGCAAGCCGCTGCCGCCGCAGGCGCCCGCGGTGAGCCCCGCGCCCACCTCCGACGCGGGCGCGCGCGGCAAGCCCCAGTCCGCGCGCGGCCCCGTCCTCGGCAACCCACCCCCGGAGCCCGCGGGGGCGTGAAGGCCACCGCGCTCGCTGCGCACACCCCGGAAGCGGTGCGCGCGGCGCTCGCGGCGCGCGGGTGGGAAGCCGACAAGGCGACCTTCGCGGCGACGGGGATCCAACCGCTCGTCGTGCTCTTCGAAGACATCACTGAAACCGAGCGCGAGGCCCTGGTGCGCTGGGGCGCGCGCGGCGGCGCCGACATTCTCACCGGCGACGGCTGGGCCCTCATCGCCGCCGTGGCGAGCCGCCTCGCGCCGCTCGGCCGCCACGACCGCACCACCGCCGATCTCGAAGGCCTGATCCCTGAGCTCGTGCGGTTCTTCACGGCGTGGGCCGACCCGCCGCGCGCGTGGCGCATCGCCGGCGCGGACCTCGGGCTCGCCGAGCCGCTGCTCATCGGCATCCTCAACGTCACCCCCGACTCGTTTTCGGACGGCGGCCGCTTCGCCCCGGCCGATGCGGCGCTCGCGCAGGCCGAACGGCTCAAGGCCGACGGGGCGGGGCTCATCGACGTGGGCGGGGAGTCCACGCGTCCCGGCGCGCGCGCGGTGCCGGTCCCCGAGGAGATCGCGCGCGTCGTGCCGGTGATCCGGGAGCTGCTGCGTCACGGGCTGGGGCCGGTGTCGGTGGACACCCGCAAGGCCGCCGTCGCGCGCGCGGGGTTGGACGCCGGCGCCGCCGTCGTGAACGATGTCTCGGGGCTCGCGTACGACGCGGCGCTGGCCGGGACGGTCGCGACGGCGGGGGCGGGACTGGTCCTCATGCACATGCGGGGCGGCCCCGACACCATGGACGGCCTGGCGACCTACCGCCACGTCGCGGTCGAGGTGGCCGGAGAGCTCCGGGCGGCGGCCGCACGGGCCGAATCGGCCGGGGTGGCCCGCGGGGCGATCGCCGTCGACCCGGGCTTCGGCTTCGCCAAGCACCCGGAGCACAACTGGCGGCTGCTCGACGAACTGGCCACGATCGCCGGGCTGGGCTATCCTGTAGTCGTGGGACCGTCGCGCAAGCGGTTCCTTGGCGCCGCCACGGGGCGGCCGGTGGAGGACCGCGACCGCGCGACCGCGGCGGCGTGCGCGCTCGCGTGGGAGCGCGGGGCGCGCGGCTTCCGCGTACACGACGTCGCTCTGGCCCGGGAGGCCCTGCTCGTGGCCCGCGCCACGACCCTCGCGCGATGAACATCGACGCCTATCGCTTCCTCGCCCCCAAGCTGTGGCCCGACGCGGTCGAGATCCTCATCGTCGCGATCGCCATCTACCGCTTCCTGCTGTTCCTCGTGGGCACGCGGGCGATCCAGATCGTCGTTGGCCTCGTGATTCTCTCGATCGCGTACTTCGTGGCCGTGTTCGCCAAGTTCACGATGATCAGCTTCCTGCTCGGCGTGGTGTTCACCTTCGCGCCGTTCGCGGCGATTGTCGTGTTCCAGCCCGAGATCCGCAACGCGCTCGCCCGCCTCGGCCAGTCGCGCCTGATGCGGGCCTTCTCGCGCGGCGACCGCCAGTCGGTGGCCGAAGAGATCGCCGAGGCGATGGACCGTCTGTCGCGCGCCGGCACCGGGGCGATCATCGCCGTCGAGGGCGACATCGGCCTCGAGGAGTTCATCACCACCGGCGTGCCAATGCAGGCGAAGGTCTCGGCCGACCTGGTCACGACGATCTTCACGCCGTACTCGCCGCTGCACGACGGCGCCATCCTGATCCGCGGCGACCAGATCATCGGCGCCGGCTGCGTGCTGCCGCTCACGCAGTTCAAGGTGACCGACAAATCGCTCGGCACGCGCCACCGCGCCGCGCTGGGGCTCTCGGAGGAGACCGACGCCACGGTGCTCGTCGTGTCGGAGGAAACGTCGACGATCTCCATCGCCAGCCACGGCGTGCTGCACCGCCCGGTCTCTCCCCAGCAGGTGCGCGACCTGCTCTCCGGGGTCATCAACCACCTCGAAGGCGGGGAGCGGATCGTCGAAGCAACGCACTGAGGCGCCGTCAGTTCCAGCCTTTGCCGTTGTTTCATCCCGGCACTCCGCGTACTTTTGTCGGCTATGAGTTTTGAGGGCCTCGCCGCCCACCTCGCCCACGTACGGGCGGAGATCGCGCGGTATCAGGCCCGGGGCGGCTGGTCGCACCCGGTGACCATCGTCGCCGTCACCAAGGGATTCGGCGCCGACGCAGTGCAGGCGGCGCTGGATGCGGGGCTCGCGGACATCGGTGAGAACCGCGTGCAGGAAGCGCTGGAGAAGATGGCGACGCCCGTCGGGCCGCGCGCGACGTGGCACCTGATCGGGCACCTGCAACGCAACAAGGCGAAGCTCGTCCCCGGGCGCTTCGCGCTGGTGCATTCGCTGGACTCCGGGGAGCTGGCCGCGGAACTGGCCAAACGGGCGGCCGCGGCGGGCGTGCGCCAGCGGGTGTTGCTGGAGGTGAACGTCGCGGGCGAAGCGCAGAAGAGCGGGTGCGCGCCGGCCGAAGCGCCGGCGCTGGCGAGGCACATCGCCGCCGAGGGCGCGCTCGCGCTGGAGGGACTGATGACGCTGGCTCCACTGACCGACGACACGGACGTGCAGCGCCGGGCCTTTCGCGGGCTGCGCGCGCTGCGCGATCAACTGCAGGAGGAGGGAGTATGGGTACCGACGCTCTCGATGGGGATGTCCGCCGACTACGCTACGGCGGTCGAGGAGGGGGCAACGGTGATCCGCTTGGGTACCATCCTGTTCGGGGCGAGGACGGCGTGATCGAGCCCGAGCACGAAGACAGCTTCCACCTCACGCCGCTCGACGTCCGCAAGCAGGAGTTCCGCAAGAGCCTGCGCGGCTACGAGCCCATGGGGGTCGAGGACTTTCGCATGCGGGTGGCCGACGCGCTGGAGCGGGTGATCCGCGACCGCTCGGTGCTCGAGGAGCGCGCCGCCGCGCTCACCGAGCAGCTGCGCGCGTTCCGCGAGCGCGAGAAGGCGATGAACGAAGCGCTGGTGGCGGCGCAGCAGCTGCGTGCCGACACGCGCGCCGCCGCCGAGCGCGAGGCCCAGGTCATCATCCGCGAAGCGGAGGCCGAGGCCAAACGCCGGCTCGAAGAGGCGCGCGTGGCGGAGACCGAAGCGCGATCGCGGCTCGGTGAGGCGCAGCGCCAGTACGAAGCGTATCTCGCCGGCTTCCGCGCCTTGCTCGAGCGCCAGATCGCTGAGGTGCGCACGTTAGAGGGCAAGCAGGGGTGAAACCGGACGACGCGGTCCGAGCCCTGCGGGCCCGGACGGCGCTGGTCCCCGATGTGGGCGTCATCCTCGGCACCGGCCTCGGGCGACTCGCGGACGACATCCGGGTCGAGGCGAGTGTGCCGTACGCGGAGATCCCCGGCTTCGTGCGCTCCACCGTGGAGACGCACGCGGGGCGCCTGCTGCTCGGGACGCTCGAGGGGCGCCGCATCGCCGCGATGCAGGGCCGCTTCCATGCCTACGAGGGCTACACGCTCGCGCAGGTCACCTGGCCGGTGCGCGTGCTCCGGGCGCTGGGCGCGGAGACGCTGATCGTCAGCAACGCCTGCGGCGGGATGCAGCCGCTGTGGGATCCCGGAGATCTCGTGCTGCTCGCCGACCACGTCAATCTGCTGGGCGACAACCCGCTCGCAGGGCCGAACGACGACGCGGCCGGCCCGCGCTTCCCGGACATGTCCCAGGCCTACGATGACGGGCTGCGGGCGCTGGCGCGTGCCGTCGCGCTCGAGCGAGGCATCGTGCTGCGCGAGGGCGTCTACGTCGCGGTGACGGGGCCGAATCTGGAAACGCGGGGGGAGTACCGGATGCTGCGGCTGCTCGGCGCGGACGTCGTGGGGATGAGCACCGTCCCCGAGGTGATCGTCGCCCGCCAGCTCGGCATGCGCGTGCTGGGCCTCTCGATCATCACCGACCGTTGTCTCCCCGACGCGCTGGAGCCGGCGTCGGTCGAGCGCATCATCGCCACCGCGCGCGCCGCCGAGCCGGCGCTCGCCGCCCTGGTGCGCGGCGTGCTGGCGCGGAGCAACTGATGCCGTATCCGCCGCTCGATCCCAAGCAGAGCGTGGACGCGCTGGAGCGGCAGCTGCTTGCGACCTGGAAGCACGAGCGCCTCTTCGAGAAACAGCGCGAGGCCACGCGCTACGGGCCGCCGTTCGTCTTCTACGAAGGACCGCCCACCGCCAACGGCCGCCCCGGCCTCCACCACGTCTTCTCCCGGACCATCAAGGATCTCGTCTGCCGCTACCAGACGATGCTGGGCCACGGCGTCACCCGCATCGCCGGCTGGGACACGCACGGGCTCCCGGTCGAGATCGAGGTCGAGAAGCAGCTGCGCATCAACGGCAAGAAGGACATCGAGGCGTATGGGGTCGAGCGCTTCAACCAGCTGTGCCGCGAGAGCGTGTTCACGTACAAAACGGACTGGGAGGCGCTCTCCGACCGCATCGGCTACTGGCTCGACTACGAGCACCCCTACATCACCTACGATCCGAAGTACATCGAATCGGTGTGGTGGCTGCTCAAGAAGCTCCACGACAAGTCGCTGCTCTACCGCGGCCACAAGGTGCTCCCGTACTGCCCGCGCTGCGGCACCGCGCTGTCGTCGCACGAGCTCGCCCTCGGCTACGAAACGGTCCAGACCAACTCCGTGTACGTGACCTTCCCGCTGCAGGACGACGCCCAGCGGCAGCTCGTCGTGTGGACCACGACGCCCTGGACCCTCCTCGCCAACGTGGCGGTCGCGGTGCACCCCGACTTGGAGTACGGCGAGTACGAGCTCGAGGGCGTGCGCTACATCGCGGCCACCGCCCGCGCCGCCGACGTCAAGGTGCACGGGACGCCGCTCACCAAGGGGGCGCGGGTGGCAGGGTACCCCGGGCGCGATCTCGTCGGCAAACGCTACGTGCGCCCGCTCGAGGTCGTGCCGCTCCCCCAGGAGGGCCAGCGCGCGGTGATCGTCGCGGCGGCGTTCGTGTCGGCGGAGGACGGCACCGGCCTGGTCCACATGGCGCCCGCGTTCGGCGCCGACGACTACGCCGCCGCTCAGCAGTACGGCCTGGCGTTTGTGAACCCGGTCGCCCCCGACGGCACGTTCCAGGACACCCGCTGGCCCGAGATCAACGGCAAGCTCGTCACCGACAAGGCGACGAACCAGATGATCATCGAGCGGCTGAAACAGGAGGGGCGCTGGCTCGAGACGCGGCCGATCATGCACTCCTATCCGTTCTGCTGGCGCTGCGACTCGGCCCTCATCTATTATGCCCGCACCTCGTGGTTCGTGCGCACCACGGCGTACAAGGCGCGGCTCCTCGAGACCAATCGCGAAGTGGACTGGCATCCGCCCGAAGTGGGCACGGGCCGCTTCGGCGAGTGGCTCGAGAACAACGTGGATTGGGCGCTCTCGCGCGACCGCTACTGGGGCACACCGCTCAACATCTGGGAGTGCGATCGCGACCGCGAGCACCGCGAGGTCATCGGCGCGTATGCGGAGCTCGCCGAGCGCTGGGGGAAGCCGCTCCCGTCCGGCTTCGATCCGCACAAGCCGCAGATCGACGGGTACACGTGGCGCTGTCGCCAGTGCGGCGGGACGATGCGCCGCGTGCCCGAAGTCATCGACGCCTGGTTCGACTCGGGCAGCATGCCGGTCGCGCAGTGGCACTATCCGTTCGAGCACCAGGCGGACTTCCCGGCCCATTTTCCTGCAGACTTCATCTGCGAGGGGGTGGACCAGACGCGCGGCTGGTTCTACTCGCTGCTCGCCATCGCTGTCGGCGTCTTCGACGCGCCGGCGTACAAGCACGTGATCGTCAACGAGCTCGTGCTCGACGCGGCCGGCCAGAAGATGTCGAAGAGCCGTGGCAACGTGGCGAACCCGTGGCAGGTGATCGAGGAGCACGGCGCCGATGCCGTGCGCCTCTACCTCCTGGGCCAGAGCCAGGTGTGGCTGCCCAAGCGCTTCGACGCGCGGCAGATCCCCGAGCTCGCCGGCGGGTTTCTCAATTCGGTGCGCAACACCTACAGCTTCTTCCAGCTCTACGCCGGCGACTGGCAGGCAGAGCCCACGCCGCCGCCCCCTGAGAAGCGCCCGCTCGTGGATCGCTGGCTGCTCGCCCGCCTCGATCACGTGGTGGGCGCGGTGCGGCAGGCGTGGTCGAGCTACGACGTGACCGCGGGGGTGCGTGCCATCGTGGAGTTCGTCACCGACGACCTCTCCAACTGGTACGTGCGCGTCAACCGCCCGCGCTTCTGGGCTCCCGACCGCGCGGCCGACGACGCGGCGCTCGCCACGCTCTCCGAGGCGCTGGCGACCACGGCCCGTCTCCTCGGCCCGCTCGCGCCGTTCCTCTCGGACTGGCTGCACCGCGCCCTGACCGGCGCCTCGGTGCACCTCGCGCGCTTCCCCGTGGACCAGGGGCGTCGGGCGCCCGAGCTGCTCACCGCCATGGACGCGATCCGCCGCCTGGCGTCCCTGGCGCGGGCGGCCCGCGAAGCCAAGAATCTCCGGGTCCGCCAGCCGGTCGCGCGCATCAAGGTGGCGGTCCCGGCGGCGGTGATGGGCCCGGTCTTGGCGGACCTGTTAGATATCTTGGTTGCCGAAGTCAACGCGAAGGCGGTGGAGGTCGTGGAATCGGACCACGAGCTCGTTTCCCTGCAGGGCAAGCCCAACTTCCGCGCGCTCGGCAAGCGCTACGGCAAGGAGACGCCCGGGGCGGCGGAGGCCGTGTCGCAGCTCACGGCGGACGCGCTGCGAACGTTGGAACGTGGGGAGCCCGTGCGGGCGGGGGCGTGGGAGTTCCGGCCGGAGGACGTGACCATCGAGCGGCAGGTGGCGAGCGACTGGCTCGTCGAGGCGGATGGCCCGTACGTGGTCGCGCTCGACCCGCACCTGACGCCGGATCTCATACAGGAGGGGCTGGCCCGCGAGGTGGTGAACCGGGTGCAGCGGCTGCGCAAAGAGGCCGACTACGCCTACACCACGCGGATCGAGCTCAGCATCGCCGGGGCGGACGACGTGGTCGCGGCGACCGCGGCCTATCAGGGGTATGTGGAAGGAGAAACCCTGGCGCGGCGCACCGTGCTGGGCAGCGTGTTCGACGAAGCCGACATTACGCGCGCGGTGGAGATCGAGGGACGGCCGGTGACCATCGCGCTCAGACGACACGACGGACGAAAGGGCGGGACCCGATAATGCCGACGAAATCCAAGGCCAAGGGCGGCCTCAGCAAGAAACAGCTCCAGCACCTCGAGAAGCGGTTGCTCGAGGAGCGGGCCCGCGTGATGAAGGAGCTCGGCCACTACGGCGAGTCCTTCAACTCCAGCCTGCAGGCGTCCGACGGGGACCTCTCCAGCTACTCGTTCCACATGGCCGACCAGGGCACGGACGCGATGGAGCGCGAGAAGGCGTTCCTGTTCGCCTCGCAGGAAGGGCGCTACCTCTGGCATGTGAACGAGGCGCTGCGGCGCCTGTACAAGACCCCCGAGAAGTTCGGCAAGTGCGAGCAGTGCGGCGAGGACATCGGCTTCGACCGCCTCGATGCCCTGCCGCACGCGCGTCTCTGCATCAAGTGCAAGGCGGAAGAGGAAGATGGCAAGCGGCGCTGACCGGCGGCTGTTCTGGGCGACCGCTGCCGGTGTCGTCGCGTTGGACATCGTCACCAAGATCGTCGCCGTGGCGACGCTCGCGCGCCGCCCCCTCGAGCTCGTGGGCGACTACGTCGTGCTCCGGCTCGTGTACAACCGCGGCGCCGCGTTCGGGTTGGACTTGGGCGACGCCTCCCGCTGGATCTTCCTCGGCCTCGCGATCGTGGCGCTCGTGGTGCTGGGCCTGATGGTGCGGGCGACGCGCGCCGGGGACAAGCTCCGCCTGCTCGCGTTGGCGCTCGTCTGTGGCGGGGCGTTCGGCAATGTCATCGACCGCCTGCGCAGCGCGCAGGGCGTCGTGGATTTCATCGAAGTCGGCATCGGTCGGTACCGCTGGCCCACCTTCAACGTCGCCGACTCGGCGATCACCGTGGGCGCCGTCGCGCTCGCCATCTCCCTGTGGCTCGAGGGGCGGGCGCACGAACGCGCGAAGGAGGCCGGGACGGCCGCGCCGTGACGCGCGCGGCGACCCTCGCCCCCTCCCGGATCGTCTTCTGCGTCGCGGTCCCCGCGACCGAGCGCCTCGACCGCTTCCTCGCCGACCAGCTCGCCCTCTCCCGCACCCAGGCCGCCCGTCTCATCGCCGACAAGCGCGTCACCGCCGCGGGCCGCCCCCTGCGCGCCTCGGCGCTGCTCGAGCGCGGCGCCGAAGTCAGCGTCGAGCTTCCTCCTGAGGCGCCGCCGCGCACATATTCACCGGTCACGCCGCCGCAGGCGGGGGCGGGGGTGCGCTTCGTGTACGAGGACGAGCACCTCGCGGTGCTCGACAAGCCCGCGGGCCTCGTCGTGCACCCGGGACCGGGCCACTGGGACGACACGCTCGTCAACGTGCTGGTGGGGCGGGGCACGCCGCTGTCGACGGGGGGGGGGAGCGCGCCGGGCGAGGGCCGGCCCGGCATCGTGCATCGCCTCGACAAGGACACGTCGGGGCTGCTGCTCGTCGCCAAGACCGATGTCGCGCACCGCCGCCTCGCGCGTGCCATCGAGCAGCGGCGCGTCGAGCGCCGCTACGCGGCGCTCGCGTGGGGACACTTTGCCAAGAGCCCCGTGGAGATCACCGCGCCGATCGACCGCCACCCCGAGGACCGCAAGCGCATGACCGTGAAGGCGGGCGGGCGCCACGCGGTCAGCTACGTGACCGTCGTCGCGCGCTTCGCCCAGACCGACCTGCTGCGCGTCACGCTCGGCACGGGACGCACGCATCAGATCCGTGTGCACCTGGGCCACGTCGGCCACCCCGTCGTCGGCGACCGCGAGTACGCCTTCGGCGGCAGTCGCCGCGTGACGGCGGCGGAGCGGCGCGACGCGGAGCGGCTCGAGGCGCTCGCGCCGCGGCAGCTCTTGCACGCGGCGGCCCTCACGTTCGCGCATCCGGTTACGGGCGAGCGGCTCGCGCTGCAATCGGAATGGCCTGCGGACTTGCGCGCCGCGCTGGCCGCAGCGGCCGCCGATCCCAACTTGCTTGCTGAAGCCAACCCCTTGCAGTATCTTCGCTTCTTCGCATCCGATGGGTGACGCGCAGGTCGTTCGGCTGCTCGTGTTCCGGGTGGGAAGCCTGACCTGCGCCGCCGCGGCGGAGGTCGTGCGGGAGATCCTGCCCCGGTTGGACACGACCCGCATCCCGGGGGCGCCGCCTGTCGTGGCGGGTCTGGTCAACGTCCGCGGCACCCTGGTGACGGTGGTGGAAGGCTGGAAAGCCCTGGGGCAGCCCGAGCCGGCCGCGCGGACTGAGGGGGGGACCACGGTGCTCCTCCAGATCGCGGGCGGGCAGAAGACCATCGGCTTCACCGTGGACGAAGTGGTGGACATGCTGGCGGTGAACGAGGAGACGCTCGAGCCGCGACAGGCGCTGCCGGGGCTCGACCCCAAGCTGGTGCGCGCGGTGGGGCGTCGGCGGGATCAGCTGTTCGTGGTGCTGGACACCGACGCGCTGCTGGGCCCCGTGATGACGACTTAGGGAGGCGCCGTGAGCCACAGCGTGCTCGTCTGCGACGATGCGATCTTCATGCGCACGATGATCAGCGACATCCTGGCGCAAGCCGGGTTCGAGGTCGTCGGCGAGGCGGAGACCGGCGTGCAGGCGGTGGACAAGTACAAGCAGCTCAAGCCCGACCTGGTGACGATGGACATCGTCATGCCCGACATGGGCGGGATCGATGCCGTCCGCGAGATCACCAAATTCGACCCCGACGCGAAAATCCTGATGTGCAGCGCCATGGGGCAGCAGGCGCTGGTGGTCGAAGCCATCCAGGCCGGCGCCAAGGATTTCGTCGTCAAGCCCTTCCAGCCCTCGCGCGTCCTCGAGGCGGTCCAGCGCGTCCTGGGGTAGGGCGTGGACCTGTCCCAGTACGCCGAGCTGTTCCTGGCCGAGAGCCGGGAGCATCTGAGCGCGTGCAACCAGCTGTTGCTCGAGTGGGAGCGCCACCCGGCGGCTCCCGAGCCGGTCGGCGGCATCTTCCGCGCCGTGCACACGGTGAAAGGCATGGCGGCGACGATGGGCTATGCCCGCGTGGCCGACCTCGCCCACCGCATGGAAAACCTCCTCGACCACTTGCGGCGGGGGGCCGCGGGCCGGCGCGCCGGCGACGACGTCCTCCAGCTGCTCTTCCGCGCCACCGACGCGCTCGAAAAAGCGATCCAGGTCTCGGCGGCGGGCCGCGAGCAGGACGCCGACGTGGCGGGGATCGTGGCCGAGCTGGACCGCGCCGTGCAGCGGTTCGCGCCGGACACCGCGCCCCGGCACGCGCCGCCGTCACCACCGGCGCCGGAAGTCCCTGCGCTGGCCCTGGGGCCGGGCCGGCGCGTGCGGGTGACGCTGCGGCCGGAGGCGCCGCTCAAGGGGCCGCGTGCGCTGATCGTGCTGAAGCGCGCGGCGGGGCTGGGTGCGGTGTCGCAAGTGCAGCCGCAGCCGGCGGCGCTCGAAGCGGACGAGTTCGAAGGCCAGTTCTCCTTCTGGCTCGCCGGGCCGGCCCCCGCCGACCTCGTCGTGGCGACGCTGGCGGCTGCGGGCGACGTCGAGGAGGTGCGGGTCGATGACGACGCGGCGCCGGTCGCGCGGGCCGAGACCGGCGCGCCGCTCGAGTCGGGCAAGGCGCGGCACATCCGGGTGGACCTGCGGCGGCTCGACGCGCTCATGGACCAGATCGGCGAGCTGGTCACGGCGCGGGGGCGGCTGAACCAGCTGGCGGCCGAGCGCCGCGACCCCACGATCGACGACCTCGCGATTCTGATCTCGCGGCTGTCGGCGGACCTGCAGACCGAGATCATCCAGGCCCGGATGACGCCCGTGTGGCAGGTGTTCGACCGCTTCCCGCGACTGGTGCGCGACCTGGCGCGCGACCTCGGCAAGCCGGTCGCGTTCCGGGTCGAGGGGAAGGAGATCGAGCTCGACCGGGCGATCCTCGACGAGCTGGGGGACCCGCTCGTGCACCTGCTGCGCAACGCGGTGGATCACGGCCTCGAGACGCCGGCCGACCGGCGCCGCGCGGGGAAGAAGCCCGAGGGGGAAATCGTGCTGGCGGCGGTGCGCGAGCGGGCCAGCGTGGCGATCAGCATCGCCGACGACGGGCGCGGCATCGACCGCGCGCGCATCCTCGCCAGGGCCCAGGCCGAGGGACTGCTGGACGCGCACGTCGAGACGTTGAGCGACGACCAATTGCTGCGCGTGCTGGCGCGGCCCGGGTTCTCGACGGCCGCGGCGGTGACGAGCGTGTCGGGCCGCGGCGTCGGGATCGACGTGGCGATGACGAAGATCCGCGCGCTGGGCGGAACGATCGACATCCGCACCGAGGTGGGGAAGGGGACCACGTTCGTGTTGCGGCTGCCGGTGACGCTGGCGATCGTGCGCGCGTTGATCGCGGCGGTGGGGCGCGAGCGTTACGCGCTGCCGCTCACCTACGTCGCCGAGACGGTTGAGTTCGGCGTGGTGCCGATCACGACGGTGGAAGGCCGCGAGGCGATGGTGCTGCGGGATCGGGTGGTGCCGCTCGTCCACCTGCGCCAGCTGCTCGGCGTCAACGGGGATCAGCCGCCGGCGCGGCGGCCGGTCATCGTGATCGAGATGGGGGAGCGGCGCACGGGCCTCATCGTGGACGGGATGCTGGGACAGCAGGAGATCGTGGTGAAGGGCTTCGACGCGCCGCGCGGCACGCTGCCGGTGTTCAGCGGCGCGACGATCATGGGGGACGGCGTGCCGGCGCTGATCCTCGACGCCGGCGGGCTGCTGTAGGGAGGGGGGGCATGGAAGACGTCCGCGACCTGAAAGAGCTGCAGATCGACGCCCTGCGCGAGGTGGCCAACATCGGCGCCGGCCACGCCGCCACGGCGCTCTCGCAGATGACCAACCGGCGCATCATGATCAGCGTGCCGCGCATCAACATCGCGCGCCTCGAGGAGGTGCCCGACCTCCTCGGCAACCCGCAGGACGTGGTCGCCGCGGTGCTGATGCACATGCTCGGCGATTTGACGGGCCGCACGCTGCTCTTGTTCCCCGAGCGCGTCGGCCGCCGCCTGTGCGACATGCTGCTGCGGCGCGCGCCCGGCAGCACCGGGGCGTTCGACGCCATCGAGCAGTCGGCGCTCAAGGAGGCCGGCAATATCCTCTCCGGCGCGTACATGAACGCGCTCTCCGATTTCATGGGGATGCTGCTGCTGCCGTCGGTGCCCAGTCTCGTCGTGGACCTCTCCGCGGCCGTGCTCACGACCACCTACCTCAACTTCGGCCACGACCGCGACTTCGTGTTCTGCGTGGAGACGGAGTTCCACATCGATTCCGAGGAAGGGCTGCGGGGGCACTTCCTGCTCCTGCCGGATCTGGCCTCGCTTAGGGCCATCTTTGACGCGATCCGCGTGACCTGACCCGTGACGGCGCCGGCGCTCTCCGAACGCGACCTCGCCGTCCTCCGGTCCTTCGCTCGCCGGATCGATGCTTCGGACGCCGGGGCGCACAACAACCTCGGGGTCCTCTACTACCAGAAGGGCCTCGTCCCCGAGGCCATCCAGGAATTCACGCGGGCGCTGGAGCTCGACCCGAAGATGCAGGTCGCCCAGCGCAACCTGGAGATCGCCTACCACCACACCGGCTTCTACGACCGGCGCGTGGCGGAGTTCAAGGAGCGGCTGCGCGCCGCCCCCGACGACCGCGACGCGCGCTGGGAGCTGGGCCGCGCCTATGCGATCCTCGGCCAGTACGACCAGGCCGTCGAGGAGTTCGAGGAGCTCCTCGTGCACGCGCCCAAGGACGTGGCCGCCATCATCCAGCTCGGGCTCGCCGAGAAGAACCGCGGCCGCCCCGAGGTGGCGACGGAGTGGTTCCTGCGCGCCCAGGAGCTGGAGCCGGCCTCGACCGTGGTGCAATTCTATCTGGGGGAGATCTACTATAACCGCGGGCTCAACGACGCCGCCCTCGCGGCGCTGCAGCGCGCCGTGCAGCTCAACCCCGACAACGCCAACGCCCATTACCTCATGGCGTTCGTCCTCGGCGACATGGGGCGCCATCAGGATGCGCGCGCCGCCTCCAAGCGCGCCATCGCGCTGAACCCCCCGCTCGCGCGCGCCCAGACCAACCTCTCGCTCGAGCGCTACAATGCCGAGCGCCAGAGCCAGCAGCAGCGCCTGCGCGAGCAACCCGAGCCGCAGATCGCCGAAGGGAGCGCGCTCGCCCACTACAACCTCGGGCTCGCGTTTCGCCAGAAGGGCTACTACGTCGAGGCCCAGCGCGAGTACCGCCTCGCCCTGGAGCGGGGCGAGGACCGGCGGCTCGTGCTCCAGGCGATGGCCGAGGTCGACCTCCTGCGCCGCGACTTCGCCGCCGCGCTTGAGCTGTACGAGACCCTGATCCGGGAAGTCCCCGACTCCCCGAAGCTGTGGAACGAGCGGGGGGTGGTGCTGCACCAGATGGGGCGCACGGCGGACGCGCTCGTCGCCTACCGCCAGGCCGTGGAGGCGGACGCCGAGTACGGCATCGCGTGGAACAACGTGGGCGTGGTCCTCGCCCATCAGGGCGAGACCGAGAACGCGATCGAGGCGTTCCGCACGGCGCTGCGGCAGCAGTCGGCATTCGCCGCCGCTCGGCTCAACCTCGCCCTGCTGCTCTTCCACCTGCGGCGCTTCCAGTTGTCGCTCGAGGCGTACCGCCAGGTGCTGGCCGAGAAGCCGGAGTCGGCGCCCGCGTGGAACGGCGTGGGGCTGGTCCTCGTCGAGCTCAAGCGGTTCCAGGACGCGCGCAATGCCTTCGTGCGCGCGGTGGAAGCGGACCCGAATCACGCCGGCGCGCATTACAACCTCAGCTTCACGCTGTCCAACCTGGGCGACTTCGACGGCGCCCTGCGGGCCACCAAGCGGGCGCTCGAGCTGGACCCGTACTACGTCACGCAGAAGTTCGTGCTGACCATCGACCTCCAGTTCGAGGAGGGGATGATCGGCGTCGTCCCCGAGATCTCCGCTGACGTCACGACGGAGACGATCGGCACCGACTTCGCGTTCGATCAGCGGCTCCTCGACAACATCTTCCAGGAGCTCGCTCCGCCGCCCTCGCTGGCCGGCCTTGCGGAAAAAAAGCCCAAGGACGAGGCCCTCGCCCTCGCCCGCGATTACGTCAGCAAGGGCCTGCTCGACCTCGCCCTGGCCGAGGCCGCGCGCGCCACCCAGCGCGGCGCCGATCCCGCCGACGCGGCCACCCTCATCGGCGACATCTACGCGCGGCGCGGCCTGCACGGGGAAGCGCTGGACCGCTACCGCGAGGCGCGCACCCAGGACGCGGCCCGGACCGACGCGCGGCTCGGGGAAGTGAAGTCCCTGCTCGCCCTGCAGCGACACGAAGAAGCGCGCGGCCTCACGGAAGAGTTGCTGCAGCTCGCGCCCGAGGATGTGGAAGCGCTCGTGGCCGCCGCGCGCGCCCGCGCCGCCGCGGGCGACGCCGCGGGAGCGCTCACCGCCCTCCAGGAGGCGCAGCGGCGCGCCCCCGGCCGCGCCGACCTCCACAAGCTGCAAGGCGACGTGGCGTTGAAGGTCGGCGACCGGCGCGGCGCGCTCGCCGCCTATGGCGCCGCCCTCGAGCTCGACCCGCGCTACGTGCAGGTGTGGCTCGAGCTGGGGCGCCTCCACGAGCAGAAAGAGGAATGGGAGGACGCGCAACGCGCGTACGAACAGGCCCTCGATCAGCTCCCCACCTTCCACGAAGCCGCGATGGCGCTGGCGGACCTGCTGCGCCGTACGGGGCGCGCCCGGGCCGCGATCATCCGGCTCGCGAGCCTGCTCGAGCAGGACCCCTACGACCTCGACGCCCTGCTGCTGCTGGGGCGCGCCCTGCTCGACGACAAGCGCACCGATGCGGCGGTCGAGGCGTTCCGCCGCATCCTCAAGTTCGACCCCGAGCACATCGGCGCGCTCTTCCACCTCGGCGTGGCGCTGGCGCGGGTGCATCGCTACGCCGAAGCGGTGGAGGCGTGGGAACGGGTCACGCGCATCGAGCCGGGCGGGCCGTTCGCGCAGCGCGCGCGCATGCACGCGCGCACCGCGCTCGACCTCCAGCACATCTTCGCCTCGGACGCGGCGTAGCCATGGCGATCGAAGGCCCGCTCCGCGAGCTCGGTATCCACGACGTCTTCCAGCTCCTCGACTTGAGCCGGAAGACGGGGATGCTGCGCGTCACCTCCGAGCTGCGGCACAACGCCGGAACCATCTCCTTCGAGGACGGCGCGATCATTTACGCCGAGATCCGCAGCAATCCGCACCCGCTCGGCGCGCTGCTGCTGCGCACCGGGAAAATCTCCGAGGCCGACCTGGAGCGCGCCCGCGACATGCAGCAGCGCCAGGGCGACCGGCGGCGGCTCGGCGAAATCCTCGTCGACCTGGGCGCCTTGAGCCCGCGCGAGCTGCAGCGGCAGGTCCGCTTCCAGATCGAGGAAGTGGTCTTCGAGGTGATGAGCTGGCGCGAGGGCTACTTCTCCTTCACCGAAGGCCCGAACACCGAGGTCCCCGCCGAAGCCGCGGTGCGCATTCCCACGGAGGCCCTCCTCATGGAAGGGGCGCGACGCATCGACGAGTGGGCACGCATCGAGAAGCGCGTGCCGCACCTCGGGGTCGTCGCCGTGTTCGCGCCCGCCGACGAGGGCGCGGCCGGGGACCTGGACCTCCTGCCGCCCGAGTGGGAAGTGCTGGCGACCATCGACGGCGCGCGCGACATCCAGGCCATCGCCCAGGCGCTGGGGCGCTCGGACTTCGACGTCGCGAAGACGCTGTTCGGCCTGGAAAGCGCGGGGCTGATCACCCTCGTGGACCCCGGGCAGCAACCGCGGCCCCGCGGCGCTGCGGGGGACGCCGCGACGCTCGTCGCCCAGGCGGAGGACGCCCTGCGGCGCCGCGACTTCGAGCGCGCCCGCGCCGCGGCTGAGCAGGCCGCCGCCATCCAGCCCCACGACGCGGCCGCGCACCTCGTCTTGGGGAAGATCCACGCGGGCGCGGGCCGCCCCGCCGACGCCGTCGAGGAGCTGCGCCGCGCTCAGCGACTCGACCCGTTGCTGCCCGCCGCCTATCGTCTGTGCGGCTTCGCGCTCATCGCGGTAGGCCGCTTCGCGGAGGCGATCGAGCAGTGGGAGCAGTGGGAGCGCCTCGCCCCCCGCGCGGAAGAGGAGATGGCGCAGGCCGACGTGGTTCGCCAGGCGCGGGCGGCGGCGCAGGTGCTCGGGGGGACCGGGACGACCGTGGGGAACAAGGGCCATGGTTGACGAGGTCAAGGCGCTCTCCGCGCAGCTCGCGCAGGAGCCGCAGAGCCTGGTGTTCCTGCGGCTCGGCGAGCTGCTGCGCCAGCGCCGCCAGCTCGACGCGGCCCAGCGCGTCGCGCTGCTCGGCTTAGAGCGCCACCCGCATCTCGCCGACGCCCACGACCTCTACGCGCGGATTCTCGCCGACCGCCACGACTACGAGCGCGCCTTCGACGAATGGGACATGACCCTGCGCATCGCGCCCGAGCACACCGGAGCGATGAAGGGCCTCGCCTTCCTCTATTTCAAGGTCGGCGATCTGGCCCAGGCGGAGTCGCACCTCAAAGCGGCCAAGAAGGTCACGCCGGACGATTTCACCATCGAGCAGGCGCTGGCCATGGTCCGCGGCGGCGCCGAGCCGGCGCCGCCCGTCCCCGTCGCGCCTCCGCCCGCCCCGGACGAAGCGGAAGCCAAGCCGCTCGCGGAGTCCCGGGTCTTCGCGGGCCTCGAGGGCGCCGAGGAAGGCCTCCTCCTCCTCGACGCGGCGGGCCTGGTGCTTGGTGGCGGATTGCGGAGCCCGACCGGCGATGATGTGACCGAGGCGGTGGCGGCGTACCTGGCGGGCGTCTCGCAGGAGGCCGCCCGTACCGCCAAGCTCCTGGGGCTCGGCGCCTGGCGCGGCCTGTCCGCCGAAGGCCGGCAGGGCCACGTGCACCTCGTGCCGCCGACCGGCGACTCGCTGCTCCTGGTGCTCCGCGACCGGTCCGTCCCACTGGGACGTCTCGCGATCGTGGCGCAGCGCGCGGCCCAGGCCGCGCGGCACTGGCTGGAGCGGCAGCAATGACCGCGGCGAGCTTCGCCCAGGCGCTCGACCAGATCACGCGCGTACCGGGCGTGCGTGGCGCGATGCTCGTCGCCGGGGACGACGGGCTCGTCGTCGCCGAGCACCTGATGGAAGGGATCCGCGGTCCGGCGGTGGCGGCCCTCGCGGCGAGCCTGGCGACGCGCTTGCGCCGCGCGATGCAGGCGGCGGGCACCGGCGCCGGACACTTCTGGCAGCTGCTCTGCGAGCGCGGCGGGCTGCTGGTCGTGCCGGGGGCCTCGGGGATCCTCGTCGTCGCAATCACCGCGCCGGACGTGAACGCGGGGCTCGTGCGGCTCGAGCTGCTGCGGGCGGCGGAGGCCGTCGGATGACCGTGCGCGCGGTGGAGTCCTGGACGCTGCAGCCGCTCACCGACTACGTGCACGAGGCGGGGGCGCGACTCGTGCTGTTGATGACGCCGGCGGGCCAGGTCCTCGCCCAATTCGGGTTCACCCGCGCCGTGGACGTGATGGCCGCGGCGGCCTTGGGGGCCGCGATCATGGCCACGACGACGGAGCTGGCGCGGCAGCTCGGGCAGCCGCCGTTCGCCGCGCTGAACCACCAGGGCCAGCGGCACGGCATTTTCTTGTCGGGATTGACGACGGGGCGCGGAGCGCTGGTCGTGCTCGCGGTCTACGATCTCGATGTTTCGTCGCTCGGCTTGGTGCAGTTATTCTTCGAGCAGCTCGTGACCGACCTGCGGGCGGGGAGCCCGCGGGAAGGTGTTCCCAAGCAGGTGCTGGCGGCCGACTTCGAGCGCGAGCTGAACGAAAGCCTCAGCACGCTCTTCGGGAGATAACGAGTGTCCCTGGTCAACTTCACGGCGCGCGAGATCACGTGCAAGATCGTCTACTACGGCCCGGGACGGTCCGGGAAGACGACCAACCTGCACTACGTCTACGGCCGCGTCCCCGAGAGCCGCCGGGGACGGATGGTCTCGCTCGCCACCCAGACGGACCGGACGCTGTTCTTCGACTTCCTCCCGATCGACCTCGGTCAGATCTCGGGCTTCACGACCCGCTTCCAGCTGTACACGGTGCCGGGGCAGGTCTACTACAACGCCACCCGTCGGCTGGTGCTGCAGGGGGCCGACGGCGTGGTGTTCGTCGCCGACAGCCAGGCCCGCCAACTCGACGAAAACATCGAGAGCCTGCAGAACCTGCAGGCCAACCTCCTCGACCATGGGGTGGACATCCGGGGGATGCCGCTGGTGCTGCAGTACAACAAGCAGGACTTGCCGCGCGAGCTGATCCTCACGTCGGCCGATCTCGACGACGCCTTGAACTTCCGCAGCCTCCCCAGCTTCCCGGCCGACGCGCTGCACGGCGTGGGGGTGTTCGAGACGCTGAAGAGCATCTCGGAGCAGGTGCTGAAACGCCTTTCACAGGGGACGACGGCGTGACCACGGCGCTGAACCCCAAGTTCACCTTCGACTCGTTCGTCGTGGGGGCGGCGAACCGCCTCGCGGTGACAGCGGCGCGCACCGTGGTCGAGAACCCGGGATCGGCGTACAATCCGCTCTTCATCTACAGCGGGTCCGGCCTCGGGAAGACGCACCTCCTCATGGCCATCGGTTCGCAGGCCAAGAAGGTCGCGCCCGGCTTCAACATCGAGTACTTGACCCTCGACGAGTACGTCGAGGCCTTCCACGCGGCGATCGCGGCGGGGCAGGGGGACGCGTTCCGGCGGCGCTTCCAGAACGTCGACGTGCTGCTCGTGGACGACGTGCAGTTCCTGACCGGCCGGGCCGAGATGCAGACGGAGCTGCTGCGGCTGACGGAGGTGCTCCAGGGCGCCGGCCACCAGATCGTGCTCACCTGCGACCGCCCGCCCGGCGAGATCGCGGCCCTCGACGAGCGCCTGATCTCGCGCTTCTCCGGTGGGCTGGTCGTCGACATGGGCGTGCCCGACTACGAGACCCGCGTGGCGATCTTGCGCCGCAAAGCGGAGGAGCGCGGCGCCGCCTTCCAGCCGGGCGTGTTGGAGACGGTCGCGGGGGCGGAATTCGTCAACGTCCGCGAGCTCATGGGGGCCTTGAACCGGCTGATCGCCTACCAGGCGGTGAATGAAACGCCGATCAACGCCGAGGCGGCGAAACAAGTGCTGGGCCTCGCGTCGGTCGCCGCCGCGACGGGGGGGGGGTCCGCGGACGAGTTCGCCCAGTTCGTGAGCGACGTGACCGTCACCGTTGGCAAGGCGGTGGAAGCGTGGCGGGCGCGCGTCGCCGAGGCGATCCTGCGGTGGGAGGGGGAGGGCTACCGCACGCACCGGCTCGAAGCGCTGCTCGAGCGGGACGCACCCGCGGCCGTTGACGAGGCGATCACCTCGTTCGTCAAGGACGTCGAGCGGCTCAAGGCGCTCGAGACCGAGGTGGCGACCCTCGACCCGCAGGCCGCGGGGCAGAGCATCTTCCGCGACCCCGAGCACATGCCCGAAGCCGAGGAGGCCGCCGCCCGCGTGCGCGAAGGCGCCGGACCGCCTCCCGCCCCGTCGCCCGCGTTTCCCCTGGCGCAATTCGCCGCCGGCGCGTCCAACCAGATGGCGATGAGCGCCGTCGCGGCCGTGCTTGCCCAGCCGGGGAAGAAGTACAACCCGCTGCTGCTCGTGGGCCGGAGCGGCCTCGGGAAGACGCACCTGCTCAACGCCGTGGGGCTCGAGCTCGCGCAGCGGCGCGGCGCGATCGTCGCCTGCCTCTCCACCCAGGACTTCGTCGACGAGCTCATCGCGGCGATCGACGGGAACCGCATGGACTGGTGGCGCGCCCGCTACCGGCGCGCCACGGCGCTCCTGCTCGACGACATCCACCTCCTGGCGGGCAAGGAGCGCACCCAGGAGGAGCTGTTCAACCTCTTCAACCTGTTCCTCGATCAGGAGCGGCAGCTCGTCTTCACGGCGCCGACGCCGCCCGGCGCGTTCCAGGGCATCGAGCCGCGGATCGCGTCCCGCCTGGGGAGCGGCCTCGTCGCCGAGCTGACCGAGCCCGATCGCGACGTGCGCCGGGGGGTGGCCGAACGCCTGCTCGTGCAGCTGCACCAGCCGACGGAGGCGGCGCTGCTCGATTACCTGGCGGACCGCCCGGTCGATTCCGTCCGCGCCCTCACCACCCTGGTGCAGCGGGTGGTGGGTGCCGCGACGGCGAAGGAGCAGCCGCTCAGCGCGGGTCTGGCGCGCGAGGAGCTGGAGGGCCAGGCCCCGGTCGGGGAGCGCCGCCGCACCTCGGGGTTCCGCACCAGCGGCATCGTCGTCTCGAGCGCCGGCGGGGTCCGCAGCCGCGAGAAGATGGTGTGGGATTGGCCCGAGCCGTCCGACCGCGTGCTCGAGGAGTCGCGCTGATGGCCATCAAGGGCTCGCTCAAGGAGGCCTCGCTCCCCGACGTGCTCCAGCTCCTGGCCCTGGGGCAGAAGACGGGGTGTCTCTCGATCGCCGACCGCTCGAACTTCGGCTACATCTACTTCGACCGCGGGCGGATCTGTTACGCCTCGATCGTCAACCGGCGCGACCGGCTCGGCGACATCCTCGTCAAGAACACCAAGATCACCCAAGAGCAGCTCGACGCCGCGATCGCGCGGCAGAGCAAGCAGCGCGACAAGAAGCTGGGCGAGCTGCTGGTGGCGATGGGCACCATCACGCAGCCCGAGCTCGAACGCTACATGCGCGTGCAGATCGAGGAGGCGGTGTACTTCCTCTTCACGTGGACGCAGGGCACTTTCAATTTCGAAACCGACGTCCGCCCGGAGCAGCAGGACTTCCTCGTTTCCATCAACCCCGAGTCGCTGCTGCTCGAGGGCGCCCGCCGCGTGGACGAGTGGTCGCTGATCGAGAAGAAGATCCCCTCGTTCGATCTGCTCTTCATCGTGGACAAGGACCGCCTCGCGATCAGCGAGTCCACGATGACCGAGACGCAGCAGCGGCTGCTCCCGCTCCTCTCCGGCACGCGCGACATCCACCAGCTCATCGAGGATTCCGGGCTCGGCGAGTTCGAGGTGGGCAAGGCGCTGTATGGGCTGATCACGGCGGGGTTCCTGCACCGCGCCGGCAAGACGGCCTCTCCCGAGGACTCGCGCATGACCGACGCGCGCGTCGAAGAGCACCGCAACCTCGGCGTTGCGTTTTACAAGACGGGCATGCTCGATGAGGCGGCGCGCGAGTTCCGGCGCGTCGCCGAGCTGCGCTCCGGCGACGCCAACGCGCTGTTCTACATCGGCCTCGTGGCGCTGAAGCAGGCGCGCTGGCGCGAGGCAATGGAAGCGCTGCGGCTCGCGGCGGAGAAGGGCGGGAACCGCCCCGCCGTGCTCCACAACCTGGGCTACGCCTACGAGCAGCTGGGGCGCCTCGACGAGGCCGAAGCCGCCTATGGGGAGGCGGCGTCGCGGGCGCGCACTGATCCGCGCGTGTATCTGGGCTGGGGCGTCGCCGCGCTCAAGCGCGGGGATCTGGTGAGCGCCGGCGGCCGGCTCGACCGGGCGAAAGAGCTGTTCGGCGACAAGGTCCCCGCGGTGTGGTACTGGGCCCGCGCCCTCGCGTCGGCCGCCGCCGGGGAGTTCGAGCACGCGGAGGAGCTGGCGCGGGGCGCGGCGGTGGCGCACCCCGCCAGCGCCGTGCTGCGCAACAACCTCGCCGTCTTGCACGAGCTCGGCGGCGACCTCGGCCAGGCGGAGGAGCTGGTGCGCGCGGCGCTCAAGGACGAGCCCTCCCAACCCCAGCTGTCCAAGAACCTCGGCGATCTCTGCTACCGCGCCTCGCGCTACGACGAGGCGTGGGAGGCCTACAGCCGGGCCGTCGAGCTCGCCCCGGACCTGGGCGACGATGTCTACTTCAAGCTCGGCAACATCGCGTACAAGCGGAACGACCGCGAGCTCGCGGCCCGGCTGTGGCGGCGGGCGCTCGAGCTCAACCCCGGCCACGAGCTCGTCAAGTCCAATCTGGAAACCCTGAGTGCCCTGTCGTGACGGCGCAGCAGGACGACCCGTCGTTCAAGGCGCTCACCCAGAAGATCTCGCGCACCCGGGGGATCGGCTGCGAGTCGTATAAGGAGAAGTGCCTCAAGCGGCGCATCGCGGTCCGCATGCGCGCGCGCGGCGTCCACAGCTACGACGACTACAGTCGGCTGCTCGACGAAGACGCCCACGAGTACGACCAGCTGCTCGACGCGCTCACCATCAACGTCACCAAGTTCTATCGCAACGCGGAAACGTGGGCCGCGCTGCTGCGCCCCTACCTCGTCGACCTGTGGCGGGCGCGCCGGGGGCGCGTGCGCGCGTGGTCGGCGGGGTGCGCCTCGGGGGAGGAGCCTTACTCGATCGCCGTCGCGATCGCGGAAGCGGCGCGTGCGTGCGGGGAGACGCCGCCGTGGTCGCACGCCCGCGTGGATGCCTCCGACATCGACCGCGAGAGCCTGGAGCGCACCGCCGCCGCCGAGTACCCCGAGGTGACGTTCTCCGAGATGCCGAAGGACCTGCTGCGCCGCTACTTCACCCCGGACGCCCCGCGACGGCCGGTCCCGGAGATCCGCCGGCTCGTACGCGTGCTGCGCCACGACCTCACGCGTGAGCGCCCTCCCGATCCGCCCTACGACCTGATCGTCTGCCGCAACGTCGTCATCTACTTCGATCGGCCGATGCAGGAGCGGCTGTTCCTCACCTTCGCGCAGGCGCTGACGCCCGGCGGGCTGCTGCTGCTCGGCAAGGTCGAAACCCTGTTCGGGACGGCGCGCGAGCGGCTCGCGCTCGAAGACCCCCGCGAGCGGATCTACCGGAGGCCGGCGTGAGTCCGGCTCCCGCTCCGGCGGCGCGGGAGCGGATCGTGAAGGTCGCCGACTGGGCGGCGGATCGGGCTGACGCCGTCATCGTCACCCTGGGGCTCGGCTCGTGCGTGGCGATCATGCTCTACGATCCCGATGCCCGGGCCGGCGCGATGGCCCACGTCCTGCTGCCGTCCAAGAGTTTGGCGCGCGACGCCCAGAACCCCGCGAAGTTTCCGGAGACCGCCGTCCCTCTCCTCATCGAGCGGCTCGGCGCCCTCGGCGCGGATCGTCGCCGGCTCGTCGCCAAGCTCGCCGGCGGCGCCTCGATGTTCGCCGCCCTGATGACGCCGGGGACGCTGCAGATGGGCGAGCGCAACATCGTCGCGGCCCGCAACGCCTTGCGCGTGGCTTCGATCCCGATCCAGCGCGAAGCGGTGGGGGGGGATCAGGGCCGCTCGGTTCGGTTCCACCTCGCCGACGGCCGCGTCGAGATCCGCGCGGTGGGCCGCGATGTCGAAGTCATCTGAGGGCAAGCCCACCGTCCTCGTGGTGGACGACAGCGCCTTGATGCGCCGCGTCCTCGCCGACGTGCTGGGCGGCACAGGCGGCGAGGGGCCGTTCCGGGTGATCGCCACCGCCCGCGACGGGTTCGACGCCGTCCGCAAGGTCCACCAGTTCGATCCCGCTGTCGTCACGATGGACCTCGAGATGCCGGAGCTCGACGGCCTCGGTGCCATCGGGTACATCATGTCGGAGTCGCCGCGACCGATCGTCGTCGTGAGCGCCCACGCCGGGCCCGGCACCGCCGCGGCGATCCGCGCCCTGGAGCTCGGCGCCGTCGAAATCGTCGCCAAGCCCGAGAACGCCACGAAGGAGGCGCTGCGCGGGCTCGCGCCGCGGCTCCAGGAGGCCGTGCGGGCCGCGCTGGCCGCGGACATCTCGCGGGTGTCGGTCCTGGCGCGACCGCCGCTGCCGGTGCGCCACGCGCCGGAGTTGGGGCTGCGGCCGCGGGCGCGCTACGCCGTCGCGATCGCCGCCTCGACGGGAGGGCCGCGTGCCCTCGCCGACCTCGTGCCCTCGTTGCCGATGGGGCGCGGCGCCGCCGTGCTCATCGTCCAACACATGCCGCCCATGTTCACCCGTAGCCTCGCCGAGCGCCTCAACACCTTGAGCCCGTACCAGGTCGTGGAGGCGGATCACGGCACCCCGCTCGTCGCCGACACGGCATACGTCGCGCCCGGCGATTATCATATGCGAGTGCTCGCCGCCGAAGACGGACCCGTGATCGCACTGGAGCAGGGTCCCCCGGTCTGGGGGGTGCGCCCCGCGGCCGACCCGCTGTTCCGGTCGGTGGCCGAGGTGTTCGGGGTGCGCGCGGTGGGCGTGGTCCTGACCGGCATGGGCCGCGACGGTGCCGACGGCCTGCGCGCGATCCACGACGCCGGCGGCGCCGGACTCGCGCAGGATCGCGAGTCGGCCGTGATCGCCGGGATGCCGGTCGCGGCGGTGCAGGCCGGGGGAGTGGACGCGGTGCTGCCCCTGGCTCAGATTGCCGGCCGCGTGGCCATCGAGCTGGTGCGTCGCGGAGGGGGTCGCGGGTGAGCCGGGGGTATCTGCTGGTGCGGGCCGATGGCAGAGCCTACGGGCTGCCGGTGGCGAGCGTCCTCGAGGTCGGGGACGTGGGCCAGGTGATGGACGTGCCGCGGGCGCTGCCGGCGGTGCGGGGGCTCACGCCGCTGCGCGGTCGGCTGGTACCCCTCATCCACCTCGGCGCGCTGTTGGGCGACCGGGCGCCGCCGGTCGAGCGGGGCCGGGCGGCGGTGCTCGTGGAGCTGCGCGGCCGCTTCGTGGCGCTCGAGGTGGATGACGCCGATGAGGTCGTGCGCGAGGCGCCGCTGCCGGTGCCGCGCGGCCAGTCCCTGCCGTGGGCCGGCGGGGTGGCGCGCCAGCGGGGCGCCCTCGTGCCGATCCTCGATCTCGATCTCCTGGGAGACCGGATCGCATGACGGGTGGCGACGACGTCCAGCTGGTCACGTTCCGCGTCGGCGGTCAGGACTTCGCCTTCAACATCTTCCAGGTAGAGCGGATCCTGCGCTACGAAGCGCCCTCGCCGCTGCCCAAGGCGCCGGACTTCCTCGAGGGCGTGCTGCGGTACCACGGAGCGGCCGTGCCACTGATCGATCTGCGCAAACGGCTCGGCGCGCCGGCCCCGCTCAAAGACGACACGCGCACGGTGATCCTCGAATGGGACGGGGCGAAGATCGGCACCGTGGTGGACACGGTGACCGAAGTGCTCCACGTCGCAGCCACGGACGTGACGGCGCCGCCCGGGATCGTGAAGGGCCTCGCCGCCGAGTACATCACCGGCCTCGTCGTGAAGGAGAAGCGCACCATCATCGTCCTCAACACCAACAAGCTGCTCATGTCCAAGGAGAAGCTGCAGCTGGACGCCGCCCTGACCGAGCACGCAACCTCCGAGCAGAAGGCGCACAAGAGGTGAAGACCTGATGCCCGAGTCCGCCCTCGCCGCCCTGCGGGCGCAGTACGACGCGATCGCGCGCCGTCTCGAGGGGACCGGCGCCGCTGCCGCCGAGCGTGAGGCCGTCAAGCGCGAGATCATCGCCTACTTCAAGCAGGTGGACGGTATGATCGGCGAGCTCACGCAGCTCAAGGAGGACGTCCGCCAGCTGGTGGACAAGTTCAAGCAGCTCGCCGCGTCGACGGCGGAGGCGGCCGCACCCGAGTTCACCGGCGCCCGGCCCGCGGTGCACGCCGATCACATCGGCGCCTCCACCTTCATCGAGAAGGGCTGGAGCCTCATCTCCCTGGGCGACCACGTCGGCGCGATCCAGGCGCTCCAGAAGGCGCTCCAGCTCTCGCCCGGCGAGACCCAGGCTGAGTCGCTGCTCGGCTGGGCCCAGATGCTCAACGACGATTACGACGACGCGCTCCAAACGTTTTCCAAGGTCCTCATGAAGGAGCCGGCGAACTCGCTCGCGCGCATCAACGTCGGCTACATCTGCCTGAAGAAACGCATCTTCGGCGAGGCCATCGAGCACCTCTCCAAGGCGATCCGCCTCGACAACGACAAGAAGGCCACGCTGTACGCGCATTTCTACCTCGGTTTGGTCTACCTGCAGCGCGAGATGTACGAGGACGCGCAGACGTTCTTCGGCAAGACGCTGAAGCTCGGCCCCAATCTGATCGAGGCGTATTACGAGTTGGGTCGGGCCCGGTGGTTCGCCGGCGAGCAGGACCAGGCCAGGCAAACGTGGACCGACGGCTTCAAGGCCAACAAGTTCAACCCCTGGGGCAAGAAGTGTCAGGAGATGCTGGACCTGGTCGCCCAGGGCGGAGAGCCCCCGCGCACCTAGCCGTCCTGTTCCTCCTCGCGACGCAGGTGCCGCAGGCGACTACCGTCGGCCGCGTCACTGTTGTCACCTGGCCCGAGCAGGCCGCGCTGGGGGTCGCGCTCGCCGAAGCCGCCGACCACCAGGCTCCGTTCCCCGGCATCGGGCCGCTCCCCGACCGCCCGCTCCGCCTCATCCTCGCGCCGACCAGGTCCGCGTTCGACTCGATCACCCGGGGCCGCCTCCCGTCGTGGAGCGGCGGCGCCGCCTTCCCGGAAGCCGGCGTCGTCGTGCTGTTGTCCGACCGTCCGACGGTCCGACTGTCCGGCGCCTTGCGTCATGAGCTCGCCCATCTCGCGCTGCGCTGGCGCATCGGCCACCACCTGCCCCTGTGGTTCGAAGAGGGCTACGCCGCCGTCGCGGCTGGCGAGTGGGGGCGACTGGATGCGTTGCGCATGAGCTGGCAGCTGGCGCGGGGCCGGACGATGGACCTCGATGAGCTGGATCGCGCCCTGCGCGGCGATGCGACGGACGCCGAGGGCGCGTACGCGCTCGCGACGACCGCCGTCCTGCTCCTCGAGCGCTGGGGCGGGGAGCGGGGACTTGGAGTCCTCCTCGCCCGGCTGCCGGCCGCACCGTCCTTCGACGCCGCCCTGCGCGAGACCTACCACGTGACCGAGGGGGATTTCGAGGAGCGCTGGCAGCGGGACCTGAGGTCCCAGTACGGGTGGCTGGAGTGGGCCCAATCGGTCGGCGCATTCTGGGCGGTGCTCGCCCTGTTGCTGATCGGTTTGGTCTGGGCCCGGCGGCGCCGCGACCGCGAGCGCCGGGCGCGGCTCGACGAGGGGTGGATCGTGCCCCCCGACGACGCGCCAACTTCTTGACGAGCATGCAATTGCGCGGTAAACTCCGAGCCCGATGCCCGACCAGAGTCTCGCCCGATCGCGGCTGCGGTTCGCGCGGCTGAACTACGTCCTGCTCGCCGCGGGGTTCGTGTCGCTGGTGATCGGTTACGTGCTGCTCGCGCGGGGCTCGACCACGGCGGCGCCGATTCTCCTCGTCCTCGGCTATTGCGTATTCTTTCCCTTCGGGCTCGCGCTGTAGCGAGCCGCGCCCACGGGCGAATAGCTCAGCGGGTTAGAGCGCCTGCCTTACACGCAGGAAGTCGGGGGTTCGAATCCCTCTTCGCCCACTGGGGTACGATTCCGCACGGAGGTTTGACCGCGTGAGCACGCTGCGACTGGTGACCGTTCTGATGCTGGGGGCCGTGGCGGCCGCCCCGGCGCAGCTGGCCATCACCCAGCCGACTGAAAAACTCCTGGTGCTGCCGCTCGCCGTCGCGTCCCCGGCGGACTCGGCCGCGAGCGTCGCCGCCATGGATCTCGCCCGGGAGCGGTTGACGGCGCTGGCGCGGTACAAAGTCCTCACCGTACCCAAGGCGAAGATTTGCGAGGCCCTGCAGGCCTCCGGCTTCACCTGCGACATCCTCCTCGCCGAGCAGCAGGCCTCGCAGCTGGCCCGCTCGTTGAGCGTCAACGCGTACACGACGGGCCTCCTCAGCCGCAATAGCGCGTCGTACACCGCGAAGATCCGCATCAGCGAGGGCAGCTCCGGCTTCGGGATGGTCTTCACCGCCACCGGGAGCACGCCGCAGATTCTCGGGGAAGCGATCGGCCAGCGGCTCAACAACATCGTGCGCGCCGCCGAAAGCGCCCGCGATTGCCGCGAACAGCGTTCCCGCGGCGCGGCGTTGCGCGCGCTCGAAGCCGCCCGCAAGGCGATCGTGCTCGAGCCCAATCTTCCCGCCGCGCATCTGTGCGTTGAGAGCGTGTACGAGTTGCAACGCATGCCGCCCGACAGCCTGATCAACGCCTGCCGGCGCGCGCTCGTGGGGGACTCGCTCAACGCCACCCCCTGGAACTGCATGGCCCAGAACTACCTCACCAAGGGCGACACGCTGCGCGCGATGGACGCGTTTTACCAGCTTGCGCTCACCGATCTCCGGAACGTGGGGACCGTCCGCGGCACGGCCCAGCTGCTCTTGACCAACCGCCAGCACCAGAAGTGCGTGCAGCTCGTGGAGGCGGCTTTGCGCGGGACGCCCGGCGACGCGGCGCTCACCGACCTGGGCATCCGCTGCGCCACGGAGGGTTCGCTGTGGCAGCCCGCTGCGGACCTCTATCAGGCCCGGTTGGAGGCCGACACCGCGCTGCAGCACGATTCGACGTTCTTGCGGGGCGCGATCGCCGTCAACCAGGCGATCCCCGACACGACGCGCCTCCTGAACTTGAGCCGGCTCGGCGCCCGGAGCTTCCCGCGGTCCAAGTCGTTCGCCAAGCAGCTTGGGGCGGCCTACGAGCTGGCCGGCAAGATCGATTCGGCGATCATCGCGTACCAGCAGGCGTACCGGATAGATACGACGGACGTCTCGACGGGCCTGCTCGTCGCCAAGACGATCGTGGACCACTCCGTGTTGGACACGGCGCGCTTCAATCCCTGCCAGCGCGCCAAGGACACCACCTGTCTCCGCGTGATGGGAACGGCGTTCGCGGTCAAGCTGGATTCGGCGTGGCCGTATATCACTCCAGGATTCGCGTCGCGGGATTCATCGCCGCGCTTTGCCGCGGCGTACATCGCGTACACCGGGGGCTCCAAGCTCGTTCAAGCGTCAGCCTTCGAGCGGGCATTTGCCTGGCTCGAGCCGTCGTACGCGCGGTTGGCCGGCGACACCATCGGGCCGCGGCGGCAGCTGGCCGCGCTCACCAGTCTCTACTACGGTCTTGCGTCGACCTACAGCGTCGGGCCGATGCTGCAGGCGCTCGGTGCGTCCAAGAAATGCGATCTGGGGCCTGCGGTGAGCGACCGGTTGCAACGGGCCAAACGCGCCCTCGTGTTCGGCGGGTCGGTCGCACCGGCCGCCATCGTGCAGCCGATGCAGATCATCACGCGGTTCGACAACTATGTGCAGCAGGTGAGACGCGCATACCACTGCCGCAACTTCTGAGGCATTGAATCGGCCTGTGGGCCGGCCTATATTGCAACGCTCCGTTGCAGGGGGCTGTAGCTCAGCTGGTTAGAGTGCCGGTCTGTCACACCGGAGGTCGCGGGTTCGAGCCCCGTCAGCCCCGCCTGAACCCGCGTCGCGGGATGAAGTCACCGGCTCCGCCTGCCTCGGCAGGCGGGGCCGTCGTCATTTTCGGGAGCGGAGGGGACGAGACGACGATCGCATCCGCCTTTCACGTACCCGTGCTGGCCGAGGCCGTGGCCGCGTTCGCCGCCGGCGGCCGCCGCGCCGTCGACGGCACCGTCGGCGGCGGAGGCCATGCCGCGCTGCTGCGCGCCGCCGGCGCACAGGTCCTCGCCTTCGATCGCGACCCCGCTGCCCTTACCGCCGCCCGCGCCCGCCTCGGCGAAGAGGGGGTGGAGTACCTGCTGGCGCCGTTCGGCTCCCCCGCGGCGACGGCGGCCGCCGCGCGTTTCCGCCCCGATCGCGTGCTTCTCGACTTGGGCCTCTCCTCCCATCAAGTCGATTCTCCCGAACGAGGTTTTACCTTTCGTCCCGGGGCCCCGCTGGATATGCGGATGACCCCCGGGCCAGGTGCGGGCCCGGCGGCGGCGGACGTGCTGAACACCTGGGGGGAAGACCAGCTCGCGGCGGCGTTCCGCGACTGGGCCGACGAACGTCGCGCCAGGGCGCTCGCCCGCGCCGTGATCCGCCGCCGGGGACGGTCGCCTTTCGCCGTGAGCGACGACTTCGTGAACGCCATCCGCGAGGTGCTGGGCCCGCGCTCGGGACCGGCCGATTTCGCCCGGCTGTTCCAGGCGTTGCGCATCGCTGTGAACGGCGAGCTCGAGCAGCTCGCCGCGGCGCTCCCCGCGCTCCGGGACGCCTTGCTGCCGGGGGGGCGCTTGGCGGTGATCACCTACCACTCGGGAGAGGACCGCATCGTCAAGCACGCCTTCCGCGATTGGAGCCGCGCCTGCGTCTGCCCGCCCGGCCAGCCGGTGTGCACGTGCCGCGGACGGCCGCTGGGCCGGGTGCCGGAGAAAAAGGGTGTGCGCCCCACGGATGCCGAGACGGCCGCGAACCCGCGGGCCCGCTCCGCCACGCTGCGCGTCTTCGAACGGGCGGAAGGTTAGCGCCGTGGCGCTCAAGGGCCGGCACCGGCTGATGTTCTGGCTGCTGGCGATTCTCGTGGTGTTGTGGGTCGTCGTCGCCCGCCAGACGTCGGGGCTGCGCGCGGCCCGCGCCCTCGCCGACGTGCGGCGCGAGCGGGCCGCGCTCGAAGGACGCCGCGCCGACTTGGAGCGCCGCATCCGCGCCGCCGAGAGCCGCGGCATCCTCATGCCGCGGGCCCAGCAAGAGCTCCGCCTCCGCCAGCCCGCCGACAGCGAGATCATCCTGCTGCCCCTCCCCGCCAAAGGGGCGCACTAGCCGTGGCGCGCCCGCTCGTCCGGCTCCAGGCGATTTTCGGGGTCATGCTCCTCGCCCTCCTGGTGCTGCTGGGGCGGGCGGCCGAGGTCCAAATGATCCAGGGGCGTCGCTGGGCGGCCCTGGCCATCGCCGGGCGTACCGAACACGTGGTGCTCCCCGCCCGCCGTGGCGCGCTGAGCGATCGCCGCGGCACGCCCATCGCGGTCACGCAGGAGACGTATCACGTCGGCATCGCCCCCAACGAGCTCAAGGATCCCGCGGGCGACGCGCTCGCGGTCGCGCGCGCCCTGCGCGTGCCCGCCCCCGAGGTGCGACGATCTCTGCGGCAGCGCTACGCCTACTTCGGCGGCCCGTACGGGGCCGCGGCCGTCGAGCCGATCCGCGCGCTGCGGGGCGTGCACCTGGAGCCGGTCCTGAACCGGTTCTATCCGTCGCCGGGGCTTGCCGGGGCGGTGATCGGCCGCGTCGACGACGACGGCCGCGGCGCGTCGGGGCTCGAGCGGACGCTCGACAGTCTCGTGGCGGGTGTGCCGGGCGCGGCGGTGGTGCTCAAGGATCGCGCCGGCCGCGAGTACGTCTCGCCCGCGCGGGTCATCGCCGGGCCCCTCGCCGGGAACGACGTCGTCCTGACGCTCGACGCCGAGCTCCAGGAGATCGCCCAGCGCGCGCTCGACGAGGCGCTGCGCCGCATGGACGCCGACGGCGGCGACGTCGTGATGCTCGATCCGGCGACGGGCGAGCTGCTCGCGGTCGCCTCGCGCCGGCGCGACGGCTCGGCGCGGCCGAGCGCCTTCACCGACACGTTCGAGCCCGGGTCGGTCGCGAAGATCTTCGCCGCCGCGGGGCTGCTCGCCTTGCATCGCGTGCTGCCCGGCGAGCGGGTGTCGGGAGAGGGGGGCCGCTGGAAGCTGCTCGACCGCACGATCGTGGACGAGGAGCCGCTGCCGTCGCTCACGCTCGCCGATGCGATCCGCGTCTCGAGCAACATCGCGCTGGTGAAGTTCGCAAAGCGCCTCGAGCCGGCGGAGCAGTACGGCATGCTGCGCGACTTCGGCTTCGGTGCGCCGACGGGCGTCGAGTTCCCGTCCGAGGCGACGGGTCGGCTGCGCGCGCCGGCGCAATGGACGCGGCCCAGCGCCGCGAGCCTCGCCATCGGCTACGAGCTCTCGGTCACGCCGCTGCAGCTCGCGGCCGCGTACGGGGCCATCGCCAACGACGGCGTCCTGCTCCAGCCGACGCTCATCCGGGAGATCCGCAGCCCCCCCCCCGGCGGCAGCGTGCTCTACCGGCACCGGCCCGAGCCGGTGCGCCGGGCGGTGACTCCCGACGTCGCCCGGCGGTTGCGGGAGCTGTTGCACGGCGCGGCGCAGCGCGGCACCGGCGAGGAAGGGACCCTCGCCACGTTCCAGATCGCCGCCAAGACCGGTACGGCGCGGCGCGTCGTGGGGGGCCGCTACGCGCCGGGCGAGTACACCGCGTCGTTCGCCGCGTTGTTCCCCGCCGACCACCCGCAGCTCGTCGTCGTCGTCAAGATCGACAACCCTCGGAAAGGGTCGTACTTCGCCGCCCACACCGCAGCGCCGGTCACGCGCGCGATGCTGCAGCAGGCGCTCGCCGCGCGCCAGGTGGCGTTGGACCGCGCCCGCCTCACTGACGAGACCCCGGTCGCCCTCGCGACGCCGGCCGTCTCACCTGAAGAAGAAGTGGGCGCCCCCGCCGTGCTGCCGTGGCCCCTGCCGCCCGACAGCGCGCGCGCCGCGCCGGCCACGAGGCGCGCCGTCCCCGACGTCACCGGGCTGCCGCTCCGCGACGCGGTGCGCACGCTGCATCGCCGCGGGTTCCGGGTGGTGCTCAAGGGGTTCGGCGTCACGCACCACACCTGGCCCGCCGCGGGCGACTCCGCCGCGGCGGGCGCGACCGTCACGTTGTTCGGCACGCGGCCGGCCCCGTGAGTCGGCTGGCCGCGATTGTCGAGGCCCTGCGGACGGGCGGTCAGCTCGTCCGCGCGCCGGCGCCCCTTCCCGACATTACTGGGATCGGTTCTGACACCCGACACCTGACCCCGGGCACCTTGTTCTGCGCCGTGCGCGGCGTGGCGGAGGACGGGCACCGCTTCGTCGCGGAGGCAGCACGGCGCGGCGCGGCCGCCGCGCTCGTCGAGCGCGACGTGGACGCGCGGCTGCCGCAGATCCTCGTTAAAGACGGGCGGCGCGCCGCCGCCCTCGCGGCGGCCACGTTCTTCGACCACCCCGCCGCTCGACTGCAGCTCGTCGGGGTGACCGGCACGAGCGGCAAGACCACCTCGGTCGTTCTCGCCCGCCACGTGCTCGGCGCGCTGTGGCCCACGGGGGCGATCGGCACGCTGGGCGCATTCGACGCCGCCGGCGCGCCGGTCGAGAGCGAGGCCGGGAACCTCACGACCCCGGGTCCCATCGACCTCCAGGCCACGCTCGCCGCGCTGGTTGCGCGCGGGGCCAAGGCGGCCGCGATGGAAGTCTCGTCGCACAGCCTGGACCAGGGACGGGTTGACGGGCTGGTGTTCCGCGCCGGGATTTTCACGAACCTCTCCCGCGATCACCTCGACTATCACCAGACGCTCGAGGCGTATCTCGCCGCCAAGGCGAAGCTCGTTGCCTACCTCTCCCCCGACGGGGTCGCCGTGGTCAATGCGGACGACCCTGCCTGGGCGGGACTCCCCAACGGGCATCGCCGCGTGCGCTTCAGCGAGCGTGCCCAGGCGGACGTGTGGGCGGAGGCGATCGTCGCCACGCCCGCCGGCTCGACCTTCGACTTGCGCACGTCGGCCGGGCGCTGGCCTGTCACCCTGCCGCTGCTCGGCCGCTTCAACGTCGCGAACGCGCTGGGCGTCGCCGGCTGCGCGATCGCCCTCGGCGCAGCGGCGGCGGAGGTCGCCCGGCGGTTATGCAGCGCGCCGCAAGTCCCGGGGCGGATGGAGCGCATTGCGAGCCGGCCCTGCACGATCCTGCGCGACTACTCGCACAAGCCCGACGCCCTGGAGCGCGCGCTCGAGACCGTGCGCGGGTTCACCTCCGGTCGGGTGATTCTCGTGTTCGGCGCCGGCGGGGATCGCGACCGCGGCAAGCGAGGCCCCATGGGCGAGATCGCGGTGCGCCTGGCCGACGTCGCCATCGTGACCTCCGACAATCCGCGCACGGAAGATCCCGAACGGATCCTCGACGAGATCGAAGTTGGGATGCGCGCCAAGCCGCACCACCGCGAGCCAGATCGGCGCCGCGCCATCGCCCTGGCGTTGGGGCTCGCCCGCGCGCAAGACACGATCCTCCTCGCCGGCAAAGGGCACGAGACGTATCAGATCATCGGCACCGAGAAGCAGCACTTCGACGAGCGCGAGATTGTGCGGGAGCTGGGCGCCGAATGAAGGGCGGCCAGGCATTCGCGTGGACGTCGGAGACGGTAGCCACGGCACTGGGCGTGGAGGCCCCTGCCTCCCTCGTGTTCTCGAATGTTTCTACCGACACCCGACGCCTGACACCCGGCACCTTGTTCGTCGCCCTCACAGGCGACCGCTTCGACGCGCACGACTTCCTGAAGGACGCTGAGGCGCGGGGGGCGACGGCCGCCGTGGTGCGGCGCGGCACGCCGCGACAGCCCGGCCTGCCGTTCTTCGAAGTCGACGACACGCTCGCGGCGCTGGGTCTCCTGGCCCGCGCGCGGCGGCGGGCGCTGCCCGCCGGGGCGCCGGTCGTCGCGATCACCGGCTCGAGCGGCAAGACCAGCGCCAAGGAGATGATCCGCGCGGCCCTCGCGGCGCGCTGGCGGGTGCACGCCACCACGGGCAACCTCAACAATCTCGTCGGCGTGCCGCTCACGATCCTCGACACGCCGGCTGACGCTGAGGCGCTGGTCGTCGAGGCGGGGGCGAGCGTGCCGGGCGAGATCGCCAAGCTCCGGGCGATTATCGAGCCGACCATCGCGGTGATCACCAACGCAGGCTTCGCCCACGTCGAGGGCTTCGGCTCGATCGCCGGCGTGATGCGCGAGAAGCTGGCGCTGGTTGACGGGGTGCGGGTCGCGGTTGTTGGGACCGAGCCTGCCGAGCTCGCTGCGGAGGCGCGGCGACGGACGCGCACCGTCGTCGCGGGGCGGGCGCCGGCCGCCGACGTGCGTCCCGAGGCGGCGGACCTGGATGATGCGGGGCGGCCGGTCGTCCGCTGGCGAGGTCGCACCTTTACGCTCCCGGTGGTCGGGTTGCATCAAGTCGAGAACGCGATGATTGCGCTCGCGGTCGCGGAGGAAGCGGGGGTTGACGCCGCCGCGGCGGTGGACCGGCTGGCCGGGGTCACGCTGCCGGCGGGCCGGGGGAGCCTGGTTCAGCTCGACGGCCTCACCGTGATCGACGACACCTACAACGCCAACCCGGCCTCGATGCGGGCGGCCCTCGAATTCGCGGCAGCGTACGCCGAGCACCACCGCCGCCCGTTGGCGGTCGTGGTGGGCTCGATGTTGGAGTTGGGAGCGGAGAGTGCAAGATTACACGCGGCCGTGG
>Ga0209158_1000290_pt1 | contig 38564 bp, 28 predicted proteins | sample GraSoiAngelo_140_FD_185897 | JGI IMG/M metagenome (GOLD analysis project Ga0209158, IMG submission 185897) | Grasslands soil microbial communities from the Angelo Coastal Reserve, California, USA - 14_0929_12_30cm (SPAdes) (version 2) | ecosystem: Environmental > Terrestrial > Soil > Grasslands ...
CAGCATGAGGTTCGCGACGTTGCCGCAGCCGATCAATAACAACAATCCAACCGCCGCCAGAATCGTACAGCGTGGACTCGAAGCGCCCCACGACCGTATCTCCCAACCGCTTAACTAAAACTTGGAAGTGCGCGGGATAATCCTGCGGATTAATTTTGGCCAGATGGTTGGCGAGGAGAGTCGCATCTGCCGCGGCTTGCGCCTTCGAGACGCCCGGTTTGAGTCGCCCTAGGAGGAACCAGCGCGCCGGCAATCCCGCATATCCTGTTTCCACGCCGCGAATTGGCGTCTCGGGAATCAACACGTCCGCTTCATACCAGCCAAAGCGCGGCGGCATGATTCCGATAAGCGTTCGCGCCGTTCCATTCAGCACAAAAGTCTTGTTCAGCACTCCCGGATCGCCGTTGAAACGCTCCATCCAGGTCTTATGCCGCATCACGAATACCGGCGGTGCTCCAGGCTGGTAATTGCGGGTTGGAGCACACGGCCGTATAGTGCCGGCATACCAAAAAATTCAAATGTGCCCGGCGTCACGTGCGCTCCATAAAGCAGCTCAACGCCTTCTCCCTGTTTGTAGAGCACCAGATCATCGGAAGCGGCAATGACACCGTCAAAAACGTGGATCAGATTGGCAAATTCCAGAAATTCATTTGATGTATATCCCTGACGCCCACCTTCCTGACCGCGAGCCGTATCGACAATCCGCAGAAATACCATGCGTCCGGAATCCTTATAAGGAAACGGTTCAAGCAGCACGTTGTCGATCACGCTGAAAATTGCGCTCGAGGCGCCGATCCCTAATCCCAGCGTGGCGATCGCTACCGCGGTGAATGCCCGACTTCGTGCCAGGCTGCGCAGCGCGTACCGTAGGTCGCGCCCCAGATCCTCTACCGATACCAGAGTCCGCAATTCCCTCCGGTCTTCCTGCAACAGCGTGGCATTCCCGAACTGACGTCGCGCCGCCGCGTCGGCGTCCTCCCGCGGCATTCCCTGGGCCACAAAACGATCCGCCAGCAATTGCAAATGCGCCTGCACCTCTTCGTCGAAGTCGCTGTCCCGTTTTCGCGGGCCGAAGAGTCCGAGCACCCTCGCCGCAAACGCCCGTAGCCGGGACATGCGCACGTTGCCCATGGCTACCTCTCCCCTTCCAGTCGCAGCACACGCCCGACCACGCCCGAAATCCTCTGCCAATTCTCAGTTTCCACGGCAAGCTGCTTCTCGCCTCGCCTGGTAATGGAGTAAAACTTGGCCTTGCGGTTATTGTCGGACGTTCCCCACTCCGCCGCGATCCAGCCCTGCTGCAGCAGCCGCAGCAACGACGTGTACACCGTACCCTCGTTCAACTGCAGCACATCGCGGCTAACCTGCTCGATCCGCCGAGCAATCCCGAAACCATGTTGCGGCCCCAACGCCTGCAGCGTCTTCAAAATCATCAAGTCGAGCGTCCCTTGCAGTACTTCCGACTTCTTTGCTTCCGTCACGTTGTCCTTCCTTTGCACGCACCAAAGGAAGCTACCATTTCTCCTTTGCAATGTCCATAGGTACGGAAGCGCCCGCCCGTTCTCCCTTTGGCTCTCTTCTCCTCTTGACAATCAGTAGGAGAGATGTATTCTTCCTCCTGAACCTCAGGGGGAATGCGGCGATGGCGGACAAGCCGAGTGATCTCGTCAGAGGGAACTCTGGACATGCTCATTTTGAAAACGCTGGCGCTCGAACCCATGCACGGTTATGGGATCGCCGTCCGGCTCGAACAATGAGCAAGGGCGTTTTCCGCCTGAATGCCGGTTCGCTGTTTGTCGCCTTTCAGCGGCTCGAACGAGCGGGACTGATCAGCAGCGAATGGAAAGCCACCGAGAATAGCAGGCGCGCCAAGTATTACGTCCTAACAGACCAGGGACGAAAGAGGCTCAACAGCAAAACACGAGAATGGGGAAGGCAAGTGGCGGCGATCGCCAGAATCTTGGAGGCCTCGTAAGCGAACCATGTCATTGCTGCGAAGCATAACGAGCGGGCTCCGAGCGCTGTTCCGAAAAGAGCAGGTCAGCCAGGAGCTGCACGAAGAACTAAACGGCTTCCTGGAGATGGCCGCCGAAGAAAAGATGAAGCAGGGCATGAGCCGCAAGGATGCGCTTCGCGCCGTGCGGCTGGAGCGGGGAAACCTCGAAGTTGCGAAAGAAGTGGTCCGCTCGGCCAGCTGGGAATGTCTCCCGGAGATGTGCTGGCAGGATGTCCGCTACGGGCTACGGATATTTCGCAAGAACCCTGGCTTTACCGTTGTAGCTCTTCTCACCCTGACGCTCGGAATCGGAGTCAATTGCGCCATCTTCACGGTCGTAAACGCCGTGCTGTTGCAACCCCTGCCGTACCCTGATTCCCAGCGCCTGGTGCTTGTTCAGCGGTATTTTCCGGAGCGTGTGTTTCCTGCTACAAGCGCCACGAAGTTTCTCTTCTGGCGCGACCATGCCCGCGGATTCGAGTCCATGTCCGGATATAGCTTTGCTTCTTCCGGTGTCAACCTCACCGACGCGGGAGAGCCAGAGCGGCTTCATTCCCTGCGGGTCAGTGCGGAGTTTTTCCGCACTCTCGGCATCCAGCTTTTCTTGGGCCGCAGTTTTACTGATGACGAAGATCGCCCCGGCGGACCCAACGCCGTCGTCCTTAGCCATAACCTTTGGCAGAGAGACTTTCGTGGAGATTCTGGGATTGTGGGGCACAAGATCCGACTTGGCGGCCAATTGTGCAGCGTTGTCGGAGTGGCTCCCGCAAACTTCACATTTACGCCCGCAGCAGATTTATGGACACCGCTTCGAGCTCAGCCTGATCCCCATGATCAAACCAATGCATACCGCGTTCTCGGCCGCCTCCGTCCAGAAGTGAGCTACGCCCGCGCGGACCAATACGTCCGTGCAGCCGGTGAAGAGTTCCGCCAGCAACACGCGGATCTAATGAATGTCAGAGAAACAGTTTCCGTAAAGGGCTACCGAGACGCCGTTGTCGGAGATGTGCGTCCAGCCCTCTTGATCCTGTTTGGCGCAGTGGGATTTGTGCTGTTGATTGTTTGCGCGAATCTCGGAAACCTACTGCTTGGCCGCTCTACTGTCCGCCAGAAAGAGATGGCTGTGCGATTGGCCCTCGGTGCGAACCGCCTCCGTTTGACTCGCCAACTTTTGATAGAAAGCATGCTCCTCGGCATCACCGGCGGTGGCCTGGGGTTGGCCGCAGCCGCAGGGGCTTTACCGTTGCTCTTGAGATTGACTCCGGACAGCTTGCCTCGTCTTGGCGAGGTTCGCCTGGATTGGCACGTATGGGCGTTCGCGTTCGTTTTGGCTTTTATTGCGGTCATTCTTTTTGGACTGGCTCCGGCAATGCAAGGTGCCAAGACCGGGCTTCGTGACGCGTTGCATGAGAGTATCCGGCGCACCGGCGTCAGCCCTAGGGCTACGCGATTGCAGCGGCTCCTGGTGGTCGGAGAAGTTGGGCTCTCCGTCGTCTTGCTGGTCGGAGCTGGACTCTTGATTCAGACCTTTTGGCGCTTGCAGCATGAGAGCCCCGGATTCGATCCCCGGCACGTACTCACCGCACAAATGACTTTGGATAACCAGCGATACAACAAGACCGCAGCGGTCACGCAACTGGAAGACCCGGCTTTGGCGCGTCTAGAGGCGCTCCCAGGAGTGGAAGTGGCCGCGACAGTCTCGAATTTGCCTTTTGATTTCGGTCCAGACATGAATTTTGCAATTGAAGAAAACCCATCGGGGGGTGATCCCAGCGGAAGCACAGAATGGCGCGCCATCACGCCGCATTACCTGCAGGTCATGCGTATCCCCGTATTGCGAGGGCGGGACCTCACAGACAGCGACAACGCGTCGGGAGCACCTGTAGTGCTCATCAATCACGCTCTAGCCGCGCGTTTTTTCCCCGGTCAAAACCCGCTCGGGCAACACATCATCATTGGTGCAGGTGCCGAAGCTATGGGGCTTGCTGATCGCACGCGCGAAATTGTCGGCATCGTTGGGAACACCAAAGAGTTCGGTCTCACTCGGCCCGCGCCCGAGACCTTCTTCGTTCCTGCGGCTCAAGTACAGGATGGCATGACTGCCATGACCAATCGGTTGATACCTCTGGTCTGGGTCGTACGCACCAGCGGCGAACCACATTCGCTCGCCAAGGCTGTGCAGCGAGAACTGCTGGCGGTCACGAGCCAGGAGGCAGCGGACAATTTCCGAGCGATGGAGGACTTGTTGAGTGCCTCAATCGCGCAACAGCGCTTCAATATGTTGCTGCTGGGCATGTTTGCTGGCCTCGCCGTTGTATTAGGAGCAGTCGGGCTGTATGGGGTGCTCGCCTATCTCGTCGCGCAGCGCACGAACGAAATTGGGATTCGAATGGCTTTGGGCGCAAGCCGTCGCGAGGTTCTACATCTTGTTGTCAGGAACGGAATGCGGATGACTCTTGCAGGTCTTAGCCTCGGAATCGTTGCTGCGCTCGGTCTTACTAGGCTTCTTGCCGGGCTGCTATTTGGCGTCAAGCCGACGGATGCGTTCACATTCGCGTCAGTCGCGATCCTGTTGTGCGGGATGGCCCTGCTGGCGTGCTATATTCCGGCCTGCCGCGCCACGCGCGTCGATCCCATCGTGGCCTTGCGTTACGAGTAATCGGAATTCTGGAGGCGTCGTAAGGGGCATGTCGTTGATGAGAAACGTAGCGAGCGGACTCCGAAGGCTGTTCCGAAAGGGACGGAGCGAAGGGGAGTTGGACGAAGAACTGCGCGGCTTCCTGCAGATGGCAGCCGAAGAAAAGATTCGGCAGGGTATGAGCCGCAAGGATGCGCTTCGAGCGGTGCGTTTGGAACGAGGGAACGTAGAGGTCGCGAAGGAAATTGTCCACGCCGCCGGATGGGAATCTTTTGTGGAAACGTTGTGGCAGGACTTGCGGTACGGCGCGCGCATGCTGCGCAAGAACCCAGGGCTTACCTCGGTCGCAGTTCTGACAACGGCCCTGGGGATTGCGGCAAATGTGACCGTCTTCAGCGTTGTTGATGCACTGTTTCTCCGAAGTGTGCCGGCAAAGAATCCCGAACGGCTCGTCCGAATCCAGGCGCCTGAAAACGATGGGGGAGGTTACTTCAGCGTTCCCGAATTCAGCTACTTACGCGAGCACTCGAAAACCGTTGAGGACCTGACTACTCATTATTCGACTGCTCCCCTATACATTTCCGCCAACGGCGAAACCGGCGAGGTGCAAGGCGCAGTCGTCTCTAGCAGCTATTTTCCGCTGCTCGGATTGCGTCCTTATCTTGGTCGCTTTTTTACACCCGGCGAAGACTCCGTGGCGGACCGGGACGCGGTTTCCGTTCTTGGATACGGATTCTGGCAGCGAATTTACAACGGCGACTCGAATGTTCTCGGCAAGACCTTGCTCATCAACGGACACACTTTCACCATCGTTGGCGTCATGCCACCGGACTTCCACGGAGTCGAAATCGGCGGGATGCCCAATGAAATCTGGATTCCCGCGATGATGGTTCGCGTGGGTTACCGTCACTGTGATGGTTTCCAACCCAGTTGCACGATCCTGAGCATCATGGGCCGCCTGAAGCCCGGGACTAGCATGCCTAAGGCTCAAGCGGAAATTGCCGCGCTGTTGCAGCAGTTGCGAGCCTCGGATTCCACGTTCGACCAGAGGATTGGGGCTTCCGTGACGCCCGCGACCGGCATGTCAGAAAACCGTGAGTACAACTTGATGCTTGTGCGCTTGCTCGCCGCGATCGCAGTAGTCCTGCTACTGATCGTGTGCGCCAATCTTGGAGGGTTGCTGGTTGCACGAGGAACGGCTCGCCGCGGAGAAATCGCCATGCGCCTGGCGCTGGGCGCTGGGCGCGGGCGCATTGTGCACCAGTTACTCACAGAGAGTCTGCTGCTTGCCTTGGCGGGCGGCGCAGGGGGATTTCTGCTTTCCACGTGGACCAGTCGGCTACTCGTGAATTTTTACAGTGTCGACGATGAAGGCTACAAACACCTGTTTGACGTCAGGCCCGACGCAACCGTCCTGCTCTTCTCGCTCGCTGTGGCCGCCGCCGCAGGCCTGTTGTTTGGCCTGCTTCCCGCGCTGCAAGCAAGCCGCACGGATTTGAATGACGCGTTAAAGGGTGGGGGCGGCACTGTCGGTGCGAGCCGGAAATCGAGCCGTACGGCCCTGGCCACCGTTCAAGTAGCTTTCTCCCTGGCTTTACTGGTGGGAGCTGGGCTTCTAGCACGTAGTGCCGCATTCATCCAATCCGGCAGCAATATGGACTTGCGCCACGTTTTGGGGTTGCGGTTGCCAGTCAGCCTCATTCACTACCCGCCCGACAAAGCCCGCACATTCAAACAAGAAGTCGTTCGCAGGCTTCGCGGATTGCCGGGCGTCCAATCGGTTAGCCTGGCGAAGGGGCAAGGACTCATTTGGAATCCCTGGCCCTCTGCCCGGGCAACCCTGCCGGGAAAAACATACACGAAACCAGAGGAAGAGCCGCGGATAGCCGTTAAGCCGATTGCGCCCGATTACTTTGCTACGCTGAGAATTCCCTTTGTCAGTGGTCGCGACTTCAACAACTCCGACAAACCCGGTTCTCCGCCGGTAACAATCGTAAACGAAACATTCGCCCGTCAAATCGCTGCGAATCGACTGCCGTTAGGTCAGACCGTGCTCATTGACGCCAAACCGTATCAAATCGTCGGCCTCGTCAAAGATGCCCAGATGCGCAGCTCCATTGAAGGTCCTCTTGCGGTTGCCTATGTACCGTTCTGGCAGGACGAAACGCTACTCGAGGCCCGTATGTGTATCCGCGTGGCTGGCGATCCTGCCGCGGCGTTGTCCATGGTCCGCAGGGCCATTGCGAGTATCGATCCGGAGGTTCCCGTTACAGAAACAATGCCGCTCATGGATCAAGTGCGCGGCGCATACACCGATGCGCGAGTCGCCAGCGCGGTGCTCAGTTGCGCTGCGTTTCTCGCGCTGATCCTGAGCGTTATGGGACTCTACGGTGTCGTTTCTTATGAAGTGGGTAGGCGCACAAAGGAGATTGGTGTGCGCACGGCGCTGGGCGCCCGCCCGCACGATGTACTGCGCTTGTTTCTCCGCCAAGGATTCGGCGTCGTGCTGACGGGCGCGCTCTTCGGAGGCGGATTGGCCTTGGCGACGACACGATTGCTCGGTGCTTGGCTATTCGGCGTAGGCTCAGCCGACCCACTTAGCTTTGGCGTCGCCACCGCCGTTCTGCTAGCAGCAACCGTGACCGCAACATACCTTCCCGCGCGCCGGGCACTGCGCGTCGATCCCATGGTGGCCTTGCGTTACCAGTGAGCACCTATGTCATTGCTGCGAACCCTATCAGACGGATTGCGAGCGCTGTTCCGAAAGGAGCAGGTCCGCCAGGAGTTGGATGAAGAACTAAACGGCTTTCTGGAGATGGCCGCCGCGGAAAAGATGAAGGAGGGGATGAGCCGCAAGGATGCCTTGCGAGCGGTGCGTTTGGCACGAGGAAGCCTCGAGGTTACGAAGGAAGTCGTTCAGTCCGCTCGCTGGGAATCTTTTGTCGAAACGTTGTGGCAGGATTTGCGCTTCGCTGTGCGCATTCTGAGGAAATGGCCAGGATTCACGACCGTTGCTATTGCTAGCCTTGCCCTCGGTATTGGCGCCTCAACTTCCATCTTCTCGGTTGTAGACGCTGTGCTACTGCGTCCGCTTCCTTATCCAAATCCACAACAAATCGTGCGCGTATGGGAACAGGCTCCCGACGGTCACCGAATGAGTTTGGCCGATCCGAACTTCGAGGATTTTCGCGCGCAAAATCACACGCTTAGCGGGCTCGCCCTGTACAACGATGGGCCAGAGTCCATTTCGGGCGGCAGTGAAGCCGTGCGCATGAATGTCGCCGCTGTTTCTAGCGACTTTTTCACTTCACTTGGCGTCGAACCTTTTCGCGGCCGCGCGTTCGCAGCTGACGAACAGGTTTTCCACGGCGCTCCGGCGATGATCGTAAGTTACGGTTACTGGCAGCAATTCCTCGGAGGCAGGGCGGACCTTTCGCACGTTCGCTTAACAATGGATGGAACGGTTTATCCGGTGATTGGAGTGATGCCTCGTGGATTTAATTTTCCGCCTGGTGTTGCTGCGTGGGTGTCGCGCCAGTTTGTCTACGGCATGTCCTTGAGCCGCACGGCCCACGGCCCCTCATGTCTCGGCCGCCTTCGCGATCGCGTAACAGTGGAACAGGCCCGCGCCGATCTCGATTCGATCGCTCGGCGAATCAGAAACCAATATGGAGAAAAAGTTAACCTTACAGATGCCGCCGTTGCGCCTTTCGCTGACGCCATGGTTGGAGATGTGCGTACAGCTTTCTTGACGCTCTTCGGAGCCGTAGGCCTGCTCCTGCTCGTTGCCTGCGCGAATGTCGCTGGATTGCTGTTGACGCGCACGTCCGCCCGACGCAAAGAACTGGCGGTTCGTGCGGCCCTCGGAGCCGGCCGCGGGCGTCTCATTCGGCAGTTCCTCGCTGAATCTCTTGTGCTTTCCTCCGCTGGAGGTGTACTGGGCATTTTGGTTGCGATTTGGGGGGTCAAGGTACTTCCCACAATTCTTCCGACAAACCTGCCGCGGCAGGAAGGCATCGCCATCAACACCTCGGTTCTGCTATTCGCTTTGGCCGCAATTGTGGCTGTTGCCTTTTCGCTCGGGCTGTTTGCTGCTTGGCGCGCGGGTGCGGGAGATCTGCTGGAAACGTTGAGCGCCGGCTCTCGGAGTCACACTGGGTCAGGCCCTAGCCAGCGACCGCGCAGGTTTTTGGTAATCGGCGAAATTGCCACCACGCTTGTCATTTTGATCGGAGCAGGCCTTCTCGGACGTAGCTTTGTGCGGCTCATTTCCACAAGTCCTGGCTTTCACCAGGAAAATGTGATCACCATGGAGTTTTCTCTTCCGATTCCGCAAGCCCAACTATTTGCCATGGACCAGTCATTCCTCACGCGTCAAATCCATCAACTGGACGATATATTGAGCGGCGTTCGCGCAATTCCCGGCGCTGAAACCGTGGGTTTGGCTGGAGGCTTTCCCGTTGCCCGCGGCGACGATCTCCCTGATGGGACATTTCTAATACTCAATGGCCAAAGGGCGCCTGCCAACTTCGATGAATGGCAGCGTATCGCTGCAGATCCTTCCCAGGTCGGCCACGCGCTTTACTGCGTGGCAGGCGAAGGATACTTCCGCACGCTGGGAATTCCGCTTATACGAGGGCGAGTATTCGCCGACCAGGACGACCTGAATTCCCCTAATGTCGCACTGATCAGCCAAACCCTGGCAAGGCAGCAATGGTCGAATCACGATCCGATCGGTCAAGTCATTGATTTTCCTATGGACGGCAATCTGAAACCGCTCACGATTGTCGGCGTCGTTGGCGACGTTCGTGCCAGCGGCCTTGATTTTCCGCCGAGCCCCATCATTTACTTCGACTACCGCCAGCGCGGAATGAACGTCAATTCATCGCCCACGATCGTCTTGCGGAGTGCCGCTCCCGCTGGGGGGATCGTTTCCGAAGCGCGCGGCATCTTTCACGATCTCGCGCCTAATGTCCCTGTCAAATTCTCCACCTTCGCGGATGAAATGGGTGGCTGGCTGGCCGATCGTCGTTTTCTTCTTCTCCTTGTGGGATTATTCGCGGCCGCTGCCCTGGCTCTTGCTGCGGTGGGCATCTACGGAGTTGTGGCGTTTTCCGTGACGCGCCGCACTCAGGAGATCGGCATTCGCATGGCCCTCGGCGCCCAGCGGAGTGACGTCCTCCGTCAGGTCGTGGGAGAAGGCGCCCGCCTGGCCACCCTCGGCGTGGTGATCGGCATTGGTGCATCGCTGGCCATCACACGCGTGATGTCTACTCTTCTTTTTGGCATTAGCGCAACTGACCCGTTGACATTTGTCGGGGTCGTCGTTCTGCTCTCTGTTGTCTCGCTTTTCGCATCTTATATTCCTGCGCGCCGCGCGATGCACCTAGATCCGCTGGTGGCCTTGCGTTACGAGTAAGTGCGCCGGGATAAACCGGCGTGGAGGAGCGGATGAAAGAGCCGTACGGTGAAGGCGTAGCGAGCCACACCGACCCCGAGTCATGCGTGGTCAGTCGTGAGGCTGGGCGCGAAGCAGACGGGGTATTGAGCCGCGAAATAACGGGAATGCGGCACACCCGTCAAGCGAACTACTGCGAACTACTACGGTGCCTGGTAGGATTGGAGGATGTACTGTAGAGTGGCTTCCCTCGACTCACTGGCAGAGCGGGTTGAAGTGGTGTCCCTGCGGGAAGCATTCTTTCGCCAAATTCGCACCCAGGAATGCTATCGGGCAAGACTACGATCGAGGAGAACGGGCGAGATTCCTTTGTCGTTGCAATTTGTATACGCTACCGTCTGGGAAGCTCTCGATGCGTCGCGCACTGCGTTCCTTCGTTATCACGACACTGGGAACTATGGCCGCGGTTTGTATGTTGACCTGCGGGGCCAGTTGGCAATCTCGCTTGGGCCATAGTCAAGAGGTGGGTCAGGCCGCAGGTGCGGTGCTCCTGATTCGCGCTATGCATATGGACGTCTCGCGGCCGCTCGCCTCGATGCGGGAGCCGGATATCAGGGACGCGTCTGCTGATTGTGAAGGAGCGGGATGCGGCCCGTCGCCAGGCGCCTCGGCGGATGGCTCGGATGCAGTAGAAGAGCAAACGCAGGAAGGGGCCTTACCTCCTCCAATACCGCCGCCAACTCTAAGTCCCGCTGGAATTGCTGTTGAGCAAACGTCCCAGGGTGCGCGGCCCGCGGCGCCATTACTTGAGAGCTTCGACGGACTCGGCTCCGGGTTCGAGGGTCCGCAGGGCACAACGAAATTTCGCAACCCGTCCGACAACAGCCTGGCCGTCGGCCCCAGTCACATCATGCAGATCGTCAATTCCAGGATCGCAATTTACTCGAAGAGGTCCGAGAAATACGGCGAGAGCGGTACGGTGTTGTACGGGGCGGTAGCTACAAAATCCGTGTGGACCGGATTCGGAGGCGCATGCGAGGCCCGCAACAACGGCGACGCCGTAGTGCGCTACGACCAGCTTGCAGAGCGGTGGCTGATCGTGATGCCAATATTCTCACGAATTGGACCCGACGAATTTCCGGGCGACACCGGTCTGGTTAGCGCCAAACCGGTCCCTGCAGAGCAGCTTCGGAAGACCAGCGAGGCGTCTACACCAGGGGCGGCGACAGCGCTTCCTGCGAATCCACCGCAGCCGCCATCCCCGCCTGAGCGCGGGCAAAGGCCACCCGAAAAGAAAGAGGGAGTGTGGGCCATGTGCTATGCGGTCAGCACCGGGTCGGACCCGCTGGGTACTTACTATCGGTATGCGTTCGAGCGGAGGTTATTTCCGGACTATCCACGTCCTGCGGTTTGGACCGACGGCTACTACACGCCAACCAGCACGGGCGACGATGTGATTCAAAAACACACGTACATCGCGGATCGCACGAGAATGCTGGCGGGCCAGCCAGCGACCGAGCAGTGCATCGTGATCGACGGTGTGAATTTTCTGAACAACGCCGACATCGATGGCCGGAAACTTCCGCCTCCGGGAGCGCCCAACATCATGATGGCGGCTGGTGGCACGCAGCTCAAGAAGATCTTCGATGACGATGGCATTTACTACTGGAAGGTTCACGTCGACTGGAATAATCCTGCGAATACGAAGGCAGATGGTCCGGTAAAAATCAAGGTTGCGCCGTACCACTACTTGTGCGAAGGGCAATTGTCGAGCTGCGTTCCACAGCCTGGCACCGAGCGCCGGCTAGACGTGCAAGGCGACAAGATCATGCAGCGGCTCATCTACCGAAAGGTCGGAGGACACGAGTCAATCGTCGCTGCGCACTCGGTCGCTACGCAGGGCGGCGGGGGCGTGCGCTGGTACGAGTTCCGCCTCGACAAAAAGCGCGACCCCGTGTTGCATCAGCAGGGTACGTATGCACCGGAAGGATTCTACCGTTGGATGCCCAGCATCGCGATGGATAAGAAAGGCGATATTGCGATCGGATACTCGTTCGGTGGACTACCCAATTTCACGGGGCAGCGCTTTGCGGCCCGGCAGGCTGGCGATCCAAAGGGTCAGTTGACATTGCACGAGACCGTGCTCGTGAAAGGGGCGGCCTCGCAAACGAACACCCTGCGATGGGAAGACTACACGACAACTGCGAAGGATCCGAGCGATGACTGCACGTTCTGGTATGTCGGCGATTATATGAAAGAGGGCGACAAAGCCTATCGAACCAGGATCGGCTCGTTCCGTTTGTCAAATTGCAAAGGCCGCTAGTGAAATTTACCGAAGCCATTAGGGTTGCCCCGCTTTTGTCGCGATGGGTGCTTTCGGTGCTTTCGCTACTTCGCCGGCGATGTCGTCCTGGACAATCAAGATGTTGTCGAATTGTCGCTCGTAGGTTTCAGACCAGACCAAGAGCCGTTGTCAGCACGAATCAATCGCCCATCGATCCGCACCCTGGGTGCCTGACTTGCTCACGCTCGCATCGAGTACCCAAGCGACATCGGGGATGGTTATTCGTGGGGTCCCAGCTCTCGGTCAAGCTGTCGGCCAAGGGCTTTTGGTCGATATCAACGGCCAGACCAAAAAATGCGAGCACGGAGGGTTCTCTCTGGCTGCGGAGCAATGGCGGGGAGGTAGAGGAATTGCTGTGGGCGAGCGTGTCGTGGAACAGGAGGCAACGACGACGGCAGGGAAAAACGCAGGGCCGACGGCCCCTATGTCCCCGATTTTGAGGCGCCGGCGGACGGGGGGCAAACGTTCCACGGAGGAGTGGGCACCTGTGTTCTGGGTGTGGGTACTGCACGCTCTTTGTCGCTTGCCCGGCCCGGCGAGTGACTACCTGCCAGTACGGCCAGATGGGTCATTGCTGAGGGTCTCACGCTCCTGGCGAAATGAACTCGAAACCTCGACTGGATATTGTATACAATGCAGTGCGCTGTCGAGGTCACGATCGTGACGAGACTCAATTGTCTTTTTCGGAAGGCGCTGCTGATGCTTTGTGCCGTTCTTGTGCCGCTCGCTTCCGCGCGCGCCCAAGAACGGGATGTGCCGGGCAAGCCCATCGGAAAAATTTCCGTCCTCGGAAGCCTGATCCTCTTGGAGTTGGACGAAGGCGCCCTCGGGCAGCAGAACCTTTTCGACCTCGGCCAGCACACGCTTCGCTTCACGCCCGGAAGTGCGGGATATCGCATCGAAAATCTTGCGCTGCGCTGGGATGGGGAGTTCGGACAGCAGTTAAGCGGTCATCAGGTCACGCTGCACAACTTCTCATTTCCTTTTTCCGGCAAAACCTGGAATTCATTTTCAGTCGGCGTTACCGGGTCGATTCGGTTCACACCGGAAAACGGCGCGCCCGCCGATGGGGCAGCCTCCGGCTTCGGGCCGCGCGATGATGGCGGAGTTTCCATCGGCCGCTTCGATCCGTTGACCGAAGGGGCCGCGACACTGGTTAACACCGTTCCAGCGATTTGCGTTTTTTTCAAGCCGCGCATGTCCGGCAATCGCTACGTGAAGGAACTCCAGGATCGCGTCGTGGTGACCTGGGATGCGAGCGAACCTTGGGGAAACATCCAGGACTTTACTTGGACCAAGACCATCAACCGGTTCCAAGCGGTGCTCCACAAGGATGGCACGATCGAAATGTCTTACCAACAGCTTGCAGCGAAGGACGCAATCATCGGTATCTATCCGCTTATCTCTGGCGGAGCAGAGCAACCTCTTGCCACGCTCACGGGCCAGAAAAACTCTTCCGTCGCCGCGCATCTGGACATCCAGAACCTCAAACTCTCGGTGGTTGACGGGTTATTTCTAAAGGTCACGTTCGAGACTGTCGGCCCCGTATTGTCTGAGGGGGATTCGGGAATCTCAGGTATCGCCTATCGCGTTTACTTTGGTTCCCACAATCCTTCCGCGCAGTCTAACGATACTGTCAATGCCCATGTCGTTTGGACAATTCGCGGCTTTGTGCCGCGGAACCGCGCGAACGCCAGCAAGTCGCGATACTTTGCGTTCGGTTCCGGCTTATCACACCGCGTGAAGACGAGCGGCAACACGATCTCGATTCAAGGAATCCTGCCGTCGGCGCTTCGTGGCGCGAAACAAATTGCTGTTTCTGCCGACGCCTCTGCTCCCGGCTCGGACGAGCCAGTGGCGCGGATTCCCGCGGGCCCGGTCGCGTTCAGCGGAATTCGTGACCCTGAAGTACAGTTATCTTCGCTCCAGCCGCAGGACGGTCCATTCTCCCTCGCCTACCAAGCCTTCCACTATTACGCTCTGCCGAATCCTCGCGATCTCACCTGCAGCGTGATCAAGAGCCTCGGCGACAAGTTCGATTTCCTCGCGTACTACTCCGACTTCCGCGTAGACAACCAGGAAGCGGGCACGCCGAGCAATGGCCCGCTGGGAGCGGTGGGGGGCGCCGTCTCGGGAATCGCCGTCACGCAGAGCGGCCTCGGATCCTACTGCACGCAGGGCAGGTTTCAGTGGCAGTTCATTCAACCGGTGTATTCCGGCTCGAACCAGATGCAGGAGCGGCCGCCCGAGGGCGCGCCGGTCGGCACGGATCATGACATTACGTTCTACCGGCAGCAACTCGCTGAGCCTTCGCAGGACGGCAAAATGCCTCCTTATACGTACGCGATCTCTCAAATCGCGCACGAAATGGGCCACCGCTGGGCGGCTTTCGTTTCGGCAAGGGTGGGCAGCGAAACAATTCCCCTCGGTCCCACGCATTGGGCGCGAGGTTTGCAGGCCCGCGTGGCATTCCCGTATCAGCGGCCTACCGAAGCGTCGATCATGGGCGGCGGCGTCTGGCAGGACAACTTCGACGGGACCTACACGCAACTCGACGACGACTACTACGTGCCCGCCACCGGATGGTCCTACCTCGACCTCTATCTCATGGGCCTGATTTCTCCCGCTGAAGTCCCCGACTTTTTCATTCTCCGCAACCTGCTTCCCGCTGGCAAAGACGCCAACGAGCACTCTATTTTCAAGGCGGACAGAACCAAGGTAACCATTCAGGACGTCACAGCCGCCGAAGGCGAGCGCCTTCCCGGCATCGACAAATCTCAACGCCAGTTCAACACTGGAATGGTCATCGTCGTTCAGCACGGCGTCAAACCGACTAGCGAATTGATCGAGCGAACGAACGGGATTCGCAAACAGTGGATTGACTATTTCTCCGTCACCACGGGACGTCGTGCGTCCATGACTGCAAACCCGCAATGAGGACTGCAACGATCCAAGGGGACCGAACATGACCAAGCAGTGGAATCGCCGCGAATTGCTGCTCAATTGGCCGGAGTTTCCGCGGGAATGCTTCTGCCGCTGGGAAGCACCATAGCAAGCGGAGCCGAAGGCATCGAATGGCGATGTTTTCTGAACTAACTTGGCAACGGTCAGGTACACAAAAATCAGCACTCATTCCGCGGCAGTTTCTTTCCGCCGCGGTAACAGAACGGCTGCGCGGGAAAATTCTGAGCGGGGGAGTTGCGAGAAGGCGAACAGCTACGGCCGGACGCCATTGCGCCCTCCCGAACATGAAGAAAGAGGATTTTCACAGCGTGGCCTGACAATTGTCTGGGCACGTCTTAGGAGGCTCTTGTGAGGAATTTCTTTGTTGTTTCATCGCTGATGATTTTGTCTTTGCCCGGGATCGCGCAGGCGCAAGCGCCCAACGCCGCACAAGTCGCGGAAGAAAAGATTATCAAAGTCCGGCCGCTGCCGTTGAACAGCGTGCGGCTCACCGGAGGGCCACTGAAAAATGCGCAAGAGCTTGATGCTAAATACTTGCTCGAGCTCGAACCGGATCGGATGCTGGCTTACCTGCGGCAACGCGCGGGACTGGAACCCAAGGGAAAGCCCTACGGAGGATGGGATGGGGCAGGACGACAATTAACCGGGCACATCGCCGGACACTATCTTTCGGCTGTGAGTCTCATGTGGGCGGCCACCGGCGACGGGCGCTTCAAGGAGCGCGCTGCCTACATCGTAAGCGAACTGAAAGCCATTCAACATGCGCAGGGAGATGGCTATCTCGGGGCTCTGATGGACAACCAAGGTGTCGATGGAAAGCTGCACTTCCAGGAACTGTGCAGAGGAATTATACGGTCAGGTGGATTCGACTTGAATGGCTTGTGGTCGCCGTGGTACGTGGAGCACAAGATTTTTGCCGGGTTGCGAGACGCCTACCGTTACACGGGCAACCGCACGGCGCTGGATGTGGAGATCAAGTTCGCGAGCTGGGCGGAAAGTATTGTTTCCAAGCTTGACGACGAGCAAACGCAGAAGATGCTGGCGACGGAGTTCGGAGGGATGAACGAGGTGACCGCCGATCTCTACGCCGACACAGGCGATCCGCGTTGGCTGGCGCTATCCGGGAAATTTGAGCACCGCGCGATGATCGATCCGCTTGCCGCGGGACAAGACATTCTTGGCGGCAAGCACGGGAACACGCAGGTACCCAAAATGATTGGGTCGCTTTCGAGGTACATCTACACCGGCGATGAAACCGACCACAAAGCTGCAACATTTTTCTGGGACGAGGTGGCAATGCATCACAGCTTTGCCACCGGCGGGCACGGCAAGAATGAGTACCTAAGCCAGCCCGACAAGCTGAACAACATGATCGATGGCCGCACGGCGGAAACCTGTGATGTCTATAACATGATCAAGATGTCGCGCACGCTTTTCTCCGTCGACCCAGAGATACGCTATGCGGACTTCCACGAGCGGGCGCTTTTTAATCACATTCTTGCGTCGCAAGATCCTAATGATGGCCGCGTGTGCTACATGGTGCCGGTCGGCCGCGGCGTACAGCACGAATATCAGGACAAGTTCGAGGACTTTACTTGCTGCGTGGGCAGCGGCATGGAGAGCCATGCGCTTCACGGATACGGCATCTACTATGAATCCGCGGACAAACTTTGGGTGAGCTTGTATGTGCCTACGCACGCGAATTGGGAAACTGAAGGCGTCCAAGTGGAAATGAACACCGATTTTCCCATGGGTGAAACCGCGTCCATAGAGGTCACGCCCAAATCAGCAAGAAAATTCACTTTGGCTTTGCGGCGGCCGTATTGGGCGGGGATGGGTTTCAGCGTCAAGGTGAATGGCCATGCGTTGAAGGATTTGCCCAAGGCGGATTCCTACGTGCAGATTACACGGACGTGGAAAAAAGGAGATACGGTGGAGTTGGCTCTGCCGAAGACGCTGCGCAAAGAACCGCTGCCGGACAATCTAGAGCGATTCGCGCTGATGTGGGGACCGCTGGTGCTGGCTGGGGATCTCGGTCCAGAACGGCAGGAACAAGAACGACGAGCGCGACGAACTGCAGCCGGGGAAGATTCGGCGCCAGTGCTTGTGGCCGCTGCGGAGCCCGTTGAGAACTTTCTGAAACCAGTGCCAGGCAAGCCGGGAACATTTGTCACCTCCGGCGTCGGTCTGACTTCGGACATCACATTTGTGCCGTTTTACCAATTGCCGCGGCGACGATACGCGATCTATTGGGACATGTGCACTCCCGAAGAGTGGAAGAAAAAGTCGGAGGCTATCGCCGCTGAACAAGAAAAACAAAAGAAACTTGAGGCGGCGACGGTGGCGTTTGCGCAACCGGGGCAAATGCAGACGGAACGCGACTTCAACCAGCAGGGTGAAGACAGCGCTCCTGTTCAGTTGATGGAGCGCTATGGGCGACGAGGGACGAAGTGGTTCTCGTTTGATCTGCCAGTCGACGCGGGTCGTCCGATGGGACTGGTAGTTACGTTTAGCAATGACGCGCGCCGGAAGGGATCTTTCGATATTTTGGTGGACGGAAAAAAAGTGGGAGAACAGGAGACGGAGAGGCGCAGCCCGGAGCAGGACGTGCGGTTCTTCGACGTTGAGTATTCAATTCCCGCCGAGTTAGTCGAAGGCAAGCAGAAAGTGACGGTGCGCTTCGAGGCTTCCAGCGGAAGCGATATTCCAGGCGTGTTTGGGATTCGAACAATCCGTACGGACGCGGCGCGCTGAAGGAATTCAGCGGCCGGATGCTCGTGCGCGGTCTTGGCCGGCGTCCGGATGTTGAGGTAAAGGCAATCTTCGCTCACTGCCGGAGGACATCCAAAGTGCCCAAAAAAAGTAAGATGAGTAACAATCATAAGATTGTTTAATCTGGGCAGCCGTACGTTTCGTGGCACAAACGAAGTGGAACCGTCGTCTATTCAAAAATTGCCTTCAATCCCGCCCGGCAGGTCTCGGTCAATGTTTTCAGGGCGGAGTTTCCTGCCGACCGCCATTTGCGCAGCTTCGCGAATCGTGTCGTCCACACCTCCAAACAGGGCGTCCGCGGCACTGCTCACTTCACGCGCCCTCTTCCCAAACAGTTTGGGCCGGAGTTCCTTCGCAAACAGTCCCCGCAGTTCCGCCAGATTCCCGGCGAATATTTCAATCGTGTCGTGAATGTAGAGAATATCCTTCACCTGTTCTTTGCGGGCGCGTGCATCTTGAATCAGAATCTTCTGAGTTACAAAACTTACTGGATTTGCTACCTGCACCTGCCTCGCCGATGCGAATGGGTATCCGTTGGTCTTGCTCAGACGTATGCGCCAAGGTGCGAGCAATAGAATCTCGATGTAACGCAACTGCTGCGAGGAAATTCCTCCCACTTCCCTGGTGGCCTTGCGTTCTCCCTTCCGTCCATACTCGCTTCCAACAAGTGGACTGAGAAATTCCGCATAGAATCCGCTCTGACCAACCAGGTGGTAGTGCGTCGCGGGAGGCCGGTCCTCCCCTATGAAGTCTTCCTGAAATCCTGCCGCCAGCAGGCAGTCCCGAATGCTGTTCTCTTTGGCTTTGATCTTCGACGGAACGGCGATATCGCTGTCGAGGGTTGTGAGCGGCGGATACCCCAGTCCCTGCGCCCAGGGGGCAAGGCGATAGAGCCTGTGTGCCCAGCCACCGATGAGAACCAGTTCCTCGAGCCAAGGTTCCAGCGCTTCGATGAGTCGTACAAACGGTTCTAGTTCCGCTTCCGCTTTCAACGTTTCTCCTTGGGCAGAAGAGCGGGGGCCAGAATCTTTTGCCAAATCACATCCCCTTGCTCCCTCCCTCGTGAGGGATGTTGCGCGACATCAAGCCACACCTGGAGTACGTCGCAAACAGGAACGCCGTCGTTCAGAACAACGGCGCGAAACACGGATTCGTCGTTCCGGGGAACACGGACATACACGTCCGGATCGACATCTACGGTGCTTGCCGAGAACCCGAGCTTCTCGAGAATCCTTGGATCCATGCGCTCTATATAAAGGTAGGGCTGTACCCCGTACACGAACCCGAGCTTGAGCGCTTCGGCGGCGGCAAACAACGCGAGACACGCCCGCGGCCGATGAACACGGGAGTCCTTGTCCCCTGCATGGCGGTGCTTCCTTTCTTCGGACCGGACATAAGAGCGGACCGCGTCCCGGAGCGCGTTTTCCCTTCCGCGAAGAACCCAGCGAACTCCCATTTCTGGCACGCTCCTCTGATTGGCCGCCAGCCAACGGTTCATCAGTTCTTCGATCCGCACGACGCGTAACCCTTCGTGCTCTTCCTCAAGAAATCCTGCTTTCGAAAACTGCTCGATGAAGCGGAATGCGCTCATTACGGAAACTGCGGACGCTTCCGCCAGTTGCGAAGCCCCGTGGTAGCGTCCACGCGGCGCAGAAAGATAAAGCTCCGGGATGTCTGGCGCCAGGAGAACCTTCAGCATCCACTGATTCAGGTCAGAAAAGAGCTGAGGAGAAGGCATGCGATTGGACGGCGATATGGCGCTTCTTGCTCTCGGCCTCTCGGAATTGAATTGCTCCAGTCCATGGCCATCGAATGACCTCATGCCCTCAAGGTCCATCACCCCGACGGCGATGTCCGGCGCATGCCGGCGTGCAAACTTCTTTACCTGCAGGGCAACGGACTCCGGAATGAGGTTGGCCACGACGATAGCCACGGCGACAGGGTGCCCCGGCAGGTGGCGCGCCCCTTCTTGCGCCTGGAGAATTGCCTGAGACACGAGCGGGATCAGGCGGTCTTTCCTTCCCTCGGACGAGCGTTTGATTTCTATGACGTATTTCTTGCCGCCGTGTTCAGCAATGAGATCTGGTTTTCCATCTCCGGCATCCGGTTCTTCCCGCACCTTCCACCCGCCGCGGCGAAACACCTCGGCCACCAGGCTCTCGACTTGAGCCTCTTTGTCGCGCGGGGAATTGGCAAAAAACCCTGGCATGGTCTTACCATGGCCATGGGATATATCATGGCCGTGTTAATTATCTTGGCCATGATAATAGGATCTGAGCCCCCTGTCAACCCAAATGGTTTTGTTAATTCGCCGTGAACCCATCAGCCAAGCGCTCTCTGGCACTCCGCGAGTTTGCTCTCGGAATTGAAGCTCTTGAGCGATTTGTGCGACAAGAACCTCTCCGCTGGGTACATGAATGCGTCTTCGGTGTGTTGGCCCTTGAAAGCGAACCAGTCGATCCTCGCCTCTAGCGGCGGTCGTTTACAAAGTTCCACAACACCGCCAAGAAGTTCCGCTCGATTGATGGCTGCATATATGGGCCAGGAATCGTCGTTGGCAGCTTGCACGTCCGCCCATTGTTCGTCGGTCAAGGAGTTACGCCAGCCGAGCTGCCTGGGCCTCTTGTTGTTCCCTCCCAAAAGCTCATTATTTGGTTCTTAAGGTTCTCAGTTCCTGGTTTTATAATCGGCAGTAAGTATGGCAATAGCAGCCGGAACGCGTTTCGGTGACTGCGAAGTTCTTGGTCCTCTCGGGGCTGGGGGCATGGGCGAGGTATATCGGGCTCGTGACCACAGCCTGGGTCGCGATGTAGCCGTCAAAGTGCTACCGGAAGAACTCGGCTCTGACCTAGAAAAACTGCACCGCTTCGAACAAGAGGCGAGAGCTGCCGCCGCGCTGAACCATCCCAATATTCTCATTGTTTACCGGTTCGGAACCACGGAGGCGGGAGCCCCATATCTTGTTACCGAACTCTTGCAGGGACAAACTTTGCGAGAGCGGCTGCTGCAAGGCGAAATTGCGGTGCGAAAAACTGTGGATTATAGCTCGCAAATAGCTCGGGGGTTGGCGGCGGCGCATGATCGCGGCGTCGTCCATCGCGATCTCAAGCCGGAAAACCTGTTTGTCACGCGCGACGGACTAGTGAAAATACTCGATTTCGGATTGGCCAAGCTGACCCGCCCCGATCCGGCGGGATGTGAAAGCACAGTCGCCGACTTGAATTCCACTCAGCCCGGCATGCTGCTCGGAACGCTAGGATACATGTCCCCGGAGCAGGTGCGCGGGCTCACTGCGGATGCTCGCTCCGACATTTTCTCCTTGGGCGCGACTTGCTACGAAATGATTTCGGGAAAGCGTGCCTTTCAGGGAGCAACGGCTGCCGACACAATGAGCGCGATCCTTAGGGAGGAACCCGAGCAGCTGTCTACCAGTGTTCGCACTCTTCCGCCGGCGTTGGGGCGCGTTGTCCACCGGTGCCTTGAAAAAGACCCTGGCGACAGATTTCAGTCGGCCCGCGACCTGGCATTCAGCCTGGAAATGCTTTCACGTGATGAAAGCGGTCCTGCCGTTCCTATATCGGTGGGCAGAGCTAGCCGAAGGTTGTCGTCGCTCATGGTCGCCGTTGCTGTTGTGCTGGCAGCAGCGGCAGGATTTGTCGCGTCTCGAATTATAGTGCCCACGGAGAATCGCCTGCCCGTTGGAGTGAGAAGACTGACCGACTTCGTGGGTATGGAGGAATTTCCAGCGCTTTCGCCCGACGGCAAATCGGTGGCGTTCACGGCCGACCTTGGCGGCCGGCGGCAAGTTTGGGTACGGCTGCTCTCCGCGGGAGCGCCGCTGCAAGTCACGCATGATGATGCCGACCATCAGTCGCCACGCTGGTCAGCCGATTCCAGTTTCCTGATTTATTTCTCGCCATCTCCGGAAGCCAATGGACAGGGTCAAGTCTGGGAGATTCCCGCGTTGGGCGGCACGGCGCGCCCGATTGTCAGCAGCCTGATTCCTGCTGATCTAAGCCATCACGATAAGCGGATCGCATACGTGCAAGAGAATCTAGGACAAATTGAGTTACTAGTCGCAGACGGGGATGGGTCGAATGCTCACCTGATCACCCGTCTTCCTGGAGATTACATTTATTCCAATTTGCGGTGGTCTCCTGACGACCGCATGCTGGGGTACCAGAGCGGCCGAACGTTTGACTATGACATCTTCTACGTGCCGATCAGCGGCGGTGAGCCGCATCGCATCACTCAGGACCGAAATCCGGAGGCAGGTTTTTCCTGGTTACCGGACAGCTCGGGCGTGATTTTCAGCTCTTCGCGCGGCGATACCGTCCTGTACATGCGAATCATGAACCTGTGGCTAGCTCGCCTAAGAAACAACACTCCGCAGCAGCTCACGTTTGGCGAAACATCCTACATATCGCCGGATGTGGACCGCGAGGGCAATGTGGTAGCCAGCCGCGATCGCGTGCAGTTCGACATCTGGAAGTATCCCGTGGACGGAACGCCGCAGGAAAATGTGCGGCGCGGTGTCCAGATCACGCATCAGACCGGAGCCGTACAAACACCTTCGGTTGCGCCGGATGATCGCGAGATTGTCTATCTCAGTGATAGTGGAGGCCACGGAAATCTCTGGATCTTGCAGCCAGAAACAGGAAAAACGCGGCAGCTCACGTTCGAGCAAGATCCGCGCATCGCTTTGGGAGTTCCTGTGTGGTCGCCAGACGGGCAGCACATTGCGTACGTCAATCGTGGCAGCTCGGCATGGAATGTAGACCAGTGGGTAGTCAACGGCGATGGCAGTAATGCCCATAAAGTCTCGGATGGCGGAGGATGGGCATGCTGGTCGCCCGACGGAAAGTGGCTTTACGTGTCACCCCCGACAGCGAAGGGTTTCCGCATCGATAAAGTTCGTCCGGATGGGACCGACCTTAAGCCAGTCCAACCGGATGGCCGCGGACCGGCCGCCGCGGCAGATGGAACGCTCTACTACGTCGTAACCCTGGCGGGTGTGAACGGTTTTTCGGATATGGAAATCCACGTGGCCAAGCCTGACAACGGTCCGAACAAAGTGTTGACCCGGCTCGCGGGCTCGCGACTGTCGTCGTCTCTGCTCATGCAACCCGTACTCTCTCCGGATGGAAGGTTCCTCGTCGTCCTGCTGATGGACGGACCGACCACGAACATGTGGACGGTGGCAACTGACAACGGCAGTCTGAGACCGGTGACCGATTTCGGTCACCAGGCCACGTTTATTGCGCGGCGAGTCTCATGGTCGTCGGACGGAAAATCTATCTACGCAGGAGTGGGCAAGGGCGAAGCGGACATCGTGCTGCTGACCCATCTAAGGCAATGAACTGATTCAAGTAGTGGCGACGGGTTAGCAGCTTAGACGACCAGCGATATGATCATTTGCCCCCCACGTACAGCGAATATTTCCGTCCGACTGAAAACTTGATGATAACGTCCTGCTCGGTGCCGTTGCATTCGTGCTTCTGATTGCCTGTGCCAACGTTGCAAATCTTCTGCTTGCGCGCGCTTCCGCACGCGAAAAGGAACTTGCCATTCGAGCGGCGTTGGGAGCGGGACGTCGCGGCTTGTGAGGCAGGTGCTCACCGAAAGCCTGATTCTGGCGCTCGCGGGCGGCTTGCTTGGGCTTGTACTCGCCTACTGGTGCGTAGATGTGCTTCGCGTGCTTGTTCCTGCCAACACTCCGCGCATGGACGAAGTCCATCTTGACGGTCTGGTGCTTGCGTTTACATTCGGTGTTTCGCTGCTGACAGGCCTGTTCTTTGGCCTTGCCCCGGCCTGGCATATCGCGCGAACCGATTTGCGTGAAACCCTTAAGGAAGCTGGCCGCGGCACTTCGGCCGCGCGAGGAAGCCTGCACTTGCGCGGTTGGCTTGTAATTTCAGAGCTTGCACTGGCGGTGCTTCTGCTCGTCGGGGCGGGCCTGTTGATCCGCAGCTGCGATATCGCGAGCACCCACTGGACCAGCGAGGTCAAAGACCCCCGACATGCATGGAACCTCCACGCGCGAGAACCGGGAGGCCCTACCAGCGCCCGACACGAAGCTGTGAGCGGGTCGGTCGAGGTAGCTGGAGAAGAAAGCTTGTCTACTCTACCGGAACCGGCGAATGACGAGTTTGTGGCGATCGGAGCGATAGAAGCCCAAGACGTACATAATTGCTTTGCCTTTGGTTGAATAAATGACCTGGCGAATACGCAGTAGTGGTTCGCGGCGCGGAATGGCGAGGAGCTCTGCGATTCTGGGATCGGCGGTTGTGGCGTCAATCTCTTCGTCGGCGTAGCCGAGTTCGACCTTGTAATTGCGTTCGAGGAGCGCGAACAGACTCTCGCGGCCGACGGGAGCATCCAGGAGTCCGGGAAACTCAGCGGCGCTAAGATAGCAAGTCTCCAGGGCGAACGGCTCGCCGGCAGCGTGGCGCAAACGCTCGAGCTTAATCAGGTTGCTCGTTGGGCGGAGGGAGAGCCGCGCCGCCGCTTCGTGTTCGCTGTCGAGTATTCTTAAGAAGAGGACTTTGGAGCCGGCCCTCAGGCTGCGGCTGGCCATCTGTTCGGTGTAGCTCATCAACTTATTCCGCGTGGGGCGGAAAGAAGACGCCAAGCGAGAAGCGGCTTTGCAGCGGGAAACTGCGGAGAAGATGGATCAGGAAAAAAAGAAAGCAACAGACGCGGTTCAGGGACAGTCTCCTAGCCCCGCAGGGCAAAAGCCCGAGCCTCCCAGATGATGGCTCGACACACTCCGGCTTTCACAGAGAAATGCATCGACCAAGATGCATAGGATGGGAGTGTGTGATTGGAGCAAAGACGAGTAACAGAGAAGGATCAACTGCTTTCGTTCACAAGTGCCCGCCTGACTGCCCCCTGGTATTGCGCGGTATCCCCATCAACCGTGAACTGCTCAGCCCGGCCGTCTACGTTGGATTATTCTTTGAAATTGAAAGAAGCTTAGTCTGGCTTGGGTTCCTTCGAGGGAAGGGATTGCAAAGCTTTGCGCGCATCTCTATCGTTCGGCTTAATCCTTAGTACCGTTTCGAGCTCTCGTTTCCCCTCTTCAAGGTCGCCTTTGAGGATATAGATCAACCCTAGATTGCGGTGCAGATCCACACTCGAAGCGCACCGTCCACACATCTCGATCGCCTCCTGGAAGTTTCGGACGGCTTGAGGCCAATCCTTGGCATTCGCCAGTTCCAGACCGTAACTGCCCAGATTTTGGATTCGGTCATTGATCTCACGCTGCTGCTTAAGGCTCCGGAATCGTTCCAAGAACACCTTTGCTTCAGGCTGTCCCGCGCTTCTGAGCGCCTGCGCGAGGCTGTAGAGAGCAGCTTCGTCATTAGGATCAGCTCCAACTGCAATTTGCAAGTGATGTATCGCTTCAGCGGTCTTACCGAGTAGGAGCAAGTTCTGGCCAAACAGGTGTTGTGCTTGCGAGTTGCCGGGTTCCAGTGTCACGAGATGATCAAGGACTTCGGCAGAGCGTTGAATGTTGCCGAGTTGTCTTTCCGCCAGGGCCAGCAAATACAGAACGTCAGGGTAGTCCGGCTGCAGCCCGCGGGCGGCCTCAAGATCTGTTCGAGCTTCGTCGCGACGGCTCAGGTCGAACAATACTCGCCCTTTGTTGTAGTGTGCCGCGGCGGACGCCGGGTCCAGGCGGATCGCTTCGGAAAATTGTTCCAGAGCCCCGGGCAAATCAAATCCGTCGCCTGCGAGGGCTATGCCTAGATTCAAATGTGCGGGAGCCGAATTGGGTTGGAGTCGTGTCACCTTCTGCAGGATCCCAACGGCCTCCTCCCCCCGGCCCAGCTTTGCCGTGACCATCCCAAGGGCGCTGTAGGCCGCGAGAGAGTTCGGGGAAGAACGGAGGGCGTTCCGGAATTCTTTTTCGGCTTCGGCGAGCTTTCGTTCTCCGGCAAGTACAAGACCCAAGTTCACATGGGCCTGCGCATATTGCGGACGCTCCTCAAGCGCCTTGCGAAGCAATTCAACCGCCTCGGAGCCTCTTCCTTCACGGCCGCATAAGACTCCCAGGTTATTTTTGGCCTCCACGAAGTGTGGGTCGGCCAAGATCGCAGCTTTGAATTCGTTCTCTGCCTTTGATGTTTCACCTTTCACCATGCACCAAATTCCCAGATGATTGCGCGCCTTTGCCAAGTTGGGGTCCAGCCGGACTGCACTCTCCAATTCCTCCTGTGCCACCGGTGCTTCACCAAGTTTCTCGAGAGCGAGAGATAGGTCGAAATGCAGTTCAGCGTTAGTGGGGTCAGTCTTCAACGCTTCTCGATATATTGCAGCCGCAGCCCGGACACGGCTCTGCTCCGCCAGCCCACTCGCCTGGCTGCCGACTTCTCCCGTTGTGATGCTGAATTCCTTGAGATTCCCACCCAGTGTGGCTTGTAGCTCCGCGGTCGCCGCTTCCTGCTGCATCTTCTTCGCCAATTCCAGGGCGGAAGCGGCATCTAGCCCGGTGACGCTCCCCTGGGCAAGACATGAGGCACCGGAAAACATCATCAGGAGCGCCAGCCGGCTACCGAAGGACCGCGCGCTGAGAGAACTTGAGTTCATATTCTTGCTGTTGACCAGATTCCGCCTCCGGCAGAGGCCGCCGCGACGAAAACCTGTGTGGAAGCAGAATCACATTATCAAAATTTGCTATCGATTATGCAACCTTGATGCGGATCTGTGCGGGCTAGCGGAATTTCAAGTATCCTCGGGAAGCACCGCCATGAGAAAAGAAACGACGCATTTTTCGATTGCCGCGTTCACGTTGGGGTGCTTGCTGTTGGGCTGCTTGACTTTTGCCCAACAGCCCGGCGAGAGTGCCGCTTCCCAGAGTTCCCTCCCCGCGCCTCCTAAAATCAATTTCGTCGACATTGCCGCGCGTGCCGGACTGGTTGCTAAGACCGTTGCTGGCAACGAGAAAATCAAAAGGTACATCATTGAGACCACCGGTAGCGGTGCCGCCTTCTTCGATTACGACAACGACGGATGGCCGGACATCTTCTTAGTAAACGGGAGCACCCTGGCAGGTTTTCCGAAGGGGCAGGAATCTACCAGTCACCTTTATCACAACAACGGGGATGGCACGTTCACTGACGTAACCAAAAAGGCTGGAGTCGCGCTGACAGGCTGGGGTCAGGGGGTCTGTGCGGGCGACTACGACAACGATGGTCGGGTAGATCTATTCGTTACTTTCTGGGGCCACAGCGTCCTGTTGCACAACAACGGGGATGGCACGTTCACTGATGTCACAAAAGAAGTTGGATTGTGGCACGACAAAGCGCGCTGGGGAACCGGATGCGCGTTCCTCGACTACGACCGCGATGGCCACCTAGACCTGTTTGTCTCGGAGTACGTGGATTTTGACCCCAGCCATACGCCGGAACCTGGGAGCAGCACGCTGTGTCAGTGGAAAGGTATCCCCGTGATGTGCGGCCCGCGGGGCCTGAAAGGCACGCGGAACGAGCTATATCACAACAACGGAAACGGCACATTCAGCGACGTCAGTGATAAATCAGGAGTGTCCAAGACAGACCCTTACTACTGCTTTACGGCACTCACAGGGGATTTCGACAACGATGGCTGGCCAGACATCTTCGTGGCCTGCGATTCAACACCCAGCCTCCTATTTCACAACAACCACGACGGGACGTTCGCGGAAATTGGTGTGAGCGCTGGAGTGGCGTATAACGAGGACGGCCATGAACGAGCCGGTATGGGCGCCCATGCTGCGGACTATGACGGCGACGGCTGGCTCGACATCGTCAGGACGAACTTTTCTGACGAGACATCCACGCTATATCACAACAATCGAGACGGTACCTTTACCGACGTTACGTACCTCGCGGGGCTCGGTGTCAATACGCAATTCCTAGGATGGGGGACACTCTTTGTCGACGTTGACAACGACGGCTGGCCGGACTTGTTTATGGCCAACGGTCATGTCTATCCCGAGATAGACAACAAGGGCTTGAGCAGTACATTCCGGGAGCGCAAACTGCTTTACTGGAACCAGCACAACGGGAAATTCACGGACATCTCGGTCAGTGCAGGGCCGGGCATTACGAAGCCTTTCAACAGCCATGGCGTGGCCGCCGCCGATTTCGATAACGACGGTGACGTGGAGATTCTCGTGAACAACAGCCATGACCCGCCCAGCCTGCTGAAGAACTACGGAGAGCACGGAAACTGGGTCATGCTGAAACTGGTAGGGACGAAGTCCAATCGCGATGGGATTGGCGCGCGGGTCACCGTACATGTCGATGGTCAGCAGCAGCTGCAGGAGGTGCACAGCGGCGGAGGTTACATTTCGCAGAGCGATTTCCGATTGCATTTTGGTTTGGGCAAAGCCACGCGGGCGGAAACCATTGAGGTCCAGTGGCTCAGCGGACAGCGGCAAGTCTTCCATGATGTGAGTGCCGGTAAGTTCTATCTGATCGAGGAAGGCCGGGACCAGTTGGATCTGCAGCGCATCGTTCGACATTCGTCCCCCGCACATACCGAAAAACGCTCGGGTTCTAAAGCTTCCAAGAAAGAGTCGTAACTTTAAGACTCATCAATCTCTCCGGATGCTGCAAATGTGAAAGGAATCTTCAGCAGAGCTAATCGGTGAGGTTCTTCCCCAGTGCTGAAGAGCCCGCATCTTTCCGTCTTGATCGAATGCTACAGTATGATGTTTCGTGCTCTGTGAAAAACTCTGCTCCGGGAGACCCGCAAGCTGCCGGATCTACATCGCAGCGGGAAAATTGCTGATGAACGGATGGACGCGACGACAGTTTGTCAGGGGACTAAGTTTGGCCTGCAGCGCTGGTATGGCCAAACTTCGCACCATGAATTCATGGCCGGGCTTTATCTCCATCTCTCCCGTCAGTCCAGCGCGAACACTTCTGAAGCCGCTCTTTGAAGAAATCCCTCCGGCCGCCAGCGGCATCACATGGCGGCACGAAAATGGCCGTTCCCCGGACTACTACCTGCCCGAAACTACTGGCGCCGGCTGCGCGTTTCTTGACTACGACAACGACGGGTGGATGGACATTTATCTGGTGAACAGTGGCAAATGCGATTTCCTCAAACCAAATCCTCCTTTGCGTAACGCGCTTTACCGTAACAATCGAGATGGAACTTTCACTGATGTGACGGAAACCGCTGGCGTTTCCGGCGGCGGCTACGGCATGGGTGTCGCCGTGGGAGACTACGATGCTGATGGCTGGCCCGATCTCTACGTCACCCAATACGGCCGGAGCCTCCTCTATCACAACAATGGGAATGGAACGTTTACAGACGTAACCGAAAAGGCCGGTTTGGGTGCCCCGGGCTGGGCCTCTAGCGCCGTGTGGTTCGACTATGATAATGACGGACGCCTAGATCTGTTCGTGTGCCGCTTCGTCGACTACGATAAATCCAAGAACAAATTCTGCGGCAACGAGAAAACCGGGGAACGCTTCTACTGCATTCCGCGTATCTACTCTCCGGCCGCGAGCTGGCTTTTCCACAACGACGGAGACGGCACCTTCACCGATGTCAGCAGGGAATCCGGCATCGCAAAAGTACTCGGAAAAGCCTGGGGCGTTGTTGCGACCGACATCAACAATGACGGTTGGATGGATCTCTTCGTGGCCAACGACACCGTGGCCAATTTTCTATTCCTAAACAAGGGCAATGCAAAATTCGAGGACATTGGGCTCGAAGCCGGCGTGGCCTACAGCCAGGAGGGCCGCGAACGATCCGGCATGGGGGTCGATTCGGGGGATTTCGATCAGGATGGCTGGCAAGATCTTTTCGTAACCAATGTGGATCAGGAAATGTATTCGATCTATCGCAACACTCACGACTTCAGCTTCGAGGACATGGCCGGAGCCATGGGCCTTGGGCGCTTGACGCGACTGATGAGCGGCTGGGGCGTGAAATTCTTCGACTACGACAACGACGGCAACACTGACCTGTTCATTGCCAATGGACACCCGGACGACAAAATCGAAGTACATTCGAGCCATGTCACATACAGGGAACCTCTGCTGCTCTTTCATAACAACGGGCGCACGCTCGAAAACGTGAGTGGTATAGCCGGTCCCGCGTTTGCGAAGAGCTTTGCAGCGCGCGGCATGGCCATCGGGGATTTCTACAATGACGGTGCGCTTGGTGTGCTGGTCGCCGTTAACGGCGGACCGCCAGTGCTTCTCAAAAATGTTTCAGCACCTGAAAACCACTGGCTCGGTGTGCGCCTCATCGGCAAAAAATCAAACCCGGATGCCATCGGAGCAAGCATCACCTGGCAGGCGGGCGATCTGAAACGCAGCAAGTTAAAGGTGGGCGGCGGCAGCTATCTTTCCTCACATGATCCCCGCGAGGTGCTGGGCATCGGCAAGCGCACGAAGATCGACAAACTGGAGGTTCGCTGGCCTCAACCCAGCGGACGCACCGAAACTTTCACCGATCTTCCGATCGACCGTTACATCACTATCGTCGAGGGATCATCAGGGAGTGATTCCCGGCGGCGGCCTTAGTAAGAATAGGGTTCCCGTTGCCGCGCGATTCGAATGCGGTGGTCGGTAAACTGAAAGGGTGCGCCCGATAACTCTTGCGGGACAATTAAAAATTGTCCGGGGGGCTCAAGCCGGTCGGCGCGGACGTCTCCTTGAATTTTCCGCCGCCCTCGTTGTGGAACAGTGTGTTGTGTTGTTTGTAGTGCGTTTCCGGAGAGACCTGCTCGATTTCGGGATAGACATGACCGTTGGCGATAAACAGATCGAGCCAGCCATCGTTGTCATAGTCGAAAAATCCGCCGCCGAAGCTCGGGACGTCGCGTGTTGGGACCGTAATTCCCGCTTCGTCGCTTACTTCGTCGAAGTAGCCCTTTCCGGGACACGGTAACATCCACGAACTGAGTGGGTGATGAGGTCTGACGTTGCGCGCTGGTCGTTCTTCGACTACGATAATGACGGCGACCTTGATCTATTCCTTGCGAATGGTAATGCGGATGACCTTAACCGGTCGCTCCACGGTGAAGTAGCGTACGAAGAGCCACTCTTGCTCTTTCACAAAGAGGGGAAATCGTTCGAAGACGTCAGCGCAAAGAGCGGGCCGGTTTTTGCGGCGAATGTCTCGTACCGCGGATTGGCGCCCGGCGACTTCAATAACCATGGCGCCGTGGACGTTCTGATCTCCGCGAACAACGGTGCGCCGGTCCTGCTTCGAAATAATACCGCTCGAAAGAACCACTGGCTGGGAATTCGATTGATCGGAAAGAAGGCGAATTCGGATGCCATTGGCGATGTCGTTACGTACAAGGCCGGTGATCTGGTTCGCCAGCGTCTAAAGGTCGGCGGAGGCAGCTATCTCTCGGCTCATGATCCGCGTATGGTTCTGGGATTGGGAAACGAACGCTAATCGATTCCCTCGAGGTGAAGTGGCCGCAGCCTGGGTGCGGAATCAGCGCTTCAGCGATCTTCCCATCGACCGGTACATCACAACTGGGAGGGTGAACAGAAATGGGAATAGTTGGACGCTCGATCGCACGTTTCGCCATTCTCTCAGCGGCGATATTCTGTCTTGCTGTGCAATCGCGTTCGCAGGAACCGACTAGTGCGCCCCCGACATTTACCAAGGACGTCGCGCCGATTCTGCAAAAGCATTGCCAGACCTGCCATCGGCCGGGCGAAGCAGCTCCCTTCTCGATGCTCACCTACGAAGATACGCTGCCTTGGGCCGCCGCGATGAGGATGGTGGTGACAAGAAAGATCATGCCGCCCTGGTTTGCCGATCCGCGTTACGGACATTTCGCGAACGAACGATCGTTGTCTGCGGATGAAATTCGAACTCTGGTGGCGTGGGTCAATGGAGGAGCGCGAAAAGGCGCCCCAGAGGACATGCCGCCTCCCGCGAAGGATTTTGTGCAGGGTTGGGGCATCCCCGCGCCAGATGTTGTATTTCAACTTCCCAAGCCTTTCTCGGTCCCCGCCGCTGGAGTCCTTGACTATCAGTATGTGATCGTTCCAACTGGTTTTACGGAAGACAAATGGGTGCAGGCACTCGAGGTACGGCCAACCGATCGCGCGGTAGTGCACCACATCATCGCGTATCTTCGCGAGCCCAGCTCCGATTATTTCAAGGACCAGAAGCCCGGCGTATTCTTCATCGCGCCTCCGAAAGCCGATGGTAAGACGGATACCAGCGCGTTGCCGAGCGATTTCCTCGTCGGATACGCACCGGGACAGCCCGCCGAAATTCTGCGCAGCGGTGAAGGCAAGCTCATCAAGGCGGGTTCTGACATCGTCTTTGAAGTTCACTACACGCCAAACGGAAAGCCGACGACGGACCAGACCAAGCTGGGGTTCGTTTTTTCGAAATCTGTGCCCAAAGAGCGCATCTTGACACTCTCCGCCTCAAACGGAACATTCAAGATTCCTCCGGGTGACCCGGACTACGAGGTGGATGCGTCGTTTGAGGTACAGAAGTCCGTAAAGCTGGTCGGACTGCACCCGCACATGCACTCACGCGGCAAGTCGTTCGAATATCGGCTGACATTTCCGGATGGTAAAACGGAAACGATTCTTAGCGTTCCGGTCTATAACTGGCATTGGCAGCTTTGGTACAACCTTGCCGATCCGATTGATCTGCCACAGGGCACAAAAATTGAGTGCACCGCCCATTTCGACAATTCGCCGAACAATCCGGAAAACCCGGATCCGACCAAGCCGGTCATTTGGGGACAGCAAAGCTGGGATGAAATGATGGTCGGCTTCTTCAATTTGAAATTTGACGCGGCGATGCCTGCGAAGGAAATCTCTTCACCAGGAGCCGTGCACGTTCACTGATATGTTCCGACTCGGCGGAAACTCGCATGCCAGGGCGCTTCGGCAATTGCTCGCGCTCGCTCTTGCGTCCTGGTTCGCCGTGTACCTCACGGCCGCGCAGGATAAGACCGTTCGATTCCATGTGGTCGCACTTGCCGAACACGGCGGCATCCACAAACCGTTCGTGGATGCGGCAAAGGCTTGGCTTGACAAGCTGTCGAGCGAAAACAATTTCACCGTGGACTACATCGAAGATACCCAACAAATCGACGACGCTTTCCTCGCACAATACAACCTGTTCATCCAGTTGAATTATCCTCCGTACAATTGGACCGATAAGGCGCAGACCGCGTTCATCAAGTACATCGAACAAGGCAGAGGCGGTTGGATCGGATTTCATCACGCCACTCTGCTGGGAGAGTTTGACGGTTTCCAGATGTGGCCCTGGTTTCACCAGTTCATGGGAGGCATCCGCTTCAAGAATTACATCGCAAGCTTCGTCACGGGTGCGGTCGCTGTCGAGGACAGAAATCATCCCGTGATGAAAGGTGTTGCATCGCCCTTCGTGATCGAAAACGAAGAGTGGTACACCTACGACACCACGCCGCGGCCGAATGTTCACGTGCTCGCCAGCGTTGATGAAAAGACTTATACGCCGGCCAGCGATAAGAAGATGGGCGATCACCCGGTGATGTGGACAAACGAACACATGAAAGCAAGGAACGTTTACATTTTCATGGGTCATCGTCCTGAACACTTCAACAATCCATCGTTCACGCAGATTTTCACCAATGCCATTTTTTGGGCGGCCGGCCAGCAAGAGAGTTGCGAGAAATGAACCAGGTTCGTGTTCGAATGAAAGTTCGTCGTAGAAGACTTCTATCTGCCCTAATTCAAACGATGATGGCGGCCTGTCTTGCCCTGATTTTCTCGAGCAGGTTCGCCCGTGCGGAGGAGCTGACCTTCAAAGTCTTGGCGTTTTATTCAACCGGCGTCGAGCCGGATCACGTCAAGACCGCCAAAGATGCCCTCGCTTTCTACAACGATCTGGCGGCTAAACATAACTTTATATTGGATACCACCATCGACTGGAACAAGCTCAACGAAAGCGATTTGAAACCGTATCGTCTGATCCTGTGGCTCAACAACCTTTCCCAGACTCCCGAGCAGCGAGCGGCATTCGAAAAGTACATGGAACACGGCGGCGGATGGATTGGCTTCCATGTCGCTGCATACAATGACAAAGATACGCATTGGCCGTGGTTCGTCCAGTTTCTCGGCGGCGCCGTGTTTTACACGAACAATTGGCCCGTCCTGCCGGCGAAACTGACCATCGATGATCGAATGCATCCTGTGACCAAGGGATTGCCTGCAACTTACGAGGCCCCGGCAAATGAGTGGTATCTCTGGAAGCCCAGTCCTCGGCTCAATAAGGATGTCCACGTTCTCCTGACGCTCGATCCTTCCAACTATCCGATCGGAAAAAAGGACATCATCGCCGAAGGCGATCTTCCCGTTGTGTGGACGAATACAAAATACAGGATGCTTTACATCAACATGGGCCACGGACTCATGGTTTATGGCGACCCAACGCAAAACACACTTTTCGAAAATGCGATTCTCTGGCTCGGGACTGACAAGTAGCTGGCGTCGGTGGCCGGCATCGTGGAGGCTTCGAGTGACGGGTATTCGGATGGTTGCGATCGTTCTTTGCTTGGCGTTATGCGGCCGATGCCAGGCTCAAGCACGGGCCGTCGCTCAACCGATGAAGCATCTCCTTGTGCTTGGCGAAGAAAAAGGCTACCGGCATGAGTCGGTGTCGCACGCCATGGCTACGATTGAACGCCTGGGCCGTGAGTCCGGCCTGTGGACGACGACGATTCGAACGGACACCGAAGTACTCACAAAGAAAAAACTCGAATACAACGCCAGAAATCTGAATGATTTTGATGCGGTACTCTTCTACACGGGCGGCGAGCTCGAGATGAATCCAGAACAGAAGGTGGCGTTGCTCTCATTTGTGCACGACGACGGAAAGGGCTTTATCGGGGTGCACAGCGCGACCATCACATTCACCTCCTGGCCCGAATATGGAGAAATGATCGGCGGATATTTCGACGAGCATCCTTGGGTCACGTTTGATGCACCCATTATCGTCGAGGATCCAGACTTCCCTGGCATGCAGCCGTGGCCGAAGTCCTTCATTTTGAAGGACGAGATTTATCAGATGAAAGACTTCTCGCGAGACAAGGTTCGCGTCCTGATGCGGCTCGACACGAGCAAACTCGATCTGAATAATCCACGCGTTCACCGGAAAGACCGCGATTTCGCCATTACCTGGGCTAGGATGTATGGAAAAGGGCGCGTCTACTACTCCACACTTGGCCACGTCGAGCAAAATTGGGACGATCCTCGGCTTCAGAGAATGTACGTGGAAGCCATCAAGTGGGCGATGGGTCTTGTGAATGCCGATGTAACGCCAAGACCGCTCGCGACTCAATTAGGAAGGGCCGGGAATGAGCGGCCCGATATTCATTCGAGCACAGGGGGCCCGCATCTGAATCGCGGGAGTAAATGACGGGATCGACGAAAGATTTCGGTCAGGATTGTTGAAACGGAGGTTGAAGGGTTATGTGGCAACTGCTCTTCGCGTTATTGTTGGCGCTCCCAAAGGCACAAGCCGCTGGCGACGTCTCGACGGCGGCCTCACCGACTCCGATCGGTCATCGCATTCTGGCAATGGGCTCCTCCGCTCCTGACTTTTCCCTGCCTGGGTAGATGGAAGGAATCACACGCTTGCGGACTACGCGGCCGCTCCGATTTTGGTCATCGTCTTCACCTGCAATCACTGCCCGATAGCTCAAATGTATGAGCAGCGGATTCAGCAGCTAGAGACCGGAACAGTTCTCGCCGATCCTTCCCCAAAACTACAAGGAGAGCAGCTATCCGGTTGCGGTTTACCGATGGCACTCAGAAAACCCGACAAGCAAACTCGCCACCGTTTCGATTATGTTGTCATGGACGAATATGGGGGGATGGTTCCGAACGTACACGCACGATTTTGAGGCTGTGTTGAATCAGGGCAATCAAAATCATTTTCGTATGGAGACTGTGCCAGCAAGCGCAGCCGTGAAAGGTGTTGTGTTTGGCGGGAGTCGCGCGGACAACGTCGTAAACGAATGGGATGGCGAATTTACGATCGCTGCTCTCGAGTCGCCAGGCGTCGAGGTTTTCCACCATACAGAATTTCTCGCCGACGGTGACGGCAAGGCAGTGTGGGCTCCTTTCTCCAAACATGGAACACTTGCGAACAGCGATACGGAGTGGAGCAATTCCAGGCAAAAGCCTTACATACAGGATGAAAGCAAGCCCGCATGGTATCGCGGCATGCTATTCAACGAGCTTTATACGCTCAAAGATGGCGGAACGTTTTGGGGGCGTCAGCTGAATTCTGACCGCAATGCTCCCGCCACGCTTGCTCTGCTTGAGTGCTTTGGGTACAAGCTTCGCGCTAGCAGCTCTTCTCCTTAGCGAAGGACTAAAAGACGAGGCCTACCACACAGCGTGGGGCATTCATCATGTAATTTACGAGACCAAAGGCTACTGGTTTCGCACGCCGGAAGCCTGGAACGACTCAGGAAATCCCGTGCCTCCATGTATATGCGTCCTGCCGCGGTATGGGCAATGGAGATGACCAGTCCGCCTTCTCACTAGGCCACGGCGGTTTAGAGGTTAGAAGCTTGAATCAGAGTAAACATAGGAAAAGTAGTAGCACGGCGCAAATAGCCGCATGTTTACTGATGATTTGAGCTGTGGCGGAGAGGGGGGATTGTAGCCCCAATTGGTGAGTAGGAGGTGAGGGGTTGGTGAGCGCTGGTATGTCTCTTGTTTTCAATGCGTTTTTCCATTTGAAAGAATCGCTAGCGTTTATGCGGGTTCCGAAAGAGTTCAAATGGACCAGAAGTAGTAGCAAAAGTAGTAGCAAAACAGACTGTTGCTGGGGGCTCGGTCCAGCATTCCACTGCCTTGTCGGAACCTGCCCTGAGCAATGGCGCCTCATTTGGCCTACGAAGAAAGCGAATCGGCGAAGGACCGAAGGCCATCAAAGCGCACTCTTAGGTCTCCATAGCTGCGGGTGAAGGCACGCTCCACATCGTGAGCGAGTACGAGGTTGTCGCCTTCCGGATGTTGGTATCGAAATGCAATAAGATTGGTGGGATCGAAATTGTTCGCGGACCATTTGCACTCGATGGCTGCCGGTCTCTTTCGGTGGGTCGCGATGACAAAGTCCACCTCGTGCCCGCGCTTGTCGCGCCAATAGAACACTTCCCGGCTCTGCGAGCGCGCCATAATTTCATTCAGTACGAAATGCTCCCACAACGTCCCAAGGTCATCATCACGCAAGTCCTGCCAGCCTCGGTAGTAGCAAATGAAACCGGTGTCGAAGCCATAGACTTTAGGCGCAGCGACTATCTCGGTGGGCCGACGAGTGCTGAAGGGGCGAATGACATGAGCGACGAAGGTTGCCTCAAGAACGCGGAGGTAGTTTGTGATGGTTGGCCGGCTTACCTCGCAAGGGCGGGCAAATCGAGTTGCGTCAAAGATGCCGCCGCTTTGTGCCATGACCAGTTCCGTGAATCGCTGGAACGAATCTCGCCGCTCCAGACGGAAGAGTTCCTGGATATCCTTAGCCCAGTAAGCATCCATCCATTCCTGAAAGTCCCGTTCTGGGTGTTTCTCCGGCAGAAAGAAGGGAGGAAGGCCGCCCCGCAGAAAACGGTGCTTTAGGTCCGTCTGGTTCGCGTCGACCATGTCGAGAAGACACATCGGCGCCAGCCAGAGGTCCCTCTTCCGTCCCGCCAACGTGTCTCTGAATTTTTTCGAAGCTCCCAGAGTCGAAGAACCAGTCGCCACAATGTGTGTGCGTGAATGATGGTCGGCTGCAATTTTGAGCAATTCTGACGGGTTCTGCAGCCTGTGGATTTCATCCAACACGATGCGCTTGCCGACCAGACCGTCGAGAAAGCTCTCTGGATCAAGCATCATGCGGCGAACCCGAGGGAGTTCACAGTCGAAATATTCAATTTCGGAGAGATCCTGACAAAGGCAGGTTTTTCCAACCCGCCGCACGCCAGCGAGCCAAACGACGGATCGCTCCTTCCATGCGCGTTCGAGCAGTTTCAGCCAGAATCGCCTGTGTACCATACGAAACTATACTTACATATAGTAGCACCAAACGTAACTGCATTTTCAAATCGAATCTCTTGCAATCTGTACCCACCCTCGGGACTGCGGCTCCTACAACAATTGAGACCGCCAAGAACAGGCGGAAGGCGTTTCCTCTAACTAAAATCCGATTCGGTTTTAGATTAGATTCCACGAAAAGTTAACTCGACATGAAGTACACGCTACAAAAAGTAGTAGCAAGGCGCGAATCGCCGCATGTTTACTGATGATTTTGGCTATGGCGGAGAGGGGGGGATTCGAACCCCCGGTAGAGGTTTTAGCCCCTACAACGGTTTAGCAAACGGGTGATTGCGCTCTGGCTCGCTGGTAAGTTGCTGAAAACTAAAGACGCCGTTCGGCTGACCCTGGACGGTTTGGGCACGGTTGGCAGGTTATTGGGATAAATT
>Ga0209158_1000294_pt1 | contig 38377 bp, 29 predicted proteins | sample GraSoiAngelo_140_FD_185897 | JGI IMG/M metagenome (GOLD analysis project Ga0209158, IMG submission 185897) | Grasslands soil microbial communities from the Angelo Coastal Reserve, California, USA - 14_0929_12_30cm (SPAdes) (version 2) | ecosystem: Environmental > Terrestrial > Soil > Grasslands ...
CCGCCGTCGCCGTTAAAGTGACCACCCCGGTGAGTGTCGTGCTGTCCGCCGGCGAGTAGAGCGAGACGATCGGCGGTCCGAGGTCCGCGCTCATCGCCGGATGCTCGGCCTTCCACCGAGCCACGGCGTCGTTCCAGTATTGCAGGCCCTCGGCCCCTGTGAGCAACGTGAAGCAGCCCGCGCGAGCCGGGAGCGGCTCGGGGAACGGTCCCGACCCCAACCAGATCATCACGTTGCCGACGCAGTCTTGCAGCTGATCCGGAAGCGGAACGAGCACGCTGTTCTCGATGTTCGGGCTGTCGACGCGGAACACGGTGTGATACAGCGAGACCTTGGGCGCCGCCGCGTACCACTTGAAGAACCCCCCATGGCCGGGTCGCAGGTAGCCCTGGTCCATGTCCTGCAGCCGGACCAGAGAGTTCCGCACGACCACGAGATTGTTGCTCCCGTCCGGAGGTGGGGTCGTGTACGGTCGCGAGCTGAAGGCTTCGTAGCAGCCGTCGAACAGCGAATTCTCGATGGTGCCGCTGTTGAGAAACGTATTCTCGACGCAGTCGTCGCGAATGTACGTGAAGTACACGTCCCGCAGCGACCAGGAGGCGTCTCCTGCCGCATCCATGCTGACGCCCATCCCGTAGTCGAAGACGCGGAGCCGCTCCAGCCTGAACGAGCGTGCGTACGGCACGAGGCCATAGGTCTTGTGCATCCGTATCCACGGCGTCGCGGGCGGCAGCGTGCCCATGACCCCTCCCGCGCTGAAACAGAGACCGGCATTACCGCCGACCCTGATCGGGATGTTCTCGGAGGTGAGAAACTGCGCGGTGCTAGCGGCGATCTTGGCGTTGAGCGCCAGACTGGTATCCACGAGTGCCGATGTCTGTACTCCGCTCACGGTGAGGACCGCACCCGGCTGCGTCAGACACGAGACACCCGGTGGGGGCAGCGGGGCGATGACCGCGATCTCGGCCCGGCCGCGGACGTCGTCACTCGTCGCCGTGACCGTTGCCGTGCCGCCCGTGAGGGCCGTCACAATCCCCGCGGGCGTCACGGTCGCGATCTGTGTGTCGTCACTCATCCAGGTTACCGGCAGCCCCGGCACAGCATGCCCGCCCCCGTCTTTCGGCGTGGCGTTGAGCGAGAGAGTTTGACCGGAATCCAAGGTCGCCGACGTCGGCGACACCTCCACCGATGCGACGGGAGGTGGGGGCGGGGGCGGCGGCACTTGCGTGAGGTCATTGCGCCCGCAGCCACCGACCGCGAGGGCCAGCACGACGCCCCAGAGCACCTGTCGGCTGCGCGCACTGGCTTGGAACGTGGTAGAATCACTTACGCGCACGTCGCACCCGAGTCGCCGCGCCCTGCTCATTGTGGTTGTGATTGTCGTTTGCTCGCCACATCCGCTGCGGAGACTACGACACGCACTCCGTTACGCGGTGTGACGGCGGCGCCTCACAGCGTGGTACGGTAGCCCCCGCCGTGGGCTTCACCACAGGCCCCCTCCATGCAAGTCCCACACCAGCCCTGACCGCGGCAGAACGGCAACACCCCTCCCCCCCGAGAGGGGAGGGGTTGGCGTCCTCAGGCGTCGCCGAGATCAGTTGCTGATCGTAACCGTGACGCCGGCCGAGGTGGTGGTGTGGCCCGCGGCATCGCGCGCCGTGGCCGTGAGCGTGTACGTCCCGTTCGCGCCGGCATGCGAATCCCACCCTAGCGTGTACTTCGCCGGCGGCCCGTCCGTCGACACCTCCGCCCCGATCGGCTGTCCGTTCAGCTGGAACTGCACCCCGACGAGCGCCTGATCATCGGCCGCCGTCGCCACGAGATTCACCGTCCCGGTCAAGGTGCTCGACCCGGAGAGCCCGGGCGACCACAGCGACACGATCGGCGGCGCCAGGTCGATCAGCGCGGGATGCGCCGCCTTCCACTGCGCTACCGCCCGGTCCCAGTAATCCCGCCCTGCCTGGCCCGTCAGCACGGTGAAGCAGCTCGGTAACGGCTCCGGGAAACTCCCCGGGCCGAGCCACACCATCACGTTGTTGGCGCAGCTCGTCACCTTGCCCGGCACTGGCGCCATGTAAAGGCCCGCCGAGTTGTGCTCCGCGGGGAGCTGGTCGGCCCGGAACACGTTGTTGTTCAACACGAGGCTCGGGCCGATATCGGTGTTGGGGCTCCCGCTGCCGCTCCACTTCCAGAAACCGCCGTACCCCGGGGTCGGGATCCCCGGATAGAGCTTGTCCATCGCCTGCACGCGCACGAGCGAGTTCTGCACGGTCACCGTGTTCGCCCGCCCGTCCGGCGCGCCCGCGCCGTACGCGCGCGCCGAGATGAAGTCGTAGCAGCCGTCGAAGAATGAATCGTCCACGAGGCCCGAGTTCAGGTAGTCGTTCTCGATACAGTCGTCGCGGATGTACGTCATGTGCGTGCCGCGCACTGTCCAATTCGCATCACTCGGGTCGTCGAAGGTGATCCCGTCCCCGCCGGTGAAGATGGTCAGGCCCTCGACCACGGGGCTCGCCCCATGGACGTCCACGCCGTACATGAGGTGGTAGCCGTTGAGGGCGTCCTCATACGGCGTCGAAGGGGGGACCGTCCCGAGGATCTGCCCCCCGTGCCAGCAGAGGTTCGCGCTCGAGCCGATGAAGCCCCACACGTCGGGCGTGTTCAAGAGCCACTGCGCCGCCGTGGCGTCGAACTTCGTGCCGCTCGGGGCGCTCGTGTTCTGGTACGCCGTCGTCCGCAACCCGGAGAGGGTGATGAGCGACCCGCTCTGCAGCAGGCACGAGCCGGTCGTGGGCGGCGGGGGCGGGGGGGGCGGGGGCGGCGTCGTGACCGTCACGCTCGCCGTGCCACTCTTCCCCTCGCTCGTCGCCGTGATTGTCGCAGTGCCGGCCGCGACGCCGCTCACGAGCCCGCTCGCCAAAACGGTCGCCACACCGGAAGCGCTCGACGCCCAGGTGACGGTCCGGCCCGCCAGCATCTTCCCAGCCGAGTCCTGTGGCGTCGCCGCCAACTGGACTGTTCCGGCGACTGGCAGGCTCGCCGTCGCCGGGCTCACCGCAACGGAAGCCACCGGGACGGCCACCGCCGTCACCGTCACCGTCGCCGTGCCGCTCTTCCCCTCACTCGTCGCCGTGATCGTCGCGCTACCCACGGCCACGCCCGCGACGAGACCGGTCGCCGTCACCGTGGCCACGCCGCCGTTGCTCGTCGCCCACGTCACCGTGCGTCCGCTGAGCGGATTCCCATTGGCGTCCCGGAGCGCAGCCGCAAGCTGCGCCGTGCCGCCGATGACCACACTCGGTGCCCCCGGGCTCACGCCTACCGTGGCTACGGGAGCGACCGTGACGGTGACGGCCGCCGTGCCGCTCGTCCCCTCACTCGTCGCCGTGATCGTCGCCGTGCCTGAGACCACGCCGGTCAACAGCCCGGTGCCGCTAACGGTGGCGACCACGGTGTTGCTGCTCGCCCACGTGACGGCGCGGCCGCTCAGCACGTTACCAGCGGAGTCCGCCGTGGTGGCGGAGAGTTGCAGCAGCTGGCCCACCAGCACGCTCGCCGGCGCCGGGGCTACGGTCACGATCGACACGGGTATCGGCGTAACGCGCACGACAGCCGTGTCGGCGACTGCGGCCTGGTTCCCTGTGGCGACGACCTTCACCGTGCCTGTGTCCGCGGTGGCCGTGTAGCGTCCGTAGTGCCGGCCGCCGTTCGTGCTCATGGCCGCAATGCTGCCGCTGGTGACGCTCCAGTTCACCGCCACCGTGGCTGTGTCGCCGGCGTTCGTGAGGCCGACCGCCATGAAGTCGGCGGTCTGGTTTGGTCGAAGCGTGAGGACTTTGGGAGAAACAACGAGCCGGGAAAGGGTGCTGGTTACTTCGGTGAGGCCGACAGGCTTCTCGCACGCGGCGAGCGCCGCGGTGGTGAGGAGCAGGGCGACCCATCGTATCCGCGCCAAACGCTGGGACAGCTTGAACGTGAACGGCATAGCTCGCTCTCTCCGGCCAGATGCCTAAGCAGGAAAAGGCCGCCAGCGTCGACCATTGGTCGATTCGCTGGCGGCCCGGCGGGCATGGCCGTTACGCCGAAGCCCCGTAGCTCTGCGTCGCCGTCTTTAGACGGGTTTGCTCTGAGCAGCGTCCAAACTGGCTGTGCCTTCGGGGGACCCTCCCCCGCACCAGCGACCCGTGAAGTGTGTCACAACAACACGCTGGGGTAGCACCCGCGCTGCATCTGCAGCGACGATGCGACGGACACCATTGTAAAACAGGTGCAGCGGCTGCGCAAGTTTGGTGTTTTTTCGGTTTTATGGGTTTGTGGGAGCAGCCCCGTGATCCCCAGTGCCACCTTGAAACGGATCAGTCGCCGCAGATTTCGTCCAGGTCGTCGAGCCCGATGAGCACGTCGCGCGGCTTGCTGCCGTTCGCGGGCCCGAGGATCCCGGCCAGCTCCAGCTGATCGATGATGCGTGCGGCCCGGCCGTACCCGATACTCATGCGCCGTTGCAGCAGCGACGTCGAGCCGATCTGGTTCTGGACGCACACTTCGGCGGCCTGGCGAAACAGCGGATCGCGCTGACCTTCGCCCTCCCCCTGTCCCGCGCTCCCTTCTCCGGCTTTCTCCGCGTCCGCGAGCTGCTCCATCTGCTCGATGATGTCCACTTCGACCCGCCGCTCCAATTGGGCGCGGCGCTCGGTGTACCACCCCATCAAGCGCTCGGTCTCGTCCGTCGAGATGAAGCAGCCCTGGATGCGGACCGGCTCGCTCTTGCCGGGGGGGAGGAACAGCATGTCGCCGTTTCCCAGCAACGTCTCCGCGCCGTTTTGGTCGAGGATGGTGCGGCTGTCCACTTTCGATGCGACGCGGAATGCGATGCGGCAGGAAAAGTTCGCCTTGATGAGGCCGGTAATGACGTTCACCGATGGCCGCTGCGTCGCGAGGATCAGGTGAATCCCCACGGCCCGCGCCTTCTGCGCCAGCGTGGCGAGCGGCGTCTCGACTTCGTGCTGCACGGTCATCATGAGGTCCGCGAGCTCGTCGAGGATCACCACGACGTAGGGGAGCACCCCCTCCGTATACTCCGCATCGAACGGCAGCTCCTGCTGAACCCCTCCTCCCGCTTGGGTGACGAGTGTCTCGCGCTGACCTTTGAGCGGCTTCCCGTCGCGCACCTTGCGGTTGAAGTCGGTGATGTTGCGGGCGTGATTGGCGTGGAACAGCTGGTAGCGACGCTCCATCTCGCGCACCGCCCACTTGAGCGCCGTCGCGGCCTTCTGGTTGTTGGTGACCACGGGATGCCGCAGATGGGGAAGCGCATTGTACATCGAGAGCTCCACCATCTTCGGGTCGATCAGCAGCATCCGCAGCTCCTGCGGCGGATAGCGGTATAACAGGCTCGTGATGATCGTGTTGATGCACACCGACTTTCCCGAGCCGGTGGCGCCGGCGATCAGCAGGTGCGGCATCTTCGCCAGATCGGCCACGACCGGCTCGCCCTCGAGGTTTTTGCCGAGCGAGATCGGGAGCACGCGAGTGCCGCTGTGGAACTCCTCGCCTTCGATGAGCTCGCGCACATGAACCATGCGCGGCATGGGGTTCGGCACCTCGATGCCGACGGCCGCCTTCCCCGGGATCGGAGCGACGATCCGGAGCGACTGGGCCCGCATCGCCAGCGCCAGATCGTCCGCGAGCGCCGCGATGCGGCCCACCTTGACCCCGGGTCCGGGGGCTACCTCGTACTGGGTCACGACCGGGCCCACCGTGCGTCCGGCGATCGAGCCCTCGACGCGAAACGTCTGGAGCGTCTCGATCAGCTTCCGTCCCATCTGCTCGATCTGGGCGAGGCCGGCGTCGCCGTCCTCGGCGGGAGCCGGATTGAGGAGATCGATGGGCGGGATCAGAACCCCTTTGGGGACGACGGTCGGTCGGACGGACGGAGGTGTCTTGAACTTCCGGGATTTCGGGGAAGGGGGAAGAGTGAAGAGTGCGTCGCTGTCGTCGGGTCGTGCCGCAGCGACAGGCTTCTTGACGTCTCGCTTCTCCCCCTTCCCTCTTCCCCCTTCCCCGACCTTTTCCCGGCCTCTCAGCACGACCAGCGGATGCCAGCCGACAGTGAGGAGCCCCAACGCCGAGAGTGCGAACACCCCGACCAACACGCCGCCTGCGGTGCCGACCGCCTGGTGCACGCCGTGGGCGAGGGCCGCCGGAAGCATGCCGACGAGCTTGGCGGTGGGGCCCCAGGTCCGGTAGTCGGAAACGAAGCCGGCTCCGGTGACGGTGCCGATCCCGTACGGCAGCAGCACGACGAGCCCGCCGCCCAGAGCCGCCGCGCGCGGCGCCGACAGGGTCCCAAGGCGCTCGAACGCCGCCAGCGCCCACCCGATGCCGAGCACGGGCAGGAGGACCGAGCCGGCCCCGAACACCCGCCACAAGAGCGAGCCGATGCGTTCGCCCCAGCTCCCGGTGATGGGCAGACGGAGCAGGGTCAACCCGAGGAACAGGCCCACGACCAAGGCGCCGATCCCGACGAGCTCCTGGCGCGCCTTCGGCGTCATGTGATGCGGCGATTCGCGTACGTCGGGACCACGCCGAAGCGATCCGCCTTCGCGGCGAACGCGACGTCCTCTGCGAGGTCCGCCTCGGCGAGCTGGAGGGCGGCTTCGGAGTCCGCGAGCGCCTCCTTCCAGCTCGCGAACTGCTCGGTCAGCACGAGCGCCGCCCGGGCCGCATCGTTCAGCTCGACTTTGCGGGTCCCCTTTTTCGCAACCTTCACGAGCCGGCCAGCGGTGTAGGCGTCCTCGATCGCGAACTGCTTTTCTCGGCCGGCGCAGATGATCACCAAGTCGCCCCGTGTCGCGAGCAGCTGGCGGGCGCGCTCGCCCAGCACCCGGAAGTTGGCCGGCGCGCCCACCAACACGGGCTCGCCCCCTTGTGCCGCCACCAGCGCTGGCGTCCCGTTGGTCGTGGCGAGCACGATCGTCTTCCCGGCGACCGCAGCGGGTGTCATCTCCCGGGGCGAGTTCCCGAGCGCGAAGCCGTCGATCTTGACGCTGCGCCGCTCCCCCGCGAGCAGCACGCCGTCCTTCTCGAGGTGCGAGGCGAGCCGGACTGCTTCCTCGGACGTGGCAGCGGGGATCACGGCCTTCGCCCCGTTCGCCAGCGCCGTCACGATCGTTGTGGTCGCGCGCAGCACGTCGATCACGACGATGCCCCGGCCGCCAAGATCGCCTGCGCCGAGGCCGAGGGGGGTGAAGTAGACGTCGATCTTCATGACGGCTGGAGCAGCTGCGGCTCACGCTCGAGGAACTTGGTATCGACACGGCCCGCCACGAAGTCGGGGTGGCGCATGACCCGACTGAGGAAAGGAATGGTCGTGGTCACGCCCTCAATGATAAACGAGTCCAATGCCTGCCGCATGCGCGCCAGCGCTTCGGCGCGCGTATTGCCGTGCACGATCACCTTCGCCAACAGCGAGTCGTAATACGGCGGCACCGTGTAGCCGTCGTAGATGTGCGTGTCCACCCGCACGCCGGGACCGCCCGGCGGATGGTAGGCGGTGATCGTGCCGGGGCTCGGCTGGAAGTTGCGCGCCGGGTCTTCGGCATTCACGCGGCATTCGATGGCATGCCCCCGCAGCCGGTGGCCGTTCATCACGAGCGACAGCGGCTCCCCCGCCGCGACCCGGATCTGTTCCTTCACGAGATCGAAGTTCGTACACATCTCCGTCACCGGGTGCTCGACCTGGATGCGCGTGTTCATCTCCATGAAGTAGAACGCACCGTCCTCGTCGAGCAGGAACTCGATCGTCCCCGCCCCCGCGTAGCTGATCTCTTGCGCCAGCCGGACCGCCGCATCCCCGATGTCCTGGCGCAGCGTCTGGTCCACGGCGGGACTCGGCGCCTCCTCGATCAGCTTTTGGTGGCGTCGCTGCACCGAGCAGTCCCGCTCGCACAGGTGCATGATGCGGCCGTGGGTGTCGCCCATGATCTGAATCTCCACGTGCCGCGGCCGCGCGAGGTACTTTTCGAGGTACACTTCGTCCGACCCGAACGCCGCGAGCGCCTCCTGGCGGGCGAGACTGAACGCTTGGCCAAACGACTCCCCGTCGGCGGCGACGCGCATCCCCTTGCCCCCCCCGCCCGCCGCGGCCTTGATGATCACCGGGAATCCGATCTTTTCGGCGATCTTCAACCCCGTGTCTGCATCCTCGACCGGCCCCGGCGAGCCCGGCACCGTCGGTACCTTGAGCTTCTGCGCCAGCTTGCGGGCCGCCGCTTTGTCGCCCATCTGGCGAATCTGGTCGCCGCTCGGGCCGATGAACGTGATGTTCGATGCCTTGACGATGTCGGCGAATTCGGCGTTTTCGGCGAGAAACCCGTACCCGGGGTGAATCGCGTCGGCGCCGGTGATCTCCGCCGCCGCGATGATGCGCGGAATGTTGAGATAGCTGTCCCGCGACGGCGCCCGCCCGATGCACACGTCGTCGTCGGCGAACCGCGTGTGCAGGCACTCGCGGTCGGCCTCGGAATAGACCGCCACGGCTTCGATCCCCAGCTCCTTGCACGCACGGATCACCCGCAGGGCGATCTCCCCGCGGTTCGCGACCAGCACCTTCTTGAACATCAGGGCGCGAGGTCGCCGCGCTGACCGGCTGCGGCCGTGGAGCCGCCGAACGCCCGGCTCTGCCCGGACTCGACGCCCGACACCTTGAGCGCGAACTCGCTCGGGTTGGTGGCGTAAAAGATCGCGCTCTCGTAGCTGATCACGCCCTGCTGGTACCAGTGGAACAGAGACTGGTCGAAGCTCTGCATCCCGTACTGCACCGAGCCCTGGGCGATCAGGTCCGGGATGTTGAGCTGCTTCGTGATGTCGCGGATGTTGTCTTGCACCGCCGCCGTGTTGATCAGCACCTCCGACGCCGGCACCCGCCCCTGGCCGTCCTTCTTCGGGACCAGGCGGAGCGACACCACCGCCGCGAGCGCGGTCGACAGGAGGTGACGGATTTCGTCGTGCTGGTGCGGCGGGAAGAACGAGATCACGCGGTTGATCGTCTGCGTGCAGTCCGTCGTGTGGAGCGTCGAGAACACCAGATGCCCGGTGTCCGCCGCCTTGAGCGCCGTATCGAGCGTCTCCATGTCGCGGATCTCGCCGATGAGGATGACGTCCGGCGCCTGGCGCAGCACGTGACGCAGCGCCGCGTTAAACGACAGCGTGTCGTTGCCCACCTCGCGCTGCGAAATGTTCGCCAGGTTGTCGCGGTGCAGAAATTCGATCGGGTCCTCGATCGTGATGATATTGACGCGCCGGCTCAGGTTGATGTGGTTGACCATCGCCGCCAGCGCCGTCGACTTCCCCGACCCTGTCACGCCGGTCACGAGCACCAGGCCACGCGGCTTGATCGCGATCTCCTCGATCACGGGGGGCAGGTTCAGCTCGCGGATCGTCTTGACTTCGTAGGGAATCGACCGGAAGGCGAACGCCACGGTGCCGCGCTGCTGGTACACGTTCGTCCGGAACCGACCCACGCCCGGCACGCCGATCGCGAAGTCCGCCTCCTTGTGCTCGGCGAACTCCTTCACCTGCCGCGGCGTCATGATCTGCTCGGCCAGCGATTTCAGCTCCTCCGGCTTGAGCGGAGCCGTCTCCAGCGACTGCAGCTCGCCGTTCACGCGGATGGTCGCCGGACGGCCCACCTTGAGCAGCAGGTCGGACGCGTTGCGCTGGACCATCTGCGTGATGGCCTGCTTGAAGTTGAAGGTCGCGCCGGCGGTAGCAGGGGCGTCAGGCATGAGGGTCCACTCGGAAAAGAGGCTGGCCGAACTCGACCGGCTGGGCGTTCTCGACACACACTTCGCGCACCAGCCCCGCGACTTCGGCCTCGATCTCGTTCATGATCTTCATCGCTTCGATGATGCACACCACTTGCCCGGCAGCGACGCGGCTGCCGGCTTTCACATACGGATCCGCACCCGGCTCGGGCGCGGAGTAGAACGTGCCGACCATGGGGGACTTGATGTCGACCAGGTGCGTTTTCGGCGGCGCGGCCGCGCCCGGCGCGGTCGGGGCGACCGGAACGAGCATCCCGCCGGGCGTCTGCGCAACGACCGTGTGCGGCCCCCCCCCTCCCCCACCGCCGCCCGCGTTAGTCCCGTGGCCCACTTTCGTGACCTGGATCGACGACCACCGCCCGAACAGACCCCGGCGCACCTCGATCGCCCCGAGCTCCGGGGCCTCCTTCAAGATCTGCACCAGCTGCGCGATGATGGCGAGGTTCATAGACCCCAAAATCTACACGAGTTCGAGAAGTTCCGTGCGACCGTCCGACAAGAGGACCGGTCCCGTGGCCGACAAGTGGACGTCGTCTTCGATCCGCACACCCCCCTGCCCGGCGAGATACACGCCCGGCTCGATCGTCACCACCGCGCCGACGGGAAGCGGATCGGCGTTCGTCTTGGACAGCCGCGGCGCCTCGTGCACTTCCAGTCCCAGCCCGTGCCCGAGCGAGTGACCGAACGCGTCGCCGAACCCGCGCGCTGCGATCACGTCCCGCGCGAGCGCGTCGGCGTCGCGCCCGGTCATCCCGGCGCGGACGCATTCGCGCGCCCGCCGCTGCGCCTCCGCCACCAGCTCGTACAACGCTCGCTGCCGCTCCGTCGCCCGCGCGCCGACGACGAGCGTGCGCGTGATGTCGGCGCAGTAGCCGTCCACTTGCGCACCGAAGTCCAGCAGCAGCCACTCGCCCTTCGCGACCACCCGCCGGCTCGAGCGCGCGTGCGGCAGCGCCGCCCGCGGGCCCGATGCCACGATCGTGGAAAACGGGTGTCCCTCGCTCCCCAGCCGCCGCAGCGCCCCCTCGAGCACGCCGGCGATCTCGAGCTCCGTCATCCCCACCCGCACCCGCGGCAGGGTGTCCCGCAGCGCCGCACCCGCCAGGTCAGCCGCGCCGCGGATCGCAGCCACCTCACCCGGCCCCTTGGCGGCGCGCAGCCGCTCCACCAGATCCTTGGTCGCCATCCAGCGCCACGCCTGACCGGCCTGCGTGAAGCGCTCGGCGTCCTGCACGGTGAGCGCGTGCGCCTCGTACCCCACCGCGGCGAGCGGCCCGAGCGTGGCCAACTCCTTGAAGAACCGGTCCCACACGCTCGTGCTCTCGACCTCGACCCGGGCCACGGCGCCCGCTTCGGCCCGCGCTTGCTCGTCGTAGCGAAAGTCGGTCACCAACAGCACGTCGCCGCGGGTCACCGCCACGAGGGCCGCGGAGCCGCTGAAGCCGGTCAGGTAGCGAATGTTGGCGCGCGACGTCACGAGCAGCCCATCCAGCGCCGCGGCGGCGAGCGTGCCGACGAGCGCCTCCTGTCGCTGGCGCCGCGGATCAGCGTGCATGGCGGGACGCGAGATAGCCGACCAGGCCCTCGAGTCCCAGCCGGTAGCTCTCGGCCCCGAACCCCGTCACCACGCCGACGGCGACGTCCGCGAGCACCGAGCGGCGGCGCTCGGGTTCGCGGGCGAAGATGTTCGACAGGTGAACCTCGACGAACGGCACGCGCACGGCGAGGAGCGCGTCCCGGACGGCCAGGCTGGTGTGCGTGAAGGCGGCCGCGTTGATCACGGCGCCGTCCGCCCGCCCCTTGAGCCCCTGGATCGCATCCACCAGCTCGCCCTCGTGGTTGGTCTGCGTCCAGGTCACATTGACGCCGAGCGCCTGCGCGCGCTCCCGCGTCCGTGTCTCGATTTCGGCCAGCGTCGCCCGGCCGTACAGCTCCGGCTCCCGCTCACCCAGCAGATTGAGGTTGGGGCCGTTCAGCACGGCGATGTCCACTAAGACTTGAGCCCTTTCAGCCAGGCCTGAAACTGATCGAGGTCACCCTCGTCTTCGAGCGGTGGACGCGGCTTCGGGCCCGACGGCCGCGCCGCTCCTCTCGCCCCGCCGCCCGCCGGCGTCGCCCCATCGACGGGCCGCGCTCCCGATGCGCCGAAAAATTGGTCGAACGAGAACCCCCCCGTCGCGCTCGGCCCCGGCGTCGGTGGCGCGCTTGCAGGCGGATTCGGCGCCGGGGGCTCCGCCACGGGCGCCGGCGCCCGCGACCCCTCGTCGCCGAACACCTGGTCGAGGGAAATCGTGTCCTCGGCGGGGCGGCTCGCCTCGCCCAGAGTGGGCTCGTCCGGCTGGCGCGGGGCTTCCGGGGGCGCGACGGCAAACGCACGCTCCAGCGGCGAGGCCGCCACCGCCGCCGCCTGGGGCCGCCCGGCCAGGATCCGCTTCAAGAACATCGGCACCGATTCACCCGTCTCCCGCCCGCCACCCCATTTCTTCCCCGGTGACAGCGCGTCAACGCGCGCGTGGAGCCGCGTGTCGTCCGGCCGCTGCGTCAGCAGCGCTTGATACACGCGCAGCGCCTCCTCCGGGTGCCCCTGCTTGAGATACAGGTCCGCCATCGTTTCGGTGACGACCGGCTCGGCGCGCGAGAGCGCCGCCGTATCCGCCGCGCCGTCATCGTCCGATAACACGACCGCCGCGGGTGGCGCCTCTTCGACGAAAGGCGGCGCTTGCGGTGGCGGGGGGAGGGGCGGAGGCGGGGGTGCGAGCGGCGTGGGCCACGCCGGCCGAGACGGGGCCACGGCGGAAGGGGGCGAGGCGACCGCCGGCGGCCGAGGCGGTGTCACGTCCTCCGGCATGATCAGGGGCAGGTCCACCGTCGGCAGATCCGGCTCAGGCTCGGGGGTCGCATCCGCCGGTGCGCCGAACGTGCCGCTCTCGTACTGCGTGGCGGCCAGCCCCTCGACCTCGAGCTCCTGCGGCTTGAGCGCCACTTCTTCCTGAATCTCGAGACCCTCGGCCTTGGCCGCATCGTGTGCCACGGCGTTGAAATCCAAGGTCCCGTCGAATGTCTCGATGTCTCCAGTCTGCGGCTTCACCTCGAGCTGCGGCGTCACCGGTTCCTCGACCGTGTGCTCCAGAACGAATTCGGGGCGCGGCATCGGCGCGGTGATCGTCCCGCCCGCCGCGGGCCGCTCCGGGACGAGCACGGCCGGCGGGGGCATCGGAACGGGGGCGGCTGGTGGGATGGGCTTCGGCGCGGCCTGGGCCGCCTTCCCCTTGTTACGGGCCAGCCCCTCGGCGGCATCGCCGTTCATCGGATCGGCGGTAAGCAGCCGCGACAACCATTGCCCCGCCTCGTCGTACCGTCCCCCCCGCTCCGCGATGTCGGCGAGCAGCTTGAGCGCGAGGACGTTTTCGGGGTCCAAGTCCAGGACCTTGCGGAACACCTGCGACGCGGTGGTGTCGTTCTTCAGGTCGAGGAAGCAGCGCCCGTAGACAATGTGGGCGCTGACGTAATCGGGGTGCCGCTCGAGCCCCGACTTGCACAGTTCGATGGCTCTATCTAGTTCCCCCGCTTTGCGATAGGCGTCCGCCAAGGGCGCGAAGTTGCGGCCCTTGGGGTTCTCGGCCCATCGCTTTTCGAGCTTTTCTATTTCGCTGGTATAGGCCACGGCCTAAGTTCTTGGGGGAATTGGTCGAAGATAGTGTTCGGCCGGCGCCGCTGTCAATCGGAATTGGGTCCCCGTCGCTTGAGTTTCCTCGTTGTCGTTCTTAGACTTATGCCCCCTCCCGTCCCCTCTGGCCCGGAGCTGCACGTCCTATGATGCGCTCCATGCGCGTGATTTATAAGCCCGTGTTCGTCGTCGTGGCGGTCTCGTTCATCGGCTGGCTGGCCTACGGCCAGGTGACGGACATTCTGGGCGGCGGGCGCGACGTGGTCCTCAAGGTCAATGGCCAGATCGTGCGCGCCACCCAATTCCAGGCGGCGCTCCAGAACGCGATCGAAGAATCGCGCCGCCGGGGCGGCGGGCGGCTGAGTCGCGAGGACGAGCAGCAGCTCCAGGACCAAGTCACCGACCAGTTCATCCAGCGGATTCTGCTCGAGCGCGAATACCACCGGCTCGGTATCCAGGTCTCCGACGACGAGATCCGCCAGATCGCACGCAGCACGCCGCCGCCGCAGATCCTGCGACAGATCATGGAGGACCCGACCTTCCAGACGAACGGTCAGTTCGACATCACGAAATGGCAGCGTTACCTGGGGAGCGCGAGCGAGGAGTTTCGAGCGCAAATCGAGCAGCTGTACCGCGAATACCTCCCGGAGCGCAAGCTGGAGGAGTACCTCACGGCTGACGTGTACGTCTCCGACGCGAAGCTGTGGCGCATCTGGCGCGATCAGCACGAGTCGGTGACCGTCGCCGTACTCGCCTTCCGCCCGGAACAGATCCCTGACTCACTCGCCGGGGTAACGGACGCCGAGCTCGAGCGCTACTACACGACTCACAGGGACGAATTCAAGCGTCCGGCGACGGCCTGGCTGAGCTACCTGGCGCAGCCGAAGGTGCCTGACGCCGCCGACACGGCCGCGGCGCTCACCAGAGCGCGGCGGCTCCGGGCGGAGGTCGCGGGCGGCGCGGCGAAGTTCGAGGACGTGGCGAAGAAGGAGTCCGCCGATTCGGTCTCCGGCGCGCGCGGCGGCGATCTCGGCTGGGTGAAGCGCAACGAAGGTGGCTTCGATCCGCAATTCCTCGCGGCGCTGCGGCGACTCACGCCGGGGGAGCTCAGCCAGCCGGCGCTATCGAGCTTCGGCTATCATTTGATCCGCGTCGACGCGGCGAAAGGCGACTCACTGCACGTGCGTCACATCCTGATCCCGATCGTGCCGCAGGGCAAGCACCTCGACCAAATCGATGCGCGGACCGACTCGCTGGATCACCTCGCCGCCGAGCAAACGGACGGCGCGCGGCTGGACAGCGCGGCGCAGCGGCTGCACCTCCCCGTGGCCCAGGCGTCAAGACTGATCCAGGGTGACCGGCTGACGCTGGGTCGGTACGTGATCTCCGACGTGAGCGTGTGGGCGTTCGAGGCGCGGCCGGGCGAAACGAGCCCGCTGATCGAAGGGGAGCGCGCGAACTACGTGTTCCGACTGGATTCGCTGTACGCCGCAGGCACGCCGCCCCTGGCGCAGATCCGCGACCGGGTGCTCGGGGTGGCCCGTTACGAGAAGAAGAAGGCGATCGCGCGGCAGCGCGCCGCCCTAGCCCTGGCCGAGCTCGCCTCCGCACCGGATCTGCTGCAGGCCGGCAGAGCGCGCGGCCTGCCGGTGGAGAGGCTCGGGCCCTTCACGCGCCTCAATCCTCCATCGGCGATCGCGCGTGAGCCCGTGGTGGAGGGCACGGCGTTCGGCCTCCAGCCGGGCCAGCGCACCGGCGTGCTCGTCGGCACGACGGGCTGCTTCATCCTGCAGGGGGTCGCGCACCAAGCCGCCGACTCCGCCGCGTGGCTGAAACAACGGGACCAGCAGCGGGAAGCGCTCCTACGGTCGGCGCAACAAGCCCGGGTACAGCAGTACCTCGCCGCCCTCCGGGCGCAGGCGCGGATCGTGGACCGTCGGAAGGAAGTCTTTCGGCCGACGACGTCCGAAGGCGGAGCCTAGTCGCTCAGCCGCTTGGGATCGCCGCCGGTCGGAACGGAGGAGGACGTCCCCGGGGGCTGGAGGTTACGCGGCGGCGCGGCCGGCTGGTCGCTGGTGGCGTCCTTCAAGCTGCGGTTGAACTCCTTTATCCCCTGGCCGATCGACTTTCCGATCTCGGGGATCCGCTTGGCGCCGAACACCAGCACCAGCACCAGCAGCAGGATCAGGATGTGGCTGAACGACAGGTCTCCGAACATACGCGCCTCGTTTTCAGAATATCGATCGGGCTACGAAGTAGGCGATCGCCACACCCACGACGGCCAGCAATGACACGTCGAACCCGATCGGGCCGAGCGTGATCGATACGACGAGCAGGTCGAGATGCACGGGCCCGAAGGTCGGCGTCACGGCCGTGGTAAAGAACTCTTTCGCCGCGCCCTGCGGCAGGAATCGTCGCAGCAGCGCGTGGAGCAACCCGCCGAGCACGAACCCGCCGGCGAGGAACCCCACGTAAAATAGCGGCCCGCGGTGGCCGCGCGCCACGGGCCTAGCTGCGCCGCTCCACTGCATACGCAATGCTGTCTCGTAGGGCGTCGCGCGCGGGCGACGGCGGCAGGATCTCGAGCTCTGCCTCGGCGCGCTGCGCCAGCTCGAGCGCGCGGCGCCGGGCGTAGTCGAGCCCGCCGGCGGTCTCCACCAGCTGCATGACCTCCGCGACCAGCGGATCTCCCGGATCCGGCGTGGTCATCAACTCGGCCACCAGGCGCCGCTGCCCCGGCCCCATCGCGGCGAGGGCGGCGATCAGCGGCAAGGTCACCTTGTGCTCCTTCAGATCGAGGCCGGACGGCTTGCCGGTCACCGCTTCGCGCTCGGTATAATCGAGCAGATCATCGGTGATCTGGAACGCCATCCCGAGCCGCAGGCCGAAGCGCGCCAGCGCTTCCCGATACGGCACCGGTGCCCGGAGCGCGCCCACCTCGCACGCACCCGACAAGAGCGAGGCCGTCTTCGAGCGGATCAACTGGTCGTACTGCGCCTCGTCGTAGGCGAGCTTGTCGTGCGCTTCGAGCTGCCGCATCTCGCCGATCGTCATCTCGTTGGTGACCCGGGCGAACACGCGCAGCGGCGCGAGGTCATCCAGTCGAACGAGCTCGATGATGGCCCGGGAGTAGAGGTAATCGCCCATGATCACCGCCACCTGGTGCGAAAACAGGGCGTTGATCGTCGGCATCCCGCGCCGCAGCACTGAGTGGTCCACCGAGTCGTCGTGCACCAGCGTGGCCAGATGGATCAGCTCCACGACCGCGGCGAGCGTCACCGTCCGTGCATCCTCCGCCCCGGACGCCCGATGGCTGAGGAGCAGCAGCGTCGGGCGGAACAACTTCCCCTTCATCCGCAGTAAGTGCTCGTTGACGAGGGCGATGATGGGGAAGTCCGCGGTGATGATGCGGCGGAGCTCCTCGGCCACGCGCTCCAGCTCGCCCGCCACGGGCCGCTGGATGTCCCCCAGGGAAACGGGGGCGAGCTGCTGGCTCACGTCACTTCGCCTTGGCGAGCGCCCTAGCCCGCTCGCCGACGTCCTTGAACCGGATGTCCACGGCGAAGACGCGCCCGTAAATCTCGCGCGCCTCCGCTTTTTTCCCCTGCTCTTCGAGCGCCCGGCCCAGCGAGTAGAGCACGCCGAGCCGCTCTTGATCGCCCGACGCCGGCAGCTCCAGCCCGCGTCGCAGGATCGACTCCGCCACGATGTAGGCGCCCTTGTCGAGGAAGCACACGCCCAGCATTTCCGAAGTCCGGAGCTTCCCCTCGGGCGCGCGCAGCGCCTTCTGAAGCTCGGCGATCGCTTCGTCCAGCAACCCCATCTCTTTGAACGCGACTCCGAGATCGTAGTGCGATTGGAAGTCTGCCTCGTCGATGTTCTCGTCGATGCCCTGCTTGAACCGCGCCAGCATCTCCTGGAAGTCCTTCTCTTCGTCCCCGGTCGGTTCCTCGTCCGGGACCTTCATGCGGGTGTCGCGGGGCGGGGATTCTTCCTCGAGAATCATGGCGCTCAGGTCGACGAAATCGCCTGCCGCCGCCGCTTCGTCGCGAACCTTCAGCTTCGCATCCTTGGGCGCCGTCCGCTTCTCGCGGGCGGCGGGCGGCGGCTCGTGCGGCGGCGCCGCGGCCGGCGCGAGCATCGCAAGTGCCGCCTTCGCCCGCTCGTTTTTCGTATCGTGCTCTGCCACCCGCTGGTATACGGCACGCGCCTTGTCCGGTAGGTCCTGGCGCAGCAAGGTGTCCGCCAGCTCCAGGTAGGCGTCGACCAGCTTCGCCTTGTCGCCCGACTTGAACGCGTATTCGACCTGTTTCTGGCGGTGCCGCACGCTGTTCGGATCGAGGCGGAGGATCTCTTCGCCGAGATGCTGCGCCTGCGGCAGGTTGCCGAGATTCTCGAAGCCCGCGGTCGCATGGTCGAGCTCCTCGATCCCGCGGTCCCGCTCCCCTGCCTCGATGAGGGCTTCGCCGAGCGCGCGATGCGCCTCCGGATTATCTGGATCGTCGGCGACGCTGGCCTCGAGCGCTTCGATGGTGGGCGGCGCCGGCGTGGCTTCGATGTTGGTGAACACCAGCGACGACGGCGCGTCTCCCGAGCTGACCACGCCGTCCAGTCCCAGGTCGATGAAAGCCGAGCGTCGCCTCTCCGAGACGGACGTGTCGTCCTCGGTCTGGACGAAGCCCCCCGTCGGGGGGATGTCCTCGACGGCGAGCGGCTCGTCGTCCACGTGGTGCCCGGCCTCCGTGGTGGCCGTATCGAAGTCGGGCTCGAGCTCGAGCGGCGGCACCTCCACCACTGCCTTTCGCTTGGCGCGGTCCGGAGCAGGAGCGGGCGGCGGCGGGGGGGGCGGCGCCGGGCGCTTCGGCACCACCGGCTTGACCTTGGGCGGCTCGGCGGCTGGAGCCTTGGGGCTCGACACGCGGGGCGGCGACCCGACTCCTGGGCGTCCCGGCGCGGGCGGGGTCGGGGGGAGGGGGGCGGGAGCGGGGGTCGCACCCACGCGCGTCGGCACCACCGGCGCGACCTTGAGCGGCCCTGCCCTGGCTGGCGGCGTGACCTTGGGGACGCTCGCCCGCTGCGGTGGGGCGGGTGCAGGAGCCGGTGTCGGTTCGATCTCGAGTTCGTCTTCCAGCATGGGCTCGAGCTCGACATCGAGCTCGGTCTCGTCCGCGTCCGCCGGCACCGTCGGCTCGAGCTCCGCCATCGGCTGTACCGGTTCGCCGGTCACCTCTTCGCGTAGCGACGGGATATCGGCCGCGCCGTCGAGCTCCACCTCCCCAAACTCGGCGGTCGTGGTCTCGAACCCCTCGAGCAGCGCGCCACTCCCGTTCCCGTCTCCGCCCGGCACTGCGACTTCCTCCGCCAGGTTCGTGGACTCGATCTCGAGCGAAGTATCCGGCTCGGGTGTCACCGACTCCACGAGGTTCTGCGCCACGGTTTCGACCTCAGGTTCGCGGTCGGGCGCGGGAGGCTGGGGCGAAGGCGCGGGGGGCGGGGGCGCGGGGGGCCTCCCCCTCGCGCCGGGAGGCGCGTCTACGTCGAGGAACACCAGGCTCGACGTCTTCCGCTTCCCGGACTTTGCGAGGTCGTCTTCCGACTCCTGGGGCGGCGCCGCGGGCGCCGTCGCCCGGCCGGGCGGGCGCCGCTCGGCATCGCCGTACATCTTGAGATGCTCCTCCAGCATCCCCCGCAACTGGGCGTTCTCCGGGGAGATGTCGGCAAACTCCTTCAGCGCGGCGAACGCCTGCTGGATCTTCCCGATCTTCTGCATGCGCTCCGCGTACTCGACAAAGTTCTGCTTCGCCTCGGCTACGAATCCCTTCGCCGCGTAGAGCTTGGCCAGCTTCAGGTAGGTCGTCTGCCGGCCGGGCGCGTTGCGGAGCACCTTGTTACACATCGCAATCGCGTTGTTGTGAAACCCTAGCTCGGCGTACTTGTCGACGGCCCGGTCGTAATAGTCCGCCGCTTGCGCGGGGTCCTTCACCTTGAGATAGAGATCACCCACGCGATTGAAGACGGACAGGTCGGGGTTGGGCTCCCCTTCTTGCTCCTGCGCCTCCAGCACGCCCCGCCAGGCCTCGATGGCACCCTTTGGGTCCTTGGCTTCCAGACCCTTGGCCTTGTCTTTCAGCTTCTCAAGCTTCGACATGAGGCCCTAAAGATACGGACCCGATCGGAAGCGGACAAGCGGAACCTCCTGTCCACACGGCGGTTACGGCGTTCCCGCCCATCCAGTACGCCACCTCTCGCCAGTCCGCCAGGGCGCACGCCACGAGGTCGGCCCGGAACCCGGGCGCCACTTGCCCCCGATCCGAGGCCATGCCGAGAGCTGCGGCGGCGTTCACTGTGACCGCGTTCACACCTTCCGCGTGACGCAGCCCGAGCTGCGAGACGGCGAGCGCCATGACCAGCGGCAGGCTTAGGGTCGGCGACGATCCGGGGTTCAAGTCCGTGGCGAGCGCCAACGCCGCACCGGCGTCGAGTAGCCCCCGCGCCGGGGCCTGCCTGCGACCTCCCAGAAACACGAGCGTGGCCGGCAGCAGAACAGCCACCGTCTCGCTCGCGGCGAGCGCGCGGATTCCAGCCGGGGACACGCCCGCCAGGTGATCCGCGCTCAACGCGCCGACTTCCACCGCGAGCTCCGCGCCGCCCGAAGCGTCGAACTCGTCGGCGTGCAGCTTCACGGCCAGACCGTGGCGGCGGGCCGCGTCGAGCACCGTACGCGCCTCCGCGACGCTGAACACGCCCGGCTCGCAAAACACGTCGCAGGCGACGGCGAGTCGCTCGCGCGCGACCGCCGGGATCATCTCCTCACACACCAGGCGCACATAGTCGGCCCGCCGATCGCGGAATTCCGGCGGCACCTCGTGCGCCCCGAGGAACGTGGGGACGAGCGCGGCGGGGTGATCGCCCGCGAGCCGCCCGATGACCCGCAACTGTCGGAGCTCGGTTTCGCAGTCGAGGCCGTAGCCCGATTTTACCTCGATCGTCGTGGCGCCGTGGGCGAGCAGCGCGCCGAGCCGGGCGCGTGTGAGGGCTGCCAGCTCCGCATCGGAGCGGGCGCGGACGTCCCGAACCGACTCCAGGATCCCGCCACCTGCGGCGGCAATCGTCTTGTAATCCATCCCCAGCGCACGCCGCTCGTGATCGTCGAGCCGCGGCGCGCCGAATACGGCGTGCGTGTGGCAGTCGACGAACCCGGGAAAGAGCACCCCGGCCACCTCCACCACCACGATGGCGGATTGCGGAATGCGGAATGCGGAATGGAGGTCGCGGGCTTCGCGACGCGGGCCGACCCAGGCGATGCGCTCTCCGTCGATTAACACCGCGGCATCCGTGAGGACTTCGAGCTCCGCCATCTCCCGGCCGCGCCGTGCCCGTGCCGGGCCGCGACAGGTGACGACCTGATGCGCGCCGACCAGCAGCGTCCTCAGTCGCCCGCCTCGCGCATCGGCAGGCGAATGGCGTGCCGTCGCGCGGCCTCGATGGCGGTCTCATAGCCTGCGTCGGCATGGCGGGCGATACCGATCCCCGGATCGTTCGTGAGCACGCGCTCGAGCCGCCGGCCGGCGGACGCCGTGCCATCGGCGACGCACACCTGGCCCGCGTGCAGCGAATTGCCGATGCCCACCCCGCCCCCATGGTGAAACGACACCCAGGCGGCCCCGGAGGCCGTGTTCAACAGCGCGTTGAGGATCGGCCAATCGGCGACCGCGTCCGAGCCGTCGCGCATGGCTTCGGTCTCCCGAAACGGCGAGGCTACCGAGCCCGTGTCGAGATGATCGCGCCCGATGACCACGGGCGCTCCAATCTCACCACGTTTCACGAGGTCGTTCAAGGCGCAACCGAAGCGAGCGCGCTCCCCCTGCCCCAGCCAGCAGATCCGGGCGGGCAGCCCCTGAAACGCCACGCGCTGCTGCGCCAGCGTGATCCAACGCCGCAGGTGCTCGTCCTCCGGGAACAGCTCGAGCACGAGGCGATCGGTGCGGCGTACGTCCGTCGCGTTCCCCGACAACGCCACCCACCGGAACGGTCCCTTCCCCTCGCAGAACAGCGGCCGGATGTACTCCGGCACGAAGCCCGGGATGTCGAATGCCTCGGCGACGCCGGCGTCGTGCGCCTGCGTGCGCAGGTTGTTGCCGTAGTCGAACGTCACGGCGCCCTGCCGTTTGAGATCGAGCATCGCGCGCACCTGCGTCGCCATCCCCGCGACCGCGCGGCGCAGGTACTCCTGCGGGTCCCGGCGACGCAGCTCGGTTGCCTGCGCGAGCGACACGCCCGCCGGGATGTATCCGTTCAAGGGGTCATGCGCCGACGTCTGATCGGTCAGCACATCGGGGACGAAGCCGCGCCGGACCAGCTGCGGCAGCACCTCGGCACAGTTGCCCACCAGGCCGATTGACAGCGCCCGGCCCGCCCGCTTCGCTTCGTCGCACCAGGCGAGCGCTTCGTCCAGCGATGCCGTCGCGCGATCGAGGTAGCGCGTGTCGAGGCGACGTTGGACACGCGTGGCGTCCACCTCGACCACCAGGCAGATCGCGTCGTGCATCGTTGCGGCGAGCGGCTGCGCGCCGCCCATCCCGCCGAGCCCGCCGCTCAGCACGATGCGCCCCGTGAGCGAGCCGCCGAAATGGCGCCGCGCCACGGCGCCGAACGTCTCGTACGTGCCCTGCAGAATGCCCTGGGTCCCGATGTAGATCCACGAACCCGCGGTCATCTGGCCGTACATGATGAGGCCCTTTCGCTCGAGCTCGCGAAACACCTCCCACGTGGCCCAGCGGCCGACCAGGTTCGCGTTGGCGATCAGGACGCGGGGCGCCTCGGGATGCGTCGTGAACACACCCACCGGCTTTCCCGACTGTACCAATAGTGTCTCGTCGTCCTCCAAGGCCAACAGCGTGCGGCACACCGCGTCGAACGACGCCCAGTCGCGCACCGCCTTGCCGGTGCCGCCGTACACGACGAGATCGTCGGGCCGTTCCGCTACCTCCGGGTCCAGGTTGTTCATGAGCATGCGCAGGGCGGCCTCCTGGATCCAGCCTTTGCACGACCGCTGTGGTCCCCTCGGCGCGCGCACCGTTCGCGGACCGCTCACGGTGCCCCCGGATCGAACTGGGCATCCCGAATGCCAACCGCCACCCGTTCGATATCCGCGGTGAGCGGGCGGTCGCCTGTCAGTGGCGGGGCCATGCTCCGCAGCGTGGCGTAGCTCCGGGCCACGCCCCGCCCCGGGCGGAGGGGCTTCAAGTACTCGAGCCCCTGCGCCGCCGCCAACAGCTCGATCGCCACGATCCGCGTCGCGTTGGCAAGAATCCGCTGCGCCTTCCACGCCGCGCTCATCCCCATGGGAACGACGTCTTCCTGGTTCCCTTCCGTCGGCACCGACTGCACGCTCGCGGGCGTCGCCAAGATCCGGCAGTCAGCCACGAGCGCCGCCGCCGCGATCTGGGGCGTCATGAACCCCGACTCCATCCCCGGGTCGCCGGCCAGGAACGCCGGGAGCCCGGAAGACAGGTCGGGGTTGACGATGCGCTCGATGCGCCGCTCGGCGATCCCCGCCAGCGTCGTCAGGGCGATCGCGAGCACGTCGAGCGCCAAGGCGATCGGCTGCCCGTGAAAGTTGCCGCCCGAGAGCACGTCCCCGTCGAACACCAGCGGGTTGTCGGTGGCCGCGTTCAGCTCCACGGCGACCAGCCGTTCCGCGAACGCGATGCCTTCCCCCACGGCGCCCAGCACCTGGGGAGAGCAGCGGATCGAATACGCGTCCTGCACGCGGGGGTCGTTGTCGCGGTGCGACTCGCGGATCTGCGAATCCGCCAGCAGCTCGCGGAGCAGCGCCGCCGAGCGCTGCTGGAACGGGTGGGGCCGGGCCTCGTGGATGCGGGGGTCGAACGGCTCGGGAGTCCCACGGGTCGCCTCGAGACTCATCGCCGCCGCCGCATGGGCGGTGCGCCACAACACCCAGGCGTCGTGGACGACGAGCGCCGCCACGCCGGTCTGGGCCTGGGTCCCGTTCACGAAGGCAAGCCCTTCCTTCGCCTCGAGAGCGATCGGCTCGAGCCCGCGCGCCCGCACGGCGCCGCCGTCCTCCCCTTCGCCGACCATCGCGAGTGCCAAGTGGGCGAGCGGGGCCAGATCGCCCGACGCACCCACACTCCCCTGCGACGGCACCCGCGGATGCACGCGTTGGTTCAGCATAGCGACGACGAGCTCGGGGAGGTCGGGCCGTACGCCGCTCGTGCCCCGAACCAGCACGTTGGCGCGCAACAGCATCATCGCCCGCACGGCTTCCTCCGAAAGCGGCTCGCCCACGCCCGACGCATGGCTGCGAATCAGGTTGAGCTGCAACTGGCGGGCGCGCTCGGGCGGGATCCGCACGTGCGCCAGCTTCCCGAAGCCGGTCGTCACGCCGTACATCGTCGCGCCGCGCGCGATCGCCCCCTCCACGGTGCGGCGCGACGCCCGGACCGCGTCGAGTGCGCGGGGGGCGATGCCCACGTGCGCCCCGAGGCGGGCGACGGCTACGACGTCCTCGATCGACAGAGACCGGCCATCCAGAGTGACGGGGGCTGGCATGCGAGAGGAAGCTACGCTCCATGCGAAGAGGCGCCAAGTCACAAGAAACGTCACGGAGGAACCATCACGAAAAAGCGTCACGGAACGAGGTTGCTCCGTGACGCTTTCTACGTGACGCCCTTTCGTGACGCCTTTCCGAGCTGGCGCCTACAGTCCGTTCTTCACCACCCGCAACTCGGGATTGCCCGGATCGGTCTGCGCGCTCCAGTCGAAAATCACGTACCGCCGGCCGACTGCCGTCACCCGCAGCGCCGCATAGTGGTACTGGCCATTCTCGTTGCGCTGGAACACGTAAGCGAAGCCAGGCACGGCCTGAATCATGTTGCGCGTGTATCCCGACGCGGGCGCGAAGTCTATCGACGTGAGATCCGGCACGGCCTGGGTGCTGTCGTACAGCCGGATGCTGTCCCCCGCAAATTGGGGAACGATCCACAGCGTCGAATCGCTGGCCCGCAGGTGCACCCAGAAGTCGATGTCCGTGCGGTTGCCGTCCTGCACCAGCCCCAGCTCACCCGGATCGCCGCGACCGTTGGCGTTCGCATCGTTCCAGAAGCGGAACCCCGACTGCGCCGCGCTCACTTCGAGCGCCGAGACCAGCACGTTGCGCGCATCGGGGCGGGGCGTATCGTGCCACAGCGCCGACCACAGACTCTCGTACCCCTCGACGCTGATCGCCGACACACCGAAGCAGCGCGGTACGCCGTTCGTGAGCAGGGTCGCCAGGAACTCGTCCGACACGGTCGTGCCCTCGAGGAAAATCGAATCCGGTTGCGTAATGCATACGCCATGATCAAGATCGTAGGGCATGCTGTACAGGCGGTACCAGTTGAAGCGTGCCGGATCAGACAAGGCGGCGTTGTCCGCCCATTGGAGATGAATGGCCTGGTTCAGCGAGATCGAGCTCAAGCTCGCGGGCTGTGGCAGCTGCAGGCGCTCGTCCACGGTGATGACGTTGCTGGCATCGCTCTCCCCCCCATTCACGTCCGCGGCGGTGACGTAGTACTGCAGATGCGGCACGCCGTTGTCGTGGAACGTGTTGGAGCTCGTCTCGCCACGCAGCCCGTACGCGCCGGTGGTGCTGCCGCGCGAATAAATGCGATAGCCCCCGAGACTCCCGCTCTGCACGTCGTCCCACACGAGCAGGATGCCGGCCGGCTGGCCCGGCGTTCCGCTCGGGTCGAGCTGGTAGGCGAGGTTCTGTGGTGGGGGGAGGGTGGAAACGAGATTCGTGGTATCCGACCGGCAGCCCCAGCCCAGCAGGCCGCCCGCCAGCAACGCGTATCGCGACAAGAGCCGCATGACATCCTCAAGGGAAGCGTTCAGGCGAGTTGTGGGCACGGGGCGTGCCCGGACGTAAGTGAGCGATGGGAAGCCGCTTAGAGCTGGTCGGCGGCAGAAAACGTGTCACCCGCAGGGGACAGTGGCAGCAAAACGGCTAACGGGCAAAGGTCGACTGGCTGTAGTCGAACTTGATGTCCGGCTCATCCAGCAGGCTCACATAAAATGTGAACCCGAAATTGCCGTTAGGGCTTTTCTGGAACGAGAAGCTGGCGTGCCAGCGGTGCAGGTCGCGCTGGAGTTGAATCGAGTGCGCGCCGAATTGTTTGGTGTCGACGTCGTAGGTCGATTGCCACGAGGCCGACCAGTGTGGCGTGGGGCTGAACGCCAGGCCGAGCGTGAGCTGCTGGCGGCCGCCCTGGTTCGAAATCAAGTTCCCCAGCGTGTCGGCCTGCGGGCGGATGCGGGTGCCCGAGTACTGCACGGACAGCGAGAAACCCTGCCCCCCGCCCATCCCGGCCCCGGATGGCCGGGCGATGGGGAACCCTCCCTGGCCCAGCGGGCCACCGGGAAACTGACCCGCTGGCGGCTGGACCCCGGGGGTCGGCGCGGCGGGCGGCGGAGCGCCCCCGCGACCCAATCCGAACAGACCCGCGATCCCTCGAATCGTCGCGGGTGTGACCGAGAAGTTCGCCGTGATGCTCGTGAGGAAGGGCGAGAACTTCGCGGTGTCGCTGCCCACGGCCCCTCGCCAGAGGTCGTGCGTCAACGCGAGGCTGAAACCCGGGAGCAGGTCGGAGGCGAACGTATTGCCCATTGATTGGGTGGTCCAGCCGGTCCGGTGGGGCTGTTTGGCCTGCTCGAAGTTGTAGCCGATCGGCGTCGTGTTGATGCTCAGCAACTTGATTTTTCGCGGCTCGCGCCCGGTGGTGTCGCCCGGTGGCGGCTTGAGCTTCGCCTCGAAGTTCTGGGAGAGCCCGAGATTGATTGTCTGTTGCGGGTCGCTCCGCACGCTGGGGTTCGTTCCGGTCGGATCGACGGCGCGCGCGAATGCCGCCGCGACGGTGGCGCCCGGCGCGTAGAAGTAGCTCACCTGAGGCGCAATGGAGTGCCGGATGCGCTGCAGCGGTCCCACTCCGGGAAAAAAACCGAAAAACGTCGGCGACACGCTCGCCGTGAAGGCGAGCCGCTTGCCCTGGTGGATCCACTCGCCGCCCGTGAACTGGTTGCGGATCGCGAACGGCCCCGCGGTGGTCGTATTCACGATCGCCAGCCCCGGTTGGACCTTCCAAGTGCCGGAGAGGAACGACGGCAGGTTGATCCCGGTCTGCCACTCCACCCGGGTTTCGAACGTCTGGTCGTACAGCACGCGCCGCGCCCCCCCGGGAGACGTGGTGTCGTAGACGAACTCTCTGCGCGCGTTGCTGATCTGGTCGTTGACGTCGAAGCTGTTCGACCAGTTCCACGGCCCGATCCGGAGGGGCGTCTGAAAACTGAGGTGCGTCACCCGACTGTCGGCGAACAGGGCGAGCGTATCCGGCGCGCCCGCCGTGCCCGGGACGAGCAGTCGCGTGTCGGCTTGATGAAAGGTCTGCTGGTTACTGAAGGAGAAGCCGGGCGACCACGTGATCGACGGTGTGATGTTCACGGGCGCGGGGGTGAGGCCGATGGTGGGAAACGATTGTGAGACGAGGCCGTTGCCGATGTCCTGCGACCGGCTGCCCCCGATGTTGAGCGTTCCCCAATCGAACTGCTTGCTGAAGTTCAATTGCGACACGAGGCTCGCCGTGGCGACGAACGGATTCACCGTGTTGTTCTGAATCACCCTGGGATTCGTCGAGTAATTGACGCTGGCGTTGAAGTTGGTGCGCGAGGAAAAGCTCTGTTGATGCTGCCAGCCGATGTGGATCGAGTGGGCCGGCTGGTCGAGCTGGTCGTCCCGGCTGAACGACAGACTGCCCGTGACGAAGCGGTCGAGCCAGCGGTAGCGAGTCTGGGTCCGGAGCGACATGTAGCGTCCCGCGTACCAGTCGCCCGACACGAGAAAATCGACGTAGTCGTTGACGACGAAGTAGTAGCCGAGGCCGGAGACGTGGCGCTGGTAGTTGCGAGTGGGGCGCACCAGATCGTTCAGGCCGAAGCGTGGAACGAGGATGCCACTGCGTCGCCCCGGGCGGATGTCCTGAAAGATGAACGGGAGCCACATGATGGGAACGTCCCGGATGTACAGCACCGCCGGCCGCCCCACCATCACGCTCTTGCTCAGCCACTTCACCTGATGCGTGCCGAAGTGATAGTCGGGCACGGGATTGTCGTCGGAGGTGATCTCGCTGCGTGCGCCGTACAGGCGGGTGGAGCCCGAGTCGACCGCGAGGTCGCCCCGGATGTACCACGCGGCGCCCCCTTGCTGCACGTGCGTCAGGGCCTGACTCACCGTGCCGCGCCGGATGCAGGTGTCGTAGCGCATGGCCTCCCCCACGAGCACGGTGCTCTGGTCGAACAGGCGCGGGTTGCCCGCAGCGTCGAGCCGGCAACTCGCGTGCCGATAGCGGATCGAGTCCGACTCGAGCTTCGTCCCGTCGCGATCGACGAACGCCTGGCCCCACAGTGAAATCGCGCTGTCGCCCTCCACCAGCACGGTATCCGCCACATAGCGGGTGACGCGGTATCCCTTGAGCTTGAGAAGCGAGTCGATCACCCCGTCCGACGCAGGGAAGCTGCGGGTGGGTCCGGTCGGCAGCCCGAGCCTACGCGCGGTGGCGGTGTCGAGCGCTCGGCCCGGCACACCTGAGTCGGCGCGGACGCGCGCAGTGTCGCGTGGCGGTGGCACACCCTGGGCCTCCACCCGCCCTGTCGGGAGGGCGAGCAGCAGCAGGACGAACCCCGCGGCGCTCGCGGCCCGCTCGCGTCGCGCCCGCCGCTTGGTGACAATCCAGGCGCAGACGATGCTCACCTCGTACAGCAGCAGCAACGGTACCATCATGATGAGCATCGACACCGCGTCGGGCGGTGTGAGCAGCGCCGCGGCCCCCGCCGAGAGCGCGATCGCGTAGCGGCGGTTCCTCGCCAGGAGCTGCGGGGTGACGAGGCCGAGGGCGGCGAGAATCACGATGACCAGCGGCAGCTCGGTCACCACCCCGAACCCGATCATGATCTGAGCCGCAAATCCGAAGTAGCCTTCCGCGGTGATGATCGGATCGAAGACGTTCTGCTGGAACCCGAACAGCACGCGCAAGGCGCGCGGCAGCACCCACAGGTAGGCGACCGTGGCGCCCGCGAGAAACAGCACCACTCCCGCCGACAGCGCCGGCACGATCAGCCGCTTCTCGCGCGGGTACAGCGCGGGCGCCAGGAAGGCCCACGCCTGGTAGATCACCACGGGCGACGAGAGCACGAGCCCCAGGACGAACGCGAACTTGAGCGTGATGAAGAACGGCTCGGTGGGGTGCGTGAACTTGAGCTTGCCGTCGGGGAGTAGCGGTTTGATTGGCCGGATCAGCAGCCCGATGATATCCGCGTGCTCGACCAGGAGCCAGCCCGCCACGGTGGCGAGCACGATGGCGAGCAAGCTCCAGAGAATGCGCCAGCGCAGCTCCTCGAGGTGATCGAGGAACGGCATCTCGGCACGGTTGTCTGGGGACTCAGGCACGCCGGGCCCGGCGCGGCCTAGCGCCCGAGGCGTTGCAGCTTGTCGCGGGCGAGGTTGGCTTCGTCGGAGCGGGGATAGCCGGCGATCACCCGGGCGTAATACGTGCGGGCCGCCGCCTTATCCGAACGCTGCTCGGCAAGGAGACCGAGCTTGTACAGCGCCGCAGGCGCGCGCGACGAATTGGGGTAGGTCTTCACCACCTGTTGATACACGGCAGCCGCCGAGTCGGCGCTCTCGCCCCCCCACGTCTCCCCGAGGTAGAACAGCGCGTCGGGTGCGCGCTCGTGCGTAGGAAAGAGCCGGAGAAACTCCCGAAAGCCGAGGCGGGCGGTGGCGAGGCTGCCGCGGCGGAACTGCTGCAGCGACAGGTCGTACATCTGGTCCGGGCCCGGTCCGGCCGTATTGCCCGACGGCCCTCCACCTGCGGGCCGACCCGTCGTGTCGAGGGGCGGGACCGGTTGCTGGGCGCGCTCCTCGATGCGCGCCCGCAGCTCGCTCAGGCGCTGCTGGCTCTGCCCGGTCAGCTCCTGCACCTGGACGAGCTGCTGCTGCACCGCGACGAGGTCGGTGCGCACGTCCCCGCGCATTTGCACGAGATACGCCTGCTGCGCCGCGAGCGCCTGCTGCACGGCGACGAGGAGCGAACGCAGGGAGTCGGCTTGCGCCGCGCGCTCCGTCTCGGCGCGCGCCCGCTCGGCGCGCAGCGCCTCGACCTGGAGCTCGACCTTCCGGACATCCCCTCTCAGGGCGCATCCGGCGGCGAGCCCCAGGGCGACCACCAGCGTCGGTTTGAACACCCGCTATGCCCTGCTCACGGCTGCTTCAGGGCGTCGCCGCCCCCGATGATCTCGAACTCGTCGCGGCGATTCTGTGCCCACGCCGCCTCGTCGTGTCCCTGCGCCAGCGGGCGCTCTTCACCGTAGGACACGGTCTCGATGCGCTGCGCCTCGATGCCGTGGCTCACGAGGTACTGCTTGGCCGCGGTGGCCCGGCGGTTGCCGAGGGCCAGGTTATACTCGTCCGAGCCGCGCTCGTCGCAGTGCCCGCTGATGCGGATGCGCAGATTCGGATTCGCCTGCAAGATCGCCACTTTCTGGTCCAGTATGCTGGCGTCTTCCGGCCGGATGTTCGCCTTGTCGTAATCGAAGTGAATCAGCGTCGCCAACATGGTGCGCACGGCTTCCCCGGTTTTTCCCATCGCCGCGAGCGAGTCGGCGATGCGTTGCTGGCGTTGCCGCTCTGCCTCCTCGCGCGCCCGGGCCTCGGCCGCCGCCCGGTCGATCGAATCCTGCCGCGCCCGCTCGGCCGCCGCGACAGAGTCCGCGTTCGGCTGCTGCGGCGTCGTCACCGGGGGCGGATTGTGGCTGCACGCGGCCAACGCGACCACAGCGATGCCGCTGAGCACGATCAAGGAAAGGCGTTTCATCGTGGGCGCCCTCTCCGAATTCAAGGGGTGGACGAGGCGGTCTCCGGTAACCGTGGAGACCAGGCCGGCAGGCGCGCGCCGCTCTGTTGGAGCAGCGGGCGGATGCGGCCGGTTTCTAAATCGATGATCCAGAGCTGCCGGTACCCTGAGCGGTCCGACACGAACGCCAGATGGCGGCTGTCGGGCGCCCAGGTCGGATCTTCGTTCCGCCCTAAAGAAGTGAGTTGCCGCACCGCGCGTGTTCGCACGTCGAGGACGAACACTTGTAGCGTGCCCCCCACGTCGCGGTGGAAGGCGACGGATTGGCCGTCGGGTGACCAGTCCGGCGCGTTGGACGAACCGGTGACGCCGTAATCGAACGGCGCGAAGAGTTGTTGGTCCGTCCCGTCCGCCGCCATCACGTAGATCTGTGGCAACCCCGGTCGCGTCGAGACGAACGCGATCCGCTGGCCCTCGGGACTGTAGGTCGGTGACAAGTTGTCAGAAAAGCGCCCCACGGTCAAGCGCTGTAAGCAGCAGTTGTCTTTGATGTTAACCGCGTAGATGTCGGTGCCTTCCTCGGTCGCGCGGCTGAACGCGAGCGTCTTGCCGTCGGGGGAGAACGCCGGCGTGAAATCGAGCGCCTGGCCCGTCGTGGCCACAGGCTGCCGTTTGCCGGGCCCGACCGGCTGGACGAACAGCTGCCCGTGTCCGGCCCAGAACTCCATGTACGAGAAGCGCCGCCCGTCCGGTGCCCAGGCAGGGGACATCGCCTGGTGATCGCTCGAGGAAACGAGCTGCTTGTCGGCGCCGTCCTCGTCGATCACGTACGCCTTGCCGTCCAAGACGAAGAGGATGCGCGTGGCCGCGATACCGCCGACACCCAGGGTAGCCTCCAGGATGTGATCGGCGAGCCGATGCACCGCCATCCGGAACCCCGGATCCTTGAGGGGCGGCAGCCGGCTGCGAAACTCCCGCCGCACGCTGCCCGCGGCCACGTCGTGCACGGCCAACACCGTGGTGTCCCCCGCCAGCGCGAGCCCGACGGCAAAGTCCGCCCCGAGAGCCTGGTAGAGCTGATAATTCAGACCGGCCGCGGCCCCGCCCCTCCCACCCGTCGGCGCGCGACTGGTACCAGCCGACGGTGGTGCGGCGCTCATACGAATCGAGTCCCCTCCGGGGAGGGTGATTAGCTCAAACCGGTCGCTCAGGTCCAAGTCGCGGGCGACGATGGCGCGCACCGAGTCGAGCGCCGCCGCCGCGCCGGGCAGCACGACGAGACCGGGACGGACCCCCGGCCGATAGATGATCCCGATGCGCACGCCGCGGTCGACGGCGGAGGTGTCTTGCGCGAATAGACGGGTAGACGGGTAGACAGTGAGGAGCAGCGCGGCGAGGTGCGCACCCCTAACCGTCCACCCGTCTCGCCGTCTACCCGTCTGCATCACTGCCGTGTCCCCGAGAAATAGAATCGCACGAACAGCACGTCCGACCCCCACCCGTCGGGCAGGGGCCCGAACGCCCGGCGGCGCCCGGCCTCCTCGACCGCCCCCTGCGCTTCGAGATCGAACGCGAAGTTCCCCGACCGTTTGATGAACTGCATATCGCTGATCGACCCGTCGCGGTGAATCAGGAACCCGATTTCCGCTTCGAGCGGGGTGGTCTGCAGTGGTCGCTGCCACCGCATCGCGATCTGGGAAATGATGTTGTTCGTGTACTCGGGGAACGGAAACTCGATTCCCTCGGTCGACACGGTGAGCGGATCGTTGCCCGTGGAGGGCCGCTCGCCGGGAAGCGGTTGCGTCTTGGGCGTGGTGCGTGGGGCGGCCTCGCGTTTGGTGTTGTCCGCGACGGGCGGCGGAGCCGCGGGGGCCACGGTGCTCTTCGGCGACTTCGCCTTGGGTGCCGGCGCGGGTTTTTCCTCGGCCGGGCGGTCCACCGCTTCGGGTGCCTTGCGGGTGTCCTCGGTCGGCGCGGGAGCCGCGACGAGGTGGACTCGGTACGAGGGTGGCGCCGGCCTGCGGGCGTTAGCGGCGCCCACCACGAGAAACATCCCCGCCAGGGCGTGCACCACGACCGTGCCGGTGAGGCCGACACTGACGTTCGCCGGCGCGCGTGACCGGCGTCTCACCGGTCCACGGTCTCCGGCTCGGCGACGAGGCCCACGTCGTTCACGCCCGACGCGCGGATCACCGCCAACACCTGAACCACGTCGGCGTATGGGACCCGTCCATCGGCTCGAAGGTACACCCCGGTGGGTCGTTTGGTTCGCACGAACGCGGGAAAGGTAGCGCGGAAGTCTCCGTAGGAGAGGGGCGCCTGATCCATATATATGTGACCATCGCGGTCGAGGGTCACGACCAGACCCGACTTGGGCTCGAGGGGCCGCGCTTCGGCGCGGGGCAACCGGACATCGACGCCGCCCTGCATGATGGGCGCGGTGATCATGAAGATGATGAGCAGCACGAAGGCCACGTCGACCAGGGAGGTGACGTTGATGTCGGCATTCAACGGCAGCTCGCCGTGCCCGCGCAATCCGCCGCCGCCCCCCAACAGGCCTGCCATTAGAGCCTCCCTTCGCGCGCCATCGTACCGATGATTTCCTGGGCAAACCCCTCCAGCTCCCCGGCGAACAGGCCGAGGCGATTCACGAACAGGTTGTACGCCATGACCGACGGCACGGCGACGGCGAGTCCCGCCACGGTCGTGACCAGCGCCTCTGCGACCCCCGGGGCCACCGCCGCAATGTTGCCGGACCCACCCACCGCGATCCCAATGAACGCGTCCATCACACCGAGCACCGTGCCGAGCAGACCGAGCAGGGGGCTCACCGATCCGAACGTGGCGAGCCAGGGGATGAACCGCGCGGCGGCGTCCCGCTCCGCCGCGACCTCCTTGGCGAGCACCATCCGGAGCGCTTCGAGCTGTGTCGTCGTCAGGGTGGTGGCGGGCGCGGCCACGGCGGGCCCGTCGTTCTTCAGGCCGCCTTTCAGGCTCCCCGGCTTGAGCTCGGAGAAGAACTGCATGCCCTCACGCAGCAGCCGGTTGTACGGTGAGGACGGTAGTCGCATCGCGGCGTGGTAGGCGTCCTCGAGCCGCGCCGCGCGCTCGATCTCCCCCATGAAACGGTCCGCCTGTCTGCGCATTTTCCGAAACTGCCACCACTTCAGAAAAATGAGGTACCAGGAGACCACGGAGAAGACGACCAGGATCGCGAGCACGAACTTCGTCTCGCGGCTCGAGGTGAGCACGAGCTCCCAGGGCGTCGTCGGCACCGCCCGACCCACCTGTAGCAGCAGCACGGGTTCAGCCCTCCCCCAGAGAAGCAGGCAAACAGGTCAGTTCGGATACCCGGACGGGTGCGTCCGGTGCCACTCCCAGGCGCTGGCGAGGATCTCGTCGAGCTGTGAGCGGCGCGGGCGCCACCCGAGCAGCTGCTCGGCGCGGCCCGGAGCGGCGACCAGCGTGGGCGGGTCGCCGGGGCGTCGCGGGCACGGCACCGTGGGGATCGACCGGCCGGTAATCCGCCGGGCCGCCTCGGTCACCGACAGCACGGAATGACCGACCCCGGTTCCGAGGTTGACCGCCTCGGCGCCCACGACCTCGGCTTGCAGCGCGCGGACGTGCGCGTCCGCGATGTCCGCGATATGCACGTAGTCCCGCACGGCAGTACCGTCCGGCGTGGGGTAGTCCGTGCCGAACACCTCCACGGCCGGACGTCGGCCGAGCGCTGCCTGCAAGACGTTCGGGATGAGATGCGTCTCGGGATCGTGGTCCTCCCCGTGTCGCGCCGTCGCCCCGGCCGCGTTGAAGTAGCGGAGGCTGATCGAGGCGACCCCGTGCCGCGTCGCGTAGTCCCCCAGCAGACGCTCGAAGGCGAGCTTGGTCTCGCCGTAGGGGTTGACGGGCGCACGGGGCGCGTCTTCCGGGATCGGGATGACGGGCGGGTAGCCGTACACCGCGCACGAGGACGAGAAGATCACGCGGCGCACGCCTGCCGCGAGGACGGCATCGAGCAGCACCCGACCCCCGGCCACGTTGTTCGTGAAGTACATCTGGGGATGCGCGACCGATTCCGCGACGAGCGCGTAAGCGGCGAGGTGCACCAGCGCGTCGCACGGCCGGCGCGCGAGCAGGTCGTCCAGGAGGCGACGGTCGGCGATCCCGCCCTCCACGAATTCCGCCGCGGGATCCAGGGCTGCGCGGTGCCCGCGGCTCAAGTCGTCCAGCACGACGACCGAGCGGCCCAGCGCCAGCAACTGCTCGACGACGACGCTGCCGATGTACCCCGCCCCACCGGTCACGAGGATGCTACGGGCCATCGTGCCGCTCGAGGCCAAACAGCTTCTTCAGCGACTCGAGGAGACCGTACCCCCGGCCCGCCTGCGCGGCCTGCTTGAGCGCGATCGTGGGATGGTGCAGAAACTTGTTCAGCAGCGCGTGGCTGAACTGCTCGACCTGGGCGCGATCCTCGGGCGACAAGTGCGCGAGACGTTTGAGCGCGCGCTCCAACTCGGCGGCACGCATGTCGTCCAGCCGTCCGCGAAACTCTTTGAGCACCGGCACGGCGGCCAACCCGCCGTACCACGCCCAAAAGCGGTCGACTTCGTCGGTCACAATGCGCTCGGCTGCGGGCACTTCCTGATGGCGGTCCGCAGCCGAGTGCGCGGCGACGGCCTGCAGGTCATCGATGTCGTACAGAAACACGTTCTCGAGCTGCCCGACCGCGGGCTCCACATCGCGCGGCACGGCCAGATCGAGGATGCAGAGCGGGCGCCCGCCCCGCCGGGCGATGGCGGGGGCCACGCGCTCCCAGGTCACCACGGCGTGCGGCGCCGCCGTAGAGGTGAGGACGATGTCGGCGCTGGCGAAGTGCTCCCACGCCTCGTCCAAGGTGAGCGCCCGGGCGCCCAGCTCCTCGGCGACCGCCCGGGCCCGCTCATAGGTGCGGTTCGCGACGAGCGTGACGCGCACGCCCTCGGACACGAGGCAACTCGCGGCGAGCTCGGCCATGTCACCGGCCCCGAGAACCAGCGCGACGCGGCCGGCGAGTCGGCTGAAGATCTTTCCGGCCAGCGCGACGGCGGCCGAGGGCGCCGAGGCCGCCCCCGCGGCGAGCGCCGTCTCGCTCCGCACTCTGGCCCCGACGAGCAAGGCCGACTGGAACAGGCGATGGAGCACCGGACCGGCCTGGGACCGAGACGTCTCCCACGCCTCCCGCACCTGACCCTGGATCTGCGGCTCGCCCAGAATCATGGAGTCGAGGCCCGCCGACACGCGGTACAGGTGGCGGACGGCGTCCCGGTCCCGCACCAGATAGCCGTACTCGCTGGCGCTGCGACCCTCGCCCAGGCGCTCGGTGAGGATGGCCCACACCGTCGCCGGCGTCGCGTCGCCCGGCTCGGCCAAGTAGAACTCGGTACGGTTGCAGGTGGATAGCAGCACCCCTCCGCCCGCGCCGGCCGAGAGCACCCGCTCCAGGGCGGCCGGCACCTCGCGGGGAGCGTGCGCGAACCGCTCACGCACCTCCAAGGGCGCTGTCCGGTGATTCACTCCCACGACCGCGATGGTCATCGGTTCCGTGCCGCTCTAGAGAAACCGTTCGGTCCCCGGTGCAGCGAGCTTAAGGGCGAGGTACACGAGCACCACCGCCACGAAGCCCGCGATGCTCGCGACCGCCGCCCGCCGGCCCGCCCAATGCCGCACCACCCGCACCCACACCGCCGACCCCAAGACGACCCAGGTGAACGAGCCCCACACGACCTGCGCCGGGTCCACGTGAAGGCCGCCGGCATAGCGGACGGCGTACCCTACGGCGACCAGCACGCCGAGCGTCAGCGTGGGAAAGCCGGCGACGAGAGACACGTGATTCAAACGGTCCAGCCGCTCGAGCGGCGGGAACAGACGAAACACCTGTCCGAACCGCTTCGACTTGAGCTCGCGGAACTGCAGCAGGTACAGCGCCGCAGTAATGAACGCGAGCGCGAGCAGCGCCACGCCGAGCACGCTGAGCGTCACGTGCAAGATAAACCAGGCATTGCCGCCGCCCGAGGGCTCGGCGCCCGGTCCGAGCCCCAACAGGAGCGCCAGCGCTACCAGGCCCGTAGCGAGCGGCCCGGTGAAGAGGGCAACCGCCGAGGCGCGGAACACACGCTCGCTGACGACCTGCAGCAGAACGAGGAACAGCGCGAGGATCGACAGCACCGGCGCGACGCCTACCGGCGTGAGCTGGGCGAGGCCGACCACCTGCACGGCCGCGCCCGCGAGGGGCGCGCCGAGCGTCAGGGCGCGTGGCGTGGGCCGCAGTCCAGCGAACGGTGCCAGCGCGAGCGCCGTGGCCAGACCGTACAGCCCCAGCGCCAGGAGATGAGATACCAGGACCACGGGCGCGTGACGCCAGCCCCGAACGGGACCGGCCGCAGGTCAGGAAGGCATCTTCCGGACGAGACGGACCGGCATTCCGGGGCGAACGTCGGGATGACTGATCGTGAGCACCAACCCGGAGGCCGAATGCTCCCGGGTGTGCACGATCTCGAGCACCATACGCACCTCTTCGGATGACGTCCCCGGCACACCCGAGGCAGGGCGGAAGACCTCGAACACGTCGCCGGGCGTGACCCCTTCGGCACGACCCCGATTGATGAAGAGGATCTGCTGGAGGTCGGCGAGGGAGTGCAGGTCCCGCTCGGCCACGATGTGACCCTCGAGCCCCTGCTCGACCGCCGTGGGCCTGGCGAGCCCCGGATCCTTGAACGGCTCGAGCGGCATCACGAGGTGCCCGTCGTGAATCCGGCCGAACTGCATGATCACCTGCGCCAGGACCTGGCGGCGCTGCACCTCAGTGACGCGGGCGACGCCCAGGGGTACCACGACGCCGCCCCAGCCCTCGATGTCCCGATCGATGCGCGCAATCAGCAGCGAGTCGCCGACGTGATAGGAGGCGTTGCGCGGCGGCTCGAGTGCAATCTGATCGAACTGCGAGGCGGTCGATCGTTCGGTGAGACGCGGAATCGCGGGGGGAGCCGTGTTCCCCAACACGCGACCCCACGGCAACCGCTCGTTCTCGGTCAGGAAGCCCGCAGCGTAGAACTCGCCGCGCCGCAACGGACGGTACAACGGGTTGGAATACGCCCGCAGCACGTCCTGCACGGCTTGGCCGGGCGTGCGGCGTCGCTCGAAGATCGTCTGGTAGGCTTCCGTGGGCGCGGGCGGCGGTGCTTCCACCACGGTCTGCGTCGTATCCGGCACCGTCGTGGTGTCGGGCGCGAGGGCAGTCACGGTGTCCGCCGGAGCTTGGGCCCGCACGGTATCGGCGCCCGTCGGTTGCGGGACGACCGCGGTCGTCTCGGCGGGCGCCTGCGCCACGGCCACCACCGACCCGATGTTCAGCAACTCGCCCGGATAGATCCAGTGTGGATCTTCGATCACCGAGGTATTCAACCGATAGACTTCGGGCCACAACAGGGGATCGCTGAAGTACAATTGGGCGATCGACCAGAGCGTCTCGCCCGCAACGACGGTGTGTGTGGCGGGAAGTTGTCCCTCTGAGACAGCTGCGGCGGGCGGCGGCGCCGGCGACGTGTCTCGCGCCGCTCGTACGCTGTCAGCTCGTGCCTGCGTCGTATCCTGAGCCGCGAGCGACGGCGCCACCACCCCCGCGAGCAGCCCTGCCACAAGGGCGGGCAGGGCTGCTCGATTAGAACGGCAGATCGTCGTCCTCCTCATCCAGCGCCTCCGGGAACGCTTCGAGCGATTCCGCTTTGCCCGCTCCCACGGTGCCCCCGTCGGGGGCCACCTTCGCCGCAGCCTTCGACCGCGCTACGTCGCCGGCGCCTTCGCCACCCCCACCACCCCGGGACGACAGCAGGAGCACTTCCCGCGCGATGATCTCGGTGACGTAGCGCGTCTGCTTCTCGCGATCTTCCCACGTGCGGTACTCGATGCGTCCTTCGACGTAGATGCGATCGCCCTTTTTCATG
>Ga0209158_1000296_pt1 | contig 38140 bp, 31 predicted proteins | sample GraSoiAngelo_140_FD_185897 | JGI IMG/M metagenome (GOLD analysis project Ga0209158, IMG submission 185897) | Grasslands soil microbial communities from the Angelo Coastal Reserve, California, USA - 14_0929_12_30cm (SPAdes) (version 2) | ecosystem: Environmental > Terrestrial > Soil > Grasslands ...
ATGAAGCGCCAGCCCGTGATTACGGGCCTCGGCATCGTCTCGCCGATCGGGGTGGGGGTGGAGAAGTTTTGGGCCGCCGCCTGCGCCGGGCAATCCGGCATTCGCACCCCAACCCTTTTTGAGGCTTCTCGGCTGCCGCCTGATTGCCGAGCCGTGGGCGAGGTCAGGGATTTCAATCCAGTAGATTGGATGCCCGCGCGGATCGGGAAGATGGCCGGCCGCTTCAGCCAGTTCGCGCTTGCCGCAGGAAAAATGGCACGCCTCGACGCCAAGATCGACACGGCCGATCTTCCGCGGGAACAGTTGAAGGTCTCTATTGGCACGTCAATGAATGGACAAGTCGATCTGGGCGAGTCAACTTTTGCCGCGTTTATTCAAGGTAAGGACGTACTGCCGTGGACAACCAACGAATACCCAGCGCACGCGGCAACAAGTCACATCGCGATTGACGCGGGCGCACACGGTCAGACCACGACGTTTTCAACAGCGTGTGCGGCCGGCCTCGATGCCATCGGGTGGGCAGCCGAGGAGATCCGGCGGGGACAGGCTTTGGCCGCGATAGCCGGCGGGACGGAGACGCCTTTATCACCGTACTCGCTCACTCTTTTTCACTCCGTTGGAGTGCTCTCCAGATGGCCAGGTCCTCCGGAGGAAGCGAGTCGCCCGTTCGACCGCCTTCGGTCTGGCCTAGTACTGGCTGAGGGCGCAGCTGTTGTGTTGATCGAAGACGAGGAATTCGCCAAGGCGCGAGGCGCAAAGATATACGCGCGACTCCTCAGTTTCACGAGTACGAGCGAGGGCGCTCATCTCCGTAAGGTCGACGAGAGTGGGGAGGCGGTCGCAGGAGCGATGGTTGCAGCCTTAAGACAGGCGGACTTAGCTTGTTCTGACATCGACTACATTTGTGCACACGGGAACTCGATGGTTGACTACGACTTGGCAGAAACATCAGGGATAAAACGCGTCTTTCAAAGACATGCGTGGAACATTCCTGTTTCTTCACTGAAGTCCATGTGTGGACAGGCCCTCGCGGCGAGCAGCGCGATGCAAGTGGTCGGGGCATGCTTGACCTTGCGAGACCAGACGATCTCACCGACCATTAACTATCAGGTACCGGATCCAGAATGTGATTTGGATTACGTCGCCAATGTGGCGCGCTCTGCAAGGGTCCGGCAAGTGCTCATCCACGCTCACAGCCTCGGCGGATCCCACGTAGCTATGATCCTCGCTGCCCCGGACTAGACCGTCGACAGTGTCACAAGTAGCCCTCTTTGGACTGTCTGCAATTCTCATGGCGCTTGCGATCTTTGTTTGGCGAGCTCGCCCTGAAAATGCAGTCAATCGTTGGTTCGCCGCTCAAACCTTGTGCCTCGCGAGCTGGGTTTGTGGCGTCGGCGGTCTTCAGGGTGGAGCACATCTTGATGCGTGGGGACGCTTTACATTTGCGAGCGCGAGTCTGATTCCAGCTTCCTTTCTCGGCTTTACGCGGTGCTATCCCACGCCCAACGCGTGGCCTTCGATAGCGCTCCTACGGAGTACTTTTCTCGTTGGCGCGATTCTAGCCTTTCTGTCTCTCACAACATCTCTCGTTGCATATGACAATGTCTTAACGCCCCAAGGCCTCGCAAGAAGATCAGGGCCCTTGTATCCAGTCTTCGCCACCTACTTCATCGTTGTATGGATAGCGGCGCTTGGAGTCTTCATCGACAAGTGGCGACTGGCTCGTAGCCTCGCGCGTGCTCAGCTTCAGCACCTCGGAGTCGGAATCATCACTGCGGCAGCGGGCGGTATCGGATTGAACCTCGTCCTGCCGCTAGTCACCGGCCGCTCAACCCACAGTTGGCTAGGTCCGTACTTCAGCGTCATGTTCGTAGCGCTAGTAGCGCACGCAATCATTCGTCATCGGCTGATGGACTTGCGGATCTTCATCAATCGCGGGCTAGCGTACGTTTTCGCTGCTGCCGTTCTCTCGACACTCGTCCTGGCAGTCGCACGGTTTCTTGTCCCAAGCTGGCCTGCTGAGCCGTTTCTCGTACACCCCGACATCTTGATCATTGCGATTGTTGTGCTTGCAACGTTGTCGAACCCATCGCAGCGATTCATCAGTCGGATAATCGATCCATATCTTTACAGGGGGCGCGTCGACTACGCTAAAGCGTTGCCTAGCGCTACACGCCAGTTGAGTCGACTTATGCCAGTCGAAGAGTTGTCTTCAAACTTAAATCAGCTTCTGCGAAACGCCTTCGTACCTGAAAAGTTCCTCATGCTCGTGCGGCCGTTCGAGAGCCATTCCTTCGGACAGCCGATCGACAATTCAACTCTGACTGATAATTCAGGTCTAGTCGACCTAGCCACGCTTGCCGCTCTCATGAGCGACCAAACCAACCCTAATGTGATTGTGGTCGACCCGATACTCGAGACTGGAGCAAGGAAAATTGCACACGAAGTCCTTCGGGCAGAGGGGTTCGAGGTTGTTGTCACATTGGGTAGGCGTGGGCACCTGTTGGGCGCAATGCTTCTTGGGCCTCGTCGAAGCGGAGACGCTTACTTCAAGGACGACCTCGCGTTCATTGAGTCACTTGGCGAGCTGGCGTCCATCGCTCTCGAGAATGCCCTTCTCTATAGCCAGCGCATCCAAATCCTCGAATACTCCAACCGTCTGCTCGAATCCCTCGACTCAGCCGTCGTGGCGATCGACCTGGCCGGCAAAATCACTAGCCTGAATCCGGCAGCGAAGGATCTGCTCGGCCTGGGCGAGGAGAAGCGAGGCACCAAGCTCGATGTGCTTCCCTCAGAGATAGCATGGGCATTAGCGATGGGGATTACAGATTCTTGGCATCCGCGGGATGTGGAGGTCACAATCGACCATCCCACTCGCGGCATCCTGCACGTGATTCTATCGACCGCCGTGCTTCATGATGATCAGGAAAAGGCCGCGGGAGCTCTTGTGGTCGTTACCGATCTATCGAATGTGAAGGCGCTCGAGAGGAACCAGAGGCGAGTTGAGCACCTCGCGATCATGGCTCGCTTCTACGCCGGAATCGCGCATGAGATTAGAAATCCACTCGCGGCGATCTCTAACTTCATCTCGATGCTCCCCGACAGATTCGACGATCCGGAATATCGCGACACTGCAGTGAGGCTCCTGCCGATCGAAGTCGCTCGCATCGTTCGGCTCGCCGATCGACTTCGTCTCATGGCTCCGAGTGAAGGCGGGAAGCTCAGCGCCGTTGCCCTGCCACCATTGCTCAACGATATTGTCGCGATTCATTCGCCGGCGGCGCAGGAACAGCGGGTCAAGATTTCCCTCCAGTGTCCAGAGGAATTGCCGAAAATCCAAGGTGATCCGAGCCAGCTCGTGCAGCTATTCGTCAACCTCCTCCGAAACGCCATTGAAGCTATGCCGGATGGTGGAACAGTCGGTATCGAGGCAGAACACCTCTCGACCAGGACGACTGCTGGCCGCGTGATCGTCCGCGTAATCGACGAGGGCACTGGTATTGATCCCACGGTCCGAGCAAAGATCTTTGAGCCCTTCTTCACCACAAAGCCAGCCGGAACAGGGCTCGGGCTCTCGATCTGCCGGGAGATCGCAGACTTTCATCGTGCTCGGTTAACACTCTTCCCTCGAACGAGCTTTGGGGGAACAGTTGCGGAAGTTGAGTTCCCTTCTTACGTACCCGATCCGACGAGATGATCTCGCTTTCTCTTTTTCTTATCGGCCTCGTTGCGTTCGCGCTCGCGTTGTTTGTCTGGCGAGCCCATCCAAACAGAAAGACGAACCGTTGTTTTGCCTTGTTCACTCTCTCGGCCGGATTTTGGATAGTCGGAACGGCGGCGGCCCGATCCGGTATCCAGCTTGAATTTTCAGGTCGCTTTACGTTCGCCGCAGCGAGCATGCTTCCCGCCGCCTTTCTTGCCTTCGCACACCAATACCCGACGCTCTCAAGATGGCCCTCGAGGGCTATCCTGCAGTTGAATGTCATTGTGGCTTTACTGTTCGCGACGATCTCCCTTACGACAAACTTGATCGTCCGGAAGATCACAATGACTACATGGGGACCAACTCGCGAGACTGGCTCTGCATATCCGCTGTTCGCAGCCTATTTCCTAGCTGCATGGATCACAGCCCTTATCGTGTTTCTCCTGAAGTCCCGCGGCGCGCGTGGTCTCGCACGTGTTCAGCTTCATTATTTGGCTGCAGGAATTCTAATCGCCGGCACGGGCGGGATCATCACGAACCTGCTCATACCGCTACTGATCGGGCATTCCCGATATAACTGGGTCGGTCCTCTCTTCGCACTGATCTTCATCGCCCTTGTCGCGCACGCGATCATCCGACACCGGCTGATGGACCTGCGGCTGGTGATCCATCGCGGGCTGACGCTGGCGGCGGCGATTCTCGTCTCACTGCTCCCGGTCGCCATCTTCATCACCTTCGCCTGGCCGCGACTCTCGCTCCACCTCGAGCCCCACGAGCTCATCGTTCTGCTCGTCGCGATCGCGCTCGTCAGCCTGCTCATCCCGTTCATCCGCGACCTCGCCGGCCGGCTTCTGGATCGCTACGTCTACCGCACGCACGCGAACTACCAGCGCACGCTGCGGGAGGCGAGCCGGGCGCTCACCGGGTTTCTCGACCTCAAGGCACTCCTGCCCTTCCTGACTGAGACCGTCGCCACACCCACCCGGTCCGAAGGCGTGGCGATCTACCTGCGCGACCGGCGCGGGTTCCGACGGGTTGCCCGGGAGTCACGGCCCGTCCAGGGACACTTCGAGGCGCCGGCCGCGGCGCCTACCGAAACTGTCGCGACGCTCGACCGCACGCGAGACCTCGTGCTCTGCGAGGAGGTGATGCGCGAGCGGCCGACGGAGGAGCGGCGACAGCTCCACGAGGAGCTGACGCGCCTCAACTGGTCACTCGTCCTCCCGCTGATCTCGGAGAACACGGTGATCGGGCTGATCGCCGTCGGGCCCAAGCTCTCGGGTGACCCCTTCTATCCCCAGGACCTCGACCTCCTGATGACACTCGCTAACCAGGCCGGCGTGGCGGTCAAGAACGCGCAGCTGTACGCCCGAGTCGTTCTCGCGAACGAGTACATCAACAGCATCGTCGCCACGATCGAGAGCGGCGTCGTCGCTATCGACGCCACCGGTCAGATCGAGCTCTTCAACCGCGCCGCCGCGCAGCTCACCGGGCTCGCGACCGAGCAGACCCTGGGCCAGCCGGTCTCCATCCTGCCGCCGTGCCTGCGCGACGCGCTCGTGGGCAGCGTCGCCGAGGGGCGAGCTCTCACGCAGCCCGAAGTCGATCTCTCGGACGGGGCGACGACGCGGCCGATCATCTGCGCCACGTCGCCTCTGCTCGACCCGGCGGGCACCGTGCTCGGCGCGGTCGCGGTGTTCAGCGACCTGACACAGCTGAAGGAGTTGCAAGAGGGGCGCCGGCGCGCCGAGCGGCTCAGCTACTTCGAGATGCTCGCCTCGGGCATCGCGCACGAGATCAAGAACCCGCTGGTCGCGATCAAGACCTTCGCCCAGCTCCTGCCGCGCCGCCACGCCGACGCGCAGTTCGTCGAGGAGTTCGGGCGGATCGCGGCGCGCGAGATCCTGCGCATGGAGCGGCTGCTGGAGCGCCTGCGCACGCTCTCACGGCCGAGCGACCGGCCCCGCCAGCCGCTCGACCTGCGGATCCCGGTCACCGAGGCGGTGGAGACCATGCGGGCCGCCTTCGAGGAAAAGGCCATTGCCGTCGCCGTGACGATTCCGCCCACGCCGTCCATGATCCGCGGCGATCACGCCGAGCTCGGCCAGCTCTTCCTGAACCTCCTGATGAACGCCCACGAGGCCACGCCGCCGCGTGGCTCGCTCCGGGTCGAGGTGGCTGTGACCGAGACGCACGCGAGCGTGGCCGTCGTCGACGCGGGGCCCGGCGTGCCGACCGAGCTGCTCGACCGTGTCTTCGAACCGTTCTTCACGACGAAGCAGCGCGGTTCCGGGCTCGGCCTCGCGATCTGCGCCGCGATTGCGCAGACCCACGACGCGAAGCTCAAGGTCGCCAACCAGCCGGGGGGTGGCGCCGTCTTCAGCGTCGAGTTTCCGCTCGCCGCCGGGGCGCCCGCGCCAGTGTCCGCATGAACACCGTGCTGGTCGTCACGCATGACGACGCCCTGCGCACCAGTCTGCTGGGCGCCCTCGACGACTATTCGGCCTTCATCGCGCAGAGCGACACCGAGGCGCTGAAGATTCTGCGGCTCATCGACATCGACGTGGTGCTGCGCGATTGCGTCGGTCTGCCGCGGGGCCTGGAGGCGTTCGCCGGGCGCGTGAAGGAGATCCAGCCGTCGACGCTCACGGTCGCGATCGGGGCGGCCGCCGACGAGGGCGAGGCGGTCGACTTTCGCCTATCGTCCGGCTTCGGCGCGCCCGATCTCCTGGGTGTGCTCCGCCACGCAGAGGAGAAGCTGCGGATCCTCCGCGAGCTCGCGGCGCTGCGCGCGAGCGTCGCGACGCCCGCGGAGGCGCCGGCCGCACGCGCCGAAGAGCCCTGGGACGGCGCGGCGTTCGGCCGCGTGCTGAAGGAGTTCACCCGGGCCTTCGCCGCCGGCTTTCACCTGCCCCGCGTGCTCGAAATGTTCCTCGACGCGATCGGTGAGCTCGTCCGCCCGACGCGCACGGCACTCCTCCTGTCCGAGGGCCGGGACTACCGGGTCGCGGCCCACCGGGGGCTCGCGCCCCAGATCGTCGAGTCGGTGCGCCTGCCGGCGGCTCAGGGGCTCGCGCACTGGCTGGCCACGCAGGGTCGACCCGCTCGGGTGCACGAGCTGACCGATGCGGAGATCGTGCGCGAGCTCAAGCTGCTCCAGAGCGTGCTCGCGGTCCCCCTCCTGGCGCACGGCGAGCTCGTCGCGATCCTGGTCGTCGGCCAGCCGGTGGTCGGCTCGACGTATGGGCGTCGCGAAACCGAGACCCTCTTCGACCTCGCCACGCACCTCGCCACGGCCATTCGCGACATCGCGCTCCACAATCAGCTCAAGCGCGAGAAGGAGTTCAGCGAGCGGATCCTCGAGCACATGTCGAGCGGCGTGATCACGATCGGGCGTGACCAGCGAGTCGGGACCATGAACCGGCGCGCGGCGGAGATCCTCGGCCTGGCGGCGCCGGTGGTCGTGGGCGAAGATTTACGCGTGCTGCCCTCGCCGCTCGGCGACATGCTCTACGACACGCTTCGCTCGGGCCGCGCCGTCACACGCGCCGACCTGCAGCTCGCCCTGCGCGGGCTCTGGCTCGAGGTCTCGACCTACCCCGTCCGGGGGGACGACCCGCTGCCGCTTGGCGCCGTCCTGGTCTTCGAGGACCTGACGGCGCAGAAGGAGCTCGCCGCGCAGCGGCGCCAGGGCGAGCAGACGCAGCTCCTGACGCGCGTCGTCGCGCGGATCGCGGACGAGATCAAGAACCCGCTCGTGTCGATCAACACCTTCATCGAGCTGATCGGCGAGCGCTACGACGACCCCGATTTCCGCAAGCACTTCTCCTCGGTGGTTCGGCGGGACGTCCGGCGGCTGGTGGAGGTCTTCGAGAAACTCGCAGCCCTTGTGACGGAGGGTGAGCTAAACTTCACAACGGTGGACGTGCACACGGTGGTGGACGACGTCGTCGCGGCGATCCAGGTCGCCGACGACAGCCTGGGCAAGCCGATCCAGCTCGAGGTCACGCGCGATCCGGCACCGCTCACGGTCAAGGTCGACGTGGCGCAGCTCCGGAAGGCGCTGTCGTACCTCGTCTGGTATCTCACGCACAACTCGCCCCCCGAGCAGGCCCGGGTGTCGGTGTCGGTCGGCCGGCACACCGAGAAGGGTGTGGGCGACAACGTCCAGATCTTCATCGGGTCCAGGACGGCCAGCGTGCAGCCCGACAAGCTGCAGCGCCTGTTCGACCCCGTCCAGATGGTCCAGGAGAGCCTGATCGACGTGGGGCCCGCCGTGAGCCAGCGGCTCGTCGAGGCCCTCGGGGGCGACCTCCGTGTCCGCCAGGCCCGCAACGAGCTCGCGTTCGTAGTATCCCTGCCGGTCGCCGGCGCATGAGCACCGTCGCCCCTGCGACCACGTTCCCGCGTGTCCTCGTCGTCGACGACGAGCTCGGCCCGCGGGAATCGCTCCGAATGCTCCTCAAGCCCGCGTACCACATCCAGACGGCGGAGAACGGCCGCGCGGCGCTCGACGCGCTGGAGTGGTTCCGGCCAGACATCGTCATCATGGACATCAAGATGCCCGAGCTCGACGGGCTCGAGCTCCTCCGGCGCGTCAAGAGCGTCGATCCCACCATCGAAGTCATCATGATCACGGCCTACGCGTCGCTCGAAACGGTCAAGCACGCGCTCACCAACGGCGCCTTCGAGTACTTGATCAAGCCCTTCGCGCGCCAGGACCTGGAAGACGTCGTGCGCCGCGCGCTGCTCCGCCGCCATGCGGAGCTCGGGGCCCGGGGCGAGGTGACGCGGCTCGTGGAAGAGATGCGACAGCTCGCATCCAAGACGGGCGATCTCGAGGAGGCCGCCCGACGTGAGGACGCCGAGCGGTCCCTCCGGGTCGCCCAGCTCTCGATCCTGCGCGAGATGTCCCGCACGATCGTGGGGCAGCTCGACCCGGACGAGCTGGCCGCGGGTGTCTCGGCGCAGCTCAAGACGGCGCTCGGCTACGACCGCGTGATGGTCACGTCGGAGACGCCGACGGGCGCGGAGGGCGAGGACCCGCGGGTGGTCATGTGCACGATCCGTGATCCGCAAGGGCCGCTCGGCGCCCTCGTCGTGGACAACCGCGCCTCCGGACGCCCGATCGACCCGCGGGAGCGCGAGCTCCTCGAGATGCTGTCGGAGTACCTGGCGATCGCGCTGCGCAACTCGCGCCTCTACGGCGAGATCGCGGACACGAAGCGGTCGCTCGAGAAGCTCATCGCGTCCGCGGGTGACGCGATCATCTCGATCAGGGCCGACGACCACATCGACGGCTGGAACCCCGCCGCCGAGCGCATCTTCCGGCTCGAGTCGGCGGAGGCCCTGGGCCGGTCCATCACGGACGTCCTGCCGGCGGTCGAGTACGCCGACGCCAAGCAGCGGCTCATCACGGGGACGGCGATGCACCAGTTCGAGGCCTCGCTACCGTCGGGGCAGCAGGCACGCCCCACCGCGCTCGCCGTGACGCTCTCCGCCCTCCACGGGCGGCTCGGCGAGCTCGAGGGCGTCATCGCGATCGTCCGCGACATCACCACGCAGCGCGAGGTCGAGCAGCAGCTCCACCAGTCCGAGAAGCTCACGGCCCTCGGGCAGCTCGCGGGGGGGATGTCGCACGACTTCAACAACGTGCTCCAGGCGATCCTTGGCTACGCGCAGCTCGTGAAGCAGAACCCCAGGGACGCCGAGTTCGTGAACCGCTCGCTCAGTATCGTGGAGTCGGCGGCGCTCGACGGCTCCGAGATGGTGCGGCGCATCCAGACGTTCGCGCGCCTCCGACCAGAAGAGCAGTTCGTCGCGGTCGACGCCAACCAGATCGTGAAGGACGCGGTGGCGCTCACCCGGCCCCGGTGGGAGGAGAAGATTGCGCACGATCGCCAGCCCGTCCACCTCCGGCTCGAGGTGGGAAAGGTGGAGCCGATCCACGGCCGGCCCGCCGGGCTCACCGAGCTGATGACGAACCTGATCCTCAACGCCCTCGACGCCATGCCCGACGGGGGCACGCTCACGATCGCCACCCGCCAGGAGCGCGGCGGGCCCGTGACGATCATCGTCGGCGACACCGGCGTCGGGATGTCGGAGGCCGTCCGCCAGCGCATCTTCGAGCCATTCTTTACGACGAAGCCTGAAGGCAAGGGCACGGGGCTCGGGCTGTCCGTGGCGTACTCGATCGTCCGGCGGCACGGCGGCGACATCCGCGTCGAGAGCCAGCCCGGGCGCGGCACGACCTTCACGCTGACGTTCCAGGCCGCACGGGTGCAGGTGAAGGCGCCCGCGCCGCCGGGACTGGTGACCGCCTGGCGGCCAGCGCGGGTGCTGCTCGTCGACGACGAGCCCAAGGTCCTCGCGACACTCACCGAGCTGCTCCAGAGCGTGGGCCACACCGTGACCTCCTCGCAGAGCGGCGCTGCCGGCCTCGCGGCCTATGCGCCGGGCCGCTTCGAGGTGGTGCTGACGAACCTCGGCATGGCTGGCATGAACGGCTGGGAGTTCGCTGAGCGTCTCCGCGGGGTCGATCCGAAGGTGGCGATTCTCTTCATCACCGGCTGGGGGCTCCGCGAGGAAGACCAGGGACGTCTGGACAAGCTCAAGGTCCGCCGTTGCCTCTTCAAGCCGGTCCGGCCCAGCGACCTCGACGCTGCGATCCAGGAGGCCCTGGCCTAGCCGCTCCCGACCGGCTTCGCGCCGGCCAAGCTCAGGAAAACGCGGCCGGGGTGGTTCGCGCGCTGCCTCTGAGCGCCTGACCGACGGCACTCTTGAGCGCCTCGAGCTGGAGCGGCTTGCGCAGCAGCGTGAACTCAAGCTCCCGGCTGTCCGCGTCGAAGTCGGCGGCCGACGCGGTGAACATGATGACGCCGATCGCGGCGTCCCGGCTCCGAAGATCCCGGATCAGGTCGAGACCGTTCCGGCCCCGCATCAGGAAGTCCGTGAGGACGAGATCGTAGTCGCCCTGCTCGAAGAGGGCCAAGGCGGCGTCACTACTCGGCGCCTCGACCGCCTGACAGCCCCAGAGCGCCAGCATATCGCACAGGAGACCGCGGACCCGCTCTTCGTCGTCCACGACCAAGACCCGGGGCCTTCGCTCGTCACTCATTGGGGCTCCTCTCGGAAGCACATCCGAGAAGGTACAGGCCGAGTCTCGAGGAGATCAATAGTGCAGATCACCGCAGGAAATGCGGCCCCGCGCATTCCCGGAACGTGAGCGACGGCGTTTCACGCGCTATCGCATCGCAAGCGCCGCGCGGGAGTGCGTGTTCAGCCTACAGGATGGCGGCCGCGTGCTCGGGCGGGCGTCAGATGGGGCGATTTTCAAATTGTGGACATCTGTGGATACGTGGATAAGTGCGCCGGGTTCGAGCGCGAGCTTTTGCCGGGGCAATCGATCCTGAGGAGGCGCGTCGGAGTGACCACCATTCGAGCGCGGGCTGCGCTCGCGCAATCCTGCTCTGAAGGAGGCCTCGGAGGGGGCCGTCGGCCCCCTCCGATTGCCTCAGAGCCGCTCGATGACGGTCGCGATCCCCTGGCCGAAGCCGATGCACATCGTCTGGAGCCCGTAGCGACCGCCGCGCCGCTCAAGCTCGTGGAGCAGGGTCGTCATGAGCTTGGCGCCGGAGCAGCCGAGTGGGTGGCCGAGCGCGATCGCGCCGCCGTTGACGTTCACCCGGCTCATGTCCGGATGCAACTCCCGTTCCCATGCGAGCACGACCGAGGCGAAAGCCTCGTTGATCTCGAAGAGGTCGATCTGGTCCAGCGTGAGCCCAGCTTTCTTCAGCACGCGCTGGGTGGCTGGGATCGGGCCCGTCAGCATGATGGTGGGGTCAACGCCCGCCAGGGCTGTCCCGACCACACGCGCACGGGGCCGGACGCCGAGCTCGGTCGCGCGCTCGGGCGACATGAACATGAGCGCTGCGGCGCCATCGGAGATCTGCGAGGAGTTGGCCGCGGTCACCACGCCGTCCGGCTTGAAGGACGGCGTCAGCGAGGCCATCTTGTCACGGTTCACGGGCACCCGGACCCCCTCGTCGGTGTCGAAGACGGAGCCGTCGGGCAGCGTCACAGCCACGATCTCCCGCGTGAACCGGCCCTCGGCGATCGCGCGGCCGGCCTTCTCGTGGCTCCCGGCCGAGAACCCGTCGAGCTCCTCCCGCTTGAGCCCCCACGTCTCGGCGATCAGCTCCGCGGAGATCCCCTGGGGCACGATGTTGTAGCGCTCCTGGAGGCGGGGCGAGAGCGGCCCCTCGCCAGGGCCCATCGCGTTCGAGCCCATCGGCACGCGTGTCATGTGCTCGACGCCACCCGCGATGACCACCTCGTACTGGCCCGCCATCACCCCCATCGCGGCGAAGTTGGCCGCCTGTTGCCCCGAGCCGCACATCCGGTCGAGCGTCGTGCCACAGACGTCCACGGGGAAGCCTGCGATTAGCGCGGCGTTGCGCGCGATGTTGAACCCCTGCTCACCGACCTGGTCGACGCAGCCGAGGATGACGTCCTCGACCTCCGAGGCGTCGATGCCGACCCGGGCGACAAGCTCCCGGAGCACGTGCGCCGCGAGGTCGTCGGGGCGGACGGGGGAAAGCCGGCCGTTCCTCCTCCCGACGGCGGTACGGACAGCTCCAACGATGACGGCGTCTCTCATACGGCCTCCCCCCGGGTCGTGACGTCGGCTGAACCGTGATTCATTCTACAGGAACCCCGCCGCCGCTCAAGCCGCCCCGGCCGGCTCCCGCGCCAGCAGCACGATCCCGCCGATCACGCATGCCGCGCCCAGGACGTGGGACCACGCGAACGCCTCGCCGAGGACTGCGTAAGACAGTAACACTGCGCTGAGCGGCAACACCGCGGTGAAGACTGCGGCGGTGCTCGCCGGCACGACTGCGAGACCCCGCGCCCAAAGCACGAACGCGAGCACGGTCACGACGAGGCCGTAGTAGGCGAGTGCCACCCAGTCCCACGCGCTGATGCGCGCCAGGCCGAAGCGCACCGCCTCGCGGGCCGCGAACGGAAGGAACATCAGGAAGCCCAGCACGCTGATCGTCGTCGCGGCCACCAGGGGCGCGACGCGCGCCGCAGCCACCCGCCCGCAGATGATGAAGAGCGCCTCGCCGACGACCGCGCCGAAGACCAGGAGGTTGCCGAGGGGCGCGTTCGGGCCGGCGGGCGGCGTGGCCGCCGGCGCGGAGACGTTGATGGCCAGGATGCCGACGACGGCGAGAGCGATCCCGCCCGCGCGCGCCCGGGTCAGCCGCTCACGGAGGAGGAGCACGGCCAGGGTGCCCGCCACCGCCGGTGTCGTGCTCGTCACGATCCCCGCGGCGGCGGCGCTCGTCAGCCTGAGCCCGGAGAGGAGAAGCGTCGTGAAGAGGAAGATCCCCGTGAACGCCTGGAGGCCCAGCAGGGCGAGGTCGCGGCGGCCGAGCCGCGGCCGGCCCCGCTCCACCAGGAGGAGCAGCGGGACCAGTACCGCGCACGCGAAGGCCAGGCGCAGGCCCCCCACCAGGAAGACGGGGACGCGCGCCACGACGAGCTTGCCGACGACGACCGAGCTCCCGACGATCGCCATCGCGGCGGCGAGCTCGAGGCAGGCGCGGAGGTGACCCGGGCGCGGAGCGGCTACGTCCTGCGCTTGACCTGGTCCGCGAGCTTGCAGAAGGCGCAGACCGTCCCGGTGGTGACTTGGCCGCAGCGCACGCACTCGCGGAGCTCGACCGCCTCGGCGCGCTCGAACGCGGCGCGGGCCTTGTCCAGAAAGCCGAACAAGAAATTGTGCTTCGCGCCCGGCGAGACCTCCTCCATCCGGCTCAGGATCTCCTTGTGAGCGATCGAGGTCGCCCCCTTCGCGAACGGGCACTCCTCGACGATGTAGTCGATCCGTCTCAGGAACGCGTACGCCGCCGTCTCCCGCTCGGAGAGGCGATAGAGGGGCTTCACGCGCCGGACGAGCTTCGCGTGCGTGGACGGCAGCGCGGGCGACTGGCGCGCGAGCGCCTCGGTGCGCCAGTGCGTGATCGAGCCGAACAGGGTGGCCGCCTCGTCGTCGAGGTTGTGGCCCGTCGCGACGACGCCGAGGCCGTGATCGAGGGCGACACGGTTCATGAGGTAGCGCTTGGAGAGGCCGCAGCCCGAACACGGGGGCCGGCGCGTGACGTCCTTGATGATGGGGACCGGCGCGCCGACCTCCTCGGACACGGACGCCACGATCAACGGCACGTTGCGCCCCCCGGCGAACGTCTCGCACTTCCGCCGGGACTCCACGGAATACTCGAAGATGCCGAGGTCGAGGTAGAGGCCCGTCGTCCGGTACCCCTCGTCGATCAGCACGTCCCAGAGCGCGAGCGAGTCCTTGCCGCCGGAGACGGCGACGAGCAGGTGCTCGTCCTCCTCGAACATACGGTACTTCCGGATCGCCTCGCGGACCTGGTTGCGGAAAAAGTCGAGAAAATCCGGAGCGCAGAAGGCGGCGTTGTGGCGGCGGAGCTCGAGTACCGCCGTCCCGCCGCACTTCCGGCACTTCATTGTAGAGGGGCTCGCGAGGCCGGCCCGTTCGGTGGGTGGCCTGCGACGAGGTGCGACCCGGCTCCGTTCCTCATGCCGCCTCTCATTCCACCCGGGCTCGCGAGGCCGGCCCGCTCGGTGGGCTGCTCCCCCCACTCATGACCGGCCTCAGCTCGATGGTGTCCGCGTCGCGGACGACCTGGTCGGGCGTGATCAGCTCGTCGCCGCGGATCACGAGGACCGTCTCCGGGAGGATGTCGAGCTCACGCAGGACCTCCTTCACGCGACGCCCACCCGCCATCTCGACCTCACGCCGGGGGTTTCGGAGAATGACCTTCATCGGCTCCCCTCGCCCGTCACGCCTTCGGAAACCCGGGCGCGCGCTTGACGTCGCGGATCTGGGCGAGATGTATCGCGTCGTGTCGTCGTTGGAGCTCCCACCACTGCGCGAGGTCGAGATCGCCGCGGTGGGCGTGCTTGAAACGGAGCTGGCGCGGATCCAGCGTCGCGAGCCTCTCGATGGACTGTCGGCTCCGCTCGCGCGTGGCCTTCATGGTTGCGATCAGCTCGCCGATCACCTTTCCGGGTGACGGCCTCACCGCCTCCGGCGCGTCCGCCGGGCCGGGCGGATCGGGCGGAAGCGGCGCAAACACGGTGAGATCGGCTGGCCACGGCGCGAGCGTTCCCGCGGCTCCCGCCTCCTTGGTGAGCTTGGTGGTGAGCTTGCCCGTCGCGATCTCGGCGACCGTCAGGTGGTCGACGATTTCGCCGACCGACCAGTCCTTCGCGCTCGGCTTCCAGTCCGCCTGGCGCTGTCCGAGCCCTTCCACTTCCCTGAGGACCGCGGCACGCACGGCCTCGAGCTCCTTCCACAGCGTCTCCACGGGCTTCGGCAGACTCATCGGGGGACTCCTTCGACACGCGTGATCGACGTCGCTCGCAGTATACCCCACGGTGGATTGACCGCGGCTCGAGCGCGGGCTTCCGCCCGCGCCCCCCAATGGGGGCGTTTGGTACGGGGGCGGTCGCGGCCCTTCGACGAACTAGCGTCCGCGTCCGGGCGGCGCGAACGGCGACGACTGCCTCGCCGGCCCTCCCGTCGGCCGCACGGCCAAGACGACCTCGTAGGTCGCCGGGCGCTCGGGATCGGGGTTGAAGACGCCGACCCAGACACCGGGGAGGTCGCGGCCCAGCCCCTTGAGAGCCGTGCCCTTCTGCCCGATCCGCTTGGGCTCGGAACGGACGACGAGGCTCGTCTTCAGCGCCACGTACCAGGCGTGGTCCGTCGGCTGGCCGCCCGCCGTGACCCTGATCTCGACGTCACGCGGGCTCTTGAGATCACCGGACCTGACGTAGAAGAATCGCGCGGTGAGCGGCCCGGGCGTCACCGCGAATTGCCACTCGGCCGAGCGGGTCTTCTGGTCGGTGACGCGCCGGCTTTGCTCGTGAGGATCGCCGACGCCGTGGCCCGCGCGCGTGACGATGTCGGTCGCATCCTCGTGCTCGACGATGCCGACGTCGGCCCAGAAGCCCGGCTGCGGGATGGCCGTCCCCATGGCGTCGGCCACGAAAGCCGCGTATGTCTCGCGGAGCCGGCCGTCGGCGACGAGCAGCCCGTAGAGCGCGCGCCCGAGCGCCTCGGGCGCCGCGGCGCCACCCGCCTGCGCAATCGCGCGCTCGACGGCTGTCTGCACGAACGACGGCGACTGGTGCTCGACGTGCTCGAAGAGCAAGAAGTAACTGGCGGCCAGCCGCCCTTCGTCGTACTCGGCGCTCTCCCGGATCGGCACGGCGAGCAGGTGCGGGTGCTGGGCGAGGACACCACGAAGCGCGTAGGCCCACGCGATGCCGGACGACTTCCACTCGTTCCAGGCCGAGTGCGCGGTCGCCCACCAACGCACGCCCGCGGCGCGCCGGTCGACCGCCACCGTAGGCGGCGGCGCCACGGGTGGGCGGAGACCGACAGGCCCAGAGGGGACCTCGGTCGCCTTCGGCGCTGGCGCCGGCGTCTGTACGGGTGGGGGGACGGCCACACGCGTCGGAATTGGCGGAGGCGTGGGTGTCCGCGTCGGCGCCGGTGTCCGCGTCGGCGTTGACGGGGGCCGCGTCGGCGTGGGCGCGGGTGGGGCTGTCCGCGTGGGCGTGGGTGGGGGGGTCCGCGTGGGCGCTGGCGGAGGGGTCCGCGTGGGCGCCGGGGGCGATGTCCGCGTCGGCGCCGATGTTCGGCTGGGCGCGGGCGCCGGAGCCGGCGGAGGCGCAACCGGCGGCGCCGCCGCGCGCGGTTCGACAGCGCCGAACGAGAGTCGCCCCCGTGCGTTCGCCGTCACCAGCGGCCAGCCGAACGAGCGGGCGACGGCGGTCTCGAGCTGCGCCGAGCGCTGCTCCTCCAGCGTGTCGCGCTCGACGAGGAGCGTGACGAGATCCGCGAACGGGCGGATCTCCTCCTGGATCCGCTGCGCGCTCTGGCCCTGGACGGACGCGGAGCGGGAGAGCCTCAAGCGCAGATCGCGGGCCTTGGTCTGGCACTCGACGAGCGGGCGGAATCCGGGATCGTCCGTGTGAGTGATACTGAGCACGCGGTTCAGCACATCGATCGAGCGCTCTATAGTCGCCGCGATCTCCGCCTCTTGCGCCCCGGACGGCGCCTCAGCCGCGGACGGCTGCCACCGCACCTCGATCAGCCGCTGCGGCTCCTGGAAGCCCTTGAGCTCGTGGAGCCCCCGGTCGACGTAGTCGATCGACTCGATCCGGCCGGCGACGTAGCGCGTCGTCTCCGCGATGAAGATCTCACCCGGGCCCGCCGCCGCACAGATGCGGGCGGCCAGGTTCACCGTCCCCCCGAAGAAGTCGCCGCCTTCCTGGATCGGCTCGCCGGTGTTGATGCCGATGCCGATGGCGATCCGGGTCCCCGTCTGGTTCCGATTCGCCTTGCCCAGGGCCAGCTGGATCGCGACCGCGCAGATGATCGCGCCTTTCGCGGTCGTGAAGGCGACCATGAAGCTGTCGCCCTGGGTCTTCACGACCTTGCCGCCGAACGTCTCGATCTGCTTGCGGACGATCGCGTTGTGCTCCTGGAGAACCTTGAACGCGGTCTCGTCGCCGTGCTGGTTGGTGTACTCCGTGAAGCCCCGGATGTCGCTGAAGAGGAGGGTGACGGTGGAGTCGAACTGCCCCGACACCGCGGGGGCGGTCTCGGGCGCGTTCGTCTTCTTGTCTCCGCGGCGGCCTGCCTCCATGTCGCTCTTCGAGCATGATAGCCGAAGCGGGCGGCGCCGATCATCCGCTTGTTCGTCGCCGCAGCCGTCCGGCCGGCCGCGGCACGGACGCTCAGCCGCGCGGCGCGCGCCGCACGACGCGGCGTGCCTTGAGCTCGTAGCGAGGCAGGCTGCGCGGGGGCACGGCCGCGACCTCGAGGCGGATGCCGAGCGCCTGGCGGAGCGCCTCCTGGACCGGACGCACGCCGGCGGTGTCCTCGAGCTCGACCACCACCCGGACCTCGTCGAGCTCGCCGTCGCGGAAGACCTCGATCTGGAACTCGTCGACCGCCGGGAAGCGGCGGACGACACCCTCGATCGCCGCCGGAAAGACGTTCACGCCGCGGACGATGAGCATATCGTCGAGCCGGCCGAGGATGCCGCCCTCCAGGCGCACGAACGTCCGCCCGCACGCGCACGGCGCCGAGGCCACGCGGGCGCGGTCGCCGGTACGGTAACGGATCACGGGCGAGCCGACGCGTCCGAGGTTGGTGAGGACGAGCTCGCCGTCCCGCGCGGGGCCTCCGGTCGCCGGGTCGATCACCTCGGCGATGAACTCGGACTCGTTGACGTGGAGCCCCGCCTGCTCGGCGCACTCGTAGCCATAGGCGCCGACCTCGGTCATCCCCGCATGATCGTACGCCCGCGCGCCCCACCCCGCCTCGATGCGGGCGCGCACCGGGGGGATGGACGCGCCCGGCTCGCCGGCGTGAACGGTGACCCGCACGCATCCCTTGGCGGAATCCTGGCCGCGCTCGCGCGCCACCTCGATCAGGTGGAGCGCGTAGGACGGCGTGCACACGAGCACGGTCGCACCGAGCGCCTGCATCCAGGCGAGCCGCGTCGCGGAGTCCTGGCCGCCGCCGGGGATCGCGAGCGCCCCGAGGGCGCGCGCGCCCTCGAAGCCCGCCCAGAAGCCGATGAAGAGCCCGAACGAGAACGGGAAGAACACGCGATCCGCCGGCTCGACGCCCGCCCCGCGCAGGACGAACCCCCAGCAGCGTGCCCACCACTCCCACGACTCTGACGTCTCGAGCCAGCGGATCGGCTGCCCGCTCGTGCCAGAAGTCTGGTGGACGCGGACGTAGCGCTCGAGCGGGTACGTGAGGTTGCTCCCGAAGGGCGGGTGCGCCGCCTGGTCCTCGACGAACTCGTCCTTGCGCGTGTGGGGCAGCCGCCGGAAGTCGTCCCAGCCCACCAGGTCGTCGACCGAGCGGACACCCGCGGCGCGCCACTTCGCGCGGACGAACGGATTGGACGCGAGCAGGTCGCGCGCCATCGCCCGGAAGCGCCGCCACTGATGCGCGGACACCTGCTCGGGCGGCAGCGTCTCCAGCGCGGGATCGAACACGCTCGCGGCCTTGCGCTCAGCCGCGCAGCTTGAAGCGCTGGATCTTGCCCGTCGCGGTCTTCGGCAGCTCGCCAGCGAACTCGATCCAGCGCGGGTACTTGTAGGGCGCGATCTTGTCTTTCACGAAGGCCTTGAGCTCGTTCGCGAGCTCGTCGGACGCCCTCCAGGGCTCCTTCAGGACGACGAACGCCTTGGGCTTGACGAGCCGGTCCGAGTCCTCCTGGCCGACCACCGCCGCTTCGAGCACCGCGGGATGGCGTACGAGCGTCGCCTCGACCTCGACCGGTGAGACCCAGATCCCCCCGACCTTGAGCATGTCGTCCGAGCGGCCGCAGTACCAGAAGTAGCCGTCCCTGTCCGTGTAGTACTTGTCACCCGTCTGGATCCACGGGCCGAAGAGCGTCGCTTTCGTCTTGTCGTGCTTGTTCCAGTAGTAGGCCATCGTGGAGTCGCCCTTGACGCGGAGGTTGCCGATCTCCCCCTGCGGCGCCGGGCGCCCCTCATCGTCCACGATCGCGAGCTCGTAGCCCGGCACCGGGAGCCCCGAGGAGCCCGGGCGGGCGGCGCCGGGACGGTTCGAGAGAAAAATGTGCCCGATCTCCGTCGTGCCGATGCCGTCGATGATCTCGACGCCGAAGCGTTCGCGCCAGCGCCTGTAGATCTCGTCCGGCAGCGCCTCACCCGCCGACACGCAGAGCCGCAGGGACGAGGTGTCGAACCGTACCTCGGCTTCCTTGACGGCGAGCATGCCGGCGTAGAGCGTCGGCACGCCGAAGAAGAGCGTCGGGCGGTACCGTGCGATGAGCTCGAAGACGGACTCCGGCGTCGGCCGGTGCGGGTACAGCACGCTCTGCGCGCCCACACCCATCGGGAAGAAGCAGGCGTTGCCGAGACCGTACGCGAAGAAGAGCTTCGCCGCCGAGTAGACCCGATCGGTCGGCCGGATCCCGAGCACCTGCTTCCCGTAGGTCTCGCAGCAGACCACCATGTCGTGGTGCAGGTGGACCGCGCCTTTCGGGAACCCGGTGGACCCCGACGAGTACTGCCAGAAGGCGGCGTCGTCCCGCGACGTGGGCGCCGCCTCGAGCGTCGCCGACGCCTTGGCGATCCGGTCCTCGTAGGACACGAATTGCCCGTGGTTGCCGCCGGCGATGAGCACGTGCTTGAGGCGCTTCGCGTCGACGAGCGCGGGCGCGGCCTCGGCGAGCAACGGGGCCGAGATGACGGCGACCTTCGCGCGGCTGTCGCCGAGGAAGTAGAGATAGTCGGCGGTGCGCATCAGCGTGTTGACCGGGACCGGGACCGCGCCGATCTTGATCGCGCCCCAGAACGTCCCGATGAACTCCGGCGCGTCGAGACAGAGCATGAGGACCCGGGTCTCCATCTCGACGCCGAGCTCGAGGAGCGCGTTACCCGTGCGGTTGACGAGCTCCTGGACGTCGGCGTACGTGAGTGTCCGGTCCTCGTGGAGGAACGCCGGCGAGGCGCCACGGCCCTCCGCGACGTTCTTGTCGACGAACCAGCTGGCGACGTTGAACTGCGCGGGCAGGACGTCCGACGCGTTCATGTCGGGCTAGCGCCGTGCCCGTCTCCGGGCGACCGGCGGGCGCCGAGTGACGGCGCGCGCGCGCACGGCCATCGCCTCGATCTCGACTCGGAGCTCGGGGCGTACCAGGCGGCTGACCACCAGCAGCGTGTTGGGTGGGTACACGCCGTCCCCGAAATACGTGGCGAACACCTCCTGGCGCGCCTTCATGAAGCCGCCGATGTCGTCCGCGCTGGTGAGGAACGTCTGGAGGCGCACGACGTCCTTCATCGAGCACCCGGCGGCCTCGACCACGGCGCGGACGTTCTCGAACGCCTGCTTCGTCTGCGACTCGACGTCCGGGCCAGCCACCTCGCCCGCGCGGCGCGCGCCGACCTGACCGGCGACCACGACGATCTCACCGGCCGGGGCCGCCATCCCGTGTGAATACATGCCGAGCGGCTTGCCGAACTCCCGCGGAGCGATCACCCTGGGCATCGCGCCCCTCCTCGCCGGCTCAGGCGAGCCGGACGTATTCGAAGTCGACCGGCTGGCCGTTGACGCCACGCGCGGGCGGGGCGATCCAGTTGGCGAACTTACCCCGCTCGGTCACCGGCTGCATCAGGCTCTGGACGTACGCCTCGTCCTCGGGGCTCGGCAGCCACTCGCGCTTCTTCACGCCCCACTCGGCCTCGGTCAGCAACCGGCCCTCGGGCGACACCCGCACGTCGGCGAACGTGCCGATCTTGCGGTGGAAGGCGCGGTGCGCCAGCGTGAGCTCGAAATCGATCCCGTGCTCCCTGATGATCCGGTTCCAGCGATCCAGCCCGCGCTGACAGTCGGCGATGTAGTCGTCGCGCAGCCGCTCGTTCAGGGACGGGAGCGCGGGATGCTCGCGCACCCTCAAGGTCTCCCCGTCCAGCTGCGTGACGGGATAGGTCGCGTGTTGCAACCGGTGGTCGTCGTTCTTCTTGGTCTCTTCGAAGCGCCCCTTCAGGCTCATCGCGTAGAAGTTCGCGGCGTTCGTCGAGATCTCGGAGCCGAAAAGGTCGAGCGAGACCGAGTAGTGGAAGTTGAGGTACTTCTGGAGCGTCGGCAGGTCGATCGCGCCGTGCTTCCGCACGTCGTCGGTCCTCCCGTCGCGCATCAGCTCGCACGTGCGCTGCACGACCCGCCCCACGCCGGTCTCGCCCACGAACATGTGGTGGGCCTCCTCGGTCAGCATGAACCGGCAGGTTCGCGCCAGCGGGTCGAAGCCGCTCTCGGCGAGGCTCGCGAGCTGGTACTTGCCGTCGCGGTCCGTGAAGTACGTGAACATGAGGTAGGAGAGCCAGTCGAGCGTCTTCTCGTTGAAGGCGCCGAGGATGCGCGGCTTGTCCGGGTCGCCCGACCGCCGCTCGAGCAGCGCCTCCGACTCCTCGCGGCCGTCCCGACCGAAGTAGGCGTCGAGGAGGTACACCATCGCCCAGAGGTGTCGGCCCTCCTCGACGTTGACCTGGAAGAGGTTGCGCAGGTCGTAGAGCGAGGGGCAGGTGCGCCCGAGGTGGCGCTGCTGCTCGACCGAGGCGGGCTCGGTGTCGCCCTGCGTGACGATGAGCCGCCGCAGCACGCCGCGGTACTCACCCGGGACGTCCTGCCAGACCGGCTGGCCCTTGTGGTCGCCGAAGGGAATGACGCGCGCGGGCTCGGGCTCGGCGAGGAAGATCCCCCAGCGGTACTCGGGCATGCGGACGTAGCCGAACTGCGCCCAGCCCTGCGGATCCACGCTCACCGCGGTGCGCAGATAGACCTCCGTCGCCTGGAACCCGTGCGGGCCCACGTCCTGCCACCACGCGATGAACTTCGGCTGCCACTCCTCGAGGGCGCGCTGCAGGCGGCGATCCTCGCCGAGGCCGATGTTGTTCGGGATCCGCTCCGTGTAGTCGATCGACGCCATCACACTCTCCTCCGGTCGAACTCGCTCCGCTGGCCCGTACCGTACACGACGAGCGCGCCCTTCGGCCCGACCGCGTTCGCACGCTGGAAGATCCAGTTCTGCCACGCCGACAGCCGGCCGAAGATCTTGGTCTCGAGCGTCTCCGGACCGCCGAACCGGAGCGACGCCTCCATGCCGGTCAGCGCGTCGGGCGAGAAGGCCGCGCGCGCCTCGAGCGCCTGCCGCACCTCGTCGTCCCAGTCGATGTCGTCGGGCGTGAAGGTCACGAGGCCGGCTTCGGCGGCGGCCCGCGCGTCGAGGTCCTCGCCGATCCGCGCGCGGAGCTTCTCGACGCGGTCGGGCTCGGCGAGGTGCCGGTTGGCCACCCGCGTCAGGCCGTTCGGCATCGGGTAGGCGCCGAAGTTCGCCTCGGTCAGGCGCACGGTCGCGGGCGGCCGGGCTTCCGCCCGCCGCGTCCCGTCGAGCATGTACGCGCGATCCGCCGCGAGGACGAGCTCGAGCAGCGTGCCGGTGAAGCACGAGCCCGGCTCGATGAGCGTGAACATCGAGCGCGAGGTGACGTCGAGGCGCTTGAGCGTGCGCTTGAGATAGAGACGGACCTCACGCACGAGCCAGTCGTCCCGGTGGTCCGCGAGCAACCGGTCGTAGGCCTCGACGAGCTCGGCCCGTCCCACGGTCCGGAACACCCAGACCCCAACCTCCGCTTCGTTGGTGCGCAGGTGGAGGACGAGATCGTCGAGCTCCCGCGCGAGGGCGAGCGGCCAGAACGACGAGCCCTGGGCGTGGGCGCCCGGCGCGCCGTCCGGCGGTGACGCGGCGGGCCCGGCCACCGTGATCAGGGCGATCCCGCGCGTGCGGTCGAGCTCGCACGCGACGTGGCCGTAGCGGATCGCGTCGCCCGCGACGGTCCGCTCGAGCGGCACCAGCCGGAGCCCCCGAGCGTTCGGCGGCCTGTCGGTGCGCGCCGCGAGCTCACGCGCGCGGGCGGCGACGACCTCGGCGAGCCGCGAGCGCGGCACGACCTCGTCCACCAGCCCCCACTCGACGGCGCGCTTGCCCCGCACCCCCTCTTCGGTGGTGCAGAAGAAGTCGGCGCGGTCCCGGCGCACGCGGCGCTTGTCCACGAGTCGCGTGAGCCCGCCCGTCCCCGGAAGGACCGCGAGCAGGGGCACCTCGGGCAGCGAGACGGCGGTGTTCCCGTCGTCGGCCATGATGATCCAGTCGGTCGCGAGCGCCAGCTCGTAGCCACCGCCCGCACAGGGGCCGTTGATGGCCGTGAGGTAGACCTGGCGCGACTCGACGGTCGCGTCCTCGATGGCGTTGCGAGTCTCGTTGGTGAATTTGCAGAAGTTCACCTTGAAGCCGTGCGGCGACTGGGAGAGCATCCGGATGTTCGCCCCGGCGCAGAAGACGCGCTCCTTGCCCGAGGTGATCACGACGGCGCCGATTTCCGGGTGCTCGAACCGGAGCCGCTGGACCGCGTCGGAGAGCTCGACGTCCACGCCGAGGTCGTACGAGTTGAGCTTGAGCTCGTAGCCCGGCCCGAGCCCGCCGTCCTCCTGCACGTCCATGGCGAGCGTGGCGACGGGCCCGTCGAAGCCGAGCTTCCAGTGCTTGTACCTCGACGGCTCGGTCCGGAAATCGACGCGAACGGTTTCGCCGTCAGCCATTGTCCTGTCTCCCCCGGCGACCGGGCTATCCCAGAATGACCCAGAGCGCCTGGGCCCGCTTCGTGCCGAGATTCTCCCAGCCGTGCGGCGTGCCGCCGTCGAGCAGCGCGCTGTCACCGGCCTCGAGCAGGTGGCGGTCGCCGGTGTAGTGCAGGGCGACCTTGCCGTCGATCACGTAGAAGAGCTTCATCTGGCCGCGCTTGATGACGACCTTCTCGGTCGTGACCCCGCGCTCCTTGGGCCCGAGCGTCGAGACGACCGCGCGGATCTTGCCCTGGAAGAGCCCGGCGCCCAGCACCGCCCAGCGCTCCGTCGAGCCGTCGAAGCTGACGACGGGGTAGTCCTTCCGGCGCGTCACCACGATCGAGCCGGCGGGCTGGCCGTCGAAGAGCGCGCCGATCGGCACGCCGAGCGCCGCCGCGATCCGGCCCAGCGTGTGGAGCGACGGCGTGAGCCGCCCCGACTCGATCTGCGACACCATGCTCGGCGTGAGGTCCGCCTTCTCCGCGAGCTGCCGCTGCTGCAGCTCGCGCTCGGCGCGCAGGCCCTTGATGCGCTCGCCGAGCGTGGTCACGCGACCTCCTCCGCCGGCCAGCCGGCCGGGGCGAGCCCCGCCAGGGACGCGAGCGCACGCGCGACGAATACGCGCGTCATCTTCTTCCGGTAAGGATGCGTGAAGTCCGTGTTGTCGAGCGGCTTCGCCGGCCCCGCGGCGAGACCGGAGACGCGCGCGATCAGCTCCGGCGTGAGCCGCCCGCCGACGAGCGCGGCGGCGGCGGCGGGCGCGGGGCGCGGTTGTGAGGCGACCGCGCCGACGACGATCCGGGCGTCGCGGACGACGTCGCCCTCCATCCGGACGGCGACGGCGACGCCGAGCACCGGGAAATCGAACGAGCCGCGCCGCCGGAGCTTCAGGTACGCGGAGCGCCAGCCGTCGGCGGGCGGCAGCAGGATCTCCGTGAGGATCTCGTCGGGCCGCTTCGCCAGATACTCGATGCCGTCATCGCGGAAGAGCGCCTCGACGGGGATCGTGCGCTCGCCCGTGGGCGAGTGGAGTCGCACGCGGGCGCCGAGACTCCAGAGGACCGGCGCGGTGTCCGACGACGACACGGCCCAGCAGCGCGGGCTTCCGGGGGCGACCAGACAGATCGCGCCGTCCTTCTTCGTGCAAAACCCGACGGCCTTCCGCCACTCGTAGGTCTGGTTGTAGTAGTTGCAGCGCGTGTCCACACAGACGTTGCCGCCGATCGTCCCCATGTTGCGGAGCTGCGGCGAGGAGACGAGGCCGGCGGCGGCCGCGAGCGCCGGGTAGTGCGCGGCGATCTCCGCGTGCGCGGCGACGGCCGAGAGCGTGGTGCAGCTGCCGAGCGTGATCCCCTCGCGCGCGCCGCCGCGAACGCCGCGGAGCTCGCGGATCGCGAGGAGCCCGACCAGCACCGTCGGCTCGAACTGGCGTCGCTTCATGTTGGGGTAGAGGTCCGTGCCCCCGGCGACGAGCATCGCCGCGGCGCCGTGGGAGGCCAACGCCTGCGCCGCGTCGGCGACGGTGCGCGGCGCCAGGTACGTGAACGGCGGGAGCCGCATCATGGCTGGAACGGACGGACGGCGATGGCGTCGGCGGGCTGACCGAACGCGGACTCGACCACGACCGGCGCCTTGAACGTGAACACCGGGATCCGCGCGGGCCCGACGCGCGCGGGTCTGCCCTGGCGCCGGAGCTCGAGCCCTTTCAGGATCATCTCGGGCGTGATCGGGACCTCGTCACAGCGCACGCCCACGGCGTGGTAGACGGCGTTGGCGATCGCCGGGATGACGGGCAGGAGCGGTCCCTGCCCGGCCTCCTTCGCGCCGAACGGCCCCTCCGGGTCGTCCGTTTCGACCAGGAACGTGTGGATCTCCGGCGTCTCGAGGGTGGTCGGGCTCTTGTACTCGAGAAGCGACGGATTCTTGTGCACGCCCTTGCGGAAGATCTGGCCTTCCATGAGCGCCTCGCCGATGCCCATGTACACCGAGCCCTCGATCTGACCCTCGGCGAGCAGCGGGTTCAGCGCGCGACCGAGATCGTGTCCGATCCAGACGTCGTGGAGTTCGATCTCTCCGGTCTCTTCGTCAACGCTCAGCTCGACGACACACGCGGAATAGGAATAGCAGGGCGACGGGCCCACACCCCCGCCCTTGTACTTCCCCGCCCGCTTCGGCGGCGCGTACGAGCCGGCGAACGCGAGCACGCCGTGCGTCGTCTCGGCGAGCTCGACCGCCTGGGCGAAGGGCACCGCCCGCTCCCAGTCGGCGGCGACGCCTACCTTGCGCTCGCGGAACGCGAGCGCGCCGGGCTCCACCTCGAGCTTTCGCGCGACGGCCTGGGCGATGACCTCCCGGAGCCGCTGGCTGGCCTGGATCGCGGCCATGCCGCACATGAGCGTCACGCGCGAAGAGTACGAGCCCAGATCCACGGGCGTGAGGCTCGTGTCGGCGGGGTGGACGTGGACGTCCTTCGGATCGATGCCGAGGATCTCCGCCGGCAGGTACGCGAGGATCGAGTCCGAGCCCTGGCCGATGTCGGTCGCGCCGCACAGGACCGCGACACCGCCGCTCCGGTCGGCGCGCAGGATCACGCCCGAGTGGGGCATGTTGTTCCAGTACACCGCCGTGCCCGCACCGGTGAGGTAGGCCGAGCAGGCGATACCGATCCCCCGGCGTGTTCGAGCGCGGGCTCCGCCCGCGCGACCTGGTTCGGGGGGAGGCTCGGAGGGGGCCGTCGAGGCCCCCTCCGATCGAAAGCCGCGCCACTTGGTCCGCCAGCCCGAGGCCTCGACGACCCGGTCGATGCACTCCCCGAGGCCGATCGTCGTCACCGTGAGGTGGTTCGCCGTCTTGGTGAAGGGCTCGGCGAGGATACGCTTGCGCATCTCCGCCGGGTCGAGGCCGAGCTGCTCGGCCGCCTTATCGAGCTGGCACTCCAGCGCGAAGCGCGGCTGCGGGGTGCCGTGGCCACGCTTGGGCCCGCAGGGCGGCTTGTTGGTAAAGATGCGCGCGCCCTCGAACTTGTAGACGGGCATCTTGTACGTGACGGGGTTGATGACGCCCGTATAGAAGGTCGACGCCACGCCGTAGGAGCCGTAGGCGCCGCCGTCGAGCCACGTCCTCAGGTGGCAGCCCGTGATGTCGCCGTCCCGCGTGAAGCCGGTCTTGATCCACATGAGCACCGGATGGCGCCCGCGGTGGATGTAGAAGACCTCCTCGCGGGTGCACGCGATCTTCACCGGACGTCCGGTGAGCTGCGAGAGACGGCACGCGGCGATCTCGTGGGCGAAGGGGTCGAGTTTGCCGCCGAAGCCGCCGCCCACCGGCGTGGCGACGACGCGGATGTGCGCCGCCGGCGTCTCTAAGATTTTCGCGAGGAGACGGTGCACGTAGTGGGGCGTCTGGGTCGAGGACCAGAGCGTGAGCTTGCCATCCGGCCCTGCCGCGGCGACCGCCGCGTGCTGCTCCATCGGCAGATGCGTGTTGCCCTCGAAGAAGAACACGTCCTCGCGGACCAGATCCGCCCGCGCGAACGCCGCCTCGATGTCGCCGAACTGGAGCGAGACGTTCTTGTGGACGTTGGGGCCGTCGCCGTACTCGTGGATGCGGACCTCGGGGTGGGCGAGGGACTCCTCGATCGACATGAGCGCCGGCAAGGGCTCGTACTCCACGTCGATCAGGCGGCAGGCGCGCTCCGCCGTCTCCTCGTCCACCGCGGCGACCGCGGCCACCGCGTCGCCGACCATGCGGACCTTCTCGGTGCAGAGCGCCTCCTCGTCCTGCGAGACCGGGAGGATTCCGAACCTGACGCGCGGGAGGTCGGCTCCGGTGATGACGGCGTACACCCCCGGCAGCGCCCGCGCGCGCGTGGTGTCGACGCGCCCGACGCGGGCGTGGCCGTGCGGCGAGCGGAGGAGCCTGCCGTACGCCATGCGCGGGAGGAAGAGGTCGTCGGCGTACTTGGTCTCGCCGATCACCTTCGCCCAGGCGTCGATCTTCGGGAGGGGTTGCCCGATGACCGTGAACTCGTGCTTTCCCTCGAAGGAGCCGCGCGGGTCCTCGCTCATCGCGGAACTCCGATCCGCAGGGCGGCCAGCTCGACGGCGTCGAGGATCTTCGTATACCCGGTGCACCGGCACAGGTTGCCCGCGAGCGCCTCCCTGATCTCCTGGCGCGTGGGGCTCGGCCGGTCGGCCAGGAGCGCCTGCGCCGTGAGAAGGATGCCCGGCGTACAGTAGCCGCACTGGGCGGCGCCGAGTTCGGCAAACGCCTGCTGGAGGGGATGGAGGCGCCCGCCCTCCGCCATGCCTTCGACCGTCGTGATCGTGGCGCCGGCCAGGTCGACGGGGAGCGCCAGGCACGAGAGCACGGGCGCCCCGTCCACGAGGACGGTGCACGTGCCGCACTCCCCGAGCTCGCAGCCGTGCTTCGTCCCTGTGAGGCCCAGGTCCTCGCGCAGCACCTCCAGGAGCGTCTTGTGCACGGGCACGAGGACGTCATGGGCCTCGCCGTTCACGGTCAGGGAGAGACGAGCCTTCATCCGCGCTCCTGCCCCGGTGGACCGATTAATCAGGGATTAAGGGCGGTTCAAAAATACTGAACTGGGCCGGAACCTGTCAAGCGAGAAGACGGCCGGGGCTAAGATACCGACCGTGGCCTATCTCAGGACCGACGACCGGGTCCGGCTCTACTACGAGGAGCACGGCCACGGCACCCCGCTCGTGCTCGCCTACGGCATCGGCGGGAACACGACGATGTGGGACGTCAACGTCCCCGGGCTCGCCGCCCGGCACCGGCTGATCCTCTGGGAGCCGCGTGGCCACGCGCGCTCGGACGCACCCTCCGACCCCGCGACGTACTCGTTCCAGCGCTGGGCGCTCGATCTCAAGGCCGTGCTCGACCACCTCGGGCTCCGCCGGGCTCACGTCGGCGGGCTCTCGCTCGGCGCCGGAATCGCGACGCGCTTCGCGCTCAGATTCCCGGCGCGCGCGCGGTCGCTGGTCGTCACCAACTCGTCGTCGGCGAGCGGGCTGCCGCTCTCCTGGCAGAACGTCGTCATGCGCGCCCGCTCGATCGAGATCACCCTGACGCAGGGCATGGACGCGATGGCGGAGTTCGCGATGGCCGAGAATCCGAACCTCGCCGAGCGGCTCGCCCTCGACCCCGGGGCGAAGGCGGAGTTTTACGAGGAGTACCGGCAGCTCGCGCCGATCGGCTACGCGAACTCGCTCCGGGCGCTGCTCGCGATGGACTACATCACCGACGAGCTGCCGAAGCTTCGGATCCCCGTGCTCCTGATCGGCGGCGACCGCGACCCGTCGCTTTCTCCGATGAAGGTGATGCACCGGAAGGTCCGCGGCTCGAAGCTGGTCGTCCTGGCCCCCGCGAGCCACTTCGCCAACCGCGACCAGCCGGACGCGTGGAACCGGGCCGTCCTCGACTTCCTCGCCCGGGCCGAGGGTCGCCCGCGCCGATAGCCGCCATGGACCGTCCCCGCGTGCTCGTGGTGGAGGACGATGGCGACCTTCGCGACCTCCTGGTCGAGACGCTGACCCGGTGGGGGTACCACGTCACGTCGGCCGGCAACGGCACCGAGGCGCTGACGCTCCTCGAGGGCCGGCTCTTCGACGTGGCGCTGCTGGACATCTGGCTCCCCGGCAAGGATGGCCTCCAGCTCCTGGAGGAGATCAAGCGCCACGACTCTACGCTCGAAGTCGTGATGATGACGGGCGATCCGCTGGTCTCGACCGCGGTGCAGGCCCTCAAGGCCGGCGCCTACGATTACCTGATCAAGCCGCTGAACCTGGAGGAGCTGCAACCGCTGATGCGCCAGCTCATCGAGCGGCGCTTCCTCAGGCAGGAGGTGGGATCGCTCCGGGCCAGGCTCGGGCGAGAGCTCGCCGAGCGGGAGCTCGTCGGGACGTCACCCCAGATGCTGGAGGTGAAACAGACGATCGCGTCGGTGGCTAACTCGGACTCCCCGGTGCTCATCGAGGGGGAGAGCGGGACCGGCAAGGAGCTGGTGGCCGCGGCGATCCACGGCCAGTCGCCGCGCGCCACGGGCCCCTTCGTGCCCGTCAACTGCGGCGCCATCCCGGCCGAGCTCATGGAGTCGGAGTTCTTCGGGCACGTGCGCGGCGCGTTCTCGGGCGCCGTCGCCGACGCGCTCGGTCTGGTCCGCGCGGCCCAGGGCGGCACGCTGTTCCTGGACGAGGTCGCCGAGCTCCCGACGGCGCTCCAGGCCAAGCTCCTGCGCGTGCTGCAGGAGAAGGAGGTGCGGCCCGTCGGCTCCGCCAAGACGCACTCGGTCAACGTCCGGATCATCGCCGCCACGAACCGAGACCTCGAGGCGGCGGTCGCGAGCGGGCGCTTCCGGCAAGACCTCTACTACCGGATCAACGTCGTACGGATCGTCGTGCCCCCGCTCCGGGCGCGCAAGGACGAGATTCCGGCGCTCGTGACGCACTTCCTCCGGCGATTCAACGCGCGCTTCCACCGGAGTGTCACAGGGCTTGCGCCCGCCGCCAAGGCGGCCCTGATGGCGTACGACTTCCCCGGCAACGTCCGGGAGCTCGAGAACCTCATCGAGCGCGCGTACGCGTTCGGCGCACACGACGAGATCACGCGCGAGAACCTCCCGGCGCTCGCCGCGGCGCCCGCTCCCGCCGCCGCGGCCGCGGGTGAGGAGCTGCCGACGCTCGAGGCGGCCGAGCGCGACCTGATTCGGCGGGCGCTGGCCCGCTACGACAACGACAAGGAGAAGGCCGCCCGCGCGCTCGGCCTCACCGTCCGCACGCTCTACCGCCGCATCAACAAGTTCAGACTGGCGTAGTCCTCTCCGCGTCCCCGGCGCGACGCGCTACTTCTTGCCGGCGTCGTAGATCTCGCCGAAGAGCGCCCAGCGCTCGCCGTCGAACTTCGCGAGCTGCTCCTGCTCGATCGGGTAGAAGTCCGTCGGGCTCGTGTTGACCTTGATGCCCGGCAGGAGCAGCGGCAGCGCGAGGTCTTTGATGTTCGCCGCCTGTCGCATGACGTTCTCGCGCGAGAGATCCTTGCCGCACTGCTTCAGCACGTGGACCAGCCCCTGCGCGACCGTGTACCCGTACACGTTGAACGCGTCCTTCGTGTTGCCCTCCGGATAGTACTTTTGCATGAAGACCAGCCAGTCCTTCATGCCCGCGTCGTTCCTCCACTGCGGATCGGTCGGGTCCTTGAGGTAGAGGGCGGTGATCAGGTCCTTCGAGGCCTCGAGCCCCGCGGGCTTCAGCACCACGTCCACCGAGGCCGAGACGTTGTTGAGCAGGTGGAGCGGCTTCCAGCCGATGTCGTGCGCCTTCTTGATCGCCTGGACCGCGAACTTCGGAATCGTCACGTTGTAGAACACGTTCGCGCCGCTGTTCTTCAGATTCACAATCTGCGAGTCGATCGTCGGGTCCGTCACTTCGTAGGACTGCTCCAGCACGATCAGCTTCTTGGCGGCGTCCCCGAGGGCGTCCTTGAGCCCCTTGACGTAGTCCTTCCCGTAATCGTCGTTCTGGTAGAGGATCCCGATCTTCGCGTTCGGGACGTTCTTCAAGACGTACTGCGCGTAGATGTGCCCCTCGGTCTGATAGGTCGGCTGCCACCCCATCGTCCACGGGAAGTGCTGCGGATCACCCCACTTGGTCGCGCCGGTCGCGACGAAGAGGTGCGGCACCTTCGCCTGGTTCAGGTACTTGTGGATCGCACTGTTCGTCGGCGTGCCGAGGGTCTGGAAGACGAACGCGACCTGGTCCTGCTCGACGAGCCGCCGGACCATTTCCACGGTCTTCGGCGGGCTGTAACCGTCGTCGAGCGTGACGAAGTCGATCGTCCGGCCGTTGATCCCGCCCTCGTCGTTGACCTTCTTGAAGTAGGCCGCGATGACCTTGCCGATCGTGCCGTAGGCGGACGCCGGCCCGCTGTACGGGTTGGTGTTGCCGATCTTGATCTCCGTGGGGGTGACCCCCGGGGACTGCGCGGCGGCCGGCCCCGCGACGAGCAGCGGTCCGAGCACGCCGACCAGAGCGAGAGCGACGAGGCGCGTGCGCTTCATGGTGCCCTCCTGTGAACGCGTTGACTGCACTCCATCTGGGAGAACCGTCAGCCCGCCCGGCCCGTTCGGCCCACGCGGGCCAGCCGAGTCCAAGCCAGCCACAGCGATCCCGCGATGCCCCGCGGCATCACGTACATGAAGACAATCAAGAAGATGCCATACATCGCCCAGGGCGCGGCCTTCGAAATCTCCTGCGCCCAGTTCGGCACGAACTGGATGAAGAGCGCGCCGAAGATCGCGCCCGAGATGGACGCGAGCCCGCCGATGACGATACCGACGAGGAACGTGATCGACAGGAACACGTTGAACGCGTCGGGCGCGACGAAGGCGATGGCGAGCGCGGAGAGGGCCCCCGCCACGCCCGTGTACGCCGCGCTGACGCCGAAGGTCAGCGACTTGTAGAGGGCGCTGTTCACGCCCATCGCCTGCGCCGCGATCGGGTTGTCGCGGATCGCGACGATCGCCCGCCCCGTCCGGCCGCGCAGGAGGTTCGCCCCGAGCACGAAGAGCACGACGAGCACGCCGAGCGTGACGAAGTAGAGCCACTGGTCGGGGGAGAGCCCGAGGCCGAGCGGCGGCTCGGGCTTCGACAGCACGATCCCCTGCGAGCCGCCGGTCCAGTACTCGAAGTACTTCAAGATTTGCGGCACGGCGAGGGCGAGCGCAAAGGTCGCGAGCGCGAGGTAGAGCCCCTCGAGTCGGAGCGCCGGGATCCCGAAGAGGAAGCCGACGGCGAGGCACACGAGACCCGCCACGGGGATCGTCCAGCCGTACGGCACGTTCCACTTGTCGATCATGATCGCGGTCGTGTAAGCGCCGAGCGCGTAGAAGGCGCCGTGGCCGAGCGAGATCTGGCCGTTGTAGCCGGTGAGGATGTTGAGGCCGAGGAGCGCGATCGCATAGATCCCGACCTGCGTGAACTGGAACAGGCGGAAGTTGCTCAGCAGGAACGGCAGCACGCAGCCGAGCGCGAGCGCCGCAGGCGGGATCGCCCGCAGCCACCCCTGCCCGCGCCTCATACGCGGTGCACCGCGACCCGACCGAACAGCCCGCTCGGCCGCACGAGCAGGACGATCAGGATCATCGCGAGCGCGACGGTGAGCTTGAGCTCGGTGCCGATGAAGCGCACGTACGTCCCGACGAGGTTCTCGGTGACGCCGACGATGAGGCCGCCGAGCACCGCGCCGCCCGGGCTCGTGAAGCCGCCGAGCGTGGCGGAGGCGAAGGCGTAGATCAGGATGCCGCTCATCATGTTCGGGTCGAGGAACACGATCGGCGCGATCATCATCCCGGCGACGGCGCCGACGAGCGCCGCGAACCCCCACCCGAGCGCGAGCATCCAGCCGACCCGGATGCCGCAGAGGCGACTCGATACGGGGTTCTGGGCGGCCGCCCGCATCGCGAGCCCGAGCGTCGTGTAACGGAAGAAGACATAGAGGACGACGAGCACGAGCAGCGTCACGCCGAGTGCCCCGAGATCGTGCGCGCCGAAGAAGATGTCGCCGATCTTGAAGGGCTTCGCGGGAAACGGGCTCGGGAAGGGCTTCTGGATGTAGGAGTAGAGCCAGCCGGCGACGCTGTTGAGGATCACCAGCAGCCCGATGCAGACGATGACGATCGTGAGGACCGGCGCGTTCTCGACGGGCCGGATCACGACGCGCTCGATCGCGAGCCCACCCACGAAGGCGACCGCCAGCGTGGCGAAGAACGCCGCCCAGTAGGGCACGCCCGCGTTCAGCATCGACCAGGCGAGGTACGTGCTGAACATCGCCATCTCGCCCTGGGCGAAGTTCACCACGTCGGTTGCCTGATAGATCATCACGAGCGCCAGGGCCACGCTCCCGTAGATGCCGCCCGTCGCGAGCCCCGAGACCACCTGCTGGACGAAGATCTCCATCGGCTCAGTATCCGAGGTACGAGCGTCGGATGGCGTCGTCCCGGCGGAGCTCGGCCGACGGCCCCGACACGACGACGCGGCCCGTCTCGAGGAGGTAGGCGTGATCGGCGAGGTCGAGCGCCGTCGCGACGTTCTGCTCGACGAGCAGGATGCTCACGCGCTCCTCGCGGTTGATGGCGCGCACGATGCGGAAGATCTCGCGGGCGACGAGCGGCGCGAGTCCGAGCGAGGGCTCGTCGAGGAGGAGCAGGCGCGGCCGCAGCATGAGCGCGCGCCCGACCGCGAGCATCTGCTGCTCGCCCCCGGAGAGGCTCCCGGCGGTTTGACTCCGTCGCTCGCCCAGCACCGGAAAATAGTCGTAGATCCGCGCGAGGTCCCGCGCCGGCGCGCCCGTCGCGCGCCGCGCATAGGCGCCGAGCCGGAGATTTTCCTCCACGGTGAGCTGCATGAACGTCCCGCGCCCCTCCGGCACGTGCGCGATTCCCAGGCGGACGATGTCCTCGGTCGCCCGGCCCGCGATGCGCGCGCCGTCGAAGCGGATCTCGCCGGCCGTCCGGACCATGCCGCACACCGCGCGCAACGTCGTCGTCTTACCGGCCCCGTTGGCGCCGAGGATCGTCGTAATCCCGCCGTCCTCGACGGCGAACCGGATCCCGTGCAGCACCTTGGTCCAGCCGTACCGGGCCTCGAGGTCCGCGACCTCCAGGAGCGCCATCAGACGGCCTCGGCGCCGACGCGCGCGTCGGTCCCGAGGTAGGCGCGGATGACGTCGGGGTTCCTCTGGACGTCCGCGGGCCGGCCCTCGGCGATCTTCCGGCCGAAGTCGAGCACGACGACCTTGTCCGAGACCTGCATGACCAGCCCCATGTGGTGCTCCACGAGCAGCACGGTCACGCCGCGCGAGTCGCGGATCGCGCGGAGGAGCTTCGCGAGCGTGGCCACTTCCTCGTGGTTCAGGCCGCCGGCGGGCTCGTCCACGAGGAGGAGCCGGGGGCGCGAGGCCAGCGCCCGCGCGAGCTCGACGCGTTTGAGCGTGCCGAAGGGCAACCCGGCAGCAGGATGGTCAGCGAGCGCGCCGAGATCGAGGAACCGGAGGAGCTCGCTCGCGCGCTCGCGGGTCGCCGCCTCCTCGCGGCCGACCCACGGGAGCCAGAGCGCGTTCGACAAGACGTCGCTGCCCGTGCGGCAGTGGACCCCGACCATGACGTTCTGGAGCACGGTCAGCGTCGGGAAGAGCGCGAGGTTCTGGAACGTCCGCCCGATGCCGAGCGCCGCGATGCGATGGGCCGACAGCCCGAGGATCGGGCGGCCGTCGAAGCGGACGTCGCCTCCGTCGGGCGTGTCGAGGCGGCTCAGGCAGTTGAAGAGCGTCGTCTTGCCGGCGCCGTTCGGGCCGATGAGGCCGACGATCGCTCCCTCGTCCACGTCGAAAGAGACGGAGTCGAGCGCGAGGATGCCCCCGAAGCGGACCGTGAGGTTGTGAACGGTCAGGATCGGCATCAGGCGGGGAACAGGCCGAATTTCACGACCGCTTCTTCCGCGGGCGAGTGTGCGCGTCGAGCCCGCGCTCCCAGAGATACTCCTTCTCGCCCATGTGCTTGCCGACCCAGCGGCCGAGGACGAAGAACGTGTCGCTCAGGCGGTTGACGTACCGGAGCGCCCACTCGTTGACGGGCTCGACGCGCGTGAGCCGGAGGACCTCGCGCTCCGCGCGGCGGCAGACGGTGCGCGCCTGGTGGAGGAACGCGTTGATGCGGCCGCCGCCCGGCAGCGTGAACGACTTGAGCGGCTCGAGGTCCTTCTGGCAGTGGTCCATGAGGCGCTCGAGCGCCGTGACCTGCGCCTCGCCGACCTTGAACATCCCCTCGTACTCCGCCTCCGGCGGCGTGGCCAGCTCGCTGCCGAGGTCGAACAGCGCGTTCTGGATCCGCCGCAGCTCCTCGTCGAGCCAGCGGTGGTGCTGACCCTCGCCCAGACGCTCCGCGTTGAACGTGCGGACGATGCCGACGATCGCGTTCAACTCGTCGATCGTCCCGTAGGCGACGATCCGCGGCGAGTCCTTGGGCACGCGCTTGCCGCCCACCAGCCCTGTCTCGCCACGGTCGCCGAGACGCGTGTAGACGCGGGTGATGCTGATCGTCATGGGTGACCTCCGCTGCGGTATTCTACTCGACGTGAAGACCCGCGCGCGCGCGGTGCTCGCCACCGCGTCCGGCACCCACTTCGTCCACGACGGCTTCTCCGACATCCTCTATGTGCTCCTGCCGATCTGGGCCCAGGAGTTCCGTCTCACCCTCGCCCAGGTCGGCCTGATCCGCACGGCGTACACGGCCGCGATGGCGTCGTTCCAGATCCCCGCGGGGCTCCTCGCCGAGCGCTGGGGCGAGCGACGGCTGCTCGCGGCAGGAACGGCGCTGACGGCGTGCGGCTTCATCGCCGCCGGCGCGTGGGCCGAGGGCTTCGCCTCTCTGCTCGTGCTCCTCCTGATCGCCGGGCTCGGGTCGGGCGTCCAGCACCCGCTCTCGTCGTCGCTCGTCTCGAAGGCGTACGAGACCGGGGCCCGGCGGGCGGCGCTCGGCACCTACAACTTCTCCGGCGACCTCGGCAAGGTCGCCGTGCCCGCGGCCGTCGCCTTCGCCACGACGATCGTCGGTTGGCGCGCGGCCGCCGGCGGCTACGGCGTCCTCGGGCTCGCGGCGGCCCTCGCCATCGTCCTCCTCCTGGCGCGGCTGGCGACGGGCGGGGCGGCGGCGACTCCGATGCGCGCGCCCGGGTACGAGGGCAACGGCTGGGGCATCCGGGACGCGCGCGGCTTCCAGGCCCTCTCCGCGATCGGCATGATCGACAACGCGACCCGCACGGGCCTCCTGACCTTCCTGCCTTTCGCGCTCATCGCCAAGGGCTCGACGGTGGCGGGCGTCGGGTCGGCGCTCGCGCTCCTGTTCGCGGGCGGCGCCATCGGCAAGTTCGTCTGCGGGCTCGTCGCGGAGAAGGTCGGCGTGATCCGCACGGTCGTCCTGACGGAGGCGGCGACCGCCGCCGGCATCGTGCTGGTCGTCGTGGCACCGCTCCCGGCCGTCCTCGCCACCCTGCTCCCGCTCGGGATCGCGCTCAACGGCACCTCGTCGGTCCTCTACGCGACCGTCGCGGACCTCGTCACCGTGGACCGGCGCTCGCGCGCCTACGCGCTCTACTACACGCTCTCGGTCGGCGCCTCCTCGTCCGCGCCGACCGTCTACGGGCTCCTGGGCGATGCGGTCGGCGTGGGGCCGACGCTCACGACCGTCGCGCTCGTCGTGCTCTTGACGATCCCGCTCTGCCTGGCGCTTCGGGCCTCGGTCGCCGAGCCCGCGCGCGCGTCTAGTTGACATCGGGGGGAGCGGCGGCGCTCCCCCCCGATACCCCCCACCGATTGCCCGCGCCGGCCTCGTTGACACCGGTTGCACGGGCGAAGCCCGCGCTCGAAGGTGGGCACTGCTCCGCGCGCGCTGCGCCGGCCAAGCCGGCGCTCGAAGGTCAGCGGAGGGCGAGCTCCATGAAGAGCGCGCCCGCGACCGGGTTCGTGGTGTACGGCGCGATCTCGACGAAGCCGAGCGCGCGGTAGAGCGCGATCGCCTCCTTCATGGACGGGAGCGTGTCGAGCCGCATGCGTGCATAGCCGATCGCCCGCGCCTCGGCGATGACCGCCTCCGCGAGCTGGCGGCCTGCCCGACGCCCGCGAAACGCGGGACGCACGTAGAGGCGTTTCATCTCGCACACGGCGTCGGCGAGCGGGCGCAGCGCCACGCAGCCGGCCGGCGCGGCGCCGTCGAGCGAGAGCAGCAGCCGTCCGCGCGGCGGCGCGTAGGCGCCCGGCAGCCCGGCGAGCTCCTGCTCGAACCCCTGGAAGCACAGGTCGACGCCGAGCGAGCGCTCGTACTCTCGGAAGAGGGCGCGCGCCTCGGCGACGTGACCAGGGGTGAGGGCCTGAACGATCTCCATGCGCCGACCATGATAATCCGCGTGAGCTAGCCTGCGGCCATGAAGCAACCCGAGTCCACGCGCCTTGCGCGTACCGGGCAAAAGGGAAAGGGGCGTGTCGCCTGCACTTTCCGCTTGACAGCTCCTTGCGTAGGCAGTCGCCGCGTGTCGGCAGCACCTGGTGGATACCGCCCCAGCGGGCCACGGAAGCCCGGAGAAGGCATCGCGGAT
>Ga0209158_1000302_pt1 | contig 38028 bp, 37 predicted proteins | sample GraSoiAngelo_140_FD_185897 | JGI IMG/M metagenome (GOLD analysis project Ga0209158, IMG submission 185897) | Grasslands soil microbial communities from the Angelo Coastal Reserve, California, USA - 14_0929_12_30cm (SPAdes) (version 2) | ecosystem: Environmental > Terrestrial > Soil > Grasslands ...
CTCCCCTGGATCGCGGGGAGGTCTCGCTTGTCGATCGCGGTGAGCACGTAACGTCCCAGCCCCGGCCAGCCGAAGATCGTCTCGGTGAGGACGCTGCCGGTGAGATAGTTGCCGGTGTCGAGCCCCAGCACCGTGATCACCGGCACCAGGGCGGTGCGGAAGCCGTGCCGCAGAACGACCGTGCGCTCCGGCAACCCCTTGGCCCGGGCGGTGCGGATGAAATCGCTCGACAGGACCTCGAGCATCGCCGCGCGGGTCATGCGCGCGAGGAACGCGATCGAGCGCATGCCGAGCGTGAGCGCGGGCAGCACCAGAGCGGCGAGCCCGCCTGACCCCGAGGGCGGGAGCCAGCCGAGCGCCAGCGCGAAGACGAGAATCAGCAGCAGGCCCACCCAGTACACCGGAAACGAGACGCCGACGTAGGAGATCAGCATCCCGATCCGGTCGACCAGTCCTCCCGACCGGACCGCCGACACCACACCGAGCGAGATCCCCGAGACGGCGGCCAGCGTCATGGCGGCGAGCGCGAGCTCGGCCGTCCGGGGAAAGCGCTCCCGCAGGTCCTGGGCGATGGGCCGCTGGGTGATGTACGAGCGGCCCAGATCGCCGCGCACCGCCGCCCACACGTAGCGCATGAACTGGGCGGGGAGGGGATCGTCGAGACGCAGCTCCGCGCGCAGTCGCGCGATCGTGGCCGAATCGGCCCGCTCCCCCACCATCGCCGTGACGGGGTCTCCCGGCGCGACGTTGAGCAGCAGGAATGCCACGACCAGCACGCCCAGCAGCGTGGGCACGGTCAGCAGCAGGCGGCGTGCGACGAGCGGGATCACGGCGCGCGCCGCGCTCCCGTCCAGTGCTGCCCGTTGAAGATCACGGGCACGTCCCACCCGGTGACGTCCGGGCGCTTCGCCCACAGATCCGTGGGGAACCAGAGGTACAGCCAGGGAGCGGCGCGGTACACCCGGCCGTCGATCTCTCGGTACAGCGCGGTGCGCGCTCCGTCATCGGTGGTGCGGCGGGCGCGCAGGATCAGCGAGTCGGTGACGGGGTCGGCGTAGAAGGCATAGTTCCCCCCGGGGCCGAAGCTCCCCGAGTAGAACAGGGGATAAAGAAAATTGTCGCCGTCGGGGTAGTCGGCCCACCAGTCGAGCACCACCATGTCGGTTTCACCCTTGCGGGCCGCCTCGCGCTGGCTCGACGCATCACGCTCCACCAGCTCGACCTTGATGCCGACCGGCTCGAGCTGGGCCTGCACCGCTTGGGCGACCCGAGCCAGCTCGACATTGCTGGTATTGCGCCACAGCTGCAGTGCGATCCCGCTGCCGTAGCCCGCGGCGGCGAGCAGCCGCCTGGCCGCGGCGGGGTCGTAATGGTAGCCCGCGCGCGCCGTGTCGCTCCCGGCCAGGCCGGGCGGGATCGCGCCCCGGGCGAGGATGCCACGCCCGCCGTACACGGTAGCGAGCACCTCGGGCACGTTCACGGCGTAGTTGATCGCCTGCCGCACCCGGGGGTTCTGCAGGGGTCCGCGGCGGTTGTTGAGCGCCACGTAGACCACGCGCAGGGCGGGCTTTTCGAGCAGCAGATCGGGGTGTTGCTGGCGCCAGCGCGTCGTCTCGCCGAACGGCACTTCCATGACGCTGAGCCGCCCCGCCTCGAACTCGGCCGCCCGCGTCAATGGCTCCGGGATGATCCGAACCGTGAGGGTGTCGGCCGCCGGCGCGCCACCCCAATAGTCCGGGTTGCGCGCAAACACGAGGTAGTCGTCGTGCTGCCAGGCGACGAAGCGCCAGGGACCCGTACCGACCGGGCGCTGACCGAGGTCCGCCTGTGGGGACAAAGGCGCCGGTACAAGAGCGGCCACCGGCATCGCCAGGAATTTGGGAAAGATGGCGAGGGGCTCGGCCAGATCGAACGCGACGGCCGAATCGCCCAGCAGCTGGATGCCCGGCACGTCGCTCGCCCGGCCGGAAGCGTACGCTGCGGCGCCGACGATCGGGTACAGCGGCCACGCGCGGCCGCCGCGGGTGCCCGGGGCGAGCACGCGCAGCAAGCTCTGCCGCACTGCGGTCGGCGTCAGGGGCGTGCCGTCATGGAACCTGACGCCCGCACGCAGGTGGAATACGTACCGGAGACCGGTCCCCGCAGCTCCCCCAGCCCCCCCGGTCCCCCCGCGGGAGACGGTCCAGCGGTCAGCCAATGCGGGGAGCAATTTGCCGTCGGGGTCGAATTGCGTGAGCCCGTCGTAGGCGAGGGCCACCATCTCGCCGGTCGGGACATCGGTGGACAGCGCCGGGTCGAGTGAGCGCGGATCGTACGTCTCGTAGTAGACGAGGGACGATTGGTGCGAGCCGGACTGCCGGGCGCTCCCCGCGTTCCCCCCGCCACTGCAAGCGGCGGACACGACAAGACAGGCGAGGGTGGTCACTCGGAGCGCGCGCATGCAGTCAGGTGTCGAAAAGGTTGACAGTGTGGCGGGAGGTAGCCAACATAGGGGAGCGGCCCGACCGCGTCAATTGCGTGCCTTCCTTCCTATCCTGTTCGTCGCCGCGTGCGCGGCGGCTCCCCTCGCGGCGCAGCAAGAGCGGGTGGTGCGCGGCCTTTCCTTCGAGGGCAATCACGCCATCGACGACTACACGCTGAGATCGGCGATCGCCACGTCGAGCTCCAGTGTGTTCGCGAGCCTGTGGTTGCTGCGCTGGATGGGGCTGGGCGAGAAGCGCTACTTCAACGAGCTGGAGTTCCGTCGCGACGTCGTGCGGCTGTTGTTGCTGTACCGGCAGAGCGGCTACATGAACGCCGTCGTGGACACGGTGGTGCGCCGGGAGGGCGGAGACGTGCACGTCCTGTTCCGCATCTACGAGGGCGAGCCGGTCCGCCTCACCAGGCTCAATCTGGTAGGCCTCGACTCGATCCTCGACATCGCGGCGCTCAAACGCAGCCTTCCGCTCCAGGAAGGCGCCCCGTTCAACCGGATGCTGTTCCAGGCATCCGCCGACACCATCGCGGACCGGCTGCGGAACCTCGGGTTTCCGTACGCGGAGGTCTTGCGGAACTACGATGTGGATGCCGCGGCGCTGAAGGCGGAGGCGACGCTCGAAGCCGTGCCCGGGTCCCGGGCGTGGATCGGACAGGTGCTCATCACCGGCCTGGAACAAGTAGACACGGGGACGGTGCGGAAGATGCTCTCGGTGCATCCGCACGACCTGTTTCGGCAGGACCGGTTGTACCAGAGCCAGCGCGATCTGTACGGCATGGGGGTGTTCCGCTCCGTGAACGTGGTGCTCGCCGACTCCGTGCCCCGCCCCGGGGACTCGACGGTTACGGTGGTCGTGCGGGTGGCGGAGGGCCCGCGCCATCGGGTGCGTTTCGGCGTCGGGTACGGCAGCCTCGATTGCATCCGGGTGCAGAGCGGCTGGACGGCCTATGACTTCTTGGGCGGCGCCCGCGCGCTCGACCTCACGGCACGGGTGTCCAAGCTGGGTGTCGGCTCGCCCACGGACGCCGGACTGCGCCGCAACGTGTGCCATTTCCTGCACGACGACGTGACGTCCGACACGATCAACTACAACGTGGGCCTGACGCTGCGGCAACCGGCATTCTTCTCGCCCCGCCACACCGCGAGCCTCGGGGTGTTCGCCGAGCGGCGCTCGGAGTTCAAGGCGTACACGCGGCAGGCGGTGGGCGGGAACGCCGTCGTGACGCTGAACGCCCGGCGCAACGTCCCGGTGACGCTGGGCTACGGGATTTCGGTGGGGCGCACCACGGCCGACCCCGCGGTGTACTGCAGCGTGTTCCGGGTGTGCGACGAAACCGATCGCGGGCTGCTGGCGCGCTCCCGCCGCTTCGGCGCGGTTACGGTGTCGGGAGTCCGGGACCGCGTGAACTCGGTGCTCGACCCGTCGGCGGGGAACCTTATCACGGCGTCGCTGATGCATGCGTCGCGGCTCGTCGGCTCGGACACGCTGTACGAGTTCAATCGAGGTCAGTTCGAGCTGTCGTACTATTACCCGCTCGGCCGCCGTGGCGTGCTGGCGTGGCGCGCGCTCGCGGGGACGATCGTGTCGGCGCGACAGATCGCCCTGGCGGGCCAGAGCGTACATTTCATTCCGCCCGACCAGCGCTTCTACGGCGGCGGCCCGAATTCGGTCCGCGGCTACGCCCGCAATGAGCTCGGCCCGCGGGTGTATGTCACCGACGACACCACGGGAGGCGTGTACCGCAACGTGCGCGCGTCGCCGATCGGGGGAAACTCCATCGTGGTTATGAATGCCGAACTGCGGTTGGCCACGCCGCTGTTTCCGGATCGAATGCGGCTCGCCCTGTTCGTCGATGCCGGCCAGGTGTGGGAGCGCGGCGGGGACCCGGGCACGGTGACGGGCGTACGGGTGACGCCCGGGATGGGGTTGCGCCTCGCCACTCCGCTCGGGCCGGTGCGGCTCGACGCCGCCTACAACGGGTATCCCGCGGAGCCCGGGCCGCTCTACTTCCAGGACAACACCACCCAGAGCCTGACGCTCGTGCCCAACGTCGTGTATCAGCCGGGGCTCGCGGCGGGGTTCTGGCGGCGCGTGATCGTGCAGTTCGCCGTAGGGCAGGCGTTCTGATGGTCCGCCGCTCGCTCGGCGTCGCGCTCTGGATGATCGTCGGGTTGCTCGCCTGTTTCCTGGGCGCGCTGTCCGCGCTCGTCGGCACGGGCGCCGGACGGGCGCTGCTGGCGCGGGTGACGGAGAGCGCGCTGGCGCGCGTGTTCACCGGGTCGATCGAGGTGGCCGACGTCCACGGGTCGCTCCTCACCGGCGTCACCCTCACGGGGGTACGCTTGTTCGACGCCGATACGACGCTCGTCGCCTGGCTGCCGCGGGCTGACCTGGCGTACAACCCGTTCGATTTCGCGGCCGGCCGGGTGGTGCTGTTCGAGTTCGCCCTGCGACAGCCCGTGATCAACATCGTGCAGCATCGCAGCGGCCGGCTCAATATCGAAGAGCTGTTGCGGCTGGGTGGCCCCGACACAGGCTCCACCTCCTCGCACCGCGGGCCGGCGACGCTAATCCTGTTCCGGAACGTGCAGATCGAAGACGGCACCGTCACATTGCGGCTGCAGGCGCAGCGTGCCGAGCCGGGCGATTCGGCGCTCGAGATTCAGGGGAGCGGGCCGAATGGCCGGACGCGGGTCCGGCGGTTCGAGCACCTGGACGCCCGGCTCGCGGCCCTCCGGGTGTCGTCGCCAGTGGAGCGGGGCGTCGGGATCGATATCACTCGCCTCGCGTTCGAGAGCAGCGATCCCGCGCTGCGGCTGGTGGATGCCGCCGGCCGGCTGCGGGTGATCGGGGACTCGCTCGAGCTCGATCTGCCTCGGGTGCGGCTCCCCGGGTCCGCGCTGCGGGCGGCGCACGGGCGCGTGTCGTGGCCGCGGGGCCCGCTGCTGTTCGATCTCTCCCTGCACGCCGACTCGGCGACGCTGGGCGATTTCCATTTCATCGACCGGCGGTTCGCGACCGGCGCCGTGCTGGCGGGCGGCGTGCGGCTCAAGTCCCACGGCCAACGCGTCCTGGAGGTTGGACTCGACCCGCTGCGGCTCACCCACGGCGGCGGCACCGTGACCGGCCGCCTCACGGCGCTGTCCGCCAGCGACTCGGGGCTCGTGGCGCTACGGGACGCGGACCTGGACGCACACGACTTCGACCTCGAGTTCGCCCGCCCTTTCCTTGATACGCTGCCGTTCGCGGGCCGACTGAGCGGTCACACGGTGGCCACCGGCCCGGTCTCGGGTCTGACCCTCGACATCGACTGGGTGTTTCGCGATTCGCTCGTGCCGGGTCAGCCCGCCACGCGGATCCGGGGACGCGGCGACGTGGGCTTGGGTGGGAGCGGCGGTTTGCGGTTCCAGCCGTTCACGGTCGAGGCGGCGGCCGTCGACTGGGGGACCGTCGGGCGGCTCGTCCCGGCCGCTGCCCTGCACGGAGCGTTGTACGCCGCTGGCACCCTGAGCGGGCCGTTGAAAAACGCACAGTTCACCGGCACGCTTGAGCACCGGGACGGCGCGCGAGCGCCCAGCCGGCTCAGCGGCACGGTCCGTCTCGACGGCCGCAGCGACACGCTCGGTGTGTACGCGGACGTGACGGCCGACTCGCTGTCGTTCGACGGGCTCAAGGGAAGCTTCCCGAGGCTGCCGTTCTCCGGCGCGGTCGCGGGAACCGTCAAGTTGAACGGGCCGCTCCCGGAGCTCGAGACCCACGCGGCGCTCCACTCGGCGGGCGGCGCCGTCCAGGGCGATGGTGTGCTGCGGCTCGCCGGCGGGGGAGGGGACGCACCGGACTGGGGCGCCCGCGACTTCACGCTGCGCGCCCGCGACCTGGACCTCGCGAGCTGGCTCGAGCGGGCGCCCGCATCGTTGCTGACGTTCACCGTGCACGGCGATGTCGCGGTGGACTCAGGGCTTCCGCCGGTCGGGGCACTGCGCCTCCGGGTCGAACCGTCCCTGTTCGCCGGGACGCCGCTCGATTCGGGGCTCGCGGCGGTCCGATTGGCCGACCGCCACCTGTACGTCGACTCACTGCGTCTCGTGCAGCCCGGTTTGATCACCACGGGTGGGGGTACCCTTGGCTGGGCTCGCGGGGACCGCGGCACGCTGGCACTCGATTTCGACGCCGACAGCCTGAACTCGCTCGATTCGCTGCTGAGTTGGATCACGGGCAGCGACGTCACGCCGAGCGGCGATCCCGGCGATCCGGAGCACCGGGGTGTCCGGCCGCTCGCGGGTGCGGCCCGGGTGCTGGTCAGCCTGGAGGGGTCGCTCGACTCGCTGGGCCTCGACGTTCGGGCGAGCGTCGAGCGGCTGCAATGGCGGGGCTGGGCGGTGCCCCGGGAGGGGCGCGCCCGGCTCGTCTATCGGCCCGGGCCGGTGCCGGCGTTCGAGCTCGACGCGACGCTCGATTCGGTGGCGCACGGCGCCCTGGGGTTCGGGGCCGCCGGCGCGGCGGCACGGGGCACGCGCGACTCGCTCGCCTGGTTCGCCCGGTCCCGTGTCGGCGAGGGAGGGGCGTTCCTGGCCGGCGGGCGCTTCGCGCGGAGCGGCGGCGTCACGGCGGTGGGGATCGATTCCCTCGCGCTGCAGCTCCCCGGCGACGTGTGGGTGCTCGAGCGGCCGACCGAGCTGACCGTGACCGACTCTGCCGCGCGCGTGAGCGGCCTCGCGCTGCAGAGCGTCTACGGGGCGGGAAAGCTCACATTCGCCGGCGATCTCCCGACGCGCGGCCGCGCCGACGCCCATCTCCAGATCGAGTCGTTCCCACTCGTCGGCGTGTACGCATTGCTCGAGCGCGACACGGCGGGCGTCGGCGGCGTGATCACCGCGGCGGCGGCCCTGACCGGGACGCGGGCCGAGCCCGTCTCCACCGGCACGTTCTCGCTCACCAACGGGTCGTTCGGGGAGTTCCACGCGCCGTTCGCGGACGGCACGTTCGACTACCGCGCGCGCCGGCTCGACGCGGCCCTCAACCTGTGGCGCGCGAAACAGCAGATCCTCACCGTCCGGGCGCACCTGCCGCTCGACCTGTCGCTCGTTGCGGTGGAGCGGCGCCAGCTACCCGACACGCTGTTCGTGCGGGCCACCGCCGACAGCGTGGATCTGTCGGTGCTCGAGGCGCTGACACCCGCGTTGCGGCAGGTGGAAGGCGTGTTTTCGGCCGATCTCGGCATCGCGGGTACGTGGGATTCCCCGCGGCTGCGCGGCACGCTCGGCGTCGCGGGCGCCGCCACCATTCCCGCCTTGAACGTGCGCTACGAAGCCGTGAACGGCCGTCTCACGCTCTCGGGGGATTCGATCGCGATCCAGACGCTTTCCGCACGGAGCGATCGGGGGCGGGGCCGTATCGATGTGTCCGGCGTCGTGCGGTTGGAGCGGCTCACGCGCCCGGTGCTCGACCTGCGCATCGCCGCGGACCAGTTCAGGGCGCTGGACTTGAAGAACAACGTCTCCGTCACGGCGAGCGGCCAGCTGGCGCTGGCGGGCCCGGTGTTCGGGGCGTCGCTCACGGGGCACGCGAACGTCACGTCGGGCGTGGTGTACTTCGCCGACCTCGTGCAGAAGCGCATCGTCAACCTCGACGAGCTCGCCGACACCTCGCTGGCGGCAATCATCCAACAGCAACGTCTGGGCCCCGAGTTTCAGAGCGTGTTCCTGGACAGTCTTCGGATCCAGGATCTCGAGCTCGAGATGGGGAGCGACGTGTGGCTGCGCTCCAACGAGGCGAACATCCAGCTGACCGGCAGCGTGCGCCTCACCAAGCAGCGCAACCTTTACCTCGTGAGCGGGACGCTGCAGGCGGCGCGCGGTACGTACCGGCTCAAGCTCGGTCCGGTGACGCGCGAGTTCGTCGTGACGCAGGGGACGGTGAAGTACTTCGGCACCCCGGACCAGGACGCCGCGCTCGACATCGAGGCGCGCCACGTCGTGCACCCCGTGCCGACGTCGGCCCAGCGGAATCCGGACGACATCACCGTCGTGGCCCACATCACCGGCAGCCTCCTGGTGCCGCGCGTGACGCTCGAGGCGGAGAAGCGCGACCTCTCCCAGACCGAGATCATCTCCTATCTGCTGTTCGGGAAGAGCAGCCTCGACCTGGGCGGCGGCGACCAGGGCGGGGGCGGGATCGCCGACCAGCGGGCGCTGCTGCGGAGCGCGCTGTCGGTGTTGTCGGGCGAGATCGAGCAGACGATCGTGTCCGGGGGTGTGCCGGTCGACTACGTGGAGATCCGTCCCGGAGGCGGCGGCCAGGGGGACCCGCTGTTGGGGTGGCAGTTCGCCGTGGGGCGGCAGCTCGGGGCCAAGACGTTCCTGGTCCTGAACGCCGGGTTCTGCGAGGGGCGGCAGGTCGGCGTGCGTAACACGCTGGGTTTGTCGCTGCAGTTCCGGATCAGCCCCGAATGGCGCACCGAGGCGAGCTTCGAGCCGGTGCAGACCTGCGCCGACCCGAGCACCGAGTCGCAAGGCGGCACGGTGCCGCGCCAGGTGGGGTTGGACCTGTTCTGGGAGAAGCGGTACTAGCGATGACGCGGGCCTTGCTCATCACGAACCCCGCGGCGGCGCGCACCGACGCCCGCGCCGTCACCGCGATCCGCGACACGCTGCGGCGCGGCGGCTGGTCGGTCGACGTGCTCGCCACTACGCAAGCGGGCGACGCGCGCCGCTTCGCGGCCGAGGCGCGGATTCAGGGCTTCGACGTCCTGGTCTGCTACGGCGGCGACGGCACGGCCATGCAGATCGCGGCCGGGGCGGTGGGGAGCGGCATTCCATTGGGGATCGTGCCGGGGGGGACCGGCAACCTGCTCGCCGGAAATCTGCGGCTGCCGAAGAGCCCCGCGGCCGCCGCGCGCGCGATCCTCAAGGGCAAGCCCCTGCCGCTCGACTTGGGGAGCGTGGCGCGCGCGGATGGGACCCACTACTTCGCGGTATGCTGCGGCACCGGGTTCGATGCGGCGCTGATGGCCGCGACGGGCTCGGCCGAGAAGCGGCGCTGGAAGATGGCGGCCTACATCGCGCGCGCCTTCGCCGCGCTCCCGCGCGTCACGAGCCCGCTGCATCGCGTGACGGTGGACGGGATCGTTCGCGAGCTCCCCGCCGCCATGGTGCTTGTCGCGAACTGCGGCGAGCTGGTCCCGCCGTTTCTCCGCTTGCGCGACGGTGTCGCCCCGGACGACGGGTGGCTGGATGTGCTGGTGCTCCGGGCGGAGGGGACGATCGAGAGCCTCGCGGCGTTCTTCGAGCTGGTGCGCCGGCCGCGCAACGGGATGCGGCGGCTGTGGTTCGGCCGCGGCCGCGTGGTGCGGGTCGAGGTGCTCGACGGCGCGGCGCGGCCGATGCAGCTCGACGGCGAGCCGTGGGGGGACACCCCGTTCGAGGCGCGCGTGCTGCCGGGCGCCCTCTCGGTGATCGTGGACCGCCGTGGCTGAGACCGTCCTGCTGGTCGACGACGACGCCGATGTGGTGCGCGCCGTGGGTGACTACTTCGAGCGCCTGGGCTACGAGGTGGCGCGGGAGGGCACGGGGGAAGGGGGCATGGCGGCGTTCCAGCGGCTGCGCCCCGACGTGGTGATCCTCGATCTCCACCTCCCCGATGTGGGCGGCCTCGATGTGCTCGAGCGACTGCGCCCGCAGGGCGCATCGGTCATTCTGCTCACGGGCCAGGGCGACATCGAGACCGCGGTCCGCGCCATGCAGCTCGGCGCCGAGCATTTTCTCACGAAGCCGGTGGACATGACCCACCTGGCCGCTGCCACGGCGCGGGTGGCCGAGAAAGTGCGCCTGACGCGACAGAACGCGCTGCTGCGCGCGCGCGATCACGAAGGCGAGGGGCTCGACTCGCTCGGCGTCTCGCCAGCGATGCGCGAGCTGGCGCGTCAGATCGAGTTGCTCTCCGCGAGCGACCGCTCGACGGTGCTGCTCGCCGGGGAGAGCGGGACGGGCAAGGGGTGGGTCGCGCGCATCGTGCATCACTTGAGTCCGCGCTCGCGCGGTCCGTTCGTCGAGGTGAATTGCGGCGGCCTGTCCGCCACGTTCCTCGATTCCGAGCTGTTCGGGCACGAAAAGGGTGCGTTCACCGACGCCAAGGAGCGCAAGCAGGGGTTGTTCGAGCTGGCCGACGGGGGCACCATCTTTCTCGACGAGATTGGCGAGCTGGCGCCCGAGCTGCAGCCCAAGCTGCTCAAAGTGCTCGACACGAAGACGTTTCGGCGGCTGGGCGGCACGCGCGAGATGACGGTGAACGTGCGGCTGATCGCGGCCACGAACCGCGACCTGGCGAGCGATATCCAGGCGGGTCGGTTTCGGGAGGACTTGTACTACCGGCTCAGCGTGATGCCGCTCAAGCTGCCGCCGGTGCGCGAGCGCTCGCGCGAAGACCGCCTCGCGCTGCTCACCCGGATCTTGCTCGATCTGGGGCCCCAGATGCCGGGCTGCCCGAGCGCGTGCAGCGCCGAGGCGCTGGACCGCCTTTTGTCGGCGCCGTGGCCGGGCAACGTGCGCGAGATGCGCAACGTGGTCGAGCGCGCTATGATCCTGGCGCGGGGGGCGGCGCAGATCGGCGTCGAGCACCTCCCGGCGGACCTGCGCAAGGGAGGTGGGGGCGGAGGGGGTGGGGGTGGGGGTGGAGGGAGCGGCGAGCGGCGTCACACGGCGCTGACGCTCGCCGACGTGGAACGCCAGCAGATCGAGCGGGCGCTCAAGTTCCACGGCGGCAACCGCACGCGCGCCGCGCAGGAGCTCGGGATTTCGCGCGCGACCTTGATCAATAAGATTAAAGCCTACGCGCTCGACCTTTGAGGCCACTATGGTAGACAAGCCGAAGCTGATGGAGCACGATGCGATGGTGTGCCGCTACTGCGGCAATGAGGAGCGCGCCTCGGAAGGCTACCCCTGCGCCGACTGCGGGACGTTCATCTGTCTGATTTGCTCGTTCCGGGGGATCACGCGCTGCAAGGCGTGCGAGGAGAAGGCCAAGGCGAAGCAGCAGGCCTAGCTCCGCCGCTTTTCCACCTCCCGCGCCACGTCCTCGGGCGACGTGCCCAGCTCCTTGGCGAGCTGCTCGATCGCGTGGCCCGCCCCCGCCCAACCCCGCGCCGCCGCCAGCGCGCTCAGCGCGATCTCCTCGGCCACGGTGGTCCGCTCTTCCAGATCGCGCGTGCGCACCGCTACCTCCCGGGCGAGCCACTGCTCGAGCTCCCGGCGATCGACCTCGAGCTGCCGCAGCCGCAGCGCGCCCTGCAGGGACATCTCCAGCTCGTCCAAGTCCACCGGCTTGATCAGATAGTCGTAGGCACCGAGCTTCATGCATTCGATCGCGGTGCGGGGCTCGTCGATCGCGGTCAGCATGATGACGGCGAGGTCCGGGTCCTGGGCGAGTGCCTTGGGGACGAGCTCCACGCCGGTCATGTTCGGCATACGGATGTCCGACAGCATCACCTGCGGCTGCCCGGCCGCCTGACGGTCCAGCGCCTCGGCACCGCTCGCGGCCTGCAGCACGCGGTAACCCAGGCGTGTCAGAAACCGGTCCAGCGCTTGGCGGATCCCCTCCTCGTCGTCCACCACCAACACGGTGGTCGGAGCGGCCTGCGCATCGGTCTTGGTCATGGCGCTAACGTATGTGCCCTCCACAACCCGAGCAAGCCAAGCTATCTTCGCGCCCGATGACCGAAGCCGCTCCGTCGAATCTCGCCCAAGTGCAGGGGATCACCGTGGGGCACTGGACCGACTCGCAGACCGCCACCGGATGCACGGTGACGCTCGCGCCCCCGGGGGGGATGCGCGCCGCGTGCGCCGTGCGCGGCCGCGCCAGCGGTACGCGCGAGCTTGACGCCCTCGACCCCCGCCATCTCGTGGGACACATCGACGCGGTGCTGCTCACCGGTGGCTCGGCGTACGGCCTGGGCGCGGCGGACGGCGTGATGCGCTGGCTCAAGGAGCGCGGCCGCGGCTTCCCCGTGGGGCCGGCGGGCGTGGTGCCCATCGTCCCCACGGCCGTCATCTTCGACTTCGACCTGGCGCCCGGATCGAAGGCCGACCGCTGGCCCGGCCCCGACGACGCCTACCGCGCCTGCGCCGCCGCCGCGACGGAGATTCCGGAAGGATCGGTCGGTGCCGGCACCGGCGCGACGGTCGGCAAGGCGCTCGGTCCCCGCGGCGCGATGAAAGGCGGCGTCGGAACCTGGGCGGCGCGCGCGGGCGATGTGGTGGTGGGCGCGCTCGTGGTCCTCAATGCCGTGGGAAACGTGCTGGATGCGAGCGGCCGCATCCTCGCGGGCGCCCGCGGCGCCGACGGCAGGCTCGTCGACGCGCTCGGGTACCTGGCGCAGGGCGGCGCGCCCTTCGACCGCGGCGGTGGGGGGGGCGCGGGGCAGAACACGACGCTCGCGGTGGTGGCGACGAATGCGCGGCTCGATCGGGTAGCGCTGCAGGCCCTAGCGCACTCGGCGGGCGATGCGCTCGCCCGCCGCATCGTGCCCTACGGCACGCCGTTCGACGGCGATATCGTGTTTGCGCTGAGTACCGCCCAGGTGACGGCGGCCACGCCGCTCCAGGCGGAAGCGCTCGCCGCCCTGGCCGTGCCGGAGGCGGTCGAGCGCGCCGTGCGCCTCGCGCGCGGAGTGCGCGACATCCCGGGGCTGGCGGATGTGAGCGCGTGATGAGGCACGCCACGCTGCAGCGTTGTGCCTCGCCGAGCCCACGCTTCAGCGTGGGATCACGCGACGCTCGGTTTCCCAATCGGTTTCTCTCATGACCGCCCATCTCGAGCGAGACATCGGCGACGTCGCCCGCAAATGGGTCCCCGACACACGGCTCGACGTGTTCGAGGTCGCGGTGCAGCCCGGCGCGCTCGCGGGCTGCACCACGAGCCGGGACGCCCTCACCGCCTTGCGTCGCATCGCCGCGGGTGCGCGGTTGGCCGCCGACATCCGGCTGCTCCCCGACTCCTCGGTCGGCGACGACCAGGCGGCGGTGGTGACGGCCGCCGCGGCGCCGCTGGTGCGCGAGCCGCGCGTGAGCGCCGACCGCGTGAGCGAGGCGCTGCACGGGGAGACCCTCGAAGTGCTCGAGCGGCGCGGCGACACCTGGCTGCGGGTGCGCGCGGGGGACGGCTACCTCGCCTGGGTCCACGTGGGCTACGTCGCGCTCGGCACGGCGGCGTGGGCCGAGGACTGGGCCGCGCGCGCCACCGTGCGCTCGCTCGGTGCCGACCTGCGATGCGAGGGGGCCCGCTTCCGGCTGGCGGTCAGTGCGTGCGCGGCGCCGCAGCGGGGCGGCCAGGTCGAGACGGCCGATGGGCGTGTGTGGGACGTCGCGGGCGGAGTCCTGCGGCCGGAGGTCGAGCTGCGGGTCGAGGCTCGGCTCGTGGCTGCGCCCGAGTGGGCGCTGCGGTGGTTCTCCGGCGCACCGTATGCGTGGGGTGGGCGCAGCGAGTGGGGCATCGATTGCTCCGGCCTGGTGCAGGCGACGTACGCGGCGCGCGGCGTGGCGTTGCCGCGGGACTCGGACTTGCAGTCCGCCGCCGGCCGGGAGGTGCCGCTCCAGACGACCGGCGGCGGCTACCAGTCGGGCGACGTGCTGTGTTTCGCCGACGGCCACCGCATCTCGCACGTGGCGTTGTGGGCCGGCGCGGGGCGCATCGTGCACTCGGCGCTGTCGCGCGGCGGCGTGGTCGCGGACAACCTGTTCGGCGACACGCCCCCGATGCGGCGGCTGCGGGAGTTTCTCGTCGCGGTGCGACGGGTGGACGGCTAAACGGGCAGACGGGTAGACGGATAGCGGCAGGCAGGACCAAGGGACGAGGCAGGACCTAGCGTCCTACACCTTCGATCCGCTACCCGTCTACCCGTCTACCCGTCTATTTTTCGTCGTCATGAAGCTCGTCCTCTTCGACATCGACGGCACCCTGCTCTGGACCGACGGCGCGGGCCGGCGGGCGATCCATCGCGCCTTGCTCGAGGAGACGGGCACGGCGGGCCCGATTGAGACCTACCGCTTCGACGGGAAGACCGATCCGCAGATCGTGCGCGAGCTGCTGGCCCTGGCCGGACACCCGGAGGCCAGGAACGAACAGCGCATTCAGGCCGTGTGCCGCCGCTACGTCGGGCTACTCTCGGCCGAGCTCGAGAAGCCGACCCAGGCCACCCGGCTGATGGTCGGGATCGCCGAGCTGCTCCGAGCCCTCGAGCCGTACGAGCGAGCCGGGCGTGCCGTCGTGGGCCTGTTGACGGGGAACCTGGAGCCGGGCGCCGCGCTCAAGCTCCGGTCCGCGGGGCTCGACCCCGCCCGCTTCCGGGTCGGGGCCTATGGGTCGGACTCGCGTCGCCGCGCCGATCTTCCCGCCGTGGCGGCAGAGCGCGCGGCGGCGCTCACCGGCCGGACATTCGCCGGCGCGGACGTCGTCATCCTGGGCGATACGCCGGAGGACGTCGCCTGCGGCCGCGCGATCGGCGCGCGGGCGGTGGCCGTAGCGACCGGCTTCTACGATGTCGCCGCGCTACGCGCCGCCGGCGCCGCCCGGGTGTTCTCCGATCTCGCGAACACCGCCGCGGTGCTGGACGCCATCTTCGCCGCATGATTTCGATCGGCTCCGCTCCCGCCGACGAGCTGGAAGTCAAGGCGCGGGTCGACGACCCCGCGGCGCTGCAGCGCGCGCTCGAGCGTGCGGGCGCGCGACTCGAGTTTCGCGGCGCGATGCTCGATCGGCGCTTCGACCGGGGGGGCGAGCTGGAAGCGCGAGACGAGGTGCTGCGGATGCGCATCTTCCGGCCCGGCGACGGCGCGCCCGCGTTCGGGGTGCTGGGCTGGAAGGGGCCACGCTCGCAGCGCGGGCATTACCGGCACCGTCCCGAGGTCGAAGCGCGGGTCGGCGATGCCGATGCGGTCGTCACTGTGCTCGAGCACCTGGGGTTCGCGGTCTCGTTGCGGATCGACCGCACGGTGGAGGTTTACCGGCTGGGGCAGGCGGTCCTCCGAGTCGAGTGGTATCCCGCGATGGACGTGCTGCTGGAGGTCGAGGGCGAGCCGGTCGAGATCGAGCGCGCCATCACGGCGACGGGCCTGCCCCGCGACCACTTCTTCGCCGAGTCGCTCCCGCATTTCGTGGCGGCGTACGAGGCCCGCACCGGCCGGCCCGCCCGCATCGCGGAGCAGCAGGCGTGAGCACGGTCAAGATCCCCATGCCGCTGCGCGTGCCCGAGCTGGCTCCCTCGCTGGGGCGCGTGGTGGTGCCGCGGCGCGTGGCCGAGCCATGGGTGCCGATCGACGACGTTCGGGAGGCGTTGGCCACGCGCGTGCTCGAGCTTGCGGGGGAAGCGCGGGCCGCGGCGGCGCAGGAGGACCGCGATCGCGTGCTTGATGCGGTGAGCCGCCGGGCGTGGCTCGCCGCGTGGGAGCGGGCGGTGCGACGCGTGGCGGAGCGGGTGATCGAGGCGCTGGACGAGAGGATCGAGCGGGCCGCCTGGCGGGTGCGGATGCCGCACCGCCGCTGGCGCCGCCGCCTGCTGTCGACGCCCGAGAAGCGGGCGGTCGCGGCGCGCTTGGCGACGGGCGGCGAGCCGTTCGTCGGCGCGCTCGACGCGCTGGACGCGGTCGCCGCCCGGGTGCGGGACGCGAGCGTGCTGGACAAAGCGGCGCACGCCGAGTGGCAGGACGCGCTGCGGGGCGCCGCGCGGCGGCTCGAGGCCGCGTGGCTCGCCCTCGAGGCGGTGGCGATGGAGGAGGAGCGGCGCTGGAGCCCGGAGATCGAAGCGCTGGAGCGCTGGCGCCCGTCGCTGTGGCCCGTGGTGGTGTTGTGGGCCCCGTTCGCCGCGGCGTTGGTGTGGCTGGGGCTGATCCTCGGCGGCTACGTTGCCGCTCCGCTATGGCTCGCCGCCCGCCTCGGCTTCTAGGACCCGCGCGCCGGCCGTGAGCGCCATCGGGGTCGGCGTGGACCTGGTGGAGGTCGCGCGGGTGAGCGCGATCTTGCAGGACAAGGGCGCTCGGGTGTTCGAACGCCTCCTGACGCCCGCCGAGCGGGCCTACTGCGAGAGCCGGCCCGATGTCGCGACGCACGTCGCGGTGCGGCTCGCCGCCAAGGAGGCCGTCTACAAGGCGCTCCAGGGGAGCGAGGCGGCGCGCGGCATCGGGTGGCGCGACATCGAGGTCACCCGCGCTCCCGACGGACGACCGGACGTGAGTCTCTCAGGCAGCGCGACCCAACGCGCCCGAGAGCTGGGGGTGCGGCGGGTGCTGCTCTCACTCTCGCACACCCATCTCGCCGCCATCGCGGTCGCCGTGCTCGAGAGTGACTAGGCGGCGCACATCCTTGAATTCCCGACAAATCCACTCTAGTATTTGTGGCCGCTCACTGAGACTCACTTCCATCCATCGTAAGCTGTTTGTCGGCTTGTTGTTGAGCGCTTGCGCCGCGTCCAGATCCGCGGCCCAGGCGACCGACTCGCTTGCGGTATCGCGCCGCGTAGTCGCGGCCACGTCGCTTGCTGCCAAGGAATACGCGGCGGGCGTGGCGCCGCGCGGGGGTCATGTGATAGCGGCCGCCGAAGTGGACGAGGCGCGCCAGTTCCTCGAGCAGGCGCGGCTCGACGCCGTCGGATTGCCCGCCCGGGTCCGCGCCGTCGCCGACACCGAGCTCGCCCTGCTCCGGGGCATGGTGGTGCGTGCCGCCCCGCCCGACTCCGTCGCGGCGCGAGCCAACGCCCTGGTGGGACGGATCGCCGCCGCGACGGGGGGCGCGCTCGTTCCGTTCCCGGCCCGGCCGCCGTCGTTGGCCCGTGGAGCCGCGGTGTATCGCGACCAGTGCCTGGCATGTCACGGCCAGGCTGGCCGCGGCGACGGCCCGAAGGCCAAACAGCTCGAGGGGCCCGCGCCCGCGAACCTCGCCGACCGGCGCCTGATGCGCGGCGTGTCGCCCGTCGACGCGTATCGCAAGATCACGATCGGGGTCGCCGGCACCGCCATGGCGCAGTTCGAAGAGACGCTCTCGCCCGAGGACCGCTGGGCGGTGGCGGTCTACATCGGGACGCTGCGCGCGGCGAACGGCGAGGAGCGCGAAGGGGAGGGGCTGTACGCTGCGTACTGCGCGGCGTGCCACGGCGCGACCGGGGGCGGCGACGGGCTGCTCGCCGCGTCACTCTCGGTGCGGCCGCCGGCGCTGCGCGACCTCGCGGCCCAGGCCCGCTTCAGCGACGCCGAGCTCGTGGAGCTGATCCTGCGGGGGCGTCCCGGCTCGCCGATGCCGGGGTTCGCGCACGCGATCGACCCGACGAGCGCGGAGAAGCTCGTCGCGTTCCTGCGCCTGCTCCCCACGGCCGAGCGGCAACACTACGTCGCGTCGCCCGCCGCGGCGATTTTCGCGACGGTGCGAGCTCAGGTCGATTCCGCCGTGGCGCTCCGATCGAGCCAGCTGGCGTTCGACGCGTACATCACGTTCGAGCAGGTGGAGACGGACGTTCGCGCCCGGAATGCGGCGCTCGCGGGCGACCTCGAAGACGCGTTCGCCGCCCTGCGTGGCCGCGCCGCCGGCGGGGCGGGGCCCGAAGAGCTGGAGGCGATCCATGCGCGCCTGCTGTCCGGCCTCGAGCGCGCGGAGCGGCTGGTGGCGGATCGGGGCTCACCGGCGAACCTGTTCACGGAGTCGTTCGTGCTGCTGTTGCGGGAAGGGTTCGAGGCGATCCTGCTCGTCGCCGCGCTCATGACCTTCCTTGCGAAGGCGGGGGCCATCGAGCGCCGCCGCCACGTCGCTCAGGGCGCCTGGGCGGCCGTCGGGGCGAGCATGGTCACGGCCGTGGTGATCGAGCTGCTGTTCCAGATCACGCCGGGGGAACGGGAAGCGCTCGAGGGCTTCACCATGCTGCTCGCGACCGTGGTGCTGTTCTACGTGAGCTACTGGTTGGTGTCGAAGATCGAAGCGGCCAAGTGGAACGCCTTCGTCAAGAGCCGCATGGAGGAGGCGCTCTCGGCGGGCTCGGGGTGGGCGCTCGCGTCCGTGGCGTTTCTCGCGGTCTACCGGGAGGGCTTCGAGACGATCCTCTTCTATAAGGCGCTGCTCACGTCGGCGGGCCTTGGGGCAGGAGGGGGCGGCACCACGGCGGTGTTGGGCGGGGTGCTGGTCGGCGGCGCCGCGCTCGTGCTGGTCTACATCGGCATCAACCGCTTCGGCCTGAGGGTCCCGCTCAAACCGTTCTTCGCGATCACCAGCGCGATGCTCTATTACATGGCCTTCGTGTTCGCGGGAAAAGGGATTGCCGACCTGCAGGAGGCGGGGCTGGTGAAGACGACGGTCGTCGAATGGGCCCCGCGGATTCCGGTCCTGGGGATCTATCCCACGCTGCAGTCGCTCTCGCTGCAGTTCTTGCTCCTCGTCCTGTTGCTGGTCGCGATCGTGTGGCTGCAGCGGCAGCGCCTCACCGACGGCGAAGAACGGCGCAGGCCGTCGTTTCCCTGAGGCCTCATTTCACCACGCCGGCGTCGTACGCCACCTTCCCCCCCACCACCGTCAGCACGCTCTCGGTCTTCGAGAGCTCCCCCAGCGGGACCGTAAAAATGTCCTGGGACAAGACGGCGAAGTCGGCCAGCATGCCGGGCGCGAGCACACCCTTCTCTCGCTCGGCGAACTCGGCGTACGCCGAGCCGCGGGTGTAGGCGAGCACGGCCTCCTCACGGTTGAGCGCCTCCGCCGGATTCACCGGGTGCGTCACGGCGAACATGATGTTCACGTACGGGTTCATCGGACCATCGGAGCCGAGGGCGATCGGAACTCCGGCGGTGAGGAGCGAGCGCAGCGGCTGCGCCGCGCCCGAGCGGCCCGGCCCGTAGCGCCGCCGGATCAGGTCTGGGATCGTGAAGTGTGCGGGGTTCTGGACCACCACGACTCCGAGGCGGCGGGCGGACGGAAGCAGGTCGGAGGTGAGGAAATCGCCGTGCTCGATCCGCGGCCGCAGCGCGTGCCACGTCGATTCCGGTGCGGCGCCCGACAGCAGGCGCAGCAGCACGGCGATCGCGCTGTCTCCCACGGCGTGCACCAGCAGCTGCTCCCGCGAGGCGAGCGTTTCGCGGATGATCGCGCCCAGCGTCTCGGGCGGGAAGTCGAGCTCGCCGTACCACCCGGGCCGGTCGGCGTAGGGACGGCGCATGGCGGCGCCCCGCTCGACCGGGGTGCCGTCGAGGATGTACTTGACCCCCGAGACGCCGACCGTCCCGCCTGGGCTCGGGCCGGCGGCCCGCGCGTCGGCGACGTCTCGGCCTCCGGGCCGGGTCATGGGGAAGCGGATCACGCGCCACCGGATCGGCACGTCCGCGGCGCGCAGCAGCGCCACGGCGCGCGCCGTCATGAGCGCGCTATTCATGTCCTGGACGGTGGTGATGCCGAAGCGCGCGGCCGCGTCGGCATAGCGTCGCAGATCGGCGCGGCTCGCGCTGTCGGGGACGCTGCTCGAGAGTCGCCGGCGCGCCTCCCACCACGCGTACTCCGTCAGGCGCCCGTCCAGCGCCCCTGATCCCGCGACCCGTCCGTAGTGGCCACCCGGCGGATTCGGGGTGTCGTGGCCGATCCCGAGCGTCCCGAGCGTCGCGCTGTTGAGGATCGCGACGTGGCCCGACCAGCTCTCGAGCACCACGGGATGGTCGGGAACGACGCTGTCCAGAAAGAAGCGGTTGGCGCGGGGGTCGTCGAGCACGCGGTCGCCCACCGTCGCGAGCAGCCACGTGCCCCGTGGGCGAACCCGACTCGCGGCGGCGAGCGCGCGCACGACCTCGAGGAGACCGGGGTCTCCAGTGGCTGACGCGATCCTGGTGCCGCGTAGCTCCGGCCCGGGATGCGCGTGCGCGTCGTTCAAGCCGGGAATGACGGTGCGGCCGCCCAAGTCCAACGCTCGCGTGCGCGGGCCGGCCAGACGGCGCACGGAGTCCGTGCTGCCGACGGCCACGATGCGGTCACCGCGCAGGGCGAGCGCTTCGGCCCACGGGCGGCCCGGGTCAGCCGTAAAGATCCGGCCCCCGGTGAGGATCAGGTCCGGCGGTCCCGATCTCCCCCGCGCGCAGGCCGCGAGCGCCAGCGCCGCGAGAGCGACCGCCGGAAGGCGCCGCATCAGGTGGGGGTGGGTTGCAGCTTGAGGGCCGGTGGGGTCGCGAGGGCGGCGGCGTCGGGCTGGCGCAGCCGCTGCATCAGGTAAATGCCGGCGATCACCAGCAGGAGGCTCGTTGCCTGCGCCAAGGTGAAGGGACCGAGCAGCCGGTCGTCCTTCGCCCGCACGAACTCCACCAGAAACCGCTCGGTGCCTGCCAGCACGAGGTAGACGCCGAAGCGCCAGCCGGTGCCGTGGCGGTGGTCGCGCAGTCGCCACAGCAGCCAGAAGGCGAGCATCATCAGCGTGGTCTCGTACACCTGGGTGGGATGCACGGCGACCACGTCGGTTGGGTTGGTTCCGGGCGGAAACACGACGTGCAGCTGTTGCTGCATGTCGGCGACTCGCGTAGGCGGCAGGCCGTCCGGGAACTTGACCGCCCACGGAACGCTCGACGGGATGCCGTAGTCATCGTTAATGAGGAAGCACCCCACGCGCCCGAGAGCGTACCCCAGCGCCAGCGGGGCGGCGGTGAGCTCCATGGTCCAGCGCGCGGGGATGCGCTTGCGCCAGCCGTTCAGCAGCACCCCCGCCACACCCCCCAGGAACCCGCCGTACCACACGAAGCCGCCGCGGCTCAGCAGCGCGTCCCACGTGCCCGTGAGCAGCACGTACCAGATCTTCGCCCCCACGATGCCGCCGATGACGGCCGCGAACACGATGTCCGCGGCGTAGTCTTCGTTCATGGTGCGGCGCCGCAGGTCGACCTGGATCGCCCAACCCGCCATCAGGAACGCCACCATCATCATCAGCCCGTAGCCGGTGACGGTGAGGGGGCCGAGCACCAGCTTGAACGGATAGATAGTCATTGCGGATTGCGGATTGTGGATGGTGGAATGACGACGGGGTCGAGCCCCGGCAGCGGCAAATCCGCGCGGGCATCGATGGTCCAATCGCTGCGCTCGCCGAGAGCGAGACGGTGCCAGCCGGCGCGCGCGATCATGGCGGCGTTGTCGGCGTTCAAGCGCGGGCTGGCGACGACGACGCGGGCGAGCCCCGCCAGGCGCTCGGCGGCGCGGCCCGTGAGGGTGCGGCTGCAGGCGACGCCGCCTCCCAGCACGGCGGTGTGGCGGCCGGTGGCGCGCACGGCGCGTTCCAGCTTCGTGACCAGCACGTCGAGCACCGCGTCCTGAAACGCGCGCGCGATATGCGGCCGGTCGCGGTTCAGGTCCGCGCTCGCGCGCACTGCGTAGAGCACGGCCGTCTTCAACCCCGAGAATGAGAACTCGAGTCCGTCGTCCAGCATGGGGCGCGGGAAGGTAAAACGCGCCGGGTCCCCGGTCGCGGCGAGGCGCTCGATCTCCGGCCCGCCGGGGTAGCCGAGCCCGAGGAGCGTCGCGACCTTGTCGAACGCTTCGCCGGCCGCGTCGTCGCGCGTCGACCCGAGCAGCCGGTAGCTCCCCCACGCGGGCACGTCGAGCAGGAGGGTGTGGCCGCCCGAGACGAGCAGGGCGACGAACGGCGGCGCGAGGTCGGGATGCTCCACGGCCGGTGCGAAGAGGTGCCCCTCCATGTGATGCACGCCGATCAAGGCACGGTCTCCGGCGTACGCGAGCGCTTTGGCGTACACCACGCCGACGAGCAGCGCGCCCACGAGGCCTGGTCCCTGCGTGACGGCGACTGCGTCCACGGCGCTCCAGCCGAGGCCCGCCTCCGCGAGGGCGCGCTGCACGATTGCGGGAAGGGCGGCGAGGTGGGCGCGGCTCGCCAGCTCGGGGACCACGCCACCGAACACGCGGTGCACGTCCTGCGACAGGATGACGAGGCTCGCGAGCTCCGGCGCGCGTCCCGGCCGGTCGCTCACGAGCAGCGCGGCCGAGGTCTCGTCGCAGGAGGTCTCGATCCCCAGGACGACGTCAGCCACGGCCGGTTTTTCGCTTGAGGGACACGGAGTCGGGCACGGCACGCGCCCGGATCCCCGGGGGCGCCGTCACGGTGAGGCGAGCGTAGCCGCCGGGCCCCGCCTTGCCGACCAGGTGCGCGACAACGCGCACGCTGTCTTTGGTGAGCGTGTTGACCTTCGACTCGGGGCCGCGCACCGTCACGCTCACCCGCTCCGGAGAAAGCAGGAACCCCGCGAATCCGGAGGCCGCGGTGGTAATGGGCACCGCCGCGATCGACCGCTCGATGATCGCCGCCACTTCGCCCGCGACCCGCACCTCCTTGGGGGCGACGCGCACGACACCGAGCGGCGTCGTGTCGAGCGGGACCGTGCGGAAGAACGGGCCGTTCACGCTCGAGATCACGGTGGGCAGCGTCGTGATCGACTCGACGGCCGCGAGGCGTTTCTCCGGTCCCACGACCCGCGCCACGCTCGGCACGATGGAGAGGCCGCGCAGCACGTAGCCGGATTCCGCCTCGACCCGCACCAACGGCACGATCCGCACGTCCTTCTTTCCGACCGAGTCGAGCAGCACGTCCAAGTCGCGCGGCGCGATCTCCGTGACCTGCACGTCCGTCCCCTTCGGGATGCTCACGTCGGACGGCTGCAGGTGGATGCTCCATACCGACCCGGAGAACGTATCGGGGATCGTCTTGCGGATCGTGCGGGGGAACGAGCGCAGCTTCAGGATCTCGCTCCCCTTGCCGCTCAGCGTGACGGTCACGCCCGCGGGCTGCTGCCGCACCGAGCGCCCCGGCGGCACGGTGACGGCGAGCCGGAGGGCGAAGCGTTGCGACAGCGGCTGTTGCGCCGCGACGGCGACGTACAGCATGATGGCGAAGAAGATCGCCGCGAGCTTGATCCCCCAGTTCCGGGTGAACAGCTGCCCGATGTTAACGGGCATCGACGAGCTTTCGAATGAGCAGCTCGTTCACTGGTCCGTCCCATTCCGCCGCGCCGATCACCTTCTTGATGATGACGCCGTCGCGGTCGATCACGAAGCTCTCGGGAACGCCGGTGGTCTGATAGATCTGCTGGATGCCGCCGCCCTTGTCCTGGAGGACGTCGAACCCGAGCCCCAGCTCCCGCACGAAGTTCATCACGCTGCTCGAGTCGCCGTCGTCGATGCTTACCGCGACGACCGCGAAGTCCGGTCCGGCGAGCTTCGCGTGCAGCCGCTCGAGCGACGGCATCTCGACCCGGCACGGCGCGCACCAGGTGGCCCACACGTTGAGCAGGACGACCTTGCCGCGGTAATCGGCGAGCGACGCGGGCCGCCGCGTGCGCAGGTTCACGGCTCGAAACGCGGGCGCGCGCGAGCCCACTGCGATCAGGTCGAGCTGGGGCCAGATCTTCGCCGCCAGCGCCACGCCGAAGACCAGCGCCGACGCGGCCCCGATCCCGATCGTCCACTGCCGCATCTGCATCATACCGTCACCAGACAGCGGCGCCGCAGCTCCTGGACCTCGCGGGCCGGGTCGGCGCCGGTGAAGACCGCGTTGCCCGCCACGAACGTGTCGGCCCCTGCCGCGTGCGCCGCCGCGATCGTCTGCGGCGTGATGCCGCCGTCCACCTCGAGAAACGCCCGGGAGCCGTGCGCCGTGAGCAGCTCGCGCGCGCGTCGAATCTTCTCGTTCGAAGCCGGGAGGTAGCCCTGTCCGCCGAATCCCGGATTCACCGTCATGACCAGCAGCAGGTCGAGATCCGCGACGACCTCTTCGGCGAGCGCGAGCGGCGTACCCGGATTGAGCGCCAGGCCCGCGAGCATTCCGCGGCCGCGCACTGCGGCGAGCTGGCGCTGCACGTGTAGCGTCGCCTCGGGGTGGAGCGTGAACACGGAGGCCCCGGCCGCGGCGAACGCTTCGATGTAGCGCTCCGGTTCCACGACCATGAGGTGCGCGTCGATCGGCCGGTCGGTGAGCTTCCGCAGCGCCTCGATCATGTTGGCGCCGAAAGTCAGGTTGGGGACGAAACGCCCGTCCATCACGTCCACGTGCAGCCAGTCGGCGCCCCCCGCCAGGACCTGCTCCACCTGCTCGGCGAGCCTGCTCAAGTCGGCGGCGAGCACGCTCGCCGCGATGCGGATGCCGTTGTTCATTGCGGGCTCCGGGCCACGACGATGTCCACCACCGTGCCGGCGGCGGCGAGCGTGCCGGCCGCGGGCTTTTGCGCCACGACGGTGCCCGGGTTCGCGTCGGCCGTGCGCCGCCGCGTCACCGTCCCGAGCGTGAGGCCCTCGAGCTCGAGCCGCGCGCGCGCGTCGGCTTGCGACAGGCCGAGCAGGCCGGGCACCGGAATCGTCGGCGCCCCGCGGCTCACGACCACGGTCACGGGGGCCCCGGGGGCCAGCACCGTCGCCGCCGGCGGACGGCTCAGCATCGCGACTCCGCGCGGCGCGGCTGCCTGGACCGATTCCACCTGGGCGACCGTGAGACCGGCGGCCGCCACGAGACGCTGGGCCAGACCACCGTCCAGTCCCGCCACGTCCGGCACCGGAATCTTGGGGGGTCCGTCGCTCGCCACCAGGGTAACCCGCAGCCCCGCGGGGGCGGACACGCCGGGAGGCGGATCCTGCCAGACGACCGTGCCTTGGGGAGCCGTCGGGTGCGGGTCAGACCCGCCGTCCTGCACCTGCAGCCCCGCTTTCCGCAGCGCGGCGGACGCCTCCGCCAGCGACAAGCCGAGCACGCGCGGCACGACCTGATGGCCGCGGAGAATCGGCGCGGGAAAGACGACCAGATACGCCGTGAGGTAGCCCGCCACGAGTGAGGAGAAGAGGGCCACGCCCCAGCGCTTGGCGCCGCGGGCATCAAAGTCCGGCAACTGCCACTCATGAATCGGCGGGAGGTGGCGCCGGAAGCGCATCAGCGCACCCGCACCAGGCGCGCCGCGTACGCGCCGTCGATGCCGTGCCGCTGCGGGATCGACTGAAAGTCCCCTGCCTCCGTCAGCAGCTCGGCGGGCACGGTCCCCGGGGGTGGGGCGTCGCGCCGGAACTCGGGATGTCGCTCCAGGAAATCGTTCACGACGTCGCTGTTCTCCTCGGGCTCGAGCGAGCAGGTGGCGTAGACCAGCGTTCCCCCCGACTGTACCAGAGGCCCCCCCGCCTCGAGCAGGGCCCGCTGGCGCGCCGCCGCGCGGTCGATCGCCCGAGCGGATATCCGCCAGCGGGCGTCGGGATGGCGGGCCATGGTTCCCGTGGCCGTGCACGGTGCGTCGACCAGCACCGCCGCGAGCGCCCCCGCCGCGCACGGCGCCGCCAGAAGATCGGCGACGGCCGGCCGAATTGCCACTCCGGCGCGTCGCACCGTCTGGACGAGGTGCGCCATCCGGTCCCGCCGCGCGTCCCCCGCGACCACGCGCGCCCCGAGCCGCTCGAGCATGACGGCCTTTCCCCCAGGAGCGGCGCAGGCGTCGTAGGCGAGCCCGCCGGCCGGAAACGCGGCGTAGCGGCACACCAGCGCCTGGGCGGGATCTTGCACGATGAAGGCGCCCTCCGCGAACCCCGGCAACCGGGCGGGGAGCAGGGAGCGGGGAGCGGTACCCGGCGGGGAAACCCGGAGGCCTGCGCCATAGGGCGCGTCTCCTACCCCGAAGTCGGCCTCTTGGAGCCGCGCTCGCAGGGTGTCGGGGTCCCAGCGAACTGGCTGGAGCGTGAGGGGTGGTCTCGCATCGTTCCACGCCACCAGGCGGGCGGCCTCGTCCGCGCCGAATTGCTTGCGCCAGCGAGCCAGCAGCCACGCGGGATGAGATGGTACTGCTCCCCGCTCCCCGCTCCTCGTGCGTTCCAGCCTTCGCAGCGCCTGGTTGACGAACCGCGCGCCGCCTTCTCCCGCGGCGTCGCGGGCCAGCTCCACACTGGTGGACACCGCCGCATATGCCGGAACGCGCGCGAGCGCGCGCAGCTGGTAGGCGCCGAGTCGCAGGATGTCGTCGAGACGGGGGTCGACGGTCGCCAGTGCCAGTGCTCGGTCGAGATCGGCCTGGCTCCGGAGCACCCCTCCGGCGAGCTGGTAGGCCAGGCGGCGGTCACGCTCCGCCAGTCCGGAGAGGTGGCGGTCGCGCGCCGCGGCGAAGCTGGCGCCGGAGCGCACCGACTGCAGGATGCGCAGCGCCGCGCGCCGCGCCGCCGTGGCGTCCTTAATCCAACATCCCTTCGAGCGGCGAGGACGGCACCGCGACCTCGCGCCGGGGCATGCGACCGGCGAGGTAGGCGGTCCGCCCCGCCTCGACCGCCAGGCGCATCGCATGCGCCATGGCGACGGGATCGTGCGCCGCGGCCAGGGCGGTGTTCATCAGGATCCCGTCCACGCCTTGCTCCATCGTGAGGCACGCGTCCGACGCCGTCCCCACGCCGGCGTCGACCACGACCGGGACGTGCAGCCGCCGCTTGATCGTGCGCACGCTGTGGGGGTTCAGCAGCCCGAGTCCGCTCCCGATCGGAGAAGCGAGCGGCATCACGGCGGCGCAGCCGGCGTCCTCGAGCCGCAACGCCGTCACCAGATCCTCGTTCGTGTACGCCAGCACCCGAAAGCCGTCTTTCGCCAGGATTTTCGCGGCCTCGAGCAGCCCCTGCACGTCGGGGAGCAGCGTCTCCTGGTCGCCGATCACCTCGAGCTTGATGAACTCGTTGAACCCCGCCTCCCGGGCCAGCCGGGCGTAGCGCACGGCGTCCTCCGCGGTGGCGCACCCGGCCGTGTTGGCGAGCAGGAAGTAGCGCTTGGGGTCCAGGTGATACAGGACGCCCGTCTCCCGGGTGCGGTCCAGATCCACGCGCCGCACGGCGACGGTGACGATTTCCGCTCCCGACGCCTCGATGGCGCGTACCATCGTGTCGTTATCACGATACTTTCCGGTCCCCACCATGAGGCGCGAGTGGAACGTGCGCCCGCTGATGGTGAAGGGGGTGTCGCGAAGCGTGTCCACGGCAGTCGCCATCGGGTCATCCCCCTCCCACAAAATGCACCAGCTCGACCGCGTCGCCGGGAGCGATCCGGACGTCGCCCAGCGCGGGGCGGCGGACGATGGTGCGGTTATGCTCCACCACCACAGCGCGCGGGTCGAGCTCGAGCGCGCCGAGCAGCTCGAGCAGCGTCACGCCCTTGCTCACCGCGCGGAGCTGCCCGTTCACCGTGATGTCGATCGTATCGTTCATTGCGTCAGCTCCTGCACGATCCGCCGGGCCGTCGCCCGAGGATCGGCGGCGTCCCACAGCGCCCGGATCGCCGCCACGCCGTACACGCCCGCGGCCCGCAGGTCGTTGAGCCGCTCGGGCGTCACGCCGCCGATCGCGATCACGGGTAGGCCGAGCCCGACGATGCGGGCCACGAGCCCCGGTCCGAGCGGCTCGCGCCCGGGGGGAGGGTGCGTGGCCGTGGGGAACACCGGCCCTACTAAAAGATAGTCGGCGCCGGCCGTGTGTGCGGCCTCCGCCTCGCGTAAGTCGTGGACCGATTTACCGATCCACCAGCCCGGGTCGAGGCGGCGCGCGTGCGCTGGGTCGAGGCTCCCGGCGGCGAGCTGGACGCCGGCGGCGCCCGCGGCGAGCGCCACGTCGAGGCGGTCGTTGACGAATAGACGGGTAGACGGGTAGACGGATAGACGGGTAGCCAAATCGTAGTGCTCGAGCCCGGTGAGCGTGTGGCCGCGCGCGTGGAAGGCCAGGTGCTCGCGGCCCCCGGAAGCGAGCGCCGCCGCGATCTCGTCCAGGTCCGCCCGGCGGGCGATCCGCTCGTCGGTGATGGCGTGCAGCCGCGGCAGCGGCGCGGCGTGCGTCACCCGAGGCGTTGTCCGGCCTTGATCCGCCGGCCGCGCATCCAGTCCGTGGCCGGCATGCGCGCCTTGCCGGCCGGCTGGACTTCCTCCACCTCCACCGCCCCGCGCCCCGCCGCGATGAGGAGTCGGCCGTCCGCATTCAGCACCTGTCCCGCAGTGCCCTGCCGCTCTGCGACCCGGGCGCCGAACAGCTTGATCTCCTGGCCGTCGAGCGCGCTCCAGGCACCCGGCTTCGGGTCGAGGCCGCGGATCAAGCGCGCGACCCGCTCAGCGGGATCGCTCCAGCGGACCTGCGCCGTGGCGCGCGTGAGCTTAGGCGCGTAGGTCGCGCGGGCGTGATCCTGTGCGACGGGACGGAGCGCGTCCTGCTCCCACAGCGCGAGCGCTTCCACGAGAGCCTGCGCGCCGACTTCGGCGAGATGCGCGGATAGCTCCCCGCCCGTTTCGTCCGGCTCGATCGTGTGCGGGATCTGCAGCAGCACGGGTCCCGAGTCGAGGCCCTCGTCGAGCTGCATGATGCTGACCCCCGTCTTCGCCAGCCCGTTCACGATGGCCCACTCGACGGGCGCCGCGCCGCGCAGCTCCGGGAGGAGGGACGGATGCACGTTCACCATCCCCCGGCCGGGAAGCCGCAGCAGCTCCGCCTTGAGGATGTGCCCGTAGGCGACGACGACGCCCACGTCGGGGGCGAGCTCGCGCAGCCGGTCGAGGAAGGCCGGGTCGGTCGGGCGCTCGGGCTGGAACACGGGAATCGCCTCGGCTTCTGCCTCGATCTTCACCGGCGGCGGGACGGCGTGCGAGCGGGAGCGGCCCTGCGGCCGGTCGGGCTGGGTGACCGCGGCGAGCACGTCGAACCCCTCACCGAGGAGGGCTCGGAGCGACGGGACCGCGAATTCGGGCGTGCCGAAGAAAACGACGCGCACCTAGAGCTCGCCCGCCGGCTCCGGCGTGACGTCCTTCACGTAACCGGGCTTGCCCTTGCGCGACTTCTTCCACTTCGCCACCAGCAGATGCCGTTTGACGGCGCTCAGGTGGTCGAGAAACAGGATGCCGTCCAGGTGATCGATCTCATGCTGGGCGGCGCGCGCCTTGAATCCCGAGAGCTCGACCGAGTACGAGCGGCCGTCACGGGCGAGCGCCTCGAGCGTCACGGCGAGGGGGCGCTCCACCTCGCCGTACAGGTCGGGGATCGACAAGCAGCCCTCTTCCGCCGTCTCGGTGACGTCGCTCGCGTGTACGATTCGGGGGTTGATGAGCACGAGAGGTGGGGGGAACTCCTCGCCCACGTCCACGACGGCGACGCGCCGCGCCACCCCGACCTGGTTCGCGGCGAGCCCCACCCCCTTCGCGGCGCGCATCGTGTCGAACAAATCGTCCACCAGCCGGCGCAGCGCGTCGTCCACGACGGCGACGGGGGTGGCCGACTGCCGCAGCAGCGGCGAGCCGAGGAGGTGGAGCTGCCGGATCGTCACTGCGACTTCGCCTCGGCGGACCGGTTGAGGATGTTGGCGATATTCGAGCGGACGACGACCAAACGCGCTTCACCACTCTTCACCGTCACTTCGTCGTCCTTCAAGTGCACGACCTCGCCGAGAATCCCGCCGGACGTCACCACCTTGTCCCCCTTTTGGAGCGAGGCCAGCAGCTGGTCATGGCGCTCCCGTTGTTTCTTCTGCGGCCGGAGAATCAGGAAGTAGATGATGGCGAACACCGCCACCAGTTGGAACACGAGCCAGCCGGCGGGTCCCTGCTGGCCGGAGGGCGTGAACAGCAGTGCATACGAGGCGTGCATGGTCAATCCGATCGGGTATAGCGGCGCCGCCACTCGGCGGCCCACCGCGGGAAAGTACCGGCGCGGGTTGCGGCGCCCATGTCTCGGGCCAGCCGGATCAGGAACCGGACGTTGTGCAGCGACAAGAGTCGCAGCCCCAGCAGCTCCTCCGCCACGAACAGGTGCCGCAGGTAGCCGCGCGAGAACGTGGTGCAGGTCTCGCAGTCGCACGTCGCGTCGAGCGGCCGCGCGTCCTCGCGGTGCTCGGCGTTGCGGATGTTCACCGGGCCGTCGGGCGTGAATGCCGAGCCGTTGCGCCCGTTGCGCGTGGGCGCCACGCAATCGAACAGATCCATGCCCCGCTCCACCGCCGCCACGAGGTCCTCGGGGAACCCCACGCCCATAAGATAACGCGGCCAGGCGGGCGGCAGCCGGGGCTCGAGGTCCTCGAGCATCTCGTACATGACGGGCTTCGGCTCGCCGACCGAGAGGCCTCCGATGGCGAGCCCGGTCCAACGCCCGAGTTCCTGGATCCGCCGCAGGCCTTCGGTCCGGAGTCCCAGATGGGTGCCGCCTTGGAGGATGGGCCAGAGCGTCTGGGTGTCCGACGACGCCTTCAACTCAGCGTGTCTCCTCGCGCACCGTTCGAGCCAGCGCAACGTCCGCTCGAGGGCATCCCGGGCGGTCGCCTCGTCCGCTCCCCCCGGCACGACGTGATCGAATGCCATCGCGATATCCGCCCCGAGCGTCCATTGGATCTCCGTGGCGCGCTGCGGCGTCAAGTGCCGGCGGCTCCCGTCCACGTGGCTCTGGAACTCGACGCCGTCGTCGTCCACGCGACGAGATCCCTCGAGCGAGAAGACCTGGAAGCCGCCCGAGTCCGTGAGGAGCGGGCGGTCCCACGCCATGAAGCGGTGCAGGCCGCCGAGGCGCTCCACCACACCCTCGCCGGGACGCACGTGCAGATGGTAGGTGTTCGCGAGGACGAGCCGCGCCCCGACGGCCTTCAGGTCCGCAGGCGAGAGCGTCCGTACCGTCCCCTGTGTCCCGACCGGCATGAAGACGGGCGTCTCGACCGTGCCGTGGGGGAGGACGAGCGTGCCGGCGCGGGCGGCGCCGCAGGTGGCGTCGACTCGAAATTCGAACATGAGGGCTAGACGAGCAGCATCGCATCGCCATATGAATAGAACCGGTAACCCTCGGCGATCGCCTCCCCATACGCCCGCATCACGTTCTCGTATCCCCCGAACGCGCACACCAGCATGAGCAGGGTGGAGCGCGGCAGATGAAAGTTCGTGAGCAGCCGGTCTACGGCGCGAAACCGGTACGGAGGATAGATGAAGAGCGACGTCTCTCCGGCTCCAGGGCGAATCGCGCCCCGCGCGTCGGCGCAGGTCTCGAGCGTGCGCACCACCGTGGTCCCCACCGCCCAGACTCGGCCTCCCGCCTCCCGTCTCGCGTTGATGGCCGTCGCCGACTGCGCGCTCAGCGCGTACGGCTCCGCGTGCATCGCGTGGCCCGCGAGGTCGTCCACCTGGACCGGCTTGAAGGTACCGGGGCCGACGTGCAGGTCCAGCGTCGCGACAGCCGCGCCGCCTGCCCGCACCCGCTCCAGCAGCTCCGGCGTGAAGTGCAGCCCGGCCGTGGGTGCGGCGACGCTGCCGTCGTGGGCGGCGTAGACCGTCTGATAGCGGTCCCGGTCCTCGGGGCGCGGCGGCCGGCGGATGTACGGCGGCAGCGGCGTCTCACCGTACTTGGCGAGCGTCGCGCCGGCATCGAGCGCCCCCACGAATTTCACGCGCCGCAGCCCGCCGCCCAGCACGTCGACGATTTCGACGGCGCTGTCGTCGCCGAATCGGACCGTGCGGCCGGGCTTGAGCTTGCCGCCGGGATGGCCCATCGCGAGCCAGCTCCCGTCGGGGAGTGAACGCACCAACAGCACTTCTGCGGCGGCCCCCGTCTCCCGCCTCCCGCGCAGTCTCGCCGGAATGACCCGCGACACGTTGAGCACGAGCACGTCCTCGGGCGCGACGAGCTCGACGATGTCGCGGAACTGCGCGTGTCGGATGGCGCCGGTCGCTCGGTCGAGCACCAGCAGGCGGCTCGCGGCACGATCAGGGAGCGGGTATTGGGCGATACGCTCGGCTGGCAGGGTGTAGTCGAAATCCGAGGTCCGGTAGCGCATGGAGAGAATTGGATTGCGGATTGTGGATTGCGGATTGGACGCCCGACCTTCGAATCCGCGCAATCCGAAATCCGCAATCCGCAATTGCCTACCCGTCGAAGATGGTCTGCTGGTCCGCGGTCCGGGGCGGGATGAAGCCGAAATGCCTGTACGCGGCTCCCGTGGCGCAGCGGCCGCGCGGCGTGCGAGCCAGAAAGCCACGCTGCATGAGGAACGGCTCGTATACCTCCTCGAGGGTGCCGGGATCCTCGCCCACCGCCGCGGCGATGGTCGTGAGCCCGACGGGCCCGCCCTCGAACTGCTCGATGATCGTCTTCAAGATCCGGCCGTCCATGTCGTCGAGCCCGAACTCGTCCACGTCCAGGCGTTTCAGCGCCTCACCCGCCACCTGAGCGGTGATCTTCCCGCCGGCGCGGACCTGAGCGTAGTCGCGCACCCGCTTGAGGAGCCGGTTGGCGACGCGCGGGGTGCCGCGGCTGCGCCGCGCGATCTCGGCGATGCCTGCCGCGTCGGCGGGCACGGCCAGGATCCCCGCCGACCGGACGAGGATCTGGGCCAGGTCGTCCGGCGGATAATACGAGAGACGCTCCACCAGCCCGAAGCGCGCGCGCATCGGCGGCGTGAGCAGCCCGAACCGGGTGGTGGCGCCGATCAGCGTGAAGCGCTCCAGCGCCATGGGGATGGTCTGCGCGTGGGGCCCGTCGGCGATGCGCACGTCGACGTGAAACTCTTCCATGGCGGGATAGAGGAACTCCTCGAGCGCGGGCCGCAGCCGGTGGATTTCGTCGATGAACAGGATGTCGCCCGCTTTGAGCGACGTGAGGAGGCCGACCAGGTCGCCGGGGCGCTCGAGCACGGGTCCGGAGGTGGTCCGGACGTTCACGCCAAGCTCGCGCGCCATGAGCAGCGCCAGCGTGGTCTTCCCGAGGCCCGGGGGTCCGAAGAACAGGGTGTGGTCGAGTGGCTCCTTACGCTGCTTCGTCGCGTCGATCGCGATCTGGAGCGATTCCTTCACCTTGGCCTGGCCGACGAACTCGTCGAGGCGCGAGGGGCGCAGCGCCGCGTCCGTGACGCGCTCCTCCGGGAGCGCCTCCGGAGTGGTGATCTGAATCCGTTCCTTCGTCACGTTGTCACACTCTGAAGAGTGTGCTCGGCGAAACGGTGTCCTAAAGGACAACTGTGCTTCAGCACTGTGCTATGCCGAGCCCAGGCTTCAGCCTGGGGATTCAGGGTCCTCACGCGGCTCTGCTGGGCCGCGCGCGCCACCGCACCGGCCGGGTGTCCGCTTCGAGCTCGTGACGCGTGTGGCAGGTGAGGCACTCGTCCACCGCGCGCCTCGCACCGTCCGGGACGAGCCGCCGGTTGGTCGAGCCGCACCGCGTGCAGATCCATTCAGCGGTCGTCGCCATCGTCATCCACCAGTGAGAAGGTGTAGGGCGCGTCGCACCAGGGTCTCAGTGCTGCCGCCGCCATCCGCCGCGAGCACGTCGCGCAGCGCCCGGTCGGCTTGGGCGGTGTCGTAACCCAGCCGCTCCAGCGCCTTGAGGGCCGCCTCGGACGTGCCGTCGTGGGACGCCGCCGCGCCTCCGGCCCCCGGCCCCTCAAACTCGCGCAGCTTGTCGGCGAGTTCAAGCGCCAGGCGCTCGGCGGTCTTCTTGCCGATGCCGCTCACCGATGACAGCAGCGCGATGTTCCGCTCTCTGAGCGCCCGCGCGCCCCGCTCCACTCCCAGCGCGGACATCAGCGCGATGGCGAGCTTGGGCCCGATGCCGGTGACGCCGATGAGCCGCTGAAAGAACCGCCGCTCGGACTCGTCCCGGAACCCGTACAGCGCCCAGCCGTCTTCCCGAACGACGAGCTCGGTGGCCAGACTGACGCTCTCGCCCACGGGCGGCAGCTGCTCCATGACGCCCAGCGGCACGGCGATCTCGTAGCCGACTCCACCAGCGGTGTGGACCACGACGCGGTCGCCCTGTTTGGCGGCGAGGCGTCCGCTGACCTGGGCGATCACGCGCGGAGAATGTGCGTGAGCGCGACCGCGACACCATCGGCCGCGTCCGCTGGCGTGGGGGCCCGCTTCAGCTTGAGGAGTCGCGCCACCACCGCGGCGACCTGGCCCTTGGGCGCACCGCCCGCGCCCGCGACCGTCTTCTTCACCGTCGCAGGGGCGTAGTGCGCAATCGCGAGCCCCGCCTGCTCTGCGGCGAGCAGGATCACGCCGCGGGCATGCCCCAGCACGAGCGTCGTCTGCACGTTCTTGTGGTAGAATGCGTTCTCGAGCGCCAGGGTGGTCGGCCGGAGACGTGTGATCAAGTCGGCGATGTGGGCGTGCAGCTCGTGGAGGCGGCGGGGGAGGGGGCTCTGGCGGGTGAACGTGATGACGCCGCATTCGATCAGCCGGCCCATCCCCGACGCCCCGTTGTCGGTTTCGATCACACCGTAACCGGTGGCCCGAGTCCCCGGGTCGACGCCCAGGACTCTCACGTCACGCTGTCGCCGCCGCCATCGCCTCGGCGTCGATGTCAAAGTTCGAGGACACCTTCGCGACGTCGTCCAGGGCTTCGAGCTCCTCGATCAGCTCGAGCAGCTTCTTGGCATCCTTGCCGTCGACTTTAACCGTGCTCTTCGGAATCATGCCGATCTCGGCGGACTGGACGGGGATCTTCCGCTGCTTCAGCCGCTCGGTGATCTCGTGCAGGCGGTGCACGGGACCCGTGATGAGGAAGACGTCGCCGTCGCGCACCATGTCCTCCGCGCCCGCATCGAGCGCCGCTTCCATCGCCGCGTCCTCGTCGACATTGGTGGCATCGAGAGAGATGTGCGCTTTACGGTCGAACATCCAGGCCACGGTCTTGGCAGCGCCGAGATTGCCGCCGTAGCGCTGGAACAGGTGGCGGATCTCCGCGACCGTCCGATTCGCGTTGTCGGTGGTCGCCTCGATGAAGATCGCGGCGCCCCCCGGGCCGTAGCCTTCGTAGGACACCTCTTCGTATTGGATGCCCTCGAGCTCCCCCGTGCCCTTCTTGACGGCGCGCTCGATGTTGTCGAGCGGCATGTTCTCCGCTTTGGCCGCGTCGATTGCGGTCCGGAGCCGGGCGTTCCCGGCCGGGTCGCCGCCGCCCTGCTTCGCCGCGATGGTGATTTCACGGATCAGCTTGGTGAACAGAGCGCCGCGCCGCGCGTCGGTGACGGCCTTCTTGCGCTTGATCTGCTTCCACTTGCTGTGGCCAGCCATGGGCACCTCTGATGCGCTCCACGAACTTACAACTTGACCCGGGCGCCACGCCACAGCTAGGATACCGCGCCATGAAATGTCCGTCGCTCGCAATCCTGCTGATGCTGTGCGCCGCCTGCGAGCGTCCCGGGGAGCGCACGTCCGAACGCGAGCTCGCCGCCAAGCTCCTGTCGGGCGTCCTCGCGTACCCGCGCTCGACGCTGGTGGGCGTGTCGGCCGGCCAGGACGCAGCGCAGGTGACCTTCACGACGCCGGCGCAGCTGTCGAGCGTCGCCGCGTGGTACCGTGAGGCGTTGAAGCTGAACGGCTGGCACGTGCGGACCGACCAGGCGATGGCGGACGGGTCGATCGCGATCTACGCGGATTCGGGGCGGCGGCCTCTCTGGATCACGCTCCGGCCGAACGCCGGGGCGCCGGGGACGACCTATACGCTGGTCGGGGCGATCCTCGGGGCCGACACGACCAAGCTTCAGCGGTCGGGATCGAGCATGTCCTCGAACCGCATCCAGCGCCGATAGAAGTAGAGATCCACGAACCCCGTCGGCCCGTTGCGGTTCTTCAAGACCAGCAGCTCGGTCGCGCCCTCCACGCCGTAGCCCGGATTGTACATCTCTTCGCGATAGATCCCGAGCGCCACGTCGGCGTGCTGTTTGATCGCCCCGAGGTGACCGAAGTCGTCGAGCGTGGGCCGCGCGTTCTCGCGCGCGGCGGCGAAGCGTGGCAGCTGCGACACGACGAGCAGCGCGACCTGGCGCTCGAGCGCCAGCGCCTTGAGCCGCTGCAGCACCAGCGCGAGGTCCTCGTCCTGCGTGGAGCGTGTCACGCCGGCGGGAGTCGGGACGAGCTGCAGGTAGTCGACGACGATCAGCCCGAGCTGGCGTAGCGGGTCGAGTCGCGCGGTCAGCGTCTCGAAGTCGGCGGCGGCGAGCGGCAGAATCGCGAGCGGCAGGCCGCGCAGCCGCACGGCCGCCCCCCCCACCTCGGCACGCGTCTGATCGGTCAGCTTGGCGGCGCGCAGCTCGTCCACGGCGACTCGACCCTCGACCGCGAGCGCCCGCTCCATCAGGCGTTCCTCGTCCATTTCCCCGGAGAAGAACGCCACGCCCATCCCGCCTCCCTGCTGCGCGACGCGTAGCGCGATCCCGAGGGCGAGCGCCGACTTGCCTGCCCCGACGTCTCCGCCCAGCACGACCAGGTCCCGGCGGCGCAGCCCGCCGCCCAGGATGCGGTCGACCGACGGAAAACCAGTCGGGACCGTGTCGCCCGCGATCTCGCCCGGGCGCTGCTGATCCACGCGCGCGACCAGCGCCTCGGGAGAGGCGGCGGGACGGCGTTCAAGCCGACGTGGGGGCATGGGTCTCCTCTGTTCGTCTACCCGTCTACCCGTCTACCCGTCTACCCGTCTACCCGTCTACCCGTCTAGCCTATAGATGTATGCGAGCGGCGCGGGCGGCAACCGCGACCGCGTCGCCGGCCTCGGGCCCGAGCACCTCCCGGGCCGGCGCGACGAGCTGGGACAGGACCAGCGCGGCGGCCCCAGGCGTGGCGGGCTCGAGGTGGTGGCGCGCGGCGCCGAGCGCCCGTTTGAGCGGCGCGGGCAGGGCGAGGCTCGCCAGCCGGGTCTCGAGCGCCTGCAGCCGGCGCCGGTGGTTCTTGGCGGAAACGGAGCCCGGCGGGAGCAGCGCCTCCGCCGCACGCAGCACGAGCCAGAGCGCGAACAGCCCGTCGCGCTTCGGGCCGCGGACCGCCTCGCCCACCAGCGCGAGCAGCCGCGCCTCGGCCGGCGTGGTCGCTTGCATCACGTGACGAGCCGCGCGACGGCCGCCGCCACGTCGGCGGGGGTGATGTCACCGAGGCAGCGGTGATGGCCGAGCGGACACGTCGCCGTGCCCGTCGCCGAGCAGGGGCGGCAACCCAGGTCCTGCTGCAGCACGGCGGCGGACGCGCGGTAGGGGAAGAACCCGAATTGCTCGACCGTTGGTCCGAACAGCGCGATCACGGGCGTCCCGACGCCGGTGGCCATATGCATGACGCCGGTATCCCCCGAGACGGCCACGGCGGCTCGCGCCAGCAGGGCCCCGGTTTCCTGGAGCGAGAACTCGCCCGCGGCGCTCGCCCCCGCGCCGCCGGCGACGAGCTGTTGGGCGAGCCCGCGATCCTCCGGCCCGCCGACGACCACGGGTCGGAAGCCGGCGCCGCGCAGCGCCTCGATGAGCGCGCTCCAGTTTGCGACGGGCCAGCGCTTGGTCGCGTGGGCGGCGCCCGGGGCGAGGGCCGCGAGCTTCGCGTCCGCGAGTCCGCGCTCGACGAGCCAATGCGCCACGCGCTCGGTCGCTCCGCGGCCGAGCCAGAACTCCGGGGGGCCGCCGTCGGGGCGCGTGTCGAGCCGAGCCGCGGCCTCGAAATAGCGCTCCGCCACCGGGACCCGTCGCCGATAGGCGTCGAGCTTGGTGGCGATGAGCAGCGTGCGGGCCGGCTTGCGTTTGCGGTACCCCGACCAGCGACAGTGGACCAGCAGGCGCAGCGCGACGCTGCGG
>Ga0209158_1000306_pt1 | contig 37661 bp, 33 predicted proteins | sample GraSoiAngelo_140_FD_185897 | JGI IMG/M metagenome (GOLD analysis project Ga0209158, IMG submission 185897) | Grasslands soil microbial communities from the Angelo Coastal Reserve, California, USA - 14_0929_12_30cm (SPAdes) (version 2) | ecosystem: Environmental > Terrestrial > Soil > Grasslands ...
TCGTCGCCCCACCAAATTCTCCGTTACCGAGGTGATACGGAAGAGAGAGGCAGGTATAGCGGATCCGCGCGGGGAACATCTCGACGAGGAGGGCGGCAATCGGCCCGTACACCATCGTGACATAGAATACTTGGACGAACACGAGCCCGACGAGGACGGGGATGTTCGGTGGCTTCGAGAACGCCGCCATCCCCAGGTACAGTGGATAGTACGTCACGACCGCGAGCGCGCATCCGAACATGATGATTTTCTTTCGGCCAATCCGATCGGACAGATGTCCCCACACCAGGAAAAACGGTGTGGCAAGGATGAGCGCCGTGAACATGATGACGTTGGAGGTCGCGAGGCTGATTCCGAGGGCTTTCTGCATGAATAGAGGCGCGAAGAATTGACCTGTATACCAAACGACGGCTTGGCCCGAGGTCGCCCCAAAGAGCGCGAGCAAGATCAACTTCCAATTTGCCCAGCTCGCTAGAGCCTCACGAAGCGGGGTGCGGGACGTGCGTCCAGCTGCTTTGAGGCGGGCGAACAAGGGCGTCTCCTTCAAACGCCACCGGATGAACAGCGAGACGGCAACCAAGGCGATGGAAAGGAGGAAAGGTATCCTCCACCCCCACGCCTTGAAGGCCGTGTCTCCCATGAGATAGTTTGTGACGCCGACGACGCCAATGGAGATGAAGAGGCCAACCGTCGCGGTCGTCTGGATGAAGCTGGTCCAATACCCTCTTCGATCATCCGGTGCATGCTCCGCGACGTAGATGACGGCGCCCCCATACTCTCCCCCGAGAGCAAGCCCTTGAACGAGCCGAAGGAGGACGAGGACGATTGGGGCTAAGATCCCGATTTGGGAGAACCCGGGCAACACGCCTATCGCAGCCGTCCCTCCACCCATGATCGTGACCGTCAGGAGAAACGCGTACTTTCGACCGATGAGATCGCCAATGCGCCCGAAGACGAGGGCACCGAAGGGCCGGACCGCGAAACCCGTCGCGAAGGTTGCTAGATACACGAGGAAGTTGACTGTCGGATCGTTGCTCACGGGAGTGAAGATCGGCGCGAGGACAAACGTGAGGGCGCCGTAGAGGTAGAAGTCATACCATTCGATGATCGTCCCCGCGGAGGAAGCTCCGACAATGAACCTCATCTTCTGTCGCGTTTCGCCTACAAAATTGCCTACGGCTTGCCCGACCCCCGTCGCCATGACACGCCGGAACATGGGACGCATCTAAAGGGGGGATGTTTACAGGCGACCACAGGTGTGTTCGTCGGCCGTTCCAACGGCCTGACGGGTCTACTGGCCGCTCCCCCAACGCCCTACCATTAGGATGATTCATTACCATCTTTAACCTGAAACCGCTCTACCGCCACCTGCCGGCCGCACACAAGGTCGGTCCGTGGGTGAGGATCCGTGGTCGTCTCCAGTGCAACGATTGACAGCCTGCTGAAGGAGAAAGAGCAGTATCCGCCTTCGGCCGCCTTCCGCAATAAAGCGGTCGTGAAGGACGATGCCTTCCGCCTCGACGCCGCGAAGGATCCCGAGTCGTTCTGGGCCCGCATGGCGAAGGAGCTCGCATGGCTCGCCCCCTGGTCGAAGGTCCTCGAATGGAATCTCCCCTTCGCCAAGTGGTTCGTGGGCGGGAAGCTGAACGTCTCCGCGAATTGCCTCGACCGTCATCTCTCGGGAGCTCGTCGGAACAAGGCGGCGATCGTCTGGGAAGGCGAGCCGGGCGAACGCCGAGTCCTGACGTATCACGACCTCTGGCGCGAGGTGAACCGGTTCGCGAATGTACTCAAGGGCCTCGGGGTGAAGAAGGGGGACCGCGTGACGATCTACCTTCCGATGATTCCGGAGCTCCCGGTCGCGCTCCTCGCGTGCGCGCGAATCGGGGCCGTGCACAGCGTGATCTTTGGCGGGTTCAGCGCCCGCGCGATCCGGGACCGCGCGGCCGACGCCGAGTCCCACGTGATCGTGACGGCTGACGGCGGGTACCGCCGCGGGGCCGTCCTGCCCCTGAAGAAGATCGTGGACGAGGCGATCGACGGACTCGATGTCGTCCGCCACGTCGTCGTTTTCCGACGCACGGGCGCCGAGGTGACGATGCGGGAGGGCCGCGACCGGTGGTGGCACGAGCTCATGACGAAGGCCGATGGGGAATGTGCGGCCGAATCGATGGATGCGACCGACCCGCTGTTCATCCTGTACACCTCGGGCACTACGGGTAAGCCGAAGGGCATCCAGCACTCGACCGGCGGATACCTGGTCGGCGTCGCGACCACGACGCGGTACGTGTTCGACTTGAAGGAGGAGGACCTTTTCTGGTGCACCGCGGACATCGGATGGGTCACGGGTCATTCCTACATCGTGTACGGGCCCTTGGCGAACGGCGCGAGCATCTTCATGTACGAAGGCGCGCCCGACTGGCCGGAGCCAGACCGCTTTTGGCGGATGATCGAGGAATACGACATCACGACTCTTTACACGGCGCCCACTGCGATTCGAGCGTTCATGCGCTGGGGGGACGAGTATCCGAAGCGGCACGACCTGTCGAGCCTGCGTCTCCTCGGGACCGTCGGCGAACCGATAAACCCCGAAGCGTGGCGTTGGTACCAGAAGACGATCGGAGGAGGCCGATGCCCGATCGTGGACACGTGGTGGCAGACGGAGACCGGGATGATCCTCATCACGCCGCTGCCAGGCGCGACAACAACGAAGCCCGGGTCCGCGACCCGTCCGTTCCCGGGGATCGAAGCGGAGGTCGTCGACGAGAAGGGTCAAACCGTCCCTGTGAATCGAGGCGGCTATCTCGTGATTGGAAAGCCGTGGCCCGCAATGCTTCAGACTCTGTACAAGGATCCGGAGCGGTTCAAGCAGGTCTACTGGTCCCAGATCCCCGGCAAGTACTTCACCGGAGACGGCGCCCGGGTCGACGAGGACGGCTGCTTCTGGCTCATGGGCCGCATCGACGACGTGATCAACGTCGCCGGCCACCGGATCGGCACGATGGAGGTCGAGTCCGCCCTGGTGAGCCATCCGAAGGTCGCGGAGGCCGCCGTCGTGGGACGGCCGGATCCGCTCAAAGGCCAGGTCCTAATTGCCTACGTCGTCCTGAAAGGAGGCGAGGCCGGGTCCGATTCGCTGAGGCAGGAGTTGCGGGAACACGTCCGGCGAGAAATTGGGGCGATCGCCGCCCCCGAGGGCCTGTACATCACGGACAAGCTGCCGAAGACCCGGAGCGGGAAGATCATGCGCCGCGTGATCCGGTCCCTCGTCTCCGGCCAGGAAATCGGCGACACGACGACGCTCGAAGATCCCGGTGCGGTGGACGAAGTGCGGAAGTGGCTCGCCGAAGTGGAAACGCGGAAGTCGTGAGGGCCCGGCGATGGGTGACATCCCCGCGGGCTTTCATCCCCCCCGCGTGTACCACGCGCCGCCGCAACAATAGAGCGATGCGCCGTCGGCCTCGCCCCAGATCAGGTGGTTCGTGCCAGACGAGTCGACCGCGAGGCCGAAGTAGTCGCCGTCCGTGAACGCATATCCTTGTGCGGTCTTGTACGGAGCTCCGCCGCTGAGATTCGAGAGGCGGACACTGGCGCTCCAGGTACGGCCGCCGTCCGTGCTGCGGGAGAACCACGTATTCCAGCCACCGAGCCCCCCGCAGTCCCAACACTCCGCGTTCCGGTTGTCCTGCCAGGCGAGACGGAAATCGCCCGCAGTCGGCCCGGACGCAATCGCGGGGAAGGCGGAGTCGCCTTGGTCGTTGACGGAACTTCGGTCGCTCCAGGAGAGGCCGTCCGCTGACGTGCGGACGAAGAGCGTATGCGGCTTCCCATCGGCCGCGTTGAGCGTGTAGGCGACGGTCAGATGGCCGGCGGAATCCGCCGCCACCGCGGCCTGGGCTGCGAAGTAGTCGCCGTAGCAGCCGGAGATGGAGCAGGGCGTCGTTTTCGCACTCGTGTCGAGGTACACGTTCTGCCACGCGGCGCCGTCATGGTCCATCTTCAGCACGAAGACCTTCTGCACGCCGTCCGTGTGTCCCTGGTTCGTCGTCTTCCCGTTCGTCTTCGCTCCCGCTTCCCCCACCTGAGCGAAGTAGACGCTCCCGTCTGGCGCATACGTCCCGCCGTACGTGTACCACCACAGGCTCTCGTTGCTCGTCCGCACCTGGGCGAACGTCCGTCCGGCATCGTGGGACACCGCGACATACGAGGCGAGCTTGACATTGAATGCAACATACACGTCCTGGCCACTCGGGGCGATGACGAGGATCGGCTTGTCGTTGTAGCTCAGGGCGCCGTTCATCGTGAACGGCCCGGACCATGATGTACCATGATCCGTCGACTTGAACAATACGCTCCCCGGATCAAACGTCTGGAGGAAAACGACGTACACGGTTCCATCCGCCGCGACTTGAATTTGCGGATCGAACTGCCAACCTCGGCCCCGCGCCAAGGAGATCGGATGGGCCGGACCCCATGTCGCTCCCCCGTCGCTAGACGCCCGGAAAAAGATCGCGGTGCCCGGACAGGTGGAGCAGGTCTTCGAGGCGTTGATGTACGTGACAGCCTGGTAGACGTACGACGAGCCGGGGTCCGCGGCGATCGCGGGTTCCCAGTAGGCGCCCCCGCCGGGGAAGGATTGCTCTGTGTCAAACGACGCTGTCGACGCCGACGAGTTCGCGACGAGAGCCGACGCAGGCGCGAACGCGATGATCGCGACGACGAATGCGACTCCCGCGAGAAAGACCGCTTTCGTGTTTCCCCTCCTGGGCCGCGGGAACGCCGGATCGGTATTTCTCGGTTCGGGCAACTCGTATTCAAAAGTCGGGTCGGACTTGCAAACCCTTCGCGGGACAGGTCGAACGCCCTACGGATCGACCCAGTGCGCTCGCCGCGAGGCGAGGAAGCCCATGAGCGCCGCGAAGCCAAGGAGGTAAATCCATCCGACCCAGACCTGCCAGGCCGGGATGGAAATGAGCCCGAAGTAGTACTTCGCAAGTTGGGCGGCGTGGGTCGTCGGGATGAGCATCGCGACGGCTTGGGCGATGGGGATGTCGTGCAGACGTTCGAGCGGATAGTAGACGGGTGGCAGGAAGCCCAACGCGATGCTGAGGACCTGGGGGATCGAGTTCGCACGGCGCGCGTTCTTCGTCGTCGCGCCGATCGCGAAGCCCACGAAGACCAGCCCGATCCATAGAAGCACGGACGTCCCCAGGAGGAGGACCACCCCGGCCGCGGTGGCCGACTTGGAGAGCAGCAGGAGGACCAGGGCCACGAGGACGCCGGGAAGCGCGACCACGAGGCCGCTCACGGAAAGTCCTAGGGCGTAGGAGGCGGGCGACACCTTGCTCGCGACGAACATGTCCTGGAAGCGAAACCACTGCTTGTTGAAGTAGACGCTCTGGGACGCGAAAAGGCCCGTGAAGGAGAACGTCAAGACGATCGCCCCGATGAGGGATTGCACGGCCGAGGCCTGGTCCGCGAAGACGAAGATGAAGATCACGGGCAGGAACGAAAACAGGCTGATGACGACGAGCAACATCGGATCCCGCAACAGGGGCAAGGCGTCGAAGAGCCCGATGTACAGCGCCTCACGTATTCTCGCTTTCAATCGATCCCCCCACAATCTTGATGAAGGCGTCTTCGAGGCTTGCCGGTTTGAAGGTCACCTTACGCCGCTCCCGCAAGCCTCGCTCGACGATCGAGAGGATCTCCTCGGCCGAACGAGGTTCAAGGACCTCGGGAGGGCCCGCCCCGTTCCCGGCCGCGGACTCGATGATCACCCGCATCCCGACTCCGGTGTCGCCTTTCGCTTCCTCCACGGTCCCCAGGAACACGGTGCGTCCCTTGTCCACGATCAGGAGGTGGTCGGCCAGGATCTCGGCCTCGTCGAGATAGTGCGTCGTGAGGAGGATCGTGACGCCCTTCTTCGTCAGTGCGCGGAGCATGGACCAGACGGACCGTCGACCGAGCGGATCGAGTCCGATGGTGGGTTCGTCCAAGAAGAGGACTTCGGGATCCGCGACCATCGCCATCGCGATGATCAGCCGTTGACGGAGCCCACCGGAGAGGTCCGCCGCGAGCTTGTCGCGGTGTTCCCAGAGGCCAAGCTCGTCCATGACCTTCCGCGTCCGTTCCCGCGCGTCCGCCCGCGTGCGGCCGCGGATCAGACACATGTAGAAGACGTGGTCATAGGGCGACAGGAGCATCTGCGGCCGCGCTTCTTGGGGAACGACCGCGATATGGGGCCGGATAGATTTCGGGTCCGCAAGGACGTCGTGGCCGAGGACCGAGGCGCGTCCCAAGGTCGGCCTCAGCTGCGTCGCGAGGATTCGGAGGAGCGTTGTCTTTCCTGCGCCGTTGCGGCCCAGGAGGCAAAAGATCTCGCCCTTGTCGATCGAGAACGATACGTCCTCGAGCGCCTTCGTCCCGCCGGGGTACGTCTTGCCTAAGCCTTCGACGCGGACGACTTCCACGAGCCGCGTCGAACTGGACCGTCCTACTTGAGCCTTCTGCGCGGAAGCGTGCGACAACTGCCGCCCGGTAGGAGAAGTGCGGTTTGCCCCCTGGAAAATGGTTGATGGTCACGTTGCGAACCGTATGTGCCAAAAGCTTATTCGCCCGACTCGGTTCCGCGGTTCGTGGAACGGACCGCGCACGATGTCGTGATCGTCGGAGGGGGCGCGGCGGGTCTCCGCGCGGCAATCGCCGCGGCGGAAACGGACCCGGACCTATCCATCGCGGTCGTGTCGAAGGTCTATCCGATGCGGAGCCACACGGTCTCCGCGGAAGGCGGCACCGCGGCCGTCCTTCGAGATTACGATTCGCTCGAGCTGCACGCGCTCGACACGATCAAAGGCTCCGATTTCCTTGCTGACCAGGACGCCGTCGAATTCTTCGTCGCGCGGTGTCCGCGGGAGATCTTCCAACTCGAGCACTGGGGATGCCCGTGGTCCCGCGATGAGGACGGCCGCATCGGACAGCGCGCATTCGGAGGGATGTCCGTCAAGCGGACGTGCTTCGCCGCGGACAAGGTCGGGTTCCACATCCTCCACACGCTCTTCCAGACCTCGATGAAGTTCGAGAACATCCACCGTTTCGACGAGTACTTCGTCACGAGCCTCATCGTGGACGGCGGGGCGTGCGAGGGCGTCGTCGCGCTCGACCTCCGTGGCGGCCGACTCGTCGCGATTGCCGGGAAGGCGACGATCCTCGCGACCGGCGGCTGCGGCCGCGTGTACGAGTTCACGACGAACGGGTTCATCAAGACGGGCGACGGGATGGCCCTCGCCTATCGCGCCGGCGTGCCGCTGAAAGACATGGAGATGGTCCAGTTCCATCCGACGTGCCTCCCGGGGACCGGCATCCTGATCACGGAAGCGGCGCGCGGCGAGGGCGGCTACTTGATCAACAAGGACGGGGAGCGATACATGCAGCGGTACCTCCCCGGGAAAATGGAACTCGGGCCGAGGGACATCCTCTCCCGGGCGATGGTCCAGGAGATGAAGGCGGGGCGCGCATTCGAAGGGCCGTACGGGCAGTACCTCGGCCTCGACCTGCGTCATCTCGGCGCCCGGACGATCGAGAAGAAGCTGCCGATGGTCCGCGAGCTCACGGAGAAGTACATGGGCCTCGACCCGATCCGCGAGCCGATCCCGGTCCGGCCGGGGCAACACTACATCATGGGCGGCGTCTCGACGAACTCGAAAGGAGAGACGACCCTTCCAGGGCTCTACGCGGTCGGCGAAGCGGCCTGCGTGTCGATCAACGGCGCGAACCGCCTCGGATCGAACAGCCTGAGCGAGTGCCTCGTCTTTGGCGAATGGTGTGGCCTCACCGCCGCGCAATACGCGAAGCAGAAAGCCGCGTATCCGCGCGGGGCGTCCGCCCGGGAAGCGCTTCGGCGCGAGGAGTCGCGGGTCTTCGATAGCCTCTTGGGTCGCGAACGGGGGAAGGAGACCCTCGCGGGGATCCGCGTCGAGATGCAGCAACGGATGGAGCGGGACGTCGGGATCTTCCGAGACGAAGCGGGCCTCGCGGACGCGTGCAGCCAACTCGCGAAGCTCCGGGAGCGATTTGCCAACGTCGGCCTCGCGGACAAGGACCGCGTGTTCAACACGGAACTGACGGGGTTCCTCGAGGTCGACTTCATGCTCGACGTCGCCGCGACGATCGCTCACAGCGCGCTGAACCGCCGGGAGTCGCGCGGGGCGCACAGCCGCACGGACCATCCGACCCGCGACGACGCGAACTACCTCAAGCACACGCTCGCATTCCGGACCGACGGCGCGCCTCGGATCGACTCTGCGGCCGTGAAGATCACGAAGTGGGAGCCCGTCGAGAGGAAGTATTGAGATGGCCGATCAGGACGTCGTCTTCCGGGTGAAGCGGTACCGGCCGGAGTCGGGCGCGAAGCCGACGTACCAGGAGTACCGCATCCCGTATCGGGACGACATGGTCGTGTTGGATGGGCTGAATTACATCAAGGACCACGTCGACCCGACGCTCACCTATCGCTGGTCATGCCGGATGGGGATCTGCGGTTCCTGCGGCGCGAACGTGAACGGTCAGCCGCGGCTGACCTGCGGCACATACATCCGCGACGTCCACCGGGGAGCCGTGACGGTCGATCCCCTCGCGAACTTCCCGATCCTCAAGGATCTCGTCGTGGACTTCGACGACTTCCTGACGAAACTCTCGTCGGTGACGCCGTACATCGTCCGCGAAGACTGGGGCGACCTCACGAAGGAGTACACGCAGTTTCCGGAGGATGTGGAGGCGTACCGCCAACAGAGCCTCTGCATCAACTGTATGCTGTGCTACGCGGCGTGTCCCGTATTCGGCGCGAGCCCGGAGTTCGTCGGACCCGCGGCATCGGCCCTGGCCTTGAGGTACATCCGGGACACGCGGGACGAGGGGGCGGACCAGCGCCTCGCGCGACTGAACACGAAGTCCGGCGTGTGGGAGTGCACGTTCGTGGGCGAGTGCTCCGTCGTCTGCCCGAAAGACGTGGATCCCGCGGGGGCGCTTCAGACGCTGAAGGTCCTCGCGACGATGCGGCACATGCGACGCCTGCTGATGCCGAAATCGGTCTCGAGGTGATCCGACGGCCCGGGAATATCCTTGGAAACGGCCCGCGGGCTGGTGGCTCCGGAATCGGCGGTACCTGGCGTTCCAAGTGCGGGAGTTCGGCGGCGTCGTGTCCGCAATCTATGGGCTCATCTTCCTCATCATGCTCCGGGACCTCCGGGCGGGCGAGTCGGCGTACGCCGCGTTCCTGACGTTGATGCGGACGCCGCCCCTCCTGTACGTGAACCTCGTGCTCTTCGCGCTGGTCGTGTGGCACGCCGTCTCCTGGTTCATGCTCATCGGGAAGGCGCAGCCAATCCAGTTCACGGAGAGGCCGCTCTCGTGGAAGCTCGTGTTCGGGATCAACGTGCTCCTGTGGATTGGCGTGTCCGGTGCGGTCGTGTATCTCGTGTTCGGAGGGATCTGAGACGGCCGAGGAAATCAGCGAGACCCGCGAGTCGCTCGCGTGGAACCCGGGCCGCGAGACCGTTCACGCGGACGGGGAGGCCCGTGAGCACGAAGTGTTCCTCGAGCCGTTGCTATGGGGGCTGTTCTCGCTCGGCGGGTTCATCACCGCATTCCTCTTCCCGATCACGCTGTTCCTCCTGTTCTTCGCGGCTCCGTTCGGACTTTGGCCGACGGACCCCGCCGCGTACTCCGTGTTCGTCCTGCGTTGGCAGGACCCGCTCGTCCGCGTGTTCTTCTTCGTCCTCATCGGCGGATCGCTGTTCCACGGCACGCACCGACTGAAGTTCATGCTCGTCGACGCGGGCCTGCGAAGTCCGGGGGTTCAGGCGTTCCTGGACATTATCTTGAACGCCGTCGCGATCCTCGGGAGCCTCGGCGCGCTGTACTACGCCGCGCGCGGCTGGCTTTTTTGACGGGCTTTCGTTTCGTCGGCGCCTTCTTGGCGCGTCGTGCTTTGCGCGGCGCCGCTTTCTTCGTCGGCTTTTTCGGCGGAGCGGCTTTGACAGGGACTGCCGGCTCGACGAGTTTGTACACGAAGTCTTTCTCGCGCACGCGCTCTCGGACTTTCATCCCGACCTCTTGGCCTATCTCACCGCGGGTTACCTCGGCGTGCTCGACTTGCAGCGAGTCGACCCGCTGCTCCAGATTCGATGTGGGCCCTTGAATCGCCACCGTGTCGCCGACCGCGAGCGCGCCGTCCGTGAGCCGGATTGCACAGACGCCGATCTTGCCATAAAAGTGGAAGACCTCGCCGACTTTCTTTCGTTCCATCGGAACCGCGCGTGAATGTGTGGCACGCGATAAATACATTCGCGGCCCAGAGTTCGCGGCGCACGACGCATCCGTTCGAGAGAGGTTTTAAGTGCATTCACACGATACCGCGCCATCGGAAGGGGGGAACGTCCTTCATGGTGATGCCTCTTAACGTTCTAGAAAAATCCATCAACAAGCGAGTGCAGCTCCTCCTCAAAGACAACCGGATCCTCGAGGGCAAGCTCGTCGGCTACGACGACTACATGAACATGGTCCTCGAAGACACGGAGGAGACGAAGGAAGACAACGTCCGCCGCGTCGGGACGGTGGTCCTCCGGGGGAACAACGTCGTCACGATCGTCCCCAAATGAGACCGAGGGCGGACAAAATACATAACCGCGGCCCCGCATCGGAGCGCGGATGCAGCTTGTGATCCTCGCCGGCGGGCTCGGCACCCGACTCCGACCGCTCACCCTGCATCGCCCAAAAGCGCTCGTCCCGCTCGTCGACCGGCCGCAGATCGCCCATGTCTTGGATGCACTGCCACCCTCCTGCGAGGAAGTCATCATCGCGGTGAATTACATGTTCGAGCAGGTGCGTGACTTCTTCCGCGAACGCCAATTCGGCGTCGCGGTCCGCGTCGTCGAGGAACCGGAGCCGATGGGGACCGGCGGCGCGATCAAGAATCTGCAACGGTGGCTTCACGGACCGTTCGCAGTATACAACGGAGACGTCGTCGACACGATCGAGTTCGATCGGCTCGTCGCGGCCCACGAGAAAGCGCAAGGCGTCGCCACGATCGCCCTTTGGCCCGTGGACGATCCGTCCGCATACGGTGTCGTCGCGGTCGAGAAAGGCCGCATCACGCGATTCGTCGAGAAGCCGGCGAAAGGCGAGGCACCGAGCAACCTGGTGAACGCGGGTCGGTATGTGTTCGAGCCGCCGGTGCTCGACCTCATCGAGGCGGGCCACACCGTCTCCCTGGAACGAGAGGTGTTCCCGCGTCTCATCGAACAAGGACTCTTCCCGTACCGGTACGACGGCTTCTGGTCCGACGCGGGCACGTTGCCGAACTACCTCAATGCGCAACGCCTCCTCCTCGAGGCCGGGCAAGCGAAAATCTCTCCCGATGCCGATGTGACCGCGGGCTCGTTGCGGCCCCCCGTGTACGTGGCCGCGGGTGCCTACGTCGAAGGCCGCGTCGGACCGCACGTGGTCCTCGGGAAGGCCTGCCGGATCGGCCGCGCGTCGTTGCGGAACGCGACGCTCTTGGAGGGCGTCAGCGTGGACGACAAGGCGGAGGTCACCGCGTCGATCATCGGGGCGGGGGCGGCGATCGGCGAGGGAGCGCACGTCCGTGACAGCATCCTCGGGGACACCGTGCAGGTGTCTCCCCATGCGACCATCGTCGACGAACGGGTGACTGCATGACCCGCCTGTTCGGGACGAACGGGATCCGGGGGGTTGTCGGACCGGACATGAATGCGGAGCTCGCGGTGAAGGTCGGCCGGTCGATCGGCACGTTCTTCGGCGGTGGGCCGGTGGCCCTGGCTCGCGACACGCGCCTGAGCGGTCCGATGCTCGCTCGCGCGACCGCCTCCGGTCTGATGTCCGCGGGCTGCGAGGTCATCGACCTCGGGATCGTGCCGACGCCGTGCGCCGAGCACTACGTCACGAAGGCGGGTGGCACGCTGAAGGGCGCGGTCGTCGTGACGGCGTCCCACAACCCACGGGAGTTCAACGGCCTGAAGGCGATCGATGCCCGCGGGATGGAGATGCGCCGCGAGGATGAGGAGGCGATCGAGTCGATTTTCTTCGAGGAACGGTTCCGCGTGGCTCCCTGGTCCGAGGTCGGATCCATCCGATCGGACGACACCGCGGTCTCCCGGTACCTCGAGGCGATACTCGGGAAGGTCGACGTCGATGCGATCCGGAAGGCCGCTTTCACGGTCGTCGTGGATCCGGGAAACGGCGCGGGCTGCCTCTCGACGCCGTACCTGCTGCGCTCTCTCGGATGTCGCGTCATCTCCCTGAACGGCCAACCGGACGGTGCCTTCCCCGGCCGGATGCCGGAGCCGATTCCCGCGCACCTCGGCGACCTCATGCGCGTCGTGTCGGATGTGCACGCGAATCTCGGAATCGCGCACGACGGAGATGCGGACCGCGCGGTCTTCGTCGACGACAAAGGCTCGTTCGTGGTCGGAGACAAGAGCCTCGCCCTCCTGGCCCGGGCGGCAATCCAGGGACGCGGTGGCACCGTCGTCACGCCGGTGAGCACCTCCTCGCTCCTCGAGGACGTTGTGCGGGCCGCAGGCGGGACCGTAGTGCGGACCCGCGTCGGATCGCCGATTGTCGCGGGAGTCATGTTCGAGACGGGCGCCACCTTCGGAGGCGAAGAGAACGGAGGCGCGATTTTTCCGGACCACCAGTTTTGCCGCGACGGAGCGATGGCCGCGGCGAAGATGCTCGAGCTCCTGGCCCACGCGCGCAAGACGCTTTCCACCCTGGAGGCGGAGCTCCCCGAGTACCACATCAAGAAGGCGAACGTTCCGGTGCCCGCCGATCAGCGGGACGCGGTGCTCACCTCAATCGTCGCGCTCGCGAAGGGCCGCAAGGTCGACACGACGGACGGCGTGAAGATCCTCGAGGCCGATGGAGCCGTCCTCGTCCGTCCCTCGGGGACCGAGGCGATTTTCCGGGTGTACGCGGAAGGCCGAACATCCGCACGTGCGGATGCGCTCGCGGCGGAAGGAGTGGACCTGGTCAAGAAGGCCCTACGTCGGTAGTGGGCCCGCGGCCACTAGGATCAGGTAGGACAAAATCGCGCCGGACGTCGTCGACACGAGGTTCACGGTCTTCTTGTTCACGAGGCCTCGCCGCTCGAGCGTCGCGCCGAGCACGCTGTCGATTTGGCAACCGAGGAATCCGATGGTCGCGGGGATGAGCACGTACGCCGGCGCCACGGGGAGCGTCGGCGTGAATCCGTACGACCGCGCGAGATAGGCCAGGACGAACCACCCCACGATCGAGGTGTAGAGAGCGGCCCCAATCGCGCAGAGTTGGCCCAAGGGCGAGATGCCTCCGTCGGTCCCCGGCGGGACGCGCTGAAAATTCGTGATGAGGACCGTCCGTCGCGAGAGCACGCCGATCTCGCTGGCCAGGGTGTCCGCCCCGGCGACCGAGAGAGCCGAGAGGAAGACGATCCCGCTGATCACCTTCGGAAATCCGGGGGGCGTGACGAGCGAGATCGTGGCGACGGCCATCGGGGCGATCCCGTTCGCGAAGACGTTCGTCGCCCGGCGTTCCCCCCGCACGCCCTCCTGGACGCCCAGCGCCTCCTTGAGCGCGAACCGGTAGCGGGTCGCGAGGAAGCTCGAGAGGAGGAAGAACAGGAGCAGGAAGAGCCACGTCACGTCGCCGAAGATCCCGATGACCATGCCGACGACGAACGCCGCGAGGCTGCCGTCCCAAGTCAGCACCTCCCGCCAGTACGCCAGGGCGCTGAGCGCCCCCGTGAGGACCGTGCTGACGAGCACGGACGCCACGAAATCGAGCGCCATTGCCGCACGGAAACCGGGACCCCGTTAAAGCCTTTCGACTCGGTTCTCGTGCATTGCCTACCAGGAGTCGAGGGACCTCTGTCTCTGCTCCGACCGCGCGGTCCCGAACTTCTCCAACGCGGCATCGATGCGGTCGCGCGAGAAATCGTGTTCGTCGCACAGCATGTGCCGGACGCCGTCCGCGTCGGGATCACGGAAGCTGATGTCGACGTCGGCGAGGACGTTCGGTTTCAGGAAGATCTCCCGCACCTCACCTTTCGACTCGATGTCGACCCCGAGCTCCGCGAGTGCGGGCTCGAGCGATCCATGTTTCTTGATCAACGCGAGCGCCTTCTTCGGCCCGATTCCTTTGACGCCCTCATTGAAGTCCGTGCCGATCAGGAGGCCCATGTCGACGAGCTGTTCTCGGGTGAGACCGAGGCTCGCCAACGTCGCGTCGAGCGAGATTTCCTCCGGCTGCACGTCGACGTAGACGTCCTTCCGCGGCAACTTCCGCCGGCCGCTGATTGCGAGGTTCTTCACGAGCCGCGGTGAGCCGAACAAGAGCGAGTCATAGTCTTGCGAGCCGGCGGCGTGCGCTTGTCCTGCGCGGGCCATCGCACTCGCCTGCGCCTCCCCTTCCGCGGGCGCCTGGACCCAGGGGAGCCCGAGCAGATCCAGGAGCCGCTTCGATTGGTCGACCATCTCGTCCGTGAGCCGCGACGTCTGCATCGCCTTGGTCCGCGCCGTCGCGAGGTCGCCGATCTCCACGGCCTCTCTCCACTCCCGTTCCGCACGCCGCTTGACTTCGCCGCGAGCCACGAGGGTGCGCGCTTTGAGCCGCGGGGGCTCGCCATCGAAGACGAAGACGGGCTTGATCCCGACCGCGACGAAGTTCGATACGCGGTAAATGAGCCCGCTCAGGTGGGACGTGACGCGGCCTTGCCGGTCCATGAGGGGCGTGCCGTCCGGTTGGCGAATGATGGCCAGGAACTGGTAGAGGGTGTTGAATGCGTCGATCGCCAGGACTTTCCCTGAGAAATCTTCCAGGGTCCGAGGCTCGGGAGCAACGATGTCGGAGAGGTTGATCCCCATCGACTGTTGCGATGCTCGGTCTTCCAGTTAGCCTTTGCCGTCCGGAACTGCGATTCAGGCGCGAGTCCGGTGAACAGGCTCTCCGACGTCTACATCTCCGCGCGCCGGACGCCGAGCAGGAACGTCTCTTGCCCGAGGCCCGCTTCGATAACGTATGCGTCCGACGACGGCGCCGTGACGAACTCCATGTCCAACGCGCTCGCGTCGCGAAGGATCATATCCTTCCACGGCGCCACCATCGCCCGGAAGCCTTTCCCGGCGACGAGTTCGATCGCGACGATGCGGTCGTCCGCGAGCCGCATGTCCTTCCGAGCCTCGAGGACGAGGTTCACAATCTCCTTCGCGTACCCTTCCGCGAGGAGCTCTTTTGACATCCGCGTGTCCAGATACAACGTGCCGCCCTCGAACGGTTCCTCGACGACGTAGTCCGGCACGGACTCGACGAAGGACACCATCGAGGGGTCGATGCGGACCTTCTGTCCTTCAATCCCGACGGAGTACTCTCCCCTGTCGAGGCCGGCCTTGATCTTCCACGCATCTTGCGAGCGTAAGAGAATTTCGATCTTTCTCGCCCACAACTTGTACGAGGCGCTCACGGATTCCATGTGGACCTGCACGTCGATCTTCATCCCGCGCCATACCTCGTTCGGAGCGACGAGGTCCAGTTCCTTGGCGCCACTCTGCCCGACAATCACTTTGCGGAACGCGCTCAACGCGTCGTGGCCGACCTGGTCGACCGTCTTCACCGCGATCCGCGCTACGGGCCAGTACCGCTCGATCCCGGCGCGGTGCTTCGCCTGGAAGGCCGCCTCCAGTGCGAGCCGGAGGAATTCGACGTACGCGTTGACCTGCTCATCCGAGATCTGGAGCGTCCCGGCTTCCTTCGACGCGATGATCGTCTGCCGGATCTGTTTGGCAATCTCCTCCGTCGGCCCCATCGTCGCGTCCGCGACGTTCTTGAGGACCGCGACACCCTGCTCGTATCCGCCTCTTTCGAGTGACGACCGCGCCCAGACCATGAAGTCTTTGCCCCCTTCGCCCGCGAGGAGTCCACGTTCCATGAGCATCGGGACCTTGCTCACGGGGGTATCTTCGAGCGGACCGAGGGACACGCCTTCGACATCCGTCGCGAAGAGGATCTTCCGGACGACGTCCCGGATGCCCGGCAGCTCCGCGGGATCGCCGGTCCAGGCTTCGAGGCGCGGCCCGTACGAGTCGTGGATTTCCTTGAGGACCTGGAACAAGTACAGCGGGAGGATCGTCGGCTCCTTCCCGCGCAGGGTGAGCGCGAGGAACGCCTGGGGCCCGCGGCCCGCGAGGACCGTCGTCCCGCCGAGCGAGATCGTCTGGAGGCTCCTTCCTCCTCGCGGGAACGCTTTGTTCACGAATTCTTTCACCTTCGTCTCGAGGCTGGCGGCCCGGGAGTTCTCCTCGGGCGGCAGATAGGTGCGGCTCTCGCGGCACACAAGCGCGCCCGTCGAATGGAACAGGAGCGCGTCGTCGACGACATACCCACCTTCCGCTTCCACGCGGACGACCGCGGTGTCCGTCGTCTGGTGCTTCCCGTCGTCGAGCGGCCGGGTGTATTGGACCTCGAAGTCGAAGTCCATGGTGCCGGCCTCTTTCGGCTTCAGTCCGAACTCGAGGGACACCTTCTGATTCGGCTCGATCATGTCGATCACTCTGAGGCCCAGGACCTCGACGGGCCCCGTGACGATCGGGGTGACGCGTTCCGCCGGCCAGTTCCCTTTGTTCGTGATTTGCATCTCGAAGCGGTTCCAACGGTTCGTCTGCAAGCCCGCATGGGCCGTCTCCAAGAAGAGCCGCGGGTAGCGATCCTTCAGGAGCTGTTCCACGCGGGCCTTCATCGAGGCCTCCGCCCGGTCAATCAAGGGCTCGATCCCCTTGAGGTCGTCGGAGCGCATCGCGTCCTCCGCCTTTTGCAGGAGGGTCTCGACGTCGTCGACATCCGCATGGACCGCTTTCGCTTGGGCCACCATGGCCCGGAGCTTTTCCAGGTTCGCGCGGGCGCGGTCGAGGACCGTCCGTCGGCGCTGCCGCGCGAGCGATTCCTTCGCCCGTCGGAGGTACTCGTCCATCTGGCGAGGGTTCCGCTTCTGAATCGCCCCCTCGATCTTGGTGAGGTACGATTCGGCCTCCCGGACATCGAGGTTCTGGCTCTTCGCGATCTGGATGTCGTTGATCAGGGAGGCGAGCTCGATTTCGACCTTCTTCGCGGCGAGTTCGCCCTTCTGCCGCTCCAGCGATTCGTGGAGGCCCTGCTGGATCTCCCGCACGCGCTCGTACTTCGCTTCATGGAACGCCTCCTCCGCCTCTCTCAGCAAAAGCTCGGCCTGGCTCGTGTCCACGCCGATCCCCTTCATCTCGGCGACCGTGTCGCGAGCCGCCGCGAGGATGTCCCCCATGCGGTCCCGCAGCTGATGCTGGATCGAGTCCGCCTGCGACCTCGCCTGTTCGATGAACTGCCACGCGAGCTGGATGTCCGTCTCCAGCGTCGACTGCGCCTTCGCGAGGAGTTCGTTCGCCTCCGCCGTCTGGGCCGCGCCGAGCGCGTCGATCACCTTCGCCGTCAACGTGACCGGGCTATCGGCAAACGCGCCCACCTCGGCGGCCGGGTCCTTCGCGACGAACAGGAGCTTCTTGATTGACTCGTCAATCCCTTCGAGCTGGTGGAGCAGGCCCGTCCATTTCTCGAGGACGGTGCCGTAGCGGTCCTCGACTTCCTTCAGGACTTGGAGCATGTAGAGGGGCAGCAGTCTCGGCTCCTGCCCGACGATCACCGCGGCGAGGAACGTGTGCGGTGAACGCTCGATCAGGATTTTCGAGTCCCCGAAATCGATCCGCTTCATGCCGACTCGCGTGCGCGACCTGAACGAGTCTTTCACGAAGTCCTGGACGACCGTGAGCATGCCGGAGAAAATGTCCTCGTCGATCTCCTCCCGGAACTTGCGGCTGTGGTGAGCGATGAGCCGTCCGTCGGAGTGGATCAGGAAGATGTCCTCTACGAGGTACGTCGCCTCGGGCTCGACCTTGATCTCCTTCGTGTCGCGGACCTCGTAGCGGTTCTCGTCGAAGAGCCGTTTGTACGTGATCCCAATCGCGACCGGGACCGCGCCCGCGGCTTTCGGCCTGACGCCGACCCGGACGGGGACGACCTCGCCGACGCCAATCTCGGTGATCGGCGCGACCTCTTTCGCCTCGACGTCGCCCGAGAGCTCGATCTGGACGTTCCGCGCCGGGAGCTTCCCGCGGTTCTCGACTTCGAAGGCGTACTGGTTCCACTCGCCGGCCTGGAGGCCCGCAGCCGGGAGCCGGAGTTCGAGGTTCGGGTATCGGTTCTTGATGAAATTCTGGATCTGGATGCCGATCGAGACTTCGGCCTGTTTGATCAGGATGTCCGCCATCGACATGTCGCTCGCGCGGAGCGCGGCTTCCGCTTCGCCCAGGGATTTCTCCGCGTCCCCGACTTCCGCCCCGAGTCGTTTCGCGTTCGCAATCATCGTGGAGATGCCGTGGACCCGCGTCTCGTATTTCTCGATGAAGTTCGTCCGGCGGGAGTCCTCGAGGGACGCGCGGGCATCCGCGAGGCCGTGCTCGAAGCCATCGATATCGCCGGCCACGATCGCCTTCCGTGCCTGTTCCAAATTCCGTCGGGCGGATTCCCCGGGGACGCCTTGCCGCTCGGACTGCATGACGAGGTCCCCGAGGCTTTCGATTTCGGTCATCGACCGCTTCACGATCTGCTTCCGCTTTGCGTCCAGGAGTCGCTCTTGGAGGTCGCCCTTCAGCCGGTACACGGCTTCGAGGTCGTCCGCGGTGGCCGCGTCCCCGGCATGCGCCCGGAACTCCTCGAGCTCCTGTTCGTGAAGGCCGAGCGAAACGCCCTCCTCGATGAGACGGGTGAACGAATCGACGACGGAATTGAGGTGAGCCTTTCGCGCGAGGTCGACCTCTTCGTCGACACGCTTCGCGTACCCGCTCACGTCCTGGAGTTCGCCCGCATCGATCATCGCCTCGGCCCGCGCGAGGAACTCGGAAGCCATCCGGACGTCCGCCCCGAGCTTCGCGTGAGCCTCAACCTTCGCCCGCAGCTCGGTCAATTCGTCACGGGCGGCCCGCGTCTGCCTCACCCGTCGCGTCTCGTCGAGGATGTCCTCGATGACCTTCTTGTACTCGATCGCCTCGACGAACCGGTGGTCGTTGATCGCCTCCCGCGCGTTCGCGAGGACCGTGTCCGCGCGACCCGGGTCCAGGCCGGAGGATCGCGCGTCGTCCACCTCGCGCGCCACATACGCCACGAGGTCTTTCGCGGCCGCTTCCAGGCCCGCCGTCAACCGAGCCGCCATTTCCTTCGTGTCCGCGAGTTCCCGCGGGACGTCCGCGTAACGGCCTGCGTCGGCCGCGGCTTCCGCCCGCGCGAGCGCTTGCTCCGCCCCCAGGATCGAGATGTCGGCTCGGGCGAGGTCCCCCATCGTCTTCCGGAGGTCCGAGACGATCGCCCGCGCGGCCTCCTGGGACTTCCGGCGGGCTTCCGCCTCCCGCTCCGAGACGGTCTTCAGCGCTTCCGAGACGTTCTGCTCTGCCGCCCGCGCGTGTTCGACCGCGTCCGCGTATTCCCCGTGCGCAAAATTCGCCTCCGCGGTGTTGAGGAGCGCGATCGCGCCTTCCATCGGGACCTTCTTGTCCCGCCCGTCCCGAATCTTGCGGTCCGCGCGGTCGATCAGGTTTTTCGCGGCCGCGACGAGCTCGTCCATGAGCTCCTTGGCAGTCGCGTCCAAGTCCGACAGGATGACGTCGACGTCGTCGAAGTTCCTCTCCTTCAAGGCGCCCTCGGCCGCCCGGAGGCTTTCTTGCGCCCCGGTGATGTCGATCTCCGCTTGCCTCAGGTCTTCGATGAGTTTCTTGACCGTGATGAATTTCGTCGCCGCGCTGCGGGCTTTCTCAAGCACACGCCGCTGGTCCTCTTGGAACCGTGACTGCCGTTTTTCCGCGAGGAGGCGGTCGATCTCGCCGACCGCGGCAAGGACCTCAGCGGGCCGGCCCCCCGTGAGGGCGGCTTGTGCCCGTTCCAGAAGCGCCGCGAATTCAGGTGCCTCGATCCGGTCGGCAGCGGCGAGCTCGATTGCTTTGCGCGCCCGCCGGAGCTCTGCGTTTGCTTGTCCGTTCAGCGTGACCTTCACGCCTTGGACCATCCCTTCCGCGTTCGCGACGAGCCGCTCCGCCTCGTCGAGCGACCCGCGGCCGATCGCCTGCTCCGCCGCCTTCAGCGTCTCGACGGCCTTGGCCAGGTCGACGTTTTGCGCGACGAGATTGCCGATCTCGGCGCGGACGGCCTCCATCCGCCCCCGGATGAGATCCGCGCGCTCGGCCATCGCCTGGACCTCCTCGGCGTCCGTCTTCCGTTTCGTGTCCGCGGTTGACCGCGCGAGTTCCTCGACCTCGGACATGCACGCTTTTCCGGCGTAGATCGTGTCGCCATAACGGGCCTCCGAATACGATGCCTCCGCGTCTTTCAACATCCGATTCGCGGTCTCGACACCGATGCCCCCGGCCCTCGCCCGGGCGACCTCCCCACGCGCCTGTCCGAGGACCTCCGCCGCGGCGCTTCGGAGCAGTTCGCGGGTCGCGAAGACATCGTGCTCGACGCCGTCGAGGAGCACGTCCGCGTGCATGAGGCGCCGTTCTTGGATCGCGATCGCGGCGTCGGCGAGCTTGCCCTCGAGCGCCGTCGTGTCGTTCTGCCCCGCCTGTCGCAGACCGACGATGTCGTCCCGCGCTTGCGTGACCCGGGAGTTCAGCCGGGCCTCCGTCTCCGCGTCCGCCTCGGCCATCCGCTTGTCGATCAACGACTGCATGTCGACCGGCTTGCCGAGCGAAATGGCGTCGTCGACCTCCTTCAGCAGCTGGCGGGCGACGACCGGGTCAAGGCCCCGCGCTGCGTTGGCCAGGATGATCTGGAGAGACCGCTCCATGACCGCCCGGAAGTGGGCGTCCCGCGCTGACTCCGCGGCGTGTCGGGCTCGGGACACGAGCCGTCGGGCCGACGGCAGGTCGTTCCCCTCGAGCGACTTCGTGAGCTCGACGAGCGTCGTCTCGAAGTCGGCCGCCTCCGCGCCGAGCTTCCGCAAGTCGTCCGCGTCGACCTGGAGGCTCCCGAACGCATCGCGGACGTTCCGGAGGACCGACGCCTCCCGGACCGCGTCGTGCGCGTCCTTCGCGAGGACCCGGACCCGGGCATAGTCTTTCCCGGCGAGTGCTTCGGCGGCTTCGGCGAGGATCGCGTCCGCCCGGCCGACGTCGGCGCCTTTCCGGCGTTCCCGCGCGGCCTCCCGGGCGGATTCCCGGAAGACGAAATCGGCGGCCGCGAACCGCCGGGCTTCGCGGAGGCTGTTTCGAGCTCGCTGGGCGAGGAGCGGGATATCCGCGTACACGCCACGTCGGAGCGCGTCGCGGGCCTGGGTCAGATGCTTGCGGGCTTCCGTGATGTTCACGCCGTCCCGGCGAGCGGCCTCCACGTCCGCGGCGGCGCGGTCCGCGATCGTTTCGGCCCGTGCGTACTTGCGCTGATTGTCCGCGCGATCGACCGCCTTCGCGGCGAGGGGCCGGATCTTCGTGTACTCCCGCGTCGCCATGGCTTGGCGGGCTTCTCGGAGATGGCCTTCCGCATCGTCGACGGTTCCACCACGCTCTTTCGCGTATCGCACACGAGAAGCGGCTTTGTCGAGGATTCCTTGGAGGACCCGTTCCCGCCGCTGGTCGAGCGTCCGGATGGAGACCCGCCGCAACAGGCGTTCCGCGGCCACGTGATGGCCTCGGGCCGCGAGCCCGCGGGCGCCTTCGATGTTCCGCTCGAACGCGAGCGTCTCGATGCCGGCTTTCTTCGCCCGCTCGAGGACGGCGTCCGCGTGACGCAGGGCCTCTGCCACGCGCGTCTTCCGCTTCGCAATTTCGAGCGCATGCCGCGAAGCGCGCGCGAGGTCGAGGGCGCGGCCGAAGTCCCCGGCGGCCTCCGTCTGCTCCGCCCGGTCGACGAGGCTCCGCGCGAACGTCGAGTCCGCGGGATCCCGGCTCGATGCGAGGAGGTCTTTGCGCGCCGCGTCAATCGCCCGCTTCACGAGGTCCGGAGCGGCTCGGGCGGTCATCGCCCGATTGAACGGTTGGCCGCACGCATCGCAGCCCGGCCGCCCGTCCGGCACGTCCGATTCGCACAGCGGGCAGCGGGCCATGTGGCTCCAACCGAGAGGATGCCCTCCGCCTCGGGAGGGAACGACCGTTCGAATGTCGGGTCAGCCGGTATAAATGAAGCGTCCTCGATATCCTCGATGATAACGGTGTGGCTCGAACGCGGCGCGGGCCCCTCGTCGAAAAGCTTCAGTAGCCGCCCGCCGTTCGGACGGCCCGTGGCGGTCGTCCCGCGGGACGGGCCGCGGAGGTGGCTCGCTTGGCGGCGCGGCGGGGTCGGTCCCTCGTCGGGATGACGGTCGTCGACGCGGAGGGCGTCGAGGTCGGTTACGTGTCCGGGGAGGAGCCGAACGTCCTCGTCCTCGGGGAAGGGTCCGCGGGCCGGCTGCGCCTCGGCCGTCGGTTCGTGAGCGGGGTCGTGGACCGCGTGACGTTGAAAGGGTCCGCGGCGTCAATTTTCGCGGGGCTGAACGTGATTGACTCGGACGGCGAGTTCGTCGGGATCGTCCGAGACACGAACGAGGCGGACGACGTGCTCGACTCGTTCATCGTGGAAGACGAGGAGGGCACCATGGTGAATGTCCTTCTGGAGGACGTCCGGGCGATCGACGAGTGGGTCGAACTGTCCGTCGCGGGCGACTCGTTGTACGAGAAAAGCTAGGCCCCTTCCTCGGAGGTCGGGGTGAGGATGACCGCGGTCCCGATCCAGACGATCAGCGCGGCCGTCACGAGGATCCCGCCGTAGCCGAGGACGAGGTTCACGCCGAGGAAGATGACCGGGATGACGATGCCGACGACGAACCCGAGGCGGACCATCGCGGGTGCCTCGATGGCCTCACCCGTCTAAAGGTTTGTGACGGTCCCATGGAACGCTTCGCGAACTTCGTTCAAACGGCGGCACGATGCAACCGAACGAATGCGTTATCGCGTCCGAGTTCTACGTCCGTCTAATAATTCCCTTATACTCCACTCGGTGTTCGCCCGGTCCGCAAGGAGAGGAGAACTGCCATGCGGACAAAATGGATGGGAATGCTCGTCGCGACGGCGATCTTGGCGTCCCTCGCGATCGCAGCGGTGGCCCTCGGACCGGCGAACCTTTTGAACTTGGGGTCGCCGGGGGGCGGGAACACGGCGCAGGCGTCCTCGATTGGCGTGCCGACGTGGCACGTCGGCGACTTCTGGACCTACCACGTGAACGCGTCTTCGGCGGTGCCGACGTTGAGCGCGTTCGTCGTCACGGGCAACGTGACGCGGATGGTGACCGCCTCGGACGGTGGACAGTACAACGTCAGCGTGCACGGATTGTTCCATGTCGAAAGCCTGATCGACCTCGCGCGGAGCGGCGACTTCGGCAACGCGACAATCATGCTGTGGAGCCGCACCTTCATGGAGAACGCGACGGTCGAGGGGTACACGCTGTACCGGGCCTCAGACCTCGCGGAGCTGCGGGACGTTCGGACCGTCCGAATCACGGGCTCGATCTGGACCGAGGTCGGAACATTCAACGCGTCGTACACGACGAAGGTCGATACGACGTATGAGCCGGCGCTCGATGTGTGGGCGTTCCCGATCAGCGAGAACGAGACCTGGAACGTTTCGAGCAACGCAACGATCCACGTGTGGACCAAGTGGCGGCTCGATGCGCCGAACGAATATTTCGAGTTCGGCCACAACTTTACCGTCACCCTGCCGATTCGGCTCCTGGCGCGTTCCGGCATGGTGGAAGACGTGACGACGCCCGCGGGGACGTTCTCCGCGATCCCGGTGCGCCTCACGCTGCCCACGCTGGACGTCGTGACGAACGATCGTCTCACGCCCGCGATGGGGGTCGGGGCCGATGGATGGATGGAGCCTCGGGTCCCGGCCGTGGCGTGGTTCAGCGCGGCCGTCGGGAACGTCGTGAAGGCGGCGACGCCTTTCGGCGGGAGCCGGATCGTGACGGAGCTCACGGCATTCCACCGAAGCTGAACTCTCTTTCCCGCACGTCCTCTCCCGCGCCGTTTCCGCGGGGGAGGGAAATCTTATTCCACGCGCGCTCATTCGGCGGACCGAATGGGCATCAAGATCGCGGCATCGATTCTGTCCGCCCGGTTCGACCGCCTCGGAGACCAGGTGAAGGAAGCCGGCGAGGCGGGCGCCGACTTGCTCCATATCGATATCATGGATGGCCACTTCGTGCCGAACCTCACGATGGGGCCGGCGCTTGTGAAATCGATCCGGCCAATCACGAAGGTGCCTTTCGATACGCACCTCATGGTCACGCACCCACAAGACTTCATCACGGCGTTTGCCGACGCGGGCACAAATGACCTCACGGTGCACGTGGAGAGCGATCATGATGTCCGCGCGACGATTCGCGCGATCCGCGATGCGGGAGTGACGCCAGGGCTGGTCCTCAATCCCGCGACGCCGTTCGAGAAGGTTGTGCCGTACCTTACGGACGTAAGTCTCCTCCTCGTGATGACGGTCCATCCGGGGTTCTCGGGCCAAGCGTTCCGCGCAGAGGTCGTGCCGAAGATTCACGAGGCGCGGGCGTACATCGACAAAGAGGGGCTCGACGTCGAAGTGGAAGTGGACGGAGGCATCAAGGTCGACACCGCGCCGATCGTCGCGAAGGCGGGCGCGGACATCCTCGTCTCCGGGAGCGGGATCTTCCCCGATCGCGTCCGGGAGAATCTGAAAGCGATTCGCGCGGCGGCGGAGAGGGCCCGCGGCCGCTAAGCCAGTTTCACAGAAACACTCCCGCGGCTTGCGGGGAATTTCGGTTTCGATTAGCGGACGCCCCACCGCTCCCGTCGCCGCGAAATTCCAGCTGAATTAGTCCCAGGAATACTACATCTGCGAAATAGGACTAAATACCTGTCACTCCGTGTCACGGTCGGGTGGAGGGACCCCCTTGTCGAAAAGCTCAGTGAGCGCCTCGTCCCGAATTTCCGTCGCGATGGGCATCTTCGTTATCGTTCTCGTAATCGGTTTCAGTGTCCCGGTCAGTGCCGCGGGATCGACCGCCACGATCAAGCGGTGGCCGGTTTCGTTTCCCCTCAACGACTTTGTCGTGGCGCCCGACGGTACAGTCTTCTTCTCTTCGCCCGGCGTATTGGTTGGGAGATTGAATCCGTCGACGAATGAGGTCACCACCTGGGGCCTCCGGACCTTCCATCTCGCGATTGGGCCCGCGTTCTCGATTGAATTCGAAGGGCACACCTACACCGAGGCGTTCACGGTGGCCGTCCTCCGGTTGAACGGGCAGATTCGCCTTCTTATGCCGAGCTCAGGGGTGGTCGTCGTGTGGCAATTGCCCGATTTTGCCCAAGACATTGCTGCGAGCAGCACTCACATTTGGGTCACGCAATTTACCGATACTAGCACCACGATCGTGGCGTCCGTTGACCCCGTGACAAACGTGATGACGAGGTACGAACTCCCGCAGAGCATCGCAGGTCCTGGGGGGTTCATCCACGGTCTCTCCTACGGGGACGACCAACTTTGGTTCGGCGTCACTGAGAGCGAGATCGGGGACAACGTCCCATTCCAACAGAAAACCGGATCCCTCGACCCCGCCACCTCGACTGCGAGTCTTTGGCCCGTGTTCGCCTCCAACGGCCCCGTAACGGTCGGCACCGGGCGAACCGCGACCTTCGCGGCCGGCTCTGCATGGACCTTGTACCATTCGAGTGACCCGAGTTTGACCGGCGCATACCGCCTGAAGCCCGACGCGAACAAGGTCGAGTTCTATGGCGCGCCCTTGGGGACCCCGGCCTCCCTCGGCCCTTCCCCTGTCGTGGAAAACGTGGATCGGGCCAGCACCGCGGCGGGGGCCGCGTGGGCCGCCAGCACCTCTGAGGCGGACGGCGTTCAAACCGCCCATGTAGTGAGATGGCGCCCCCTGAGCGCCAGGACCGTGTCCTCCGTTTCACCTGAGCAACCCGCGGTAACAGTATCGACCGGAACCCTCGACAGCGGGGTGTCCAAACTGGATCCATCGACGACGACCATCACCCCCGAGGTCACCACAATCTCCGCGACCACCCCGAGTCCCAGCGTAGCGATTTGGAGCTTCACGGACCGACGGCTCGCGGCTCGCACCGCGCTGAGTCCAAATGGCGTGGTCTACTTCGGCCTCGTGACACCGTCGACTGGCGACTTTGTCCTTGTCCAACTTTCGACGTAGGCGCCGAGGCTCTCGACACGAGGACGACGGAGCCGTCTGGTCGAGTTGGCCGGCCCTCCTGTATTTAGCAGTGAAACTTTCGCGGATCGGTCCGGAAGCTTTCTTCTAGGCAGCCGAGCATCTCGGCACCGATGTCGGCAGAGGCGCCACCGAAGTTCCCTACATCCGGGCGGATGAACCGCTGGACGTTCGAGCCGCTCCTTCTGCTCGTCTTCTGGATTTTCACGTTCGCCTCCGGCCTGTTCGCTTTCGCGTTCGTCGCGGCCGGAATGAGCGGCGTGTACGCGGTAGTTGCGGTCGTCTGTCTCTGGGCGGTGGCTGCGAGTGCTTGGGCGTGGATCCGACGCACAAGCGACCCGCGATGAGCGCGCGACAAAGCCCTTAACTATCGCGCGTCATCTCTCCGACGGAAGCCGGGGAGGGGCGGGCCGTGGTCGACGTTTCCGAGGAGCTCATCCGGGGCCTCAAGAAGAAGGCCGTGACCCTCCGGAAGCACATCATCCGGATGACGCACAACGTCCAGAGCGGCCATCCGGGCGGCTCGATGTCCGCGTGCGACATCGTCACCGCGCTGTACTTCCAAGTCCTCCGCGTCGATCCGAAGAAACCCCAGTGGCCGGACCGCGATCGGTTCGTGCTTAGCAAAGGCCACGCGTGTCCCGTCTGGTATGCCGCCCTCGCGGAGCGCGGCTTCTTCCCCGTCGACGAACTCATGACGTTCCGCAAGATTAACAGCCGCCTCCAAGGCCATCCGGAACTCGGCACGACCCCCGGCGTCGAGAATGCCGCGGGGGCCGAAGGGCAAGGGCTGTCGTTCTCCGTCGGGCTGTCGCTCGCGGCGCGGATGGACCACAAGGCGTGGCGGGTCTACTGCATCCTCGGGGACGGCGAGCAGGACGTCGGGCAGACGTGGGAGGCCGCGATGGCGGCCTCGAAATACGGGCTCGACAACTTGACCGCTTTCATCGACCGGAACGGGATCCAGCAAGAGGGCCGCACGGAGGACATCATGCCCCTCGAGCCGCTCGCGGAGAAGTGGGAGGCGTTCAACTGGCACGTGCTCACGATCGACGGCCACGATTTCCGACAGATCCTCGCAGCGATCGACGAGGCGCATCGCACGAAAGGCCGGCCCACCGCGGTCATCGCGCGGACCGTGAAGGGCAAAGGCGTCTCCTTCATGGAGAACAAGATCAAGTACCACGGCGCCGCGACGAGCGATGACGAGCTGAAGCTCGCCCTCGCGGAGCTCGACGCCCAGGAGGCCGCGGTGTGACGTCGGGCCCGTGGAAGATGGAGAGCCAGCGCTCCTACTTCGGGAAGGCCCTGATCGAACTCGGCCGCCGCAATCCGGACGTGGTCGTCGTCGGCGCCGATACGACGGAGTCGATCAAGACGATCGACTTCGGCAAGGCGTTCCCGGACCGGTTGTTCCAACTCGGCATCGCGGAGCCGAACATGATCTCCGTCGCCGCGGGCCTGGCGGCCGCGGGCAAGATCGCGTTCGCCGCGACGTACTCCGTGTTCGGGAGCGGGCACACGTACAACGTGATTCGCCAGAACGTCGCATACACGAACTTGAACGTGAAGATCTTCTGCTCCCACGCGGGCCTGACGGTCGGCCCCGACGGCGCGACGCACCAGATCAACGAAGACATCGCGCTGATGCGCGGGATCCCGCGAATGACGGTCCTCGTCCCCGCCGACGGCCCGGAGACCGCGAAGTGCGTCGATGCCGCGGCCGCGATGAAGGGCCCTCTCTACTGCCGTTTCTCCCGTACGAACGTCCCGACCGTCACATCGACGGAGGACGACTTCGTGATCGGCCGGGCGCGCGTGTTGCGAGACGGCTCGGACGTCACCCTGATCGGGTGCGGCCTGATGGTCGCCCGGTGCCTCGAGGCCGCGGATCGTCTCGACCGCGACGGAGTCGAGGCGCGCGTGGTCAACCTCTCGACCGTGAAGCCGCTCGATGTCGCGACGATCGACCGTGCGGCGCGGGAGACGGGCGGAATCGTGACCGCCGAGGAGCACACGATTGTCCATGGAATCGGCAGCGCGATCGCAACGGTCATTGCGGCGAACCACCCGGTGCCGATGGGCTTCGTCGGCGTTCAGGACGTCTTCGGAGAAAGTGGCGAGGCGGAAGAACTCCTCCGGAAGTATGGTCTGACCGCGGAGAAGATTGTGGATGCGGCCCGCGACGTCATGAAGCGGCGCGGTCCGACGCGGTAGCTCGAGAACGAGTCCCTGATCTTCGTCGGCTCAGCCGGCGGCTTTCACGGGACCTTTCTCATTGTACCGCTGGACCGTCACGAACCCGGCGACGTTCTCATGAGCCATGTTCCAGCCTGCGGCGTCGTCCCGAAGCGACCACCGACGGATGTTCGTCACGGTCGACTTCTTCATGTTGATTCCGCCGGGCAACAGGATGAAGCCTTCGAACGGCTCGCCCGTCACCGGGTTCCGGATGTGCTCGCTCTGCACTTCGCCGACTCCGTCGACCGTGAAGGCGCTGTCGTGTCCCTTGAACTTGAAGTCGATCTTCGCGGTTTTCGTTGGGAATGTTTTCGCGAACGTGCTTGGGAAGACCGCGAAGACGCCTCCGCCCTCCTTCCCGCCGACGATCTTCTCGATCGCCACGCGCTGGTCCGGCTTCGCTTTCGGGTCGAGATAGAGCCGGCCCACGCCGTTCCCCATGTGGATCGCCCGGGGCCACCAGAGGCCCCACGCGAACGTCGTGCCGTCCAGCTTCGTCGTCCCGAACGTCCCTTTCTTGATGTGCCAAGATACGAGCGCTTCGCAGCTGCCCGTCGTCGGAAGCGCGTCGAAATTGCATGGGCATCCCCAAGCACAGTTGCAACTCTGGATATACTCCGCCTCAAAATTCCATTTCGTTGGCATCGGTCGAACCCCCTCGCCCGGATTCGGCAATGTATGGCGGATACTTAATCGTTCTCCGCACGTTCCGACCTGATCGGGTCCGAGTACGTTCATATCGACACGAGCGTTATCGACGGTCCGATGGGGGAGGCAGTTCCCTCCGAGCCGACGGCGCTCCTGCGGCGCATCACGATTCCCGTTGCGGCCGCGGTTGCGGTCGTCGTCGGTGCCGCGTGGTACGCGACGTGGACATCCGCAGATTTCCTCATGGCGCTGGTGGCGCCGTCGACCATTACGTCGACGGACCTCGCCCTGTTCTTCGCGCTTCTCCTGGTCATGATGGTCGCGATGATGCTGCCGTCGGCCCTGCCGATGATCCTCGCGTACCGCGGCCTCACGCGGCTCGAGGCGGGGCGGATCGTGAGGCCTGCGGACGCGCTCGGCACGTTCGCGTTCGTCGGAGCGTATTTCCTCGTGTGGGGGGCGTTCGGGGTCGCCGCGTTGTTCGCACTCATGGCGCTGGGGATCTTCGGACCGTGGACCGGGGTCGCGGTGCTCATCCCCGCCGCAACGCTCGTCGCCGCCGGTGCGTGGCAAGTCACGCGGACGAAGGCCGTTTGCCTGAAACACTGCACCGCCCCCATGGGGTTCGTCATGCACCACTGGCGATCCGGTCGGGTCGGCGCATGGAGGATGGGGCTTCGGCATTCGCTGTACTGCGTCGGGTGCTGCTGGCTCTTCATGATCGTCTTGTTCGTCGCGGGCTCGATGAGCCTCGTATGGATGGGCGGTCTGTCGATTGCGATTCTCGCGGAGAAGCTCGGGGTGAGAACGGCGTTCTTATCGCGGATGATCGGGCTCGTCTTCCTCGGGCTTGGAGCCCTCGTGGCCCTCGGAGCCGTCCTCGTGCTGTGAACCGGATCGGAACGAGGATCGCACACCCGTTTCAATCTTCGGCGGGCGGCGGAATCGTCTTGAGTTCCCGGACCGGGGAAAAGAAGACCCAAGGGACCGCGAGCAGCCCACCGACGACCGCGATGACCAGCGCGGGATACACCCCGATGACTTCGCCGAGACCCCCGCCCACGAGGTTTCCAATGGGGAGGGTGCCCCAGACGAGGAAGCGCATCGTCGCGTTGAGCCGTCCCTGAAGGCGGACGGGAACCAGGGACTGCCGCAGGCTCACCTGGTTGATGTTGTACCACAAGGTACCCAGGGCCCCTCCGAATCCCATCGCCGTCAAAAATGCGAAGGCGAGTCCGGGCGTTGCGAGGAGGATTCCGAAGGAGCTCACCGCCCCCACGAGAATCGCGACGATAATCGCATGACCGACCCCGATTCGGTTGGCAAGTCGGTTCGCGGTGAAGGCGCCCAGGATCCCGCCGATGCCGCCGACCCCTCCAATGACTCCGATCCAGAAGGCGTTCAAGCCCAGGGAGCGGATCGCGTAAATGGAGAAGAGCGCGAACAACGCACCCGAGAAGAAATTCGCGGTTCCCGTGCACCCGGCGATGGACCAGAGTCGTCGATCCCCAAACACGATCCGGAGGCCATCCCGAATCTCCGCCATCACGGATTTTCGTTCCGAGGGAGCCGGCGTTCTCTCCTCCTTCCGGATCCGGGCCATGAGCCCCGCGGAGAAGAAGAACGTGAGTCCATCCGTCGCCATCGGGAGCGCATAGCCGGCCGCCTCAACGAACAGACCCGCGAGGACAGGCCCTGCGACCTGAGCCGTCGTATTGGTGGCCTCGAGTTTGCTGTTTCCTTCCATGATTTGGCCACGGGGCACCAGCGCGGGGAGGTACGCTTGGTAGGAGACATCGAAGAACACGGTCAGGACGCCGGTCGCGAAGGCGAGGACGTAGAGATATTCGAGCCGCACGACGCCGAAGAACGTGAGGCCTGCAATCGCCGCGACGATCAGCCCTCGGCCGACGTCTCCCGCGATGAGGATCGGCCGTCGCGGGTGGCGATCGACCCACACCCCCACAAAGAGGCCGATGAACAGGAACGGGAACGTGCCCAGTGCCGCCAGAAGACCGACCTGAGCCGGGCTTGCGAGGAGGGCCTTCACCGCGAGGAACTGCAACGCGATCCCCGTGAACTGGTTCCCAAATTGCGATACGCTTTGTCCAATCCAGAGTTTCAGGAAGTTCGGATGGTGCCACAGGGTCGGCGCGGCCAAGCGAGGCGCGCGCACGGGCCGCGCGGATAAGTACGTTCTCCCGCCGAGCGGCGGACAACGTCTCCCACGAAGCGGAAATGCTCATATCGGGCTCCGGCCATCGGTCGACGGCGCGCACATGGTGAAGATCTTCCTGGACACCGCGAACATCGAGGAGATTCGCGAAGCGGCTTCTTGGGGCGTCCTGGACGGCGTCACGACGAATCCGACGCTGGTCGCGAAGACGGGCCGGAAGTGGTCCGAGATCATCCAAGACATCCTCGCGCTCGTCGACGGCCCGATCTCGCTGGAGGTCACGACGACCCAGGCGGACGAGATGATCAAGCAGGGTCGCCAGCTCGCGAAGCTCCACAAGAACGTCGTCGTGAAGATCCAGATGACAACGGAGGGCCTCAAGGCGATCAAGGCCCTTTCCTCGGAGGGCGTAAAGATCAACACGACCCTCATCTTCTCTTCGAATCAGGCGATCCTCGCCGCGAAGGCGGGCGCGAAGTACGTGAGTCCGTTCATCGGCCGCCTGGACGACATGGGCCAGGAGGGCATGCAGGTCATCCGCGAGATCGTCGAGATCTTTCGGAACTACGACTGGGACTGCGAAGTTCTCGTCGCATCGATCCGACACCCGCTCCACGTGATCGAGGCGGCGAAGCTCGGCGCGGACGTCGTCACGATGCCGTTCGACGTCCTGAAGAAGATGACGCAACACGCCCTGACCGATGTCGGGCTGAAGCGGTTCCTGGACGACTGGGCGAAGGTGCCCAAGTAGGCGCGAACGCGTCTACTCGACGACGAGATCTTGCTCGGTTGGGCTGGCCGCGACCTTGCGGCCGAGCGGCGTGATTTGATACCGGAAGGACGCAGGCGCGGACGACGACTTGAGGAACGTCTTGGGCCCCGAGTCGTACTGGACGAGGAGGTTCAACCGGACCAGGTTGTCGAGTTCTTCCATGATCTCGTCGGGCTTCGCGTCCCGCATGCCGGCGAACAGCTCGTTCTTCGAGATGCCGACCGTATCCCGTCGGGCCGCGGCACTCAGGATTCGGTGCCGCAAGACTTTCCGGACTTTCCGGTCCTTCTCCATTGCGAGCATCGCGTCGACGGCTTGGGTGATGATCCCCGAAAACGCGTCGTCGACGCCCTCTCCCGTCATCGCGCTCGTCATCGACGTTGGCACGTTCGGGAACTGTTCCCGGAGCCAGGCGGATTCCTCCGGCCCGATCTTCGATCCTTTCGCGCGATCGACCTTGTTGAAGACGATCCGGAACGGGACGCCGCCCGTGACCACGGAGACCGCGCGGATCCAGTCCGCGAGGGGATGGAGGGTCTCCGGTCGCTCGATGTCGCACACCGCGAGGGCGCCGTCGGTCCCGTAGAACAGCGCGTCCCGGAAATTCTCCCGGATCGCGTGTTCCCCCATCTGGTCGAAGAGCGCGACGGTCGCGAGCATGAGGTCGCCTTCCTCTTCGCCGGGCAGCTCGACCTCGACCCGCTGCATGTGGACGCCAAGGGTCCCTTTGTATTCCGGGTTGTGCTTCTGCTCGATGTACCGCTGGATCAGGCTCGTCTTCCCGACGGCCCGTTCCCCGACGACGTTGATCTTCAGCTTGAGGCGGCGGATTCGCAAGGCGCTCGTGAGTCCGCCCGGCGGCTCAAAAGCCCACCGGGGCAATTATCAAACGTCGCCATTGCCGCCCGCCCGGTTAGGCCGCGGCCGAACCGAAGGGAATCTTTCAAGACCCCATTCCGACATCGGATTCCGGCCATGGACTCCGGCGGCGGCAAGATCACGTTGGACCAAGAGAGCTTCAAGGCGCTCGCCTCCGACGTCCGCGTGGGGATCCTCAAACGACTCGACGTGCGGCGCGAGACGGTCACGGACCTGAGCGGCCTGCTGAACCTCAGCAAGCCGACGCTCCTCGAGCATCTCGAGAAGCTGCAAGCCGCGGGGCTCGTGAAGCGCATCGACGAGGGCCGCAAGTGGATCTACTACGCCCTGTCCGACAAAGGCCGCAAGATCCTGCATCCGGAGCGGGTCGCAATCACCCTCGCACTCGCTGCGGCGGTCGTCCTTGCGGGGATCGGCGTGTTCTACGTGCTGTTCGCGTCTGGCGCGCTCACGCCCGGCGCTCCCCTCCTGAACGCGTCGGCCCCCTCGGCCCAGCGAGACGCTCTCTCGGAGCCGGGGACCCGCGGGCTCATCGCGTTCGTCTTGTCCGCGACATCCCTCGTCGCGGCCCTCGGCCTTCAGTTCTTCGGCCAGCGTCGTCGGGAGCGGTTCTTCGCGGAGCTCGGCGTCGCCTGATCCGGAACCCGCGTTGCACGGCTCCGGGAAACCGTTATGAACGGTGACCGCCTTTGCATGGAGGTGTCCCGTCTCCGGTGGGGGAGGCCCACGTGGGCGATCCCCGTCCTCCTGTTCCTCGCGGTCCTCCTCGTCGCCGGGCTCGCGTTCAACCTCGCCAACCTCGACACCGGCGGGGAGTCGTTTCCCGGGCCGTCCACCGGGGGAACGCAGCCGACCGCGGTCGGGTCGGTCGACCCGTTCCTCGGGGACCTGTTCCTCGTCGCTTTCGGAGGGCTCCTCGTGGCGGGGATCGTCCACTGGCTGCTCCACCGACCCGAGCGGACGCGGGGTCCGCCGAAACCGCTCTCGTGGTGGCAAATCCTGTCCACCTTCTTCGCCCTCGGCTTCGCGATCCTCTTCCTGTTGCTCTGGCCGCGGCTCGTCCACGCCCTGCAGTCTGCCCAGCTAGCGGGACCGCCACCGGATCCGGGGACCCAAAACGCAACGGGATGGCCCGCGGCGGCGGGCACCCCCGTCGGCGTGTTCCTCGCGATCACCATGCTGGCGGCGATTGTCCTCCTTGTCGCCTTGCTCCGTCGTGGGATGGGCCCACGCGAACTCGAGGAGGAATCCGTCGACAAGCCCGCCGCGCGCCACGCCGCGGCGGACGCCGTCCAGGATGCGATTCAAGAGCTCGAACTCGGTGGGGATGTGCGGTCCGCGATCCTCGCGTGCTTCCGTCGGTTCTGCCTGCTCCTCGGGGCTCGCGGGATTACCGCCCAGGGCGCCCTGACCCCGCGGGAACTCGACTCTCTCGCCGTGGAGCGGCTCCGCGTGTCCCGGGACGCGTCGGGGACGTTGACGTCCCTCTTCGAGGAGGCGCGGTACAGCGTCCATCCGCTCGGCGAGGCAGATCGCCGACGGGCGATCGAGAGCCTCGCGGGCATCCGGGCGGCGCTGGAGGCGTGAAATGTTCTCGCGCGGGCTCTCCGCCAGGACGGGCCATCCCCCGGGCCCGGAGTTCCCGCGGCTGCCCCGGATCCCCATTGCCGGCATCGTGCTCGTCTTTGCGTTCGCGATCCTCCTCGGAATCCTGTTCTACTATGCGCAGTTCAGCGGGTTGGTCCGCTGGCTCCTGGCCGTCGTGGCCGTCGCGGTCCTCGCCTCCTTCGCCTGGGGCGCGATCCGCCGCCGGACGGAGGAGCCAACGCCGCTCGTCGCGCCGCGATCCCCGGATGTGAGCCGCGGCGGGGAGCTGGAGATTTTCTCCGCGGCGGTTCACCGAGCGGCCCGCGGCCTCCCGTACAGCCAAGCGCTCGTCGCGTCGCGCGCCCGGAGCGCGTTCGCGGAACGGGTGCGGCTGTCGTACGGCTTGTCGCCGGAGCGGATGCGCGAGCTCCAACGGGACCCGGCCGCGCTGCGCCGCATCTTCGTCGATGAGGCCCTCGTCGATTTCCTCTACGTCGACCCAGCCGACCCCGACGAACGGGCGGACTGGATCTACCGCGCTCAGTTCCGCGGAGGCTTCGCGCGGGCCCTTCACGGCGTCCTCGACCGGATGGAGGCGTGGCGCTGAACGTCGCAGCAGTCCGGGACATCGGCGGGAATCTCCTGGACGCGGTCGAGACCGTCATCGTGGGCAAGCGAGCGGTCCTCGAACGGGTGCTGTGGGCGGTCCTCGGCGACGGCCACGTCCTCATTGAAGACGTCCCGGGGCTCGCGAAAACGTTGATCGCGAAATCCTTTGCCGCGGGTCTTGGCCTCTCGTTCCGGCGCGTGCAATTCACCCCGGATCTGCTGCCCGCGGACATCACGGGGACGTACGTGTTCGATCGGAAGACCGGCGACTTCGTTCTGCGCCGCGGCCCCGTCTTCACGAACGTCCTCCTGGCGGACGAGATCAACCGCGCGCCGCCGAAGACGCAGAGCGCTCTCCTCGAGGCGATGCAGGAACGACAGGCGACCCTCGAAGGCGAGACGTTCCGCATCGACCCGCCGTTCTTCGTGATCGCGACCCAGAACCCGATCGAGCACGAAGGCACGTACCCGCTCCCGGAGGCCCAGGTCGACCGGTTCCTCCTGAAGATCGATGTGGGTTATCCGACCCGCGAGCAGGAGATCGAGGTGCTCGAGCGGCGACGGAAACGCCGGTCGGACGACGCCCCGATCGAGCCGGTGACGTCGCCGAAGGAGGTGAGCGCCCTCCAGGCCGCGATCGAGGACGTCCACGTGGATCCCGCGGTGGAAGGGTACATGGTGGACATCGTCGCGGGGACGCGCGCCCACAGCCAGGTCGAAGTCGGGGCGAGTCCGCGGGGCTCCCTCGCCCTCCTCAAAACCGCCCGGGCTCGCGCGGCCGTGGCGGGCCGCGACTTCGTGACACCGGACGACGTGAAGGCGGTCGCGATGCCCGCCCTCGCGCATCGCCTCATCCTGAAGCCGGATCCATGGATCCGCGGCGTGAGGACCTCCGCCGTCCTCGCGGACGTCCTTGGCCAGGTGCCGGTGCCGAAGGTGCCGTGACATGCGTACGCCGTTGGCGAGCGGCCTGGCGGCGGCCGCACTCGGGCTCCTCCTGTCGGGGCTCGCGCTCCGGAGTTGGCAGCTCGTGCTCCTCGCCCTCCCGCCGATCATCGTCCTCGCGCTGGGCTCGTTGTTCCCGCCCGTCCGGCCCCGGGTCGTCGCGGTGCGGTCTCTCTCCCGCGACCGGGCCGAGGTCGGCCATCCCGTGGAGGTCCATCTCCTTGTTCGCAACGAAGGCCCCGCCCTGGACCTCGTCGAGATCGTTGACGTGCTGCCGAGGGAGCTCGCGGTCGTCCGCGGCACGAACCATGCGGTCGTGTCCCTGGAGAAGGGTGGCGACGTCTCGCTGACCTACACGGTGCGCTCGGCCGTGAAAGGCGATTTCCGAATCGGCCCCGTCCGCGTGCGGTCCCTCGATCCGCTCGCGCTCGGCGCCGAAGACGCGGTCGTCCGGCTCGACGCGCGCCTCGTCGTCGCCCCCGCGATGGAAGACCTCCGGCGGGCGAGGCTTGGTCCGAGACGAACTCGTCCCTGGTTCGGTCAAGTCCCTTCCCGCCAGATCGGCGCGGGCACGGATTTCTGGGGTGTCCGGGAGTACGTGGCCGGCGACGAGGTCCGTCGGATCAATTGGAAAGCGTCCGCCCGCCTCGACCGGCTCTTCACGAACGAGTACGAGGGAGAACGCTCTGGCGACGTCGTGATCGTGGTCGACGCGCGGCGGGAGTCGTTCATCGGCACGGAGACGGAGAACCCGATCGAACATGGGGTGCGGGCCGCACTCGGGATCGCGGACCACGTGCTGGCGTCGAAGAACCGCGTGGGCCTGATCGTGCAGCGCGACGTCCTCGACTGGGTCCCGCCCGCCTTCGGGCGAAAACAACTGTACCGGATCTTGGACCACCTGACCCACGTGCGGCCGGGAGGAGAGTGGCCGTTCGGCCACGTCGTCTGGGTCCTGTCCCGGTTCTTCCCGCGGGACTGCCTCGTCGTGCTGATCTCGCCACTCCGCGATCGGGCCGCGTTGAGCGGAATCATCGGGCTTGCGGCGCGCGGCTATGACGTCGCGATCGTGTCCCCGTCGCCGCTCGCGATCGAGTGGCGTCTCGCGGAGCCATTACCAGAGCACGAGACCGCATACCGGATCTTGCGGCTTGAGCGGGAGAATCTGATTGCCCAGCTGCGGCGCGTCGCCCAAGTCGTGGACTGGGATCCCGCGACCCCGTTGTCGCTGACCCTCCGTAGGATGGGTGCATGGCCGCGTCCCGCATGATTGCGATCGTATTGCGAGCGGCGCCCTCGGTGACCCTCGCACTCCTCGTGGTCTGGTCGATCCTTGACGTGCTCTCGATCCCCGATCCGCGGCGTGGGTTCCCCCTTCTCGGACTCGCTGCCGCAGGCGTTGCACTCCTGCTCTTGGATGCCAAGTTTCGGGCGCGCTCGACTCGGACCCTCGGCCTCGTCTGCATCGGCGCGGCGTATCTGATCGCCCAC